>Ga0163150_10010429_pt1 | contig 10055 bp, 8 predicted proteins | sample OliLakLV19P2IB_FD_148628 | JGI IMG/M metagenome (GOLD analysis project Ga0163150, IMG submission 148628) | Freshwater microbial mat bacterial communities from Lake Vanda, McMurdo Dry Valleys, Antarctica - Oligotrophic Lake LV.19.P2.IB | ecosystem: Environmental > Aquatic > Freshwater > Lake >...
CAGCTTCTCGGCGTCGAATTCGACCGTGCCCTTAAAGCGGCGGTGATTGCTGTCGTACTTCAACAGCGTCGCCAGCATTTCGTTGTCTGTCAGGTCGTTGATACCGACCACTTCAAACTCTTTAGGGCGCTCGGCCAGAATCCGAAACACCAATCGACCAATACGTCCAAAACCGTTGATACCAACTCGAATTGCCACAGCAATAGCTCCTTGCAAGAATTCGGTGCGAGCCTCGCGCGTGGCCGGCCATCGAGCCGGGGGGACGCTGCGGATCAAATCCAACAGCGCCAGCACGCACCTATCAGTCCAGGGGTAAGCAGCGTATTATAGCGGTGCCGGCGAAGAGCGAGAAGGGGCGGAAATGCCGATGAAATACTCGACCATAACCTTGTCGTGCGATTGAATTTCCGCTTCCGGGGTTTGTCGGTTTCGCCTTGCACCCTAACGCAGACTCATTTCTCTGGTATCTCGATTTGACCCCCTCCAAGCGATCCCGCTGGCAACTCCCTCCAGGGGTCACACACAGCCTGTGGGACTATGCGCAGGCCGAACATATCGCGCGCGACTACGATGACTACTTTGCCGGCAACCAACTGTTTGAATTTGACCAGAGTGTGCTGGCGCGGCATTTTCGCAAACCGGGCCTAATTGCGGATCTCGGCTGTGGCACCGGGCGTGCGCTGGTGCCGTTGGTCCGTAATGGCCATCGCGGTTTGGCCATCGATCTGTCGACCGAGATGCTGGATGTAGTGCGAGAAAAGGCTGAGGATGAGCATCTGCCGATTGATGTGCTGCTGGCTAATCTGGTCCAACTGGACTGTGTTGCCGATCATTCGGTTGACTACGCCATCTGCCTGTTCAGTACGCTCGGCATGATTTGCGGGCAAGCAAATCGATTGGCAGTCCTGCGACAAACGCGACGGATTCTCAGGCCGGGTGGTGTATTTGTCCTGCATGTGCATAACTTCTGGTACAACTTGTATGACCCGGGGGGGCCTTGGTGGGTCATGAAGAGCGTGCTGTCTGCCCCGTTTCGTAAAGATTACGACATCGGCGACAAGTTTTTTGACTATCGTGGCATACCTGGGATGTTTTTGCATGTATTTCGACGGCGCAAACTGCTGCGGACGCTGCGGCAAGCTGGATTTAAGATCCGCGAGGTCGTACCCCTGGATCCCAGGCGGAAGGACCGCTTGAAGTCCCCGTGGTTTTTCGGCGATTTGCGCGCCAACGGTTGGATCATTGCCTGCGAGTAAGTCCACGATTGCGAAATTCCATACAATTCAGTTGAGACCGGTTTCGCCAAGCGAGTAAAATACAGAGAGAGTGGTCCGAGCCGTTTGATCCAATTGGCAAGATTTAAGAAAGTGAGTACACCATGACGGCAACACGCGAACAACTACTAGCGACACTGACGGAACTCCACCGCGAGCTGACAGATATCGGGCCATTGGACGACGACAGTCGTCAGCAGCTTCAAGAGACTCTGACGGATATTCAGCAGGCGCTGGCCACTACAAAACTTGAACCTCTACCGGTAACTGGCAACGATAATGAGCCGGAGGGACCACTCTCCCGGCGACTGAGCGATGTCGCCCGAGATATTGAGACCACTCACCCGCAGCTTTCCATGACACTGGGTAGCGTGATCGATGCCTTAGGACGGATGGGGATTTAGAGCATTGTCACGGCTTAATTATTGTATCAGCCGTTGGGCGCTAGCCCACGGTTAGAGAGGCAAAAACCGGTGGCTAGCGCCATGCGGCTGATTCGTTTACTTCCTAATTTTAGCTGTGATGCAGCACTGGCCTGTAGGGCACGTGCCAGAAAGCGTCCATTCAAATCATCCTTTCAACCCGACGCGCGAGCGAGGAAATTCGTCGAACGCGCTGCGCCTCGCTGGCGCATCGGGTTAATATGATCTGCTCACTAACTGCACTGGCAGAGCCAGTGGCACACGGTCAAACACTAATGCGCTACTGCACTGGCAGAGCCAGTGGCACACAGTCCGATATGGAGAGCCAGTGGCACACTATCCGCTAAGGGTTCTTCACGGGTTTCTTCGCAGCAGGCGCACTCTTTTCAGTCGCACTATCTGCGTCTGGATCAAAAACATCGTCATCTTTACCTGTCCCCTTGCGATTCAAGTCGCGGCGTTTTTCGCGTAGATCTTGCGCATCGCGCACGCTACCCCGTTTGCCTGCGGACTTGGCACCTTTGGATTTATCACTGGGCGGTTTCAACGGTGCAGCCATTTCGGCTTCGATGGATTGCGCTGCTAGTTCACCTTCGCGGTAATACCACCCCTTGATAGTCAGCGAATCGCCAATTGACATGAACCGTGGATCGGTGACCGCAACCGGAATCTTCACATCGTCGGCCAACTCGGCTTTCATTTTTCCAATCTGGATATTCTTTCCTTTGATCGAAGACAACTGGCCAACAACTTTGTACTTCCCGGTTGGTGCGTTATCACGCGGCTTATCGTTAAACGCATCCGCACCTTCTTGGGTGATACCTGGCGGATTGGTTACTGGGTCTGGAGTGATGATCGAGATCTCAGCGATCGGCGCGGTAGCCTTGCCGGTGCGATGTTCAAACTCGCCAACCACCATGACAATTAACCCTGGCCGCAGAAACTCGACCTCGGCAGTCCCGGTTATTGTGAGCTTGGTGGCTGGGCCAACCTTCACCAGCCACGGCTTGCCGTCAAGCGTGACTTTCAGTACCTGACCTTGAACCGCTTCCAGTTTCCCCTCGCCCGAGTACTCCATCGCCTGTTGCCGGTTACCAGGCAGTTGCGCAAGCAGCGTGCCACTGGACAACACGGCGTACAAGAGCGCTTCGTTCAACAGCAACATTCCAAAACGACGACAACTTCCAACCGCGAATTTGCAGCGCATACAATTAACCCGTTAAAGATTTTTTTGTGCCACTTCTCCCCCCTCAGCATAACCGCTGCCAGTAGTTTGGCGAAGCAAAATCGGCCAAATTGATAGTCGTCTGGCTGTCAAACGCATCCCCCCAGCGTCCCTGACTGGATACAATGCAGAGATTCCGCAATCAATGGTTATCTCCACAGACTTCCGCTATGTCAGAATCTCGAATCACAGTTCCGCAATTTGCCGCGTTCAAGGCCGCCGGCCGCAAGATCAGCATGCTGACCGCCTATGACTATCCCATGGCGCAGTTGATCGATGCAGCCGGTATCGAGGCAATCCTGGTTGGCGACAGTATGTCGATGGTCGTCCAGGGACACAGCAGCACGCTGCCGGTCACCTTGGACGAGATGATCTACCACGCCGAAATGGTCGGCCGTGCCGTGCAGCATGCACTGGTCATCGTCGACATGCCGTTTCCGTACACGCATCTTGGCCCATACAAGGCGGTTGAATACGCCGGGCGGATCCTCAAAGAAACTCGCTGCCAGGCGGTCAAGCTGGAAGGAGGGGCCGAACAGGCCGATGTCATCCATGCACTCGTCTCGGCCGGTATTCCGGTCATGGCACATGTCGGCTTGCGCCCGCAAAGTGTCAATGTGCTAGGGGGCTACAAAGTCCAGCGCGACGAACAACAGCTCATGGCCGATGCAACCGCCGCACAGGATGCCGGTGCCTTTGGCGTGGTGCTGGAATGCGTTCCCGCCAGTCTGGCTAAAAAGATCACCGCGGCGCTGCGCGTCCCAACCATCGGCATCGGTGCCGGGCCAGATTGCGACGGCCAGGTGCTGGTGATCAATGACCTGCTCGGCCTCACCAGCGGGTACGTGCCAAAATTTGTCAAAGCGTACGCCGATTTGAAGAATGTCATCACTGGTGCCGTGCAAGCTTATCAGGCCGAGGTCCGCAGCGGTGAGTTTCCCACTCAGGAGTACTACTTCAAGTAAATCTGCTCGGCAGTCGCAATCATTCATTCAGGACGAATATGAATCGCCTACAACACGAGACCAGCCCGTACCTGCTTCAGCATCAGAATAACCCTGTCGACTGGTATCCTTGGGGGCCAGAGGCACTGGGTCGTGCCCGCGACGAGAACAAACCGATCTTTCTTTCGATCGGGTACTCGGCCTGTCACTGGTGTCATGTGATGGAGCATGAGAGTTTTGAGAACGAGCAGATCGCCAGCTTGATGAATCAGCATTTCATCAATATCAAGGTCGATCGTGAGGAACGCCCCGACCTGGACGCCATCTACATGCAGGCGGTTCAACTGATGACACAGCGCGGTGGCTGGCCGATGTCGGTCTTTTTGACGCCCGATTTGCAGCCGTTCTATGGGGGGACCTATTATCCGCCTACCGCGCGGATGGGCATGCCCGGTTTCGATCAGATTTTGCTGGGAGTGGCTGATTTTTGGCAAAACAAGCGCGATCAGGTGGTCGCACAGGCAGCCGAGCTAACCGGCCACCTGCGCGCGTCAGTGACACCTGCCGCCGGTGAGATTGAATTGTCGGATCAGTTGCTGCATGCAGCAGGCACCGAACTGCAACGGAACTTTGATGCTCGGCATGGTGGCTTTGGTGGCGCGCCAAAATTTCCGCACCCGATGGATTTGCGGCTGTTGGCACGGCTATCAAAACGTGCGATGTCAGTTCGCGGCAGTCAGCGCGATACGCTGTTGCAGATATTGACTCACACGCTGGACAAGATGGGGGCAGGAGGCATCTACGATCAACTCGGTGGTGGTTTTCATCGCTACTCGGTCGACGAGCGCTGGCTGGTGCCGCATTTTGAAAAGATGCTGTATGACAATGCACTGTTGATCAATGCCTATCTGGATGGATATCTGGTGACCGGAAACGCAGAATATGCACGGATCGTTCGCGAGACGATCGGGTACGTATTGCGCGACATGAACGACCCCGCCGGCGGTTTTTACAGTACTGAAGACGCCGATAGCGAAGGACACGAAGGGAAAGTTTATGTGTGGACACCGGCCGAAATCGAACAGGTTCTCGGTGCCGACCGTGCCGCGACGTTTTGTTACGTGTACGATGTCAGCGAAGAGGGTAACTTCGAAGAGACGAACATCCTCAACCTCCCCAAGACACTCCAGCAGTGTGCGGCGATTCGCAAGCTCGATATCGAGACACTGAAGCAGCAACTGGCCGAAGACCGCTGCAAACTGTTTGGCGAACGGGAAAAACGAGTCCGACCTGGTCGCGACGACAAAGTCCTCGTCGCCTGGAACGGGCTGATGATCGATGCCCTGGCTCAGGCGGCGACGGTGCTGGATGAACCTCGCTATTTGCAGGCGGCGACTGCTGCGGCGGATTTTATTCTGACACAAATGCGCCGCACCGATGGCCGGCTGTTGCACACCTGGCGCGGTGATGTTGCCAAACTGGACGCCTATTTGGACGATTATTCCTGCCTGATCAACGGTCTGGTCAGCCTTTACGAAGCGAGCTTTAATGAACGCTTCATCAGTGCCGCGACGGAACTGGCCGATCAGATGCTTGCGCATTTTTCCGATCTAGACGGAGGTGGATTCTTCTTCACCGCCGATGACCATGAGGAATTGATCGCGCGGCAAAAGGATATGCAGGACAGCGCCACGCCAAGCGGAAACTCGATGGCGGCCACGGCGCTGCTACGTCTTGGCAAACTCACCGGGCGAACCGAATACCTGACCGCCGCCGAGGGAGCGATTCGCGCCGCAGCGACCTTGATGCAACGCTACCCCAGCGCGGCCGGTCAAATGCTGCTGGCGCTCGACATGTATTTAGGTCCAACATTTGAGTTGGTGCTGTTGGCTGATCGGTCCGAGAAATCGACGCAGACGATTCTGGCAGAGTTGCACCGGCGGTTTATTCCGAACAAGGTCGTCGCACTGCGCGACGGAACGCAAGTAATTCCGGCTAGCGGAATTCGCGACGAAGGCCCCCCGGCGATGCCGCTCGATCCGCTCTTCGCCGGGCGAGCACAGCAAAACGGCCAGCCGACGCTTTATCTTTGCCAGGACTTTGCCTGTCAGGAGCCGGTATTAGGAGAACAAGCAATTCTAGCGGTATGGGAACGGTTGAGCGGAGTAGCCGCGCGAGTGTGAGGAACACTTCCCTCACCCGCCGCTGGGGCGTCGACCTCTCCCGCGCGCGGGAGAGGTGAATTTCGATGCCCCTTCCTTCTTCACTGCAGCCGGTCGCTCGGCCCATGCCGCCGGAACATTCTTCTCATTCCACTTGTCCCACTTGGCTTGCAACTCCGCCACAATCTCTGGGTGCTTACTGGCCAGATCCTTTGTCTCGCCAATGTCGTTTTCCAGATCAAAGAGTTGAGCAGCCGGTTTGTCCTGCGTCGATTGCTCACTCTTAGTCCGGCGCAGATCGGCGTCGTATCGGACCAGCTTCCACTTGCCGCGACGGATTGCCATCTGATCTCCGAACCGCCAATACAGCGCCTCGTGCGGTGGCTCCTTCGTCTTGCCCGTCAACAGCGACAATAGGTTGACTCCTTCCAACTCAGGCGATTGAGATAGATCCACGCCCGCCGCAGCTAGTGCTGTTGGTAAAATGTCGAGTTGAATGATCGGCTGGTTCAAGACTTGTCCAGCGGGGACCGTCCCTTTCCAGCTAACGACAAATGGCACACGGACGCCACCTTCCAATGTTTGTTTCTTCGAGCCGCGTAGTGGCAGATTGTTTGAGCCATTGAGCGTGGTTCCGACGACACTGGGACCACCATTGTCACTCAGAAAAAAGATCAGCGTCTTTTCTTCGAGCTTGTCTTTCTTGAGTGCTGCCATAACACTACCGACCGCATCGTCCATAGCCGATGTCATTGCCGCGTAGGCACGGCGTCGTTGGTCCTTGATCGAGGCAAACTTTTCGAGCCGCTCTGGATTAGCTTCCATCGGCGTATGGACGGCGTTAAACGACAGGTACAGAAAGAACGGCTCTTTCTGATGGCGGTCGATGAACGAAACCGCTTCGCGCGCGAATGCGTCCGTCAGGTAAGCCGTTTCGCGAACGGGTTCGGTTCCGCGCAGAATGTTCGGTATTGACCCATCCTTCTCGGCCGGCAAGTACTCATTCGCTCCCCACAAAAAACCATAGAACTCATCGAAGCCGCGCTTCTGTGGATGAAATCGCGGTGCCAAGCCGAGATGCCCCTTGCCGATCATGCCCGTTGCGTAGCCCGCGGCATTCAGCCGATCGGCGATGGTTTTCTCAGTAAGCGGCAGCCCCACTTCGCTATGTGCGGGGAACTTGCCCGGATTGAACTCATGCCCAAAGCGCGTTTGATATCGGCCAGTCAATAGTCCGGCTCGCGTCGGGCTGCAATATGGCCCCGACACGTAACCGCTGGTGAATCGCGTTCCGCTGGCGGCCAGCGCGTCCAAGTGTGGAGTGGGAATATCTTTGCACCCCTGAAATCCAAGATCAGAGTACCCGAGATCATCGGCCAGGATGACAATGATGTTGGGTTTAGCGATGTTGAGTTTGACGGGTTCGGCCGCCGACAGATCGTTGATTGGTAGAGCTACTAGCGCCAGTAGAATCAGTCCGATGAGTAGGAACTGTTTGAGCATTAGGAAACCTTGGTGCGAGAAATCTGTGAGTAGTTCGTCAGTGTCTAGTATTCTTCGGATTGAACGTCGAGTCCCCCGTTTTCTCCAAGTATCGCAGGCTCTGTTTGAAACAGCAACTAGCGTCACTCCGCAAGTGTCTGGCCAAAACCGTTTTTCGCTCGCCACGCAACCATGCCGCATGAGCCATCGCGTACCCATACATCGGCGCGGTCATGTATTCTGGTTTCCCAGGAGTACCATCTGGCCACTGCGAAAAATCGCTGAGCCAACTGCGCGGCGCATTGGCTAGGAATACACCCAGTCCATGGAACACGACGGTCAGATCGGTCAGCAGTTCATGGTCGAACTCGTCTCCATAGAGGCGATCTTCACCAAGCAAGCGATGGTGTGCCAGTTCGTGTGCCAGAATACCGACCAGAGGAAGCGGATCTTCAATTTCAGATAGTTTTAGGTGGATGATTACCCGCTCGCCATCGTTGTCATAGAGACCAGCCATGGCGGCGACTGCGTGCCCCTGACCGTTGACTAAAAACGGCGTTGTTCCCTGGAAGAAGTTCAACTCCGGAAGCGGCTCAGGTATATCCATGTAGCGGCAGATCCGCTCGTACATCGCCTGGACTGATTCCACCGATTTATCGAAGCGGTCGGGAAAGAACTCCGCCAGTGGCAATATCACCGCGCGGCGGAGAAAAACGTCGTAACCGAACTGCTTGCCGAGCCAATGCAGTCGGTCCTCGATCCAATCCTTGGTGATCTGATCGACAGGGCACTTTGCGGAGAACATGCCGAACATAGTCACACATTCAAAACGGTGATTGAAATTGAACTGCCGCTGTTGTGTAATCTAGACGCTTGCCGATTGAGATTTATCGTACTTCACCGTAACAGTAAAGCCAAGCTTGGGAGGAATTCTGTTCTGAGGTAGAAGCGTGCTCCGATGGCTACCTCAAAGTAGAAGAGTTTCCGCTGCCTAGGGAGAATCAATTTGACGGCGAAGTCAGTTGCTTTAACTCCTGAATTCGTGCAGACCAAGTATCAGAATCCGCGCGGCAGTCATCCTGAAACAAACGCAGAGCATCATGCCGTCCGTCGGACCAACTCCTGCTGAGGTCATCAGCCGTAGCAAGCAGGGCGGGAACCTGAGCAGAGTGGTTTTGGCAAACTTCTAGATAGCCTTTCCGCAATGCATGAATGCAGAGCTGTCGAACACCGATGTGAGGATCCGTTCTAAGTCCGACTAAAAGTTCCATTGCTTCTAGCTTATCATTCGTGCTCATTCTCTCGTGCATGAACTCGAAGTAGCTGATTGCCTGCGCGCGGACGACAGCCACCGGATGGACTGTTGATTTACGAAAGGTTTCCCGTGACCATGTCTTACCACGCTCCAGGCATACGATAGGGAAACCGGCGATGAAAGGATCGGTTTCCTCTGCTAAATCGCTCAGAACCTCCAGCGTATCACTGGTCAAATGTTCTGTCGCATGTTGATTAAAACTACTGGCAACGGCATCCAGTGAGGCCAGCCGAATTTCCGGTCGATCACTGAACATGAATTGCCTGGCCTGATCCTTTGAAGAATTGAGATGAACTACGATCAATTTGCGAGTTTGATAAACATCACCTCCGCAAGCATCCAGAGAAATCCAAGTTGATCCTGTGTAATCGTAAAAAATGCCGTCACTGCTTTTGATTTCTCCCAACGATGGGTAGTAGTAGATGATCGGCTCGGCACCACTGGTCAGGCCCGGTTTTGACTGAAGCTTTCTAATTTTGTATTTGAGCAAAACGTCAGATAAGGACTCGGGTTTCAATCCATCGCCATACAACGGCAATAGTAGCCATAACAAAAAGATGAAGAGAGCAAGACTCAACACCGCAAACCGGAAAGGAGGATTACGAGTCATCCGAAAAAAATTTGCATCGGAGTCCATTGTACGTTCCCAATATAGAGAGGCCCTGAGCGTGATACAGCGAGTAACCATCGCTACCGATTATACGGTATTGGCGCTGGCTCAACAGAGGAAGTTCAACAATCAGTTGATTGCGTCGGACAAGTGTCGATTTACTGGTCCGAGTGCGACTCGGCCAACGGCATTTCCGAACTCGTCGTCTCAATCTTCTGCCCAACCTTCGCGTTGCGCATGATGACGAGATAGAACACGGGCGTTAGGAAGATACCAAACGTCGTGACGCCGAGCATGCCAGAGAAGACGGCTGTACCTAGTGAGCGGCGCATTTCGGCACCGGCACCTTCGCTTAAGACCAGCGGCACCACGCCGAGGATGAACGCAAATGAGGTCATGATAATCGGCCGTAAACGGAGGCGGCACGATTCCATGGCTGCATCGAAAGGGGACATACCGGCCTGCCGGAATTCATCCGCAAACTCGACGATGAGGATTGCGTTCTTCGCCGCCAGACCGACCAGTACCAAGAAACCGATCTGCACAAAGATATCGACCGGCATGCCTGCGATCAGCATGCCACTCACCGAGCAGAGCAAGCACATCGGCACGACCATGATC
>Ga0163150_10010430_pt1 | contig 10055 bp, 6 predicted proteins | sample OliLakLV19P2IB_FD_148628 | JGI IMG/M metagenome (GOLD analysis project Ga0163150, IMG submission 148628) | Freshwater microbial mat bacterial communities from Lake Vanda, McMurdo Dry Valleys, Antarctica - Oligotrophic Lake LV.19.P2.IB | ecosystem: Environmental > Aquatic > Freshwater > Lake >...
TATGCCATGCCTGCTAAACCCGAATCAGCGGGCTACCTGATCTTTCTGCTCCAACCGGAAAAAGAAGGGGCGACTTTGCGTGCTGTCTGGGCTGAACTCCAGGTTCGAGAAAAGTAGACCAAACTCCCATTTAACCTCGTAGCCATATATATGGTATGAATATTTTTCCTATATCCTGTATATTGTGTACCAATGGACGCCGTCTATACAGAGAACCTCTCCAAAACCTATCGATCCCAACTCGGACAGCGGCAACCCATCTCCCTTGACGATCTCTCATTATCGGTCGCTGAAAATGAGGTGTTCGGATTTCTTGGACGCAACGGCGCGGGCAAGACCACAACCATCAAATTGCTTTGCGGGCTTATCCGTCCGACGCGTGGAACAGCCCGGATATTCGGGGAAGATTCAAGACGCAAGGAATCGCGCAGACTCATTGGATTCCTGCCCGAGAATCCGTACTTCTACGAATACCTGACGCCAAAGGAGACGCTCGATTTCTACGGCAAGCTTCACGGCCTGAGCGCGACGGACCGGGCGAGTGAATGGAAGAAGCTTTCGGAGATGCTGGACCTTGGCCCGATTGCGGATCAGCGCGTCCGCAGCTTCTCGAAGGGGATGCGGCAGCGACTGGGGTTCGCGGTAGCGCTGGTGGGCGATCCGAAATTGCTCATTCTCGATGAACCGATGAGCGGACTCGACCCGCTCGGACGCCGCGCCATTCGTGAACTGATTCTTAAAATGCGCGACCAACAAAAAACGATCTTTTTCAGTTCGCACGTGCTCAGCGACGTGCAGCAGGTTTGCGACCGCGTGGGCATTCTCGTGAAAGGCAAACTCACGCGCCAAGGCCGGCTCAACGAATTGCTAACCGAACGCGTGCAAGTTGTCGAAGTGGTCGCGGCAAACCTGGCCCAGGCAGCTATCAGTGATATCGCGCGCATGGCCACCGCCAACCGGGTTTCCGAAACGGGACATCATTTCATCGTCGCCGATCTTGCGGTTGCCAACGAGCTGGTCAAAATGATTCACGCGCGCGGCGCGGAACTGGTCGATTTTATCGCTGTCCGCGAATCGCTCGAAGACTATTTCATGCGCGTGCAGGACGACTGCGTATGAGGATCATCGCCGTCGCGCAGAACACTTTCCGCGAAGCCGTCCGTGACAAAGTTTTCTATGTCCTCGTATTTTTCGGACTTGCCACGCTGGTGGGCTCCAAGGCACTCGGCTGGATCAGCATCGGGCAAGAAATCAAAATCGTCAAAGACTTCTCGCTGGCATCGGTATCGGTCTTCGGCGTCCTCATTGCCATATTCGTCGGTACAAGCCTGATCTATAAAGAGATCGACAAGCGCACCATCTACACCATCATCTGCCGGCCCATGGCGCGATATGAATTCGTGCTGGGCAAATACCTCGGCATGGCGTTGCTGCTCGGCGTCACGACCGCCGTGCTCGGCATCGTCGCCGCGGCGTACGTCGCCATTCTCGGCGGCAATGTCGATGCGACTTTTTTCTACGCGCTCGTGCTCATCTATTGGGAACTACTGATGGTGACAGCATTCGCCACTTTGTTTTCATCGCTCACGTCGCCAATTCTCGGCGCGATCATCGTATTTTCGATTTACGTCGTGGGACACGCCACCGGCATTCTCATAAACCTGCCCGAACATTTCGACAACACGGCGTCAAAAACCGTGCTCGAATTCATGTACTACATCGTGCCAAATTTCTCGAACTTCAATGTTCGCGCGGAGGCGGCAAATGACGTGCCAGTCGCATTGGGCTATGTCGTCTGGAGCATGGTCTACGGCGCCGTCTACACCGGCATGCTGCTCCTGCTCGCCGCGGTCGCGTTCGAGAACAAGGACGTGTAGCGATGCGCAAACTCGCCGCCATTGTGGTCGCCGTGCTTATCTCATTCGCATGCACCACGCTCGCGCAAAAACGCGCGGACACCATCCGCGCCGAGAATCGTTCCGAGGAAGTCTTGTACTTTCCCAATGAGCGGCTGCTGGATTCGTTTACCTGCGGACACAGCAGCGTCGTCGCTGACATCCTCTGGCTGAAGTGCATTCAGTATACTTCGCAACAGTTTCACGGCGACTTCAAGTTCACGCTTCTAGATCGCATGCTCAACACGATCACCCGGCTCGATCCGCATTACGTCGATGTCTACCGTTGGGGCAGTGTGTTCCTCGCCATGCTCAAACGCGACAACGACGCCAGCATCAACCTCCTCAAACGCGGCATCGAACATAATCCCGGGCGATGGGAGTTGCCGTTCGAGATTGCGCGCACCTACGTGTTAAACCGGCACGATGAAGTGATGGGCGCGAAGTGGATGGCCGTCGCAGCCGCGACGGGCGAGCCACCCAAGTTTGTGATCGATTGGGCAAAAAATTTGCAGCAGCGCCACGGCCTCGCCGAAGTCGAGCGCGGCATGTGGCAGGAGATTCTTCAAAACAGCGGCGACGCCAACATGCGCGAAGTGGCGCAACGCAAGATCATCGAAATCGACCTGCGCATCCTCTGCGAAGTGATGAACGAAGCCGCGGAACGCTACGAAGCCGCAAAAGGTTCAAGACCGGCCCGCATTGCTGACCTCATATCGGAATCGTTGATTAGCGGGATGCCGATGGACCCGCTCGGCGGCGAATTCTTCATCAACTCCAAAGGCATGATTCAAAACACGTCTCTGCTCGATTCCATTCTTGGAGAGCGCCGCATCGTGCTGCAAGGGTTCATCAAAAAATTCCGAGATAAACACGGCCGATGGCCAGCAAGTCTCGACGAATTAAAGTCCGAGTATTCCGCCATTCCCACCAACCCCTACATCGACCGCGAATGGCAATACGACGTATCCAAAGGGGAGGTACTGTAATGCGAGCAGTGCTAAGCGGCTACCAACGGCCCCGCAATTTCCTGCGCTCGGTCCCCAAACAATTACCGCAGCTCACCGAAAACAATCATTCCTCGCCTTTCAGATAACCAATCAGATCGCGCAACTGCTGTTTCGTCATTCCTTTTTCCAATTCCTCCGGCATAAGCGATTTGCTGGCGGTTTGGATCGAGACGATGTCCGTGCGCGGAATGGTCTTCACGACGCCGAGCGGGCACTTCAACGTGATGTTCGATTCGTTCTGCGACGAGATGATGCCCGAATAAGTTTCCAGATCGGCGGTTTCCACGGTATAGCTTTCGAATCCCTGCTCAAGCAGCCAGTTGGGCATCAGAATGTGCATCAGCACGGCTTCATTCGGTTGACTGCGGATGCTGGTGAGGTCAGGACCGACGGCGTAGCCGGTGTCGTTGAACAGGTGGCACTGCGCACAGAGGTCTTTGAATACTTGCGCGCCGGAAACTGAGTTCGGCGCCAGCGACAACGCATCCTGATATTCTTCATACACCTTCTTGCGATCGGTTGTTTTTACTTCCGCGAACAACGCCGTCGATTTCGCTTTGATTGTCTCGTCCCGATGTTTCTGCAAATTGGTTCGAGCGCCGGGATCGATGGTCCAGGCAGGAATCGCGCCACGCTCAATCGCGTCAAGCATGGCCATTGTCCGTTGCGGCGTCGCAAGCAGCGCGCTGGTTGCCGCGCTGCGCACCGGCGCCGTGAAACCGCCCCACGCGTCCGTCGCCAGAATCCCCGCAACGCGGTCGTCGTGCATATTCGCGAGTGCCTGCACCGCCGCAATCTGCAATTCCGGCGGCGCGATGGGGCCCATGAGCGTGGCAAGCACTTCACCAGCCGTATCAAAATTCGTAAAACCCAAAAACTCCACTGCGCGAACGCGTTCTTCCAGCGGGCGCGCACCATCCTGCAACGTATTGAGCGCAGCCGTGACCGCCGCATCCAAATGTTTTTGCAAGGAGGCATTCTTCGCTGCCGCAGCCTTCAGCCGCTCCAATGCCGACGGTTCGTCGCCATAAGCCTGGCTCGATCCCACTCCATCTAGTGCGCCGCGCAAGACGGCCAATTGCCACGGCTGTACCGCATTGGCATCCGGGAATACCGGCTCCAGGAACGCCGTCGTGACATCGGGAGTGCTGCCCACGGCCAGCGTGCGTGCGATCACCTCGACAAATTCGGGGAGCTCCTGCGCGCTTTTGTCAGCCTGCTCGATCGCGGCAGTTGCGAATCCCGCGAAATCGTAACCGGCGCTGCTCAATGCCGCGTCACGTGTCCACGGATCGGCAATGTCCGTCGTGGCGATACGCGCCAACGCCGCCGTGCCACGCGCGTCTTTCGCATCCCCCAGCGCAAGCGCCGCAACAAACCGCACACGGGCGTCGGTGTCCGCCGCGAGTTTCAACGCCAAGTCGGCGAGTTTCGCGCCGTCTTTTACGTGGGCGCGCGACATCCTTAGCGCGTGTTCCCGCACGGACGGACTTTCATCCTCCACTGCAATTTCAAGGTCTGCATTCGTGAGTTGACCCGACGCGTGTAGCAGATACAGCGCCGCGACCCGCGCGCGATCACGGGAATCCTCATCCTTCAGAATGTTGCGAAGCGGTTCCGCCAGCGGGCCCTGCTCAAGCAGTAATCGTTGCGCAGTATCCGCAACCCAGCCGTTTTTGTCTCCCAACGCCAAATACAGAGAAGCGGCATCCGCCGGATCCAGCGCGCGCGCCCGGCGCGTTACTTCTTTTCCAATGACGCGATAAATGCGTCCTTGTTGTGTACCTCCCTCGAAATCCGCCGCGCCCCGGATTTCTTCCGGCAGATAGACGGGATGCTCAATCGTTTTGCGGTACATATCGCAGACGTACAACGCGCCGTCGGCGCCGTTCGCGGTAAACACCGGCCTGCACCAGTTATCCGGTGACGCAAAAAAATCTTTCTCCTGTTCCGTCGTATCGCGTTTGGCCACGAGCGATGCGCCCGCCGGTTCCAGGATGTCGCGGTGGACCAGCGCGGCAGTCGGATCGCAGACGAACGCGTTTCCTCGATAGTGTTCTGGCAGCGCGTCGCCACGATACACCATGATGCCGCAGGCTGCTGTAAACGTGCCCGCATGCGCGAACGCCGTTGTTTGCGCGTCGCTCAGGGCAAAGATGCGCCCTGCTTCGCCGTGATCAGGAATTTCCGCGACCGTCTTGTTCAGCCCCGCATGTACATTGCGCGCAAGATCGCCGGGCTGCAACATGACCATTTCAATGTGCTTGCGGTTGCTGCACACAAACTTGTTTCCAAAATCATCGAACGCCTGGCCGAACTGCGCCTGTCCCGCGGTCGTTTCAAACACCCCCGTCAACGGATTGTAGCGGCCATCCAGTGAGCCCATTTTCACCGCGGCCAAATCAGGTTTGGAAGGGTTCGTGATTTCGCCGCCGCTCAACCCATTCGTAAGATAAATCCAGTTATCCACGCCCAACATCGGATGGCTCACGCGCAACTGCGTCGAACCACCTGGCGCAAACCCCGTGAGCAACACCGCACGCACGTCTGCGCGCCCATCGCCGTCGGTGTCTTTCAAAAACAGCAGGTCCGGCGCGCACGTGACGATGACGCCGCCTTTCCACGGCATCACGCCGTTGGGAAAATCGAAACCATCTGCAAACACCGTCCGCTTGTCGTAATATCCATCGCCGTTGGGGTCTTCGAGCAACGCAACGATGCCCTTTCCGCTTTCGTCAGTCGGGTATCCCCGGTTCTCGACAACGTACATGCGGCCGCGCTCGTCAAACGCGATCGCCACGGGATCGACGACGTCGGGTTCGGCTGCCACCAACTCCACCCGCACGTCGTCCGGCACTTTAAACATGCCCAGCGCGTCTTGCGCGGGAATGGGTTCAAGTTGTTCCGCGCTTGCGTACAGCACCAAACCAGCGAAAGCACACAAGAACTTATTCATACGTTTTCCCCAATTAATGCGCCGTGAAATGCGACCGCCATTACACCATAATGCACGCGCCGCATTGAATGCACGCTTGCTGTGGTGTACGTTGCACGTGCGGGAAAACCAAACACTGTGGGAGAAGGCCTGTGCGCGCTTGTAGCTGGATATCGATGTCGCTCTTCGTCCTTGTGATTGGCGCCGCTCAAGCCGAATACAAAGTAGGCGCGGGAACCGCGGTCATCACTCCAGAAAAAAATATCTGGCTTGCGGGTTACGCATCGCGCAATGCGCCCGCCGAGGGCAAGGAACACGACCTCTTCGCAAAGGCTCTCGCAATAGAAGACGAAACAGGCGCGCGTACCATTATTGTGACCACAGACCTCGTCGCGGTGTCCCGCGATCTCTCGGACAAAACGTCCGCGCTGGTCCTTGAAAAATTCGGCGTGCCGCGCGACCGCTACATGATCACGGCCTCCCACACGCACAGCGGACCGGTCACCAATGATCGGCTCTACGACATGTACGGGCTTGACGAATCGCAGGCTGCCCCAATTGCCGAATACACCGCGACACTTCCGGACAAAGTGCTCGCGGCCGTGACGCAGGCAGTGGAAAACCTCGAACCATGCACGCTGCATTGGGGGAACGGCGCCGCGGGATTCGGCAAAAATCGCCGCACGTATACAATCGACGGCATGGGCGGCGGCATGAATCCCATCGGCCCGGTCGACCACGATGTGCCGGTCCTGCTTGCGCGCAACGCCGACGGAAAACCCAAAGCCGTATTGTTCGGCTATGCCTGCCACAACACGACACTCTCCTGGCAATTTTATTGCGGCGACTACGCCGGGTTCGCGCAGACCAATCTCGAACAATCGCTGCCCGGCGCGGTCGCACTATTCGTCTCCGGGTGCGGCGCGGATCAGAATCCGCTTCCGCGCGGAACCGTCGAACATGCAAAACAATACGGCGGCGAACTCAGCGGCGCGGTCCTCAGCGTTATCGGCGGCGACATGAAAAACGTGGATGGACCCGTTCGCGCTGCGTACAAGGAAATCCCGCTCGCGCTTACCGAGCCGCCCGCGCGCGAAGACGTCGAAAAGAACCTGCAAAGCGAAAATGTTTACGAGCAACGCCGCGCAAAGCGCCTGTTGAAAATATTCGATGAGAAAGGCGCGCTCGATACAACCTACCCGTACCCTGTCCAAGTGTGGCAAATCGGTGACGATGTGCAACTCACCGCGCTCGGCGGTGAAGTCGTGGTGGATTACTCGCTGCTCATCAAACACGAATTGGGTCGCGACAAACAATTCGTCATCGGGTACGCCAACGATGTCTGCGCCTACATTCCATCCCTACGCGTGCTGAAAGAAGGCGGCTACGAAGGCGGCGGCGCAATGCTCTACTACGGCTTCTACGGCCCCTGGGCGCCGCAGGTGCAGGATGACATCATGAAGACCGTACACGAACTGAGCGGCGCCCGGTAACTTGGCTGTTTATCACAGATGGTCTACCCTTACCCTTGCGCGCACGAAGTCCTCTCTCCTAAAGAGCCAAAGCGGTGTCTGCGCTACCCGCTCCGCCACCGCAGTCCAAATAGTCCTCTACCCAGGTTGCGCTTCCCCAAAACGACGTTATAGGAAGAAGCCCATTTGGACTGCGGCGGCCCCTAAGGCGCCGCTTTGGCTGTTTGTTACAGTTGGCCTACCCACTTGCTGTGCGCGCACGACGTCATCGCCCCTAAACAGCCAAAGCGGTGTCTGCGCTACCCGCTTCGCCACCGCAGTCCAAATGGAAATAAATACAAAAGCACCGCGGAGCGCGCTTGTCATCGATACGGTCCGCAACGAAAATCACCGCAACCCCGAATGGAATTGCGGTTTTTTTTGTTAGACCTTCTACAATCTCGCAGTGGAACGTACAACATGATAAGTCCAACCCAAATTGCCCAAACGCGCGGCGGCGATACCATCCCCGCCCCTACAGGATTAAGCCTGTTTGTCAACCGCAGAATGCTCGGCGCAGGAATACCGCCATCGTGGCCCGTGTATGCCGCGACTGCCCTGATGGGGCGGTTTTTTGCCGCATTCTGAATCATCCAATTGGTGAGCAAATGAACACTTTTCAATGCAATCTCGCCGCGGAATCCATCCCATTGACCCATGCATGGGAACACACCGTCGGCAGTGGCCGCGCGCTCCTCGGGCTGCGGGCCGACTGGCGCGAGCACCTGCGCCGCGCACATTTCGATCTGGGGTTTCGCCACGTTCGCTTTCACGGCATGCTTGATGACGACATGGGCACGTTAATCCGCCACCGGGAGGAATTGCTTTACTCGTTCTTCAATATCGACAGTATCTTCGACTTCTTGTTGAACATCGGCATGCAGCCCTTTGCGGAATTGTCTTTTATGCCGCCGGCGCTGGCTTCGGGCCATACAACAGTTTTTCAGTTCCAGGGCAACGTTACTCCGCCGAAGGATTACTCGGAATGGGGCACGCTCATCGGACGGCTCGTGCAACATTGGGTGGATCGCTATGGGCTGGATGAAGTGCGGCAGTGGAATCTGGAAGTCTGGAACGAACCGAATCTTAAAGCGTTCTGGACGGGCAGCATGGACGATTATTTCGAGTTGTATCGGCATGCCGCGCGAGCGATCAAGGGCATAGATGCGGAACTGCGTGTTGGCGGTCCATCGAGCGCCCAGAACGCCTGGATACCGGAATTTTTGGCGTTTTGTGACAAAGAGCAGTTGCCCGCGGACTTCCTCACCACCCACTACTATCCCACCGACGCTTTCGGAAAAATCGGCGCGGATACCATCACCCAACTCGAACACGCGCCGCGCGACGTAATGCGGCAACGCGCCGAAGTGGTGCATTCCCAGTCGCGCGGGTTGCCATTGTATTACACCGAATGGAACATCAGCTCGAATCCGCGTGATCCCTTGCACGATGAATCGTTCGCCGCCGCGTTTGCCGCGAACATCGCGCTCTCGGTGGATTCGTTCGTAACGGGCTACAGCTTTTGGACCTTCACCGACATATTTGAGGAAAACTATTTTCCGAGCATGCCGTTCCACGGCGGCTTCGGCTTGTTAACAATCCACGGCATTCCCAAACCGGTGTATCGCGCGTTCGAGTTATTACACGGGCTGGGTGATCGCCTGTTTAATGTTGCGGAAAGCCACGACACATTAGACGTGCGCGTTAGCGGAAGCGAAGACTGCGCTGTGATATTCATCACGAACTACGCAATGCCGCGCCACCGGATCGTGAGCGAGCCCGTCCGCATTCAACTGCGTGGCGCGCGGCCCCCTGTTTCGGCCCTGTTGTCGCGCATCGACGACGACCACGCGAATCCGAAACGGGCCTGGCAAGAGATGGGTGAACCCGAATATCCGAAGCCGCGAGAGGTCGAAGCATTGTACGCAGCTTCTGCGTTGCGGCCAGAACCCCATCCGTTCAGGGTAGGCCAGGACCGCATTGAGGTCGATCTTGTCATGCCGCCGCAATCAGTCGCCGCGCTGCGAATCTCCTTTGAAAAAAAGCGGGCGTAAGGAAAGAACTGGATGGAAAATGGCCCTCAGACAACACCAGAGCAGGATGCGGTACTCCGCTCGCTGCAGGAAGACTCGTTCACGTACTTCGTCCACAAGGCCAATCCCGCGAATGGCCTGGTGCTGGACAAATCGCGCGAGGGATGGCCGGCGAGCATTGCCGCGATTGGTTTGGCGCTTGGACTTTACCCCGGCGGCGTCGAACGCGGTTTCATGACGCGCGAAGAAGCCGTCCACCGCACGTTGACTACACTGCGCTTCTTCACTAAAGCTCCGCATGGTCCCGAACCCGATGCGACGGGATACAAAGGATTTTACTACCACTTTCTTGACATGGAAACGGGACGCCGAGCATGGCGCTCCGAACTATCGAGCGTAGACACAGCATTCCTGCTCGCCGGTATGTTGGCGGCAGCCGCGTACTATCAGGAACAGTCCACCGATGAAAACGAAATCCGCGCGCTTGCCGATGCCTTGTACCGCAAAGCGGATTGGCAATGGATGCAAAATGGGGGCGCGGCGGTAAGTCATGGCTGGAAGCCTGAGCAGGGATTTCTTCCTTATCGCTGGAAGGGATACGACGAGGCGTTAATCATCTATCTGCTGGGGCTCGGATCCCCTACATTCCCGCTTCCCGATGAAAGTTATTG
>Ga0163150_10010431_pt1 | contig 10055 bp, 11 predicted proteins | sample OliLakLV19P2IB_FD_148628 | JGI IMG/M metagenome (GOLD analysis project Ga0163150, IMG submission 148628) | Freshwater microbial mat bacterial communities from Lake Vanda, McMurdo Dry Valleys, Antarctica - Oligotrophic Lake LV.19.P2.IB | ecosystem: Environmental > Aquatic > Freshwater > Lake >...
GAATAAATACTGAGCTTTATAGTAGTAATTTGTCCCCGTAATAGCCCCAGCCGCACCTAGTGCCTGTGAAACACTGCCAGGCGTCGGTAGCCCCGCTCTATAAACTGTCTGACCATCGTACTTATGCACTTCATCGTAACCGTTGCTTAGTAGTATAATGTTGCTGAGTTGCGATGAACTCATGAGTTCGAAATTAGCGTCATTAAAATGAGAGAGTCCTAATGCGAATGGAGTTGTAACGGTCTTGTTTACTTCGGTGCTGTATTTTGCGGTAAACGTGTAAACCCCGCCAGATATCTCCGCGTTTCTAGTCACCTTAAGAAAAGCAGCTGAAACAGAACCGTCCCCAGTAATGGCAGAACTACAGTTAGGGATTAAATTAATAGCAGCACTTAATTGAGTAATTGTAAACGGAGCCGCCTCGTCAAACCCAACCCCTACGTCTTGGTTTAGAGCCATCAAGGTGCCTTCTTGAATCTCAAACCGATACACGCTGTCGTCAGTGTCAAAGAAATGACTCATTAAAATAGTAGGGTCTGCACCTGAATAAGTAATTACTAAAGAGACGTTAGAGACTTTCCACAAGCTACCGTCAGCCACTAACAACTCAGATACAGGCAATCCAGACGCGACACGGTCATAGTTATAAAGACCAAGCCCACCTTTCGAAGAGCCACTCGCTTGATAGCCCTTACGTTTTTCAATAGAGTTATTCTTTCGATACTGAGCATTTAGCATGTCAGTGGCGTAGTTCTCAGCCCTCACCAGGTCGTTAGATGCTAGATCTAACCCGTAGTAATTAGTGTACCTTTTTTTAAGTATGTACTCTGACATCTCAATCCTCTTCGGGGTGATATTGCGAGTCTAACATAGGCACCAAGTTAACTCCCCCGTCTGGTTCTTTAAACCCTTGAACAATGTCCGCTGCAAGTCCCGACAACTCTTGTGCTGCCTCGCTTGAGTCGTTCGATGAGTCACGCTTTAAAATTTTCCAGTTCATGTATGAGATTAAATATCTCTCACAGTTGTCAGCCAGCTGGCTGTTAGTGGTAGACTCTTTACCGCGTAGAACGTAGTCGCCTGCTGCGATTGTTTCCCCACTACCAAATAAGAACCCAGCGTCTACTGTTACAACTCCGGTAATGGTATCAATCCCAGTGACTGGAATTCTTCGCATCTTTACAATGCCGTTTTTATCCACAACAGTGCAGTAGCCTTCTTCTAGAAGTTCGGTTTGATCAATCTGTTGAGTAGAGTCTAGAACTAACGCTGTAATCGCACTACCGGTTAGAACTACAGAAGAGACCACGGCCCTGCGTAGATCAATTCTAGGTAAAGTCTTCTGATACAAGATACGTATCTTTCCAGATGACTGCGGCGCAGGCTGTAACAGTATCGAACCACTGCGGCGAATATAGAAGCTAGGGGAGGAGTAAACCCCACTAATGCGCTCTCTATTACTTCCTTTTTGCACTACGTAGTAGTCGCCCGCTCTTCCGGTTTGGCTATACTCAAGAAGATCAATGCGGTTACCTAGAAACGCATCGTCAGGAATAGCGTACTCTTCTTGACGAACTAACGCGTCTACAATTTTCTCGACTTGGAAGATGTCCGTAAACTGCACAGAGATTAAGCTTTGAAGCTGATCTTGAGCGTCGTTTACATATTGAAGAAATTCTTCATCACTAATACCAGTTGAATCTGAGAACTCGACGTTATCGGTAGCTCTCCTGGACTGATTAATGAGTAAGTCTATTCTTCGCATTACTCGCCCTTAGCTTGTTTAGCTTTTTGCTGAGCGATAATAATGAGCGCCCTTTTCGGGTCACCCTTACCATATCCAGATTTCATTTCTGGAGCATCTTCAGCTTCTTCAGCTTCTTCAGATTCTTCAGCATCTTCAACGTAACCTTCATCGCACTTAGAGATTAATTCACTAAGATCCATACCCATAGAAGAGGCTAGTTGCTTTAGGTCTTCGACCTTTTTCATCGCTAGATCCATCTTAGGGTCTGATCCCTTGTCGCTTGACTCTCTGCTCATTTTTTCAATCATATCCATCATCATAAAATCATCCTCCAATTAACGAAGACTTGTAACCGTTCAATAACTGCTGATAAGCGGCCATTTGACCTTCGCCCATGCTTTTAGCTCCACCTACTTGCGCCTCAAAACCTGTCTTGATAGCTTCTTCTTTAGCTTTCTTTTTGGCTGCTTCTGACTGGGCATTTACTCCAAGAAGGTTTGACATCAAGCCCGCCAAGCCCGCTATAATCGCTCCACCTGTTACCGGATCCATATCTATCTCCTTAGCTAAAGTTTAATTCCCACTGACCACGGTATTCGGTGCCAGTGTAAAATAGTGTTATTAAATCAACCGTTCCAGCACCCGTGGCTGTCATGATAGGCGCTTGGCCTTGAGGCCACTTTACCGAAGCAGGCCACACCAAATCTCTAAACGTTGCACCTTGAGTAACCCACACCAAGTAGCTACTACCAGCGGCTGGGTTAGATAACGTAAGTGTTACATTTCCCGTCGCCGAACTTAGATCCAGACTCTGAACATTCCCTAGGTTGAAGTCTACTGCCTGAGTAGTGCCGACTGGGACAAGAGGTGTGGCTTGAGTATATCCGTAATTCTTAAAAAGCTTAATAGTTGTAACAGAGTTGTCACTAAGCCCCGCTGTTGGAATAGTCGCACCGTCTCCACCTCCTTGATGTCTATGCTGGGAGATCTTTGTCCATGTCGTATTGAGCATGGTGGTTCCCCAGTTACGAGTCCCGTTAGTCGGTATCGTTAGAAGAATGCCGAGGTTAATTGTAGTAAACGCCATTCTATCCCCTTGTTAGTTTATTTTCTTAATGGTCAGCATTGAATTATCCCCTGTTGACGTTGTTAGCCGCATAGCCGTGTGATGCTTAGTGTGTTTAGAACGTTACCGCCAGGTGCCCCGATGGTCGTATTATTTCCTGTGTTTTGAGCCACAATGATATCAATAGTGTCACCTGACACGCATGGAAACGTATGACTCCCAAAAATATCTTGGGAGTTAGTAAAAGAGCCTTCAATGCGATGTTGAGTATATTGAACGTCTACGCCCGTTTTACGGATGTGAATTTCCAGAACGTTTCCCACTGTCCAAGCTACTGAGTCAACGCGGACTAGAGCCTTGACGTCATACCATCCAGATACAGGACACGTAAAAACTCCCGTGCTAGTATTTAAAGAGCTTGTAGTGTCTGCAAGTCTTGTATTCCATACTACAACTGTGTCCGTGCCAGTATTTAAAGTTTGTGAAGCACTCCGCGCTGCATTTACCCCAACGACAGCGTTTGAAGCAGAAGAAACTCCACTGCCTGGTACTTTAGTAAAGTTCAAGCGGGCGTTAACGCCCGCAAAAGTGTTTAACGAAACTCCGGAGGTCTGAGTGCATCGTATGAGTATAAACTCCCCAGCCAATAAGTACACAGTTTCACGTACAGCTATATTTGGGTAATCCTCTCCAGTGTAGGGTCTCCTGTCCATGGCTGCGACCACCACTGCACCCTTAAGTATCTCAAGCGATACATACTCACCTGCATCAAAGTCCGCAGTTGTATTAAGGTACACACTAGCGGACACGTCATAATAGCCCGATTCTTGAGCTGTTATTTTCCCAGTGGCTGTATCATAAAGTGAATCGGTATCAACGGTTTTAGCGGTATACAGTAGGGTCGTATTTGATGTGACTGCTTGTACAGATCCACCGTATGAACCGGTTACTACTTTTCCAGCGTTTGAAGTAGAAGAAACTCCACTGCCGCTAACTTTATGAACCGTGATCCACGAATTAGAGGCGCTTGATGTACTACGGGACCCGCCAGCGACGTGATAACCACGCAAATCAATGTAGTCACCAGCTTTTAAAGAGACGTCACCAGAGAATGGTGCTGTCAACTCTATGCCATTAGTATTCCAAGCTGTCGCATTGGCACCCGCTAAATAAAGACCACCGTTCTTGAAAAGGGTAAGACCCCAAGTCGTTGGCACTGTCCAGTTACCTGATGGCTGTAGATTAACCATGCTATCGACGTGATAAATTCCATCTTCTTTGGCCGTAAACTTCCAACTGGCGCCAGTGGTCACGCTGGAGTCTTTATCGTAAATGCTGGTTTGAAAGTTCAGAATCTCTGTCGAGTTGTTCGGAATTGCTTGCTGGCCACTCATTTGATAAGCCGCTGCAACCACAAGACCCGGCAACCCCAACGCTTGAGGCCCAACAACCACGTCGTCAATCTTTACTGTGTACGCCGACGCGCTAGTGGTAGCGACGTGTAGAATAAGTCTATAGCTAGTAGAGTTTGAGCTTGTTTGAAATGAGCTTCTGAACTTTAGCTTGCTAGAAATAACTGCGCCGTCAATAACCAAAGTGCTCGGCTCAATAAGCACAGAATTCGTAACATCATAAAGATACACAATGAGGTCAGAGTTAACAGTATTAACTCCACTACCAACAAAAGTCCCAGACGCAGGAGAATAGTCAAAAGATATCCCGAGCACTTGACCCTGATCAGACGAGTCAATCGCGAAAGCATACGCTACCCCTTGGCCTTGGGAATTGACTGCTGTTTTAGTAAACAAGAAACTAGAGATCCCATCAAGGGGCGACGAAGTGGTTGACGTCCAAGTTACGGCAGGGGAACCACCAACGCCGTCTACTGGGCGTGTCCCAGCGGCGTCGGCGTAAGTTGCCCAACCAGTAGTTGATGAGCCGTCACTCGTTAAAATGTAATTTTTTCCAGACGATCCACTTCCAAGTTCTGTCCAGTTAACTGTCAAACCAGCATCTAACTTTCGATAAGTTTTTCCAGTCGAGTTATTGAGATACAAAGAACCAATCGGCGCCGATGTTGCCGAAACAGTTGGGTCAACTGCGCCAGACATAATCTTATTAATGCCATTGATATCAATGTTGCTTTTAAGTGTTTTTACATCGTTGCCGCTAAAAATTACTGCTGAACCCATTTAAGTAGCCCTCCAAGGCTAGTGTACGTTAGCCGTACAAGTTAATTGCTATTTCGCCTACCGATGCGCTTGCACTGACTGCTTTAATGCTAAGACGTGTACCTGCCGGAATTGCTAGTTTTACTCGCCCGTTTCCGCCAGGAAATACTAAGATTTGGTCCACCTCAGAAGCCGCTGCACCTACTGCCAGTTTTAATGTTTGGCCTGATGAATCGAAAATCTCAATCTCTTTAGCCGCTGCAGAAGTTGAAGCGATAAGCGTTACATATGCCGCTGTTGTCACAGGTCCAGATGTGTAGTCATTACGAACAAAGCCAGACGCTGAAAAACCAGCCTCTACAGACGCGACAGTCCACACTCCAGACTGAGTAGCCGATACTGTACCGCTATCAATTACCGCATGTAGATTTGTTCCAGTAGCTTGAGTGACTGTCACAGTCGTTACAGGTGTAAGAGCTGTAATCTGAGCAGCAGTAAGCACCACAGGTACTGATGCCGCTGCTAGAGCCTGACCTAGAGCTGGGGTTTTACCATCTATAGAACTTAATGAACCGTTACCAGTAGACTGATTAGCAGACGTTGAAGCCCCAGTAGGTAGACTGACCGTGCCAGATACGTTATTAACGTTCCAAGTCCCTGACTGTACCGCGCTTACCGAGTCAGTCACCGATGTGAGATCTCGAATATCTAAGTCTGTAGATGTGACCACTAACGATACGTTATTGATTGTGACATCACCAATATCAACGCCTGGCTGTGCGGTAGCTAAAACGTTAAGCTCTCCAGCCGCAGTAATCAAAGCGTCATCAGTCCCGTCAGTGATTTGGGTGAACTGTGATTTATTAATTTGATTAGCACTACTAGCTGCCCCTGTAGGCAATGACACCGTGCCAGATACGTTATTAACGTTCCAAGTGCCCGACTGAATGGCGGAAACTGTAGATAACGGTGTAAGGGTTGCGACTTGAGCAGCAGTCAACACCACGGGTACCGACGCCGCCTCTAAAGCTTGACCAAGCGCTGGAGTCTTGCCGTTAATGGAACTAATAGTTGCCTCAGTTGAAGCCCCAGTAGGTAGGCTGACCGTTCCTGAAACATCGATGACGCTTCCAAGGATATTTGTACCGGAAGGGAGCGGTTGAGTAACTGATACTTTAGCTTCGTTAGAAGCTGTAAAGGTCTGATAATTTGATCCATCACCTATACGGGTGATATCAAAGTTCGCACCTTGATCAGACAACTGTACATTTAAATCTCCGGCCGTAATGTTGATTGGGCCAGACGCTCCAGTGATCTCTACTGGAAGCGGAACCGAGTTAGCTGGGACAGCTGTGTCTTTACTTACCTTGGTGGAAACACCATTTAGATCAAACCTGGTAGAGCTTGGGTTGATCGTTGTAGCTGTAATGACCTCGCCCGAAGCGTTCACTGTAGGGTATCTGTGTCTTAAAATTTGGAAAGTAACGGCTACCGCCAAGGCTGTGTCTAGAGTCTCAGCAAAGGTGATAAGATTTGCCGATGTATCAGCTACCTTGATTTCTCTTCCGCTATAAGTGCCAGAAGTAAACCGGATAACATCGCCTTTTTTTGCAGCGTGTCCAGTAGCAACGATAGAATACGCTGTACTAGCTGCCTCTGTTGCGTCTGTTCCGATAAGTTCAACGAATTCATGCGCAACAACTGACATGCCATGCTGTAGTTCTCTGACTGGTTCGATTGTAGCGAATTCTGATTTAAGACGATCGTCTTTTTCTTGAGTTGACCAACCTTTAGGTGCGCTCATTGCTTTGACTCCTCCCCGTGCTAGTTGCCGGATCTTTGTAATTCATTAAATGTTAAGAGCAGTTAACAATTAAGGCAAGCTAGATCTTTTTATGGATCAAACTTTTATAAAGTGAGTATGGACTTGTGATGGCGAGGTCATCACCTCTAGGGCAGATATACGTTGGAAGTTGTGACGCGAGTTCGGTGCATAAAAACGCGTTATTCCTGCCCCAAGGGTTAGTCTTAGGGATAGGCTTACCAAGAACCCGAAACAGGAGCGCCCTATAAAGGAAATAGATAAAAGCTGTCCAGTCATAAGGCGACGCATCGCAATTATTCATAATGTCTGAATAAATGTTTTCTTCTACCTGGTTCATTACTTTGTACTCAATTTCGTAAACCACTTCGGCGTGTTTTGTAAACGTCGAGAACCACTTTAATCCTACTCCGTACAGGTTTGAGTGAATAACGAACTTATCATCAAAGACTATTGCAAAATGTGACACTGGTTCTTTTAGTCCATGCCTAATTAACCACGATAACGGACTTGTGCCTTTGGTGAATATTAGTTTCAAGTTTTGACCTCGTTCAATAAGAGATTAACGCCAATTGTTTTATTAGATGCAGACACGTAAGTGAGTTGCATTACCATGCCCACATACACGTCAGAATCGTATGGAGAAACTCTCTGATAGAAATCTTTCGGAAGGTTTACTGTGTACCCAAATTGATTTAGTAACGCATTCGGATAACCACTATAGGTACCAGCTGCGTTGTCATAAACTTTAAAGTTGATAGTGTCTAACGCTTCGCAATTAACAATCTCCGCGCCTAGTAACTTAGCCCATGCATAGGTCATCGTGTAAGTGAGCGTGTTACTTCCAGTGACAACAGCGAACTGCATCCCTGTATTACGGGCAAAGAGTTTCTTAATTACACCGTTAATATTAAGTGTTTTAGCTCCAAATGGGGTTAGTGCCTGTACAGCCGTGGATGTTACGAGTGCTTTATTCCCCACCGTTTTATAGTTTGCTTCAAAGTCTGTCTGATCAGCTCCGCCGTCTTTATTGACTACACAATCCAAATTAAACAACCCATCAAAGAGCTTGAGATAATAACTCTCTGTTAGGTCTACATACTGAATAGATAGGCTTTTAGTGTCTACTAGTGATTTGAATATAGCCCACGTTACAATCATAAGTTATTCCTCAATCCATTCCATCGACACAGAAAAAACAGGCCCCGTAACAGTCGTGGCGTTTAAATTAATAGCCAACACCTCCGAAGTGCCCCTTAATACCAGTGGCTCACTACTATTTTCCCCGAAGCGATAATTGATGGGGTCACTTACCCCAGGGGACGACGCAGTTACAACAAACATCCTTTTAGCCCTAACCACTCCCACTAATGTTCCAAGTGTCGGATTAGCTGTATAAGACCGAACTGTAGCCGTTCCCGATGCGCTTGCTGAGTCGTTCGGTACAGGTGTGATGGACGAGCTTGTCCCGCCTATGTTGGCGGTTGATCTTTTCACGAATGTTACATTAACAGCCAGGCTAGAACCGGAGGTGGTTGTTCCGTTTATCAATATTGCAGATATCTTTACAGTCTTAGTGGCGCTACCTGTAATGGTGAAAATGTCGGTTGCTAAAGAGGCAGTTACAAGACCACTTGCACACGCCGCGTATGTTGCACTTTTCCCGTCGTTTGAAATGGTTGTACTGGTTCTTAATAGTCCACTAGTCCCAAGCGATAACGGTGACGTTTGACCTGTAGTGTAAGTGGGTGCAGCTGTAGTAACTGCTCCGAATGTGAGGCTGCCCGTTTGTCCCGATGTTGCACTACCTTGCGCAAGCGTCAAAGTGGTGGCGATAGTCCCTAGGCTAGTGTTCGCAGTGGTTTGATTTACGGATGTTGCGGCACCTGTTGGTAGAGATACCGTTCCGCTTACGTTGTTAACGTCCCAAGTGCCCGACTGCCCAGCAGACACCTTAAGCGAGTCTCCAACGTTGCCTATGTTAGTTCCGTCTGTAGCTCCTTGAAGGACCTGATCAAAATCAGATAGTGACATTATTTCTTCTTACCCTTCTTATCGGGCTCTGTGATGGGGTTTTTAATTTGCGGCAACGAGGTATAAATCGCGTCTTTAGGCGTAGTCTCTTGCAATTCTTTTATACATTCACTCAAACAGTCACTCAACCATTGAAGATCAAGAGCGACCCCTAGGGCTTCGCCTCCTGTCATCTCAAGTTTCGCGCGCTGTACATACTTTGCGAGATTCCTTGCGTGTTTGATGTCTTCTTTACCCCATTGCCGCATATTCACTTCCTTAAGCTAATTCCCAAACCCGAACAGCGTTGCCAGCGCCAGCGGCGATAGCGAACAATGCGAGACTTGGACCGACTTCCATTTCAAGAGTCGCACCCTTACCAACGCGTAAGCCTGTAGTTGTTAGAACCCCAGTAGGACCAACATAGATGTCGTTAGCCGCTGTATTCTGAACAATGATCTTACGTCGATTAGCCAAAGCACTCGCTGGTAGTGCGACTTCAGTTGCCCCTACAGTGACGTTGCCTTGAACTTGTGAAACGTTTGGCCCAGCATTAACCCAAGCACGCCCAAGCGCGTCTGTTTTAATCGAACCATAGTCCCCATCAGCTGCATCAGCCGCTGGTACTGCTTGAATGACTCCAAGCATGTACCCACCGATATCTCCAGATAGGTGTGCTGCGTCTTCGGCTTTTTCAAATGAGTTAACAACCGATAAGTCGGCAACAACATTGATAGAACCGTCTGCATTCACGGCTAAGAAATCAGTACCATCACCGATTTTAATACTGTCCTGTGAATGTGAAAGGTCACGAATATCTAAGTCTGTAGCCGTAACGATAGCACTGATGTTCTCAAGAGCTGCAAGAGTTGCCGCATTTAAAGAAACCTCAGAGCCTGAAACGTCTACCTTATCTGTCGCGAACGCTAAGTCACGAATATCTAAGTCTGTAGCCGATACAACCATTGACGTACTGATAACGTTAACGTCGATACCTTCTTTGCCGCCAACGTTAGTGCTAGAGATGAGATCCCCGTCACTGCCAGCTCTCAAGTAAGCGCCGATATTATCGCTTTCTGCTAGATCTGCTGCATCAAAAATCAATCTGTCTTTTGATAATGCCATTTATTTATCCCCTTCTATTATGTTTTTACTTAATTATGACCATTCTAGTATCTCAACAATCTGCGCTGCTTTACTGGACGCGAAGTAAATTGTTCCACTGAAGTTGAGGTT
>Ga0163150_10010433_pt1 | contig 10054 bp, 8 predicted proteins | sample OliLakLV19P2IB_FD_148628 | JGI IMG/M metagenome (GOLD analysis project Ga0163150, IMG submission 148628) | Freshwater microbial mat bacterial communities from Lake Vanda, McMurdo Dry Valleys, Antarctica - Oligotrophic Lake LV.19.P2.IB | ecosystem: Environmental > Aquatic > Freshwater > Lake >...
GGCTTGCGCAACCGCTGAATTGCGTTCCAAGCACCGCGCGAATCATCTGGCGCGAAGTTGTTTTGCCAACGCTGCCGGTAACGGCGACGACCTGGCCGGTCATGCGCGAACGGTTCCAGCGAGCCAGTTGCGTTAGTGCAGCCAAGCTGTCGGAGACTTGCAAACTCCAGCAGCCCGGCTCGGGGTGAATGTATTTCTCGACCACGGCGCCGGTCGCTCCGCGCGAGTAAGCCTCGTTCGAGAACGTCGCGCCGTCAAAATTCGTGCCCGCCAGGCCCCAAAAGACGTCCCCGCGCTCGACTTGCCGACTGTCGGTGACGATGCGCCCGAGCCGCGTGGCCTCGCCATGCAGCGGCGCTCGCGCGGCCAGCCGCAAGCGGCCGCCGACGATCTCGTGCAGTTTTCCGATCGTTAGATCACGCATCAAGTCGAGTCCTACGAATTTCCCACGCTCATCAGCGCGCCGTATTGCGAACCGGGTTCCAGGTTATAGAGATAGCTGCGCACCACATCGCGATCATCCAGAGGAATTCGCGAGTGTCCTACGATCTGATATTCTTCGTGCCCGCGGCCTGCCACCAGCACGCAATCGTCGGGCCCTGCCAGACGGAGTGCATAGCCAATCGCTTCAGTTCGATCGGGCATCCAGCGCGCTTCTTCGGGTCGCTCGCAGCCCGAGAGAATGTCGGCGGCGATCTTCTGTGGATCTTCCATGCGGGGATTGTCGGTAGTCACAATGGCCACGTCGGCCAGGCCTTCGACGGCTCGACCCATCAAGGGGCGTTTGCTCTCGTCCCGATTTCCACCGGCGCCGAACACGCAGATTACGCGACCGGCGGTCACCTCACGCACGGTTTCGAGCGAGACGGTCAGTGCGTCGGGCGTGTGGGCAAAGTCGACAAACGCGCCGAACGGTTGCCCGCACTCGATCCGTTCGAGCCGACCCGGCACGTAGTCAATCGCTTCCAATCCGGCCACAATCATGGTCAGGTCGATGCCTTCAGCCAGTCCGACCGCGGCTGCCATCAGGCAATTGTAAATGTGATGATCGCCGATCATCGCCGTGCGCACCGGCAGCGTGACGTTGCCCGCCGTGAGCAAGAACGACTGCTCGCTCTTGTATCGCTCGACCAGCGTAGCCGTCAGGTCGGCGCCGCTCCGCATGGCGATCGTCAGCACTCCGCCGGGCAGCAGCGGAGCATTCTCGAGGCTCGCCGCGTCATCGGCATTGAGTACTGCCATTCCGTCGCTGGCGAGCTGCTCGAAGAGTTTGATTTTCGTCAGATGATAATTGGCCACGCTGCCGTGAAAGTCCAAGTGATCGCGACGCAAATTCGTCAGACACACTTGCGAAAACTCCAGGCCCGCGATTCGCCGCTCGGCGATCGCGTGGCTGGAAACTTCCATGACGGCGTGGGTGCAACGTCGGGCGGCCATCCGGCCGAGCCAGTGGGCGAGGTTTGCGGGCGATGGCGTCGTGAGGTCGGCGGAGGCCGATTCGACCGTGTCGTGGTAGCCCAGGGTGCCCAAGGTGCCGGCGCGATAGCCGGCGGTGTTCAAAATGCTGGCGATCAAAGCCGTCGTGGTGGTCTTGCCGTTCGTGCCCGTGACGCCGATGAGTTTGAGCGCGTCGCTGGGCCGTCCGGCCAATGCCTGGCAAATATGGCCCAAGGCTTCGCGGGTATCCGAAACGACGCACGTGGGCACGCCGGCGGCCACAGGTCGCTCGGCGAGGACCGCCGCGGCTCCGCGAGAGAGAGCCTCTTGAATGAAATCGTGACCATTGGAGCGGCTGCCCCTGAGCGCCACGAACAGGTCGCCCGGCTGGCAGGTGCGCGAATCGCTGGAGCAACTGCGCACGCGAATATCGGCGGCGCCCGTGAATTCGGCACTGCCGAATTGGGCACTGGCGAATGGGGAGCCGTCGAGTAACTCGCGCAGGCTCAAAGACTCGATGGTTTGGTGCGATTCTGACATCGGCGCTCTGTTGGCCTCCATGCCGCTGGTGCGCCCTGGGATCCGATTGAACCGGCTGACATCCTGTCGGGCCGGAATTCCGCTCGAGCGGAGCCGAAATGGTGGCGGGATTCTGGCGATTTCCAGGCGCCTGTCAATACAGGTTTATGGGCATCTCTATCGCAACCCACTCTGGACAAAAGGTGCTGGCGGCGAAATGATTTAAGACGAGGGTAAGCCCAGGTCTGAGCCGATTTCTTGTTTTGCATTCACGAGGACGCTAGCGTGGCCGACGACGATTTTGCCATCGATAGCCTGGCGGCCTATCTGCACGTCGACCCGGCGCAGGTCGTGCGATTGGTCGAGCGCGGCAAGCTGCCGGGCCGCAAGGTGGGCGGGCAATGGCGATTCTCTCCGGCCGAAATCCACCATTGGCTTGAAGAACGCATCGGCATTTCCAACGAAGCCGAGTTGATGCACATGGAAGGCGCTCTGCGGCGCGCCACCGGCCTGGAGAAAGACCACCCATTGTCGATTGTCGAAATGCTGCCGCTCGAAGCCATTGCCGTTCCGATTGGAGCGCGAACGCGCGGCTCGGTGATTACGTCGATGGTGGAGCTAGCCGCCAAGACCGGCTGGCTGTGGGACACCGCCAAAATGGCCGAGGCCGTTCGTGCTCGCGAGGATATGGTGCCTACGGCGCTCGACAACGGGGTGGCGCTATTGCACCCTCGTCGGCCGCTGGCCAATATCGTGGGCCAGGCGTTTCTGGCGTTTGGCCGCACAGACAAGGGGATTCCCTTTGGCGCTCCGCGCGGAGCATTGACCGATCTGTTTTTCCTGATCTGCTCGGTCGACGATCCGGGCCACTTGCGCACGCTGGCACGCTTGAGCCGATTGATCAGCGATCCGGAACTGCTCGAACAGTTGCGCGAGGCCCCCGATGCTGCCACCGCTCGACAGGCCTTCATCGAACGGGAAGAGAAACTGGCTTTATAGCGACGCCCCAGCGAGTCGCTATGCGACAGCTCGTCTTTTGCCGAGTCGCCAGTTGTCGTACATTGCGCAGATAGTTGGAGTCGAAGTTTTTCGCCCCTGAGTAGAGCGTATGCTTGGCCTTTCGGTGCTGTTGATCGGCGATTCACGGTGGGACCTTGTTCGCTCGGCCCTTGGGTCGTTTTCTCAGTGCGACGTCCGACAAGTGCAGGATCTTGCGGAGGCCGCCACATTTGTAACGAACCAGGGATTTTTTCCGGAGCTTGTGGTGCTGGTCCAAAGTCGGCCGGGTGAGTTTTCGAGCGCACAGCTCGACGCCTTGCGTGCACACGTGCCGCTGGCTCGGATCTGGCGACTGTTGGATAGCTGGTGCGAAGGCGAACAGCGCAGCGGCCGACCACCGGCCGGGTGCACCAACATCTATGCCCACCAGTGGCCGGCCCGCGTGGCGGCCGAACTTGCCGAAAACAAACTTCGAATCCATCTGGTTCCGTTTGGACCGGCGACCGCGACTTCTGAAGAGCGGCTCTTGTGGGGCGATGGTCAACCGCTGACGAAGCGGGCCGGTCTCGTCGTGGTCTGCGCGCCGCACGCGGAAACCGCCACTGCCCTGGCAGAGCTTTGCCAACTAGGTGGCTACGACACGCTCGTGGTCGCAGGCCATCAACATTGGAACGTGGCCGCGGCGACCGCGATTCTCTGGGACTGTCCGATCGAAGCCGCGGCCGACGCCAACCGCGTGGCTCAGCTTCGCGCGGCCGCCGGCGGTGCGCCATTGTTCGCAATGCTCAGCTTCCCGCGCGTGGATGATTGTCAGCGGGCAATCGAAGCCGGAGCAGCCGGCGTCATCTCCAAACCGTTTCTGTTGCGAGACGTCTTTTGGCACCTCGATCAGATCGAGCGCCCGGCGCGAGTCTCGGTGGCCGCTTAGGAGTTGCTGTTCCTCGTTGTGTCGTTGTGTCGTCGTGGTTTTTTTCTGATCTCGAATTACCACGACGACACAACGACACAACGAAGAATTCCAAATGCACAAGCTGTCCCACTCGTCACTCCTGCCAATCATCATCCGCCAGCCACTCCGCCCGCAAGATCTCTCTCTTCCATTCGGGCTCGTGAATTGGCCAGGCTTGCACGCTGCAGGCCGCGTTCGATTCGATTGCCAGTTGGCCGGTTTCATTCGCCGCAATTCGCGCCGCCATTTCGGGTGCCGTCAACGCGGGTGCGCGACTCGGAAGATTTCCGCGGCGGAATGTCCTTCGGCCCTGGTCGAAGATGGTGATCACCACGCGCGGCGGAAAGTCGAGCATCCGTAGCGCGATCAACTCGTGGCTGGCCGTGCCGAATTGGCTTTTGAGCGTGGGCAAGTCCCAGTTGCAGTCGCGGCCCGCGGCGCCAAACAGGTCGCGCGGCAACAGCAGACGTCCACCCAGTTGATTCGCCACCGATTCGCGCGCACTGCCGGGCGCCTCGCGCGGATCGACCCCCAAGTGATCGAAAACCTGCACCGCGCAGTCCTCACCGATCTCATGGGCCACCGCCCATTGCAGGCGTTCACGGCGCGGGTCGGGTCGCAACAAAATCGATCCCTGCGCCGTCGCCTTGCCAAATCCGCGTAGCCGCACCATGCGTGCCCTGCCCTGCTGCTCGGTGTCCCACGCCACCGCCAGGTTCAAGGCCTTCGCCAACTCGAGTGCATCGATCGGCGGGCCGACATCGCCCAGCACCGCGATCACACTGGCGGCCACCGCATCCAAGGCGGCCGAAAACTCGTCCTGAGTCAGTTCCGGAAGCATGGCAGACCTGGTTTGACGAATGTGAACGTATGTACACTAATTTAGCCGCGGCCACTGCCGATTGCAAGCAAGCTCAACTCGGTCTCTGCTCAGCGCCTGCCACTCGCCCGCCGACAACCTATCGGATAGGATGAGTGAACCTCGTTTTGCGCTCGATTTCGCGATTTCTTTCGGCTCGCTCTTCCCCGGATTTCCTTACTTTGGCGACCACTCAAAAAACACCTTCCCCAGCCAAACCCGCCGCCACCAAAGGCACCTATTCGTTTGTCAGCCTGGGCTGCCCAAAGAATCTGGTCGATAGCGAGCGGATGCTCGGCTTGTTGCAACTCGATGGCTATAAGCTGGTTAGCGAGCCCGTTGGGGCCGATTTCGTCGTCGTCAACACCTGCGGCTTCATCGAGCGGGCCCGCGATGAGTCGTATGCCACGATTCACGAGATGCTTGAGCTCAAACGCAAGGGCGACATCCGCGGCGTCATCGTCTCGGGCTGTCTGGCCGAGCGCGAAAAAGAAAAACTGCTGGAGACTTTGCCCGAGATCGATCACCTGGTGGGCGTTTTCGGTCGCGAAATGGTGACCAAGGTGGCCGACCGCCTGATTGGTGGGCTCGATGAGCAGCGGACCGTTTTCAACCCGGCCCCGACCAAGCCGCTCGACGACCGCAGCCGACTGCGAATCACGCCCCGGCACTTTGCGTTTCTGAAGATTTCCGAAGGCTGCGACCGGCTGTGTACGTTTTGCGCCATTCCGAAAATGCGCGGCAAGCATGCCACGAAAGCCATCGAGGACGTGATCGCCGAGGCCAAGGAACTGGCGGCCGACGGCGTGCGGGAGCTGGTGATCGTCGCCCAGGACACCACCTACTATGGCATGGATCTCTACGGCGAGCCTCGGCTGCCCGAGCTGTTGCGCGAGTTGGAAAAAGTCCAGGGGATCCAATGGATCCGGCTGATGTACTTGTATCCGATGTACTTCAGCGACGAAGTCATTGCCACGATTGCCGGTAGCAAAAAGATCATCCCCTATCTCGACCTGCCGCTACAGCACATCAACGACACGATGCTCAAACGCATGCAGCGCCGCGTGGCTCGCGGGGCGACCGAGGAATTGCTGGCCAAGTTGCGCCAGCAAATCGAAGGCCTGGTCATGCGGACCACGTTCATCACTGGTTTCCCGGGCGAAACCGACGAGCAATTCGAGGAGCTGGTCGAATTCGTCAAAGAGCAGAAGTTCGAGCGCCTGGGCGTGTTCAGCTATTCGTTCGAGCCCGACACGCCGGCGGCCAAACTGCCCGACCATCTGCCGGAAGAGGTCAAAGAGGAACGTCGCGAGCGGTTGATGGCGGTGCAGCAGGAAGTGGCATTCACCTGGAACAAGGCCCAGATTGGCCGGCAGTTCGAGGTTTTGCTCGATCGCGAAGTGCCGGGCGAGAAAAACGCCTGGATTGGCCGTAGCTATGCCGACGCCCCGGACGTTGACGGCGTGGTGTATGTCACCGGCCCCCACCTGCGAGCGGGTAAATTAGTGAACTGTGAAATTGTGGCCACGAGCGATTATGATCTAGTCGGTGTCGCCATCGGCAAGGCCCGCTAAAAGGACACTCGATACACCCGTGTCTGCCATCATCGACAAGCCGGTTCGCCAACAGCAGGTTTTCAACGTCCCGAACCAACTGACGGCGCTGCGCCTGCTGCTTTCGATCGTGCTGTTCGCACTGATCGCTTTTGAATACTATTTGTCGAGCACGATCGTCTTTCTGCTGGCCGCGAGCACCGATTGGCTCGACGGCTACTGGGCTCGCAAGTATGGCCAAGTGACCAACCTCGGCCGCATTCTCGATCCCTTCGTCGACAAGATCATCATCTGCGGCACCTTCATCTTTCTGGTCGATGCCCCCAACTCGGGCGTACAGGCCTGGATGGCCGTGGTGATCGTCGGCCGCGAGCTGTTGGTCACGGCGCTCCGCAGTTATTTGGAAGGTGAAGGGGCCGACTTTTCGGCCAGCATGTCGGGCAAGCTGAAAATGGCCGTGCAATGCGTGGCGGCGATCATCTGCTTGTACGCGCTCTACCACGACAGTGCGCACCCTGGCAGCCCGCGGCCGGAAGAGCTCGAGTGGGCCGTGCGGATCGGCGTCTGGGCGGCCGTGGCGCTCACGCTCTACTCCGGCGCCGCCTACGTGCATCGAGCCATCCTGTTGTTCAAGCGCTAGAGCGTTTGATCCCTCCCGCCGATTTCGGAATCGTTGCCCCCACGTTTTTTCACCATGCAAATCACCGCGCCTGAAGTACTCAATACACTGATCCTACTGCTTGGGTTTGCCAGCGTGGCGATGTGGGCGGCGATCGTTCGCAAGGCCAGGCGTGGCGAGACCCTGATCGAGTTCGAACCGCGTGAGCCCGTTCCCTGGCATGGCTGGGACGTGCTGGCGCTATTGTTCCTATACATCATTCTTGAGGGCGCCAGCTTACAAGGCGCTATGCGCGAAGGGGAGCTCGATAGCGGCACATTGTCGATTACAACTCTGGGGAGACTGAGCACGGCGCGTCTCATTTGGGTGGCGTTCGCAGTGCCGTATCTCAGCTATCGCGCAGGTGCCTATCTGGACGACCTGGGGCTGAGCGTCGATAAACTGCGGCACGATTTTCGCGTTGGTGCCAAGACGTTCCTGGCGGCCGTGTTGCCCGTCTATGGTTTGCAATCGCTGTTGATCTATGCGCTCGACTTCCCGTCGGAACACCCGTTGGCCAAACTCACCAAAGAGCAACCCGACCTTGGTGTGCTGCTGCTGGCGACTGTGAGCGCCGTGGTCGTTGCTCCGTTGATCGAGGAGTTCTTGTTTCGCGTTGTCCTACAAGGTTGGCTCGAAAAACAAGAAGGTCTTTGGCGCAAAAGTCGGGGGATTGAAACTGGCGTGCCAGGGATCGGCCCGATCGTTGTGGTTTCCACGATTTTCGGGCTGCTGCACGCCGGACACGGTCCCGATCCGGTCGCACTGTTTGTTCTGTCAATGTTCTTGGGCTATGCCTATCGGCAAACCCACCGCATCTACGCTCCGCTTCTCGTGCATGTTTGCGTCAACGGGCTGGCGATGCTCGAGCTTTGGGTCCTGTATTTTAGCGGCAAATAAGGTTCGCTTTCTTGATCTGGCGTGCCGCAGGCCCTGGTTTTCGCGCCCGAGGCTCCTTAAAATCCTCACTTCATCCATCGGCTCACGCACAATCGTGATGCCAAATCGAAGCGACGACGAACGACAACCTTGGAGATGCGAACGGTGGCAAAAGCGCGCGGCTTCGGCTTTGGAATTATCGGCTGTGGAATGATCGCCAATTTCCATGCCAAGGCGATCAATGATATTCGCGGCGCCAAAGTCGTAGCGTGCTACGACGCGATGCCGGCCTCGGCCGATCGGTTTGCCGCGGCTCAGAATTGTCGCGCGTATCACAGCCTGAAAGAAATGCTGGCCGATCCGGCGGTCGACGTGGTGACGATCGGCACGCCCAGCGGCGCTCACATGGAGCCGGCCGTCGCCGCGGCCCGAGCGGGTAAGCACGTGATCGTCGAAAAGCCGCTCGAGATCACGCTCAAGCGTTGCGACGCGATCATCCGCGAGTGCGAAAAGAACAAAGTGAAACTGTCGGCCATTTTCCCGTCGCGCTTTCACCAGTCGAGCGTCGAGCTGAAGCGCGCGGTCGACCAGGGGCGCTTCGGCCGGCTCACGCTGGGCGAGTCGTATGTCAAATGGTTTCGCACGCAGGCATACTATGATAGCGGCGCGTGGCGCGGCACGTGGGAGCTCGACGGCGGCGGAGCGCTGATGAACCAGGCGATTCATAGCGTCGATATCCTCACCTGGCTGATGGGACCCGTGGTCGAGATCACGGCCCAGACCGGGCTGCTGGCTCACGAGCGGATTGCGGTCGAAGACACGGCCGTGGCGACGCTCAAGTTTGCCAACGGAGCGTTGGGCGTGATCGAAGCCAGCACCGCGGCCTATCCCGGCTATCTCAAGCGAATCGAGGTCCATGGTTCCGAAGGCAGCGCCGCGATGGAAGAGGAAGACGTCGTGGCCTGGGATTTTGCCAAAAAGGGGCGCGGCGATGCGGCGGTTCAAGCGCGCATGGCGGGCCGCATCAGCACCGCCGGCGGCGCCAGCGACCCTTCGGCCATCGGCCATCACGGGCACACTGAACAATTTCGCGACGTGCTCGCCGCGATCCGCGAAAACCGCGAGCCGGCGGTCAATGGACCCGAAGGCCGCCGCTCGGTCGAGATCATCCTGGCCATCTACAAAGCCGCCGAAACCGGCAAGTCGATCAAGCTGCCACTCAGCGGTGACCCGGTGTTGGCCGCGCGGAAACAAAAGAAGGCCTGACAATCGCGCCTCCGACAAAACGGCATGGTTCGTTTTGGCGATCGAGTCGGCCACGATCGAGCGCTAATCAATGTCGGCTCTACTCCCGCCCCCGATCGCTCTTTTCCGCTTTGCCCGTCCGTGGCACAATGTCGCTCGCCCCTGCTTGTGCTAGCAACTTTGCAAAAACCATTGGCGAAAAAAAGTCCCGCCGTGCAAAACCAGCGATTGCGAAACGTTGTCGACTACGCTGCCTATCTGGCCGTGCGCATTTTCGTCTGCGTCGTCCAGGCCATGCGCATGGAAACCTGTGTCGTGCTGGCTCGCGGGCTGGCGACGTTGGCCTGCGACATCCTGCGCATTCGCAGCGACGTGATCGAAGAGAACTTGCGGCATGCCTTTCCCGAAATGTCGGCCGCCGAGCGGCGCTTGCTGACCTGGCGGATGTGGGAGCATTTGTTCCTGATGATCGTCGAGGTCGTTCACGCGCCGCGGAAGATTCACGATACAAATTGGCGCGACTACATCAGCGTGCACAACGGCGAACAGATGATCCGGGCGTTCTTCGAAGACCGGCCCACCGTGTTGATTTGCGGCCACTATGGCAACTTCGAAGTTTCCGGTTTCGGCCTGGGCATATTGGGGTTTCCCTCGTTCACAATCGCTCGGCCGTTGGACAATCCTTATCTCGATCGGTTCTTGAACGAGTTTCGCGGCCTGACCGGGCAATATATGGTGCCCAAAATGGGCAGCTCGCAGCAGGTCGAAGATATTCTGAACCGTGGCGGGATTTTGGCCCTGTTGGGCGATCAATACGCGGGCCCCAAAGGCTGTTGGGTCGACTTTTTCGGCCGCCCGGCGTCGAGCCACAAGGCGATCGCGCTGTTCACGCTCTCGGCCAATGCACCTACAATCTTTTGCTACACGCGGCGGACCGGCAAGCCGTTGCACCAGGT
>Ga0163150_10010435_pt1 | contig 10054 bp, 9 predicted proteins | sample OliLakLV19P2IB_FD_148628 | JGI IMG/M metagenome (GOLD analysis project Ga0163150, IMG submission 148628) | Freshwater microbial mat bacterial communities from Lake Vanda, McMurdo Dry Valleys, Antarctica - Oligotrophic Lake LV.19.P2.IB | ecosystem: Environmental > Aquatic > Freshwater > Lake >...
CAACTGTTCATCAGTGTGACCGAACTGGCGACCGGGGCGCGGCGGCTTGTGGCGATCGACATCGATCCGGCGACGGACAGTCTGACCGACGTCGCGACCCAGATCGACGCCGTCGATCATCTGCAGACTTACATCGACCCGCAGACCGGAAAGCTCGCCATCGGCGCGGACAGCGGCTACGGATTCGACTTTGTCAGCCGCCTGGAAACGTCGCCGGACCTGACATCGGTCACCGGGACGAGCACCGTTGGTCTGACCGGAAGCTACACCGGTTTCGCAAACGACACGCTGGAGTTCACGGTCGTCGGTTCGGGGCAGGTGGGTGTGGCGTCGGGCTTGCAGGTCGAGGTCCGCGACAGCGCCGGCTCGCTGCTGAAGACACTCGACGTCGGTCTGGGATATGAACCCGGGATGGCGCTGGATGTCGGCGAGGGAGTGAGCGTGTCGTTCGCAGCAGGCACGCTGAACGCCGGCGATACGATTACGACGCATGTGGTGGCCGATTCGGATACGGCCGGCATCCTGACGGCGCTTGGCCTGCAGTCGTTCTTCGACGGCACGCAGATCGGCAGCCTGTCGGTGCGCGATGATCTGCGGGCCGATCCGGGATTGCTCGCTGTCTCGCTTTCCGGTCTGCCCGGCGATGGCGACAACGCGGCGCGATTCGCCGCGCTGCGCGACGAGCTGTTGATGGAACAGGGAAACCTGACACTGGAAGAGTACCTCGCGGAGACGGCGTCATTGATCGGCAGCGACGTCCAGCATGACACCAGTTCGCTGACGTTCCTCGAATCCGTCGGCGCTCAACTGGAGACCGATCGGCAGAGCGTCTCCGGCGTCGACCCCAACGAAGAGCTGGTCCGGATGCTGCAGTATCAGCGCGGGTTTCAATCAGCGGCCAAAGTGATCTCGTCAGTGAACGAGATGCTGGATGAGCTGTTTGCGATCGTGCCGTAAACAGGGAATAGGGATCACCGAGCCACAGGTTGAGACATCAATCAGCGATGAATCGCGTGAATCAACGAGCCACGGGGTTTATCCCCGTGGCCCGAACGCAATCAGACGTTCCTTTACGAACCTGATCCTCAACAGCGAACAGGGAATCATTCAGACGCTTCGACCTGCTGCGGCTCTCGTCGCATCGGATCTCAGATTTCGGATCGCAGCCACATCGTTCAACCATCAACCATAAACCATAAACGCTTCCATGGCTTTCCGCGTCACCCCCAGCCAGCTTGTGTCGCAGACGATCCGCTCGGCGCAGTTGCACGGCGCGCGGCTGTCGGTTTATCAGAACCAGACGACGACCGGTCTTAAGCTGAACAAGCCGTCGGATGACCCGGCCGGGACAAAGGCGCTGATCGGCGTCCACGCGGCGATCGGACGCATGGACACGGAACTGTCGAACATCACCGCCACGCGGCAGCGACTGGGGGTGGCGAATTCGCAACTGCTGGAATCGCAGCAGATCATGGTCAAAGTTCAGGACATCGTGCTGCAGGCCAGGCAGTCGGTTGAGCCGACCGAGCGGCAGGCGCTGGCGCAAGAGGTGGCGGGACTGCGCGATCGGCTGATCGGACTGGCCAATACACGCCACAACGGTGAGTACCTGTTCTCCGGTGCGGCCAGCAACTCACAGCCGTTTACAGTCGCAGACGGCGGCGCCGTCACCTATTCCGGCTCCGACGTGCGCGGCGCAACGCAGATTCGCGCGACGACACGCATCGATGTGCTTTACTCCGGCGCTGAGATCTTCATGGCCGGCGAACGCAGCGCGTCCTCGTTCCTGGGACTCACCGGCGCCGCTCCCGGAGCGGGCGCCGATAGCGCGACCGGCTTCGGCGAACTGCGCGTGATGCACACGTCGACGACCTATGCCGGCGGCTCGGGAGTCGCTGCGGGGACCGGTTCCGTAGCGGGCGATACGATCATCGGTCCGTCCGGATCACACAACCTGACAATTGTGGACACCAGCGGGACCGGCGCCTCCGGGACGGTCTCGCTCAACGGCGGTCCACCGATTGCCTTCACAAGTGCGGACACAAACCTGCAGGTCACCGGACCGGAGGGCGAGATCGTGTTTGTCGACACGACCGCAATCACGGCCGGGTTCTCCGCCACCGTGGCCATCACCGCCAATGGTGCACTGTCAACCGATGACGGCGCGACGCAGCTCGCCATCGATTTCTCCGGAAATCAGCAGGTCATGAATGGCGCGACGGGCGAGGTGACGCATGTCGACAGCACGAGTATTCGTCAGGCGGGGACGGAGTCCGTCGATCATACCGGCACGGCGGACGTCTTCGAGCTGCTGGCTCAGCTCGAAGCGGATCTGACCGACGAAGCCAATGTCGGCAATGCCGACTGGCACCAGGCGATGAGCCGGCATCTGCAGGATGTGGAGCGCGTCCAGGACAATCTGCTGGACGTGGTCAGCCAGCAGGCCGTCTCGCTGGAGAACCTGGATTCGCTGGAGTCGCGGATCAACGACCTGCAGCTCGAGCAGGAGAAGATGGGGAGCGACATCGCGGGGGCCGACATGGCCGACGCTGTGCTCCGACTGCAGCAGGAACAGACCATGCTGCAGTACACACTTGCGGCGGCGGCACGGATGTTCGACATCTCAATCGTCGACTACCTGTAGCCCACCTGCCTGTCCCGCGTTCTCAACGGCCCGTCTGCCTGCGGGTCGCATTTCACTTCGCACAGACGAAGCCAGTGTCGCCCTGCTCGGGCGCGCGCTCGCAGCGTCCAGGTTGTGGCGTGTGTCGCCCGCACCACGACCACCGCTGCGCGAAGGTCGTGCCACGCTACCGCAGGGTGCCACAATGCAGGGTGCCATGCTCGCATCGCTGCTGACCTTTTCGTCAGCAGCAGGGCGAGCATGCTGTCGCAGTGTTCGAGAACCGTTCTTTGGCGGCTTTGACCGTGGACCCAACGGACGGCAGACGAGTCCAGACTCGGCGACAACTTCACACGACGTTTTGGGCCGACATGCTCGCCCTGCTTCGCGATGCGAGCATGGCACCCGGCGGAATCGCAAGCTCGGCGATTTTCGTAAGGCCTTTATCTGCAATCTATTGCAGATCGACGACGGCAATAAGGATAACGGCGTAGCGTGCCCTGTTCCTCTGCTCCATTGCTTCCCCAATTGACCGGCAGTTTCCGCCGGTGCCTCAGGGCACCAATCCACGACTGTTCGCGTCGGGAAGGCTGCGGAGGTTAAAGAGAGTTTGCGGGTCGATCCGATAACACCGATATGCTCGGATTTCCTAAACAGACCGAACTGCTGACAAAGCTGATGGAGGTGTCGGATATGCGACACCGCGTCGTCAGCCAGAACCTGGCGAACGTCAACACGCCGGGTTACCAGCGATTGAAGGTCGACTTCGAAGACGAGCTGTCCAAACAGATCCTGAACGGGTCCGTCGCCGACGTGACGGCACAGCCGGTGATTGTCGAGGACAACCAGCGACCGGCGCGCGCCGACGGCAACAACGTGGACATCGACCTCGAGATCGGGGAATTGCAGCGCAACGCGATGATGTATCAGACCTACTCGCAGTTGCTGGCGTCGCAGTTCGCCACGATGCGGCTGGCGATCAGCAGTGAATAGGCCGGATCAATCGCCGTTGCGCAGGCAGCGATGTGGTGAGCTAAGGAGGGGCTATGGCATTCAGCCGGTTGCTGTCAACGTCGCAGATCAGCGCCTCAGGGCTGGCGGCGGAACGCCAGCGGATGGAGGTCATCGCGAACAACATCGCGAATGCGAATACCACGCGGTCGATCACAGGTGGACCCTACCGCCGGCAGGCGATGGTGTTCACCGAAGCGTTCGACATGGCTTTGTCGGACGGAAAATTCAATCCCCACGGGTTGCAGGGAGTCCGGGTCAAGGGGGTCGAAGGGGACCTGACCGAGTTTCCCCAGGTGTTCAATCCGGGCCATCCCGATGCGGACGAGAACGGCATGGTCCAAATGCCGAACGTCCAGTTGCCCAACGAAATGGTGGACCTGATTACCGCGAGCCGCGCCTATGAAGCGAATCTGAAGGCGCTGCACTTGTTCCGGCAAATGACCGAACAGACGCTCGCCCTGCTGCGAGGTGCCGGCTGATGTCCGTCTCGCCCGTCAACATTCCCGGCGGCCTGCCGATCCACGGCCCGGCCAATCCGACAGCGTCGCCGATCCCCGGCTCGGGCCTGCTGCCGTCGCCCGGCGACTTCGCCCAACTGATGGGCGACTACATGCAGCAGGCGAGCGAAATGCAGTCGAAGGTCGGAACCGACATCGAAACGCTGGCCAGCGGACAATCCGACAACATCCACGAGGTGGTCCTCAGTGCGGCCCAGGCCGACCTGGCCATCCGGATGGTGCTCGAGATCCGCAACCGCCTGGTCAACACGTACCAGGAAGTGATGCGGATGCAGATTTGAGCGATCGCGTCCCGGACACTTTAAGTGTCCGCTTTTTAAGCGTCCGGGACGATTGAATGCGGTTTGAACCGGCAGTGAAACGAGGCAGACTGTGAACTTTCTGAAGGCACTTCAGGCCCAACTGACGGCCACCTGGCAACGATACTCCGCCCAGCAGCGGCTGATGTTTGCCGCTGCGCTGGCGATTGGCGCCGCGGCCGTGGTCGGCGTGGGAGTCTGGTCGGCGCGCTCCGAGTATGTCCTGCTGGCCAATCAACTTGGTCCGTCGCAGGCGGCAGAACTCATCAGCCGCCTGCAGGCCGCCGGAATCGACTACGAACTCAACCTGACGAGTTCGGAAGTCAAAGTGCCGAAACAGGCTTACGGCCCCGCCCGAAATGCGGCCGGCGATCTGCTCGAACCGCTCCGCGAGGAAGGATTCGGCGCGGAGGGTGGAATCTTTGACGACCCGAACGTCATCAAGCAGCGACAGCAAAGGCAGCACGAGCTGCAGATCGCGCGGATGATCATGCGGCTCAACGGAATCGCACAGGCCGAAGTGCGCGTCAGCCGTCCCGATCCGAGTCCGTTCATTCGTTTGGCCAAGGCGACGACTGCCAGCGTCGTGCTGACGTTCAAGCCGGGACAGATGTTCGACCGTCAACAGGCGGCGAGCGTCGTGTCGATCGTGTCGCATGCGGTCGAGGGACTGAACCCGGACGACATCACCGTGGTGGATGCCAGCGGCCGGATCCTGTCGGAGAAGCAGTCCGGGCTGGGATCCGAGGTCGCCGCACAGTTCGAGTTCCAGCAGCGGATGGAAACCGACCTCGCCGCGAAGGCAGAGACGATGCTCAGCCAGGTGCTGGGGTCCGGCCGCGCGATTGTCCGGGTGACGGCGGATGTGGACTTCACGCAGACGACGCGTGAGGAGCAGACATACGACCCGAACACCAAGGTCAAAAAGAGAGAATCCATCACGACCGAGGATACGACCAACCGCGAGGATTCGGTCGGCGGCGCCGGCGCCGGTCCGAACGTCGAAGCGCAGCCCGCGGCATCGACGGCAAGTCGCGGCACCCAGAGTTCAAAATCGGAAACGATCGAAACCGAATACCTGAATACATTGATCACCAATAAAACCATTGTCGCTCCGGGACGTCTGCAGCGGCTGACGGTTTCGGCCGCGGTCGACATTCCGGCGCCGGCGACCGGCGGCACAGCGCTGGCCAAAGAGGACATCGAGCGGATCATCAAGCAGGCTGTCGGATTCAGCGAGGCGCGTGACGATGCAATCGAGGTTGTCGTTGGGACTCTGGCCGGCGTGCCGGCGCTCGACGCCCCCGTCAGTCCCTGGCAACAATACGAAGGGCTGGTGCGCAATGCGTCGCTGGGAATTGCATCGCTGGTGGTGCTGGCGATCGCACTGCTCACGCTGAAGAAGATGCGTCCCGTCGTGGTGTCGCCGCCGGTCAGCGACGGATTGTCGCTGGAGAGTTCGCGACGACTGTCGGCGATCGCCCGGCAAGTGGAAGACGACCCGCAGGCGATTGCCCAGTTATTTGAAACGTGGCTCGGTGAAGGCGAACAAGAGCAACCCAGGTCTGTCCGCGCCGCCGCCTAGGCGTTCGTGCTGGGGACTTCGAGCCAACGCACTGATTCCAGATTGCCCAAATGATTGTCGATCACGCAGAAGACAAGCTGGCCGTGCTGTTGCACCTGATCGGCGAACCGGCCGCCGAGAAAGTGCTGGGCCGGATGCGTCCGGACCGGGCGACGGCTCTGCGTGCGCGCGCCGCGGCACTCGCAGGGCAGACCATATCCGTCCGCAAGCGTGAGGAAGTGCTGGCGGACTTCGAGCGGCTGTTCCAGTTTGCACCGCGTGGCCGCGGTCCGCGACTGCGGGTGGTCGGAGACTCGCACGCGGAGAACGACGACTCTGCGGACGCACCAGGTGCTGACTGGGAGCCGTTTGAGCCGGGCGACAACCCGCAGGACGATCTGCTGCGCCTGACGCCGCACCAGATCGCGTTGAGCCTGGAGACCGAACATCCACGGACGGCCGCGATCGTGATGAAGCACCTGCCGACGCCGCAAGCGGCCGCGGTGCTGCGATCGCTGTCGGACGGGCTGCGACAATCGGCCATCGTCGAGTTCAGCCAGTCGATTCCGGACAACCCGAACCTGATCAATCAAGTCCTGCGCGCGACCGTGCGGACCGCCGTCCGGATGCAGCCGGCGCCGGCGCTGGCGGTCGACGCGGTGCAACGGATCGCCGAGATGCTCCGCGTCAGTGACAAGGCGGAGCGCAAGCCCCTGCTCGACGCGCTGCAGTCCCAGTACCCGGAGACCGCGGCACTCGTGCAGGAAAAGCTGTACGACTTCTCCGACTTGCAAACGATGGACAACCGCTCGCTGCAGCGGGTGCTCTCGGAGGTCGATGTGTCGACTCTGGCGCTGGCGTCGGTCGGCTGCGAGCCGGAACTGCTCGAAAAGATCATGACGAATCTGTCGAAGCGGGCCCGGGAGACGCTGAAGGATGAGATGGAGTTCCAGTCGTCGGCCCGCGGAGACGCCGTGGCCGGCGCCCGGAAATCGATCGTGCAGATTGTGGCCAAGGTCGACTCCGAAGGCGGTTGACACGGAACACGTGAGGCAGTCATGTGGCGGACTACGGTTGTGCTGAACGGCAATCCCGTGAAGGTGCGGATCGGCGGGTCGATGCCCGTCGGGGCGCCGCCGGCGGTTGCCGCTGCGCTCGCTCCGGCGCAGGCGGCACTCCCCTCGAGCGCGGCGATCACCCGTTCGGCCGAGCTGAAAGCGGCGCCACCGCCGGCAGTTGCGGCGCCGGTGGTCGTGCCGCACGATCCTCAGATCGTGCAGTTGCTCGAGTCGATCACCCAGACGCTCGCCGATCTCGAAACGCGGCGCCGCGAGTCGCTGGCAGAGCTGCAGCAGGCCGTCGTGGAACTGTCGGTGGCGATCGCCTCGCAACTGACCTACCGGATCATCGAATCGGGCGAGTTCGCCGTCGAGAAGATGGTGGAAGACGCCGTCTCGCGCCTGCCGGCCGCCGAACATGTCACGCTGCGGTTGAATCCCGAAGACCTGGTTCTGTTTCATCAACGGTTGAAAGCAATTCCGGCGACGGCGCTCGATGCGCGGTCGCTGCAACTGACGGCTGATCCGTCGATCGCGCGCGGCGGTTGCCTCGCCGAGCTGCCGGAACAGGGAATCCTGTGTGACATCGAACTCCTGCTGGGAGACCTGCACACGGAACTCATGGAAGGGTTGAGTGATGCTCAGGTTGAACGTCGACGCACTCAAGGGTCGGATCGCAGCTTGCGACGGTTTCCGGATCGTCGGGAAACTGCGTAGCGCCCGGGGTGTGTTGACGGCCCGTATGCCGGGACGCGTGGGTGATGTGTGCCTGATCCGCCTGGCGGACGAGGTCATGTTGCCGGCGGAGATCATCGGCTTCGAAGGTGACACCGTGCAGATCATGCCGTTCCGACCCTGCGAAGGGGCGGAGCCGGGCTGCCGCGTGATCGACCTGCGCCGTCCGTATCGCGTCCCCGTCGGCGAGCGTCTGCTGGGGCGGGTGATCAACGGACTGGGTTTTCCGATCGACGAGCGCGGGGCGCTGAACTGCAATGACTGGCGACATATCCACAACGTTACGCCGTCGGCATTGCAGCGGCCGCGAGTCGCGGAGCCGTTCGTGACGGGTCAGCGCGTGATCGATGGGCTGCTGACGTGCGGGCGCGGTCAGCGCGTCGGTCTGTTCGCCGGCAGCGGGGTGGGCAAGAGCACTCTGCTGGGTGAAATCGCCAAGCATGCCGTCTCCGACGTGAACGTCATCGTGCTGGTGGGCGAACGTGGTCGCGAAGTCCGGCCGTTTCTGGAGGACTGCCTCGGCGAGGATGGACTGCGCCGGTCGGTCGTCGTCGTTGCCACCGCCGATGAAACGCCGCTGATGCGCGTCCGCGCCGTCAGTACTGCGATTGCCATCGCTGACCACTTCCGCCGCGCCGGACGGCACGTGCTGTTCCTGCTCGACAGCCTGACGCGGATGGCGACGGCCCAGCGTGAAATCGGGCTGGCACGGGGCGAACCCCCCACGGCCCGCGGTTACACGCCGTCGGTGTTCAGCCTGATCGCCTCGACGCTCGAATCGCTGGGCAACAGCGAGGAAGGGAGCATCACGGGCGTCCTGACAGTGCTCGTTGACGGTGACGACTTCGACGAGCCCATCACCGATGCGGCGCGATCCGTCCTCGATGGGCACGTCGTGCTGACCCGCAAACTTGCCGAAAAAGGGCAGTTTCCGGCGGTGGATGTCGGCGCGAGCATCAGCCGCGTGTTCCGCGACGTCACGAACACCACGCAGCAGACGGCGGCACGCAAGGTGCGCACGATCCTGGCCACCTATGACGAGGTGGCCGACCTGATTCAGATCGGCGCCTATCAGAAAGGCAGCGTGCCGCGCATCGACAAGGCGGTCGAACTCCTGCCCAAAGTGCATGAGTTCCTCAAGCAATCGGCAGGCACCACGTCGTCGTGGACCGAGACGCAACAGAAGTTGGCGAAGCTGGCCGAGGCGTGGCCGTGGTAGGCCGGCGGAGTCGGAGGTCAGAGGTCGGAGGTCAGAAGTCAGAAGTCGGAGCATCAAGTCTGCGATCGCAGATCTAAGATCTGAGATCAAGGCAACACGAAAACAACCTTCATTCACCTAGTCACTGCGCACCCAGCGACTCAGAACCGCCGAACCCTTTCGTTCAAACATCAACGATCAACCATAAACCATCAACCCTTCCTCCCGTGAACCAAGCCAACACCGCACTCCCGAAACGTCTGCTCCGCATCAAGCGGCAGGCGGCACGGCTGGCCGAGCTGCACTGCCTGCGCGCTGCTGCGCATCTGCAGCAGGTCGTGCAGGCGGAGCAGGCAGTTCAGGCGCGGATCGCGGAGGCGGCGGTGTTGTTGCGAGAACGGTGCCGCGAACTACGGCTGATCGAAGAAGTGCACGCCTCGCGGCACGAGATCCAGCGTTTCACGCTGGAAGTCCAGCAACTGCAGGCCGCAATCGCCGTTGCCCGCGCGAATTACCAGTCGGCGATTGCCGAGCGCCGGCACGCCGACGGTGAGGTGGACATGCTGGAGAAACTGCTGGAGCGCCGGCTCGAAGAACTGCATCGGAAAACGGAACAACGGAAACAACAGTTCGCAGACGAATGGACGATGCGACGATGGACCGGCAGTGATGCCGTCGGACAGGAGGCCGCACAATGATGAATCTGATCAAGCTGATGGCGTTCGGACTGCTGGTGTTTGGCGTTTCGGCCGGCGGATCATTCTTCGCCATGTTGAAACAGCACTCGAGCCCGGTCGCCGCCGACGAGCATGCCACTGCGGATGAACACGGCGCCGCGCCCACGACGCACTCGGAGCCGTCCCACGGTGGCGACACGGCGACCGGAACGCCGGCCGTTGCCAAACACGAGGCGGACGACGAACTGCCGGTCGTCGTGCGACCGAGAATGCTGACGCCCGAAGACATCCTCCGCAATGCGATGAGCCTGAAGGGCCGCGAGGAGAAGCTGGTGCAGCGCGAACGCGCCGCAGAGCAGGAGGAGATT
>Ga0163150_10010436_pt1 | contig 10054 bp, 6 predicted proteins | sample OliLakLV19P2IB_FD_148628 | JGI IMG/M metagenome (GOLD analysis project Ga0163150, IMG submission 148628) | Freshwater microbial mat bacterial communities from Lake Vanda, McMurdo Dry Valleys, Antarctica - Oligotrophic Lake LV.19.P2.IB | ecosystem: Environmental > Aquatic > Freshwater > Lake >...
GCAATGAACTGCGAACCCGTTCCAATATAGAGGGGACGCTGACCATTGGTGTTGATCGTGGTGGTGTCTTCCCAAAGCGTGCCCTCGTTCGGCACCGGAGCGGTATTCGCACGAACCACAACCTGAGAAACCCACTGACCGTCCACGGCACGGTACTTCGTGATCTTCGGATCGATTCCGCCGGAACTGCTCGTCGTCTTATACCAGTAGTCCCCCGAGGCGGGGCCAATCGGAGCGGAACTCGCCACATATAGGTTGGTTCCCGCCCCGTAGGCAGTGACCAAATTCGCATCGCTCGCGATCACCCATACACCGGCATCCTTGAAGTAAAGCGTTCCGTTGATCGTGCTGTAATCCCAAGCCCAATCCCCGTTCGCCCCCACAAGGTTATCCGGCGCAGCCGTGAATATACGGAACTGCTGGGAATCAATACCACCAACGTCCTGAATTCGAACCCACGCTGTACCCGACCAACGGAAAATTCCCGCAACAGCGGTAGTCGTGTTCAACCAATACGTTCCATCCGGAGCAGGCAAAACTGGCTCAACCTGATTCGGAACAAGCTGACCCAAATCCAAATCTGCACGCAAAACATACGCACGATTGGTCAATCCCAAAACGGAATGGGCTGTCATCAAACCGTACTCATTCGTCTCGTCTCCGTGGACTGGAACTCCATCGGAGGTTACGAACACGGGATTTCCGTAGGTTTGGATCAGTTCCCTTTGGGAAGCGATCAACCGAAGCTTGCCGGATTCTAATGTTCCCAGAGAAATTCCCGCCCCATCGGGCCGAGATTTTGCGGAGCGCGTTGCGATCATAATGAACGGAATCGTCGTCGGAGACGGCGATGCATAAATTGATTGATCGTTGATGGTAACCCTAACAAACGGTGCGGCCATTTGACACTTCTCCATAAGTACCCTTGACTAAGGGATTTCTCATTATATCATTGGGAACAAGATTCCCTGTGACGTGATATTTACGAGGAATGGAGGAAAATGTTGTCTGTGCGAGCTAAGAGGGTGAATTATCGAGATCGATTCGAGGAAATTCACGGAACCCGGTATGTCTATAATTTTGAAGATATAAAAGCGACTTCTCGGATTGAGATCGGTTGTCCCGAGCATGGAAATTTTTCAATGCTGGTGTCGAATCATGTGGTTGGATATGGATGTCCGACATGTGCGAGAATGAAACGGCGTCTGACTACACCTGATTTTATCAAGCGGGCGATGGTGGTTCATGGAACCACGTATGATTATCGATCCGTGGAGTATGTGAAGACCGATTTGAAAGTAAAAATTGGATGTTCAAAACACGGCATATTCGAACAGACACCGGAAAATCATCTTCAAGGACAGGGGTGTCGTGGGTGTGATGAAGACAGACGGCACCAATCCCGAGTAGACTGGAGTGAGGTGGAACGAAAATTCAAAAAATTGGGTATTGGAGTAAAGGCGGAAACATTCACCACGATGCACGCCAATATGACCATGACGTGTACGGTGCATGGTGAATTTCAACGAGCCCCGATTGTTATGTTAAAGGCTAAGGGGTGTCCCAAGTGTATGAAAAATTCACGACTCACCGTGGATCAGTTCTACGAGGAGTGTCGGGCAAAGCACGCCGGGATATACACTTACAAGGGGGACTATTCGAGATTAAACAAATCTATTACGGTGATTTGTCCATCCCACGGGGATTTCACTCAATTGGCGCAAACCCACCGTAATGGGGGTGGATGCCCGAAGTGTTCCTATGATATACGTGGTGATCAACGAAAAGATGATACGAGCGTGTTCATAGAAAAAGCTCGGAGTGTGCATGGAGACCGCTACAACTATGACAATGCCCATTATCGGGGATCGTTACGTCGAGTATCCATCGGGTGTAAGATTCATGGAGAATTCGAACAAATTTCTGCCAATCATTTACAGGGACATAATTGTCCGGGATGTGGTCGAACCGCTTCCTCTGGAGAAATGGAAATCGCCGAATGGTTACGTGGTTTCAACATTAAGGTAGAAATACGAAATCGTACCGTGCTATCAAGAGCCGAGATAGACATATATTTGCCCGATCACAAACTGGGCATTGAATATACGGGACTTTATTGGCATAGTGACCGACGCAATCCTGATCCTAATCATCTATTGAAGAAACATCGACGATGTGAAGAAGCCGGAATCCGCCTTGTGACACTGTTCGAGGATGAATGGTTGTACCACCCGGATAAGGTGAAAGCCTCATTGGGTCACTTTCTCGGATTGTCCACAAAGGGAATCTTCGCGCGAAAGGCTCGTATTGCTCCCATCACCACGAATGAGGCGTTGCCCTTTTTGAAACAATACCATTTACTCGGTGCAGGTAGCGCCCATCAGTATATGGTGGGGGCATATGATCAGGAATGCTTGATCGCGGTAATGACCTTTCGTACTCCGAACCGAGAACGAGCAGGATCGAAGCAGATTGAAATGACCCGTTTCGTCACAGATGGACGGAATCACCCCGGGTTGGGATCGCGTATGTTTCAATGGGCCGTCCGAGAGTATAAATTCGAACGAGTAGTGGCTTTCGTGGATCGCAGGTGGTTTACTGGATCGTTCAAAACTGTATCTGGATTCAACATTGTGACAGAAACGAAACCCACTCTGTGGTGGGTCAAAGCGAGCAAACGATATCAACGCAGGTTCAAAACTAAACGCTCGCTTGCTCGCACCAATCCCGATTCCAAGGGAACCAAACTAGAAATCATGCGAGAATTGGGATACTCTCGCATCTGGGACTGCGGAAAACTCAAGCTAGAATGGAATAGTCATTGATTGACCTCGATCAATTAGAAAAGTTTCGAACCGTTCATGGGAATCGATATGATTATTCCCGGGTGGATTGGAAAAATGCGCGCACACCAATTCAAATTGGTTGTCCCGATCATGGAAGTTTTAGTCAGCTTCCGATGAATCATATGAAGGGGAGTGGATGTCCCCGGTGTGCGGGGGTGAAACGGCGATTGACCACGGCGGAATATTTGGTTCGGGCACGACAAGTGCATGGGGAGAAGTACGATTATTCCCGACTTGAATATGTGAGGAACGCGTTACCGGTAACGGTGATTTGCGCGGTGCATGGAGAATTCCATCCCACGGCGACTTCTCATCTACAGGGTCGGGGATGCCCCGGGTGTGCGAGTGTTAAGAAGACGGCCACCCGGGGAAATTGGGCCTCGAAACTTCTGGTGTTTCGGGAAGTCCACGGCACGAAGTATGAATATGATGAAACCTCATTCAAACGCATGAGGGATAAAATCCGCATCAGATGTCCCAAACATGGGTGGTTTGAGCAGACCCCGGGGAATCACACCACTCGGGGGTGTGATCGTTGTGGAGGGACTAGAACCACGTCCACGGAGGAATTTATCAAGAAGGCTCAGGCCGTTCATGGTCTCCGGTATGATTATTCACGGGTGAACTACGTGAACAATCGGACCCTCGTGACTCTTGTCTGTCCGGAGCATGGAGAGTTCGAACAACGCCCGGTGAATCACGTCAATATGAAACGGGGTTGCTGGAAGTGTACGCGTTCGTTCCCCTCGGATACCCCGGGGTTTGTCGAGAAGGCCGAGCGGGTGCATCAAAATCGGTACACCTATGAGAACACCGAGTATGTTCGTTCTGGTGATCCAGTCACGATCACATGTCCCAAGCATGGTCCGTTCTTGCAGGCCCCGGAGAATCACCTCTCTGGAAACGCCTGTCCGGTGTGTTCGAATGGCTGTTCGGAAGGAGAGCGCGAAGTCTACGAGTGGATTCTTCAACAGGAGCCCACCGCTCGGACGCGAGTTCGTGATGTGATTCCGCCGATGGAGTTGGACATCTATATCCCGGAGAAGAACCTCGCCATCGAGTATTGTGGTCTGTATTGGCACAGTGACGCGGGTGGAAAGGATCACCGTTATCACTTGAACAAGCATCTATTGTGCGAGGAAAAGGGAATCCGTCTCATCACTCTGTTCGAGGACGAGTGGCAGGATCATCCCGAACGGGTCAAGGCCACGTTGGGTCACTTTTTAGGAAATTCACCCCCGGGTGTGTACGCGAGGAAGACCACGATTCAAGAAATTAGCTGGGCCGAGGCGAAGACCTTTTTGGAGCGTCATCATCTACTGGGGGCGGGCACGGCGGGTCAAAAACGCATCGGGGCCTACTCGGAGGGAATTCTCATCGGCGTCATGGTCTATGGAATGCCCGGGGACGAACGACGGAATAAATCCGACGCCATTGAGATGAAACGCTTCGTCACGGATGGACGGAATCATCCCGGGTTGGGCTCGAAGATGTTCAAATGGGCGATCACTCATTATGGCTACACTAAAGTATCCGCGTTCGTGGATCGTCGTTGGTTCACCGGATCGTTCAAATCCCTCTCGGGGTTCGTCCGAGTGGGGGAAACCCCACCCACCCTGTTCTGGACGAAACAGAAAAAGCGGTATCATCGACGTTTCATCACCAAGAAGCGATCCCACGAAAATGGGACTCTCCTCCCGGGCGAAACCAAAATCGCGATGATGCGACGTTTGGGCTATTCCCGAATTTGGGACTGTGGAAAACTCAAGCTAGAATGGAACGCCTAGGGTTTCCACTGGATGCTTTCGAAATTCAGCACATCCGTGGGATCGGCCTTGATCACGACATCCGAAATCTCGTCCATGGAGTCGAAGGAGAAATTCTCCTCGATTTCCCCGATGGGGACGTGAACCTCGTAGATGAGTTTGGAGTCGTAGAGCTTCACCGGCAGGGAGAGCCAGAAATCTATCGTGAACGGAAACGTGTACACGTAAAGAGGATCGGCACTCGTATCAGGGGTGACGCGTTCGATCTTCAAATCCCCCGTGAATATGATCGTGGTGAGCTTGGTCCAGTCGGCAGGCCCATTCGAGACGAGCAAATCACACCCCGGGTTATACACGGTTCCGATTTGTTCGATCATCTGGAAGCCCTGATCCTCATTCGAACACCAGAACGAGACCTCGAAGTCCATCGTCCACGGCACTGGCATGGGCCGATCCACCGTGATTTTCCGTCCGGGTTGATTCGCGATGATCCTCCCGTCCTCGGTTCTCATCGGTTCGATCCAGTCCACCGGCTCCACATGGGTGGGATTATGCCGCCGATCCGGATTCTGCCTTAGTCCCGTCATGTACAATGAGGCCATGGGCACGTAATTGATCACGTTATCGTTTCCGCCACGGAGCAAATACGACACGGTGCGTTCCATACCACCATAAAGAATAGGGACATCCATGAAACGGGTTGAGCCATCGGCCTGACGACCTGTACGAATCTGATATCCCGCGAACGCACTCAACAACATGAGCAAAGTTCGAGGAATTTGCCTGTCGTAATTAAAAAAAAGGTTTCCGCTGGAAGTTGACAACTACCATAGCGCGATTCTCCGTGATCGAATAAAGTGACGTAATTCCTACTATTTATGCACGAGATATACTGGACTGGTCCGATCCCCGGTTCCCGTTCAAAAAGGTCCGTAAATGGCCGAAAAACGTGCTTGACACCCCGGGACAAACCCGGTATATCATTAAGACCGAGAATCAATGGCGTGCTACGAACCACGCATATCATAGCTACGGCACACAAAGCTATCAGGCTTGTGTTTTACTCGCGACGAAGGAGATTGAGAATCTCATGGGCAAGGTGTCGGCGTGACCACGAATAACGTTCATATGTGGCACTGCCATGCCGGTGAGGAATTTGGTACCTGCAAATACGGTGGTCCCGCCCTGCAAGTGGGTTCTCCACAAACTATCATCGCGAATCAACTTAAAGCCGAATGGAAGGCTGCCGTGGCCGCCGACCAGACCACCAACGACTACTGGAATTACGCAACGGAGAATGGCAACAAGTTGTGGCGGGCGATGTACGCAGCCATGTCAAAGGAGGAAACATGACCGAACCCCGCCCCCTGAACGATCTTCACGAAGATCATCTTTCCCCCAACACCAAGGCGGGTGTGGCCGGGGTGTACTCGTTGTTCCGGACGGCTGGTCAGAACAGTGGGGGTAACGGCGCGCAGACCATCCTGAATGGTATCACCAACTACGGTGACGCGATCATCGTCATGAGCGCAGCCGAAGCGTTGTGGAATCTTCGTCGCACGGCGAAGCTGTTCTACGTGATGAATATCGCACTGGGCCTCGCTTGTTTTCCACTTTTTCTTCGGTGGGATTATCATGTCCTTCCGTCTGTCCGTACAGGATTGATCATCTACGGGGTGTTCGTGTGCCTCGCGGCTGCGGCGATCTATCCCCTCTATGCCACCCGCTGGCTTCGTGGAAACATCCTTCCCTATAAGGGCACGTTTCTCATGCACGAGAGCCCGACGTTGATGAAGATCATGCAGATCAAGGTTGTGTTCCTGTTCCTCGCCTCCTCTCTCACACTCGTTTATATGTGGGTGATTGCACGATTCGCTGCATGGCTTGCCGAAGTGTCTCTTCATCCCATCGTTCCAATGGATAATCCCGTGGTGGTGAGTATCTATCCCACCCCGGTTCCCCCGGCGGGGCACCCCTTTGTGTTCATCCCTTTCGCGGTGATTTCTGGCGTCGTTCTCAGCCTGTGTACCCCGAATGGTGGTATATTTGGCAACATATGGCCTACGATCATTGTGTCGTTCCTGATTCCTCTGTTCCTCTCGGCTATTGTTTATTGGTCCGACACGGCCACCAATATCATCGCATTCCTGAGTCGGGGTACGAACGCGTTGATCCTGTTCGAGACCGATCTCGTACTGAAAGCCAGTGGGGTGATTCCGTTGCGAGAGGATGAAGACATAGAGGTTTACCGGGCCGCCCTCTATGGTGCGAACGAGATGGATACGGTCCTCGACGAGTTGTTCGAAAAGGAAGCCGCGATGGGTGTGACATGAAATCAGAATTGTTCGCGTGGCCGTCACGATAGAACCCCAAATACCACGCGTATAATCGCGACGGGAAAAACGGCGGAGAATGCCGAAGCCATCATAAATATGGAGTGATGCGTCGTGGCGTCGATCATGAATTTTTCAAAATCGTGCCCCACGAGAGTCGTTAAATTTCCCACCCCGGAAGACCTAAATACCCCCGTACGGGGGTATTTTTGTGGCTGGTGGTAATGGTCGTCCTGTCAACGTAGGAACCGCGAACGTAGGAGTCGCGAACATCAGTCGTGTCCAAATGACGCGATCCGACCCGAATACGGGTGAATCCAAGACGGGCGAAAGTGTAATTCTCACCGATATCGAAGCCGCGTTGGGGAAGATCGATCAGACCCTCATCGTGCACTTGGACAATCTGAACGAAACCCTCGTGAAGGAATTCCGCCGGATGGGTACGGGAGGACGCACCCGACCTGATCCTGCTCCGGTGACGAATCAGCAACGACTCCAACAAGAGAAACAGGAGAATCGGCGATCCTCCAGCACAGATGAAATTCTAAGAAAAATCTCCAACCATTTGGATACGCTGACCAAACTTACCGAGTTGAACCGGTTGGGAGACACTGGTACTCAGAAAGTCAAAAATCCCGGCGGAGCGAACTTCGATAACGCGCAGGATCGTCTTCGTCGGTTGGACCAGCAGCATAAGGCGTTGCGGAAGCTCACGGATGATTTCCTCGACAATGTCAACACGCTCAAGGAAAAGTTCAACGCGGGAACCATCGGGCTTGGAGCGTTTGTCGCTCAGTTGACCACGACGAATGCCCTGTTTGTTGTGCAACGCGTTCGGATGAACAGCCTGAATAAAACCACGAACCGGTTGGTGAACTCGTTCAACTCCCTCACCAGTGGTGTAGATGGGTTCGAGTTGGTTCTCCAATACATCAAGTCCCGGTATAACGCGGATGGTGGCTATAAGACCATGATCCAGTCCGGTACTGGTGGACTCTACGAATCTTTTATTGACGATATCCTTCCCAATATCACCCGAGACTCGTTGTATCAGACCAGTCTAGGGGTTCGTCGTAGTAATAAGAATGATTCCGGCAACGAGCTTCTCACCGGGGGAAGAACCTTGGATGAAGCCGGAAGACAGATGTATCAGGCTCGAAAAGGAGTGAGTGATAAAGGCTTTTCCTTGATGGATCGGATGAACTTCAATGAATCCAACGATACCCTTATGGATATCGCGGGTACATTGAAGCGGGCTGGGATGATCGATAACATCAACGATGCCAGATCAACGGATATGATGGCGAAGCAGTTGAAGGCGATGTTGGTCGCCGCTTCTAACACGGGGGCCACGGTGGAAGAGGTTCGTAAGAACACCACCGAGCTTCGTAAAAAGACCGGAGATTACGCTTCGACGGGGCGACTGAATTCCGAACAAATGACCGCCGCTAATGAAATGGGATCGTTGTGGCACAACAATAAGGGTATGATGGACCTTCTCGGGACCATCACCGAACATGCCGGAAACGGTGCGTTGTGGGCGTCGGAAAACAAAGATCAAATAAAATCGATGCAACTTCTCGGAATTGATATCGGCGAAGCAATGCGTCTCGTTGATAATTTCGGAAAGATGGACCCCAAGGAACAGGCCGCGCAATGGCAAGCCTTGATGAAATCGGGAACTAACAGGGCTCCACGGGCCGTGTTGCAAAATGAAAAGGTCGATCAGAGGGGTTGGGTCAGTGGTGCGAACCAACTTGGTAATCGTGGCCCCGGAGCCGATCCAAACGAGACGACATTCGAAGGAATGATGAATCGTGTTGGTAACTTCTTCAAAACTACATTCTCGCTGGATACGATGAAGGCGTTGGGTGGGGCCTTCCTTGGTGGTGCCGCCACCGTGGGATTGATCGCGTCGAACGCGGCTCTCACGTTGGCTATCCGTAAACTCACCATCGCCATGGGTTTCGGGGGTATTCTCGGAAAGGGCGGAATCAAGGGAGCGTTGGGTGGTATCGCGAGCGGTGCAAGTTCATTGGCAAGTGGTGCGGGTGGAATGATCGCGTCCGCACTGGGTGGCGTGGGTGCGATGGGCGCGGGTCTGCTTGCCAAACTGGGCCTAGGTGGGGGTTCTGCGGCGGCCTCTGCGACGGCAACCGCGCGTGCGGCGGGAGTTGCACCAATCGTCGGGGGTTCCCCCGCAAGTGCTGCCACTATCGCTGGGGCGAGGCCCGCTGGGGGTAGGATGGCTGGAGCCCTCAAGGTGGGTGGAGCAGCCGCACTGGGTGGACTTGCTGTGGCGGGTGCCGATATGCTCACTCCGGAATTCAAAGGTAAGTCTACAATGATGTCCGGTCTCAATGGTGCACTTACGGGCGCAGCCATTGGAGCAATTGCCGGTCCCGTTGGAGCGATGATCGGTGCAGCGGTCGGCGGCCTCGGTGGAATGATCGCGGCGAATATCGGTTCCGATGCGGACGCGGGTTCCTCCCCGGCTCAGACCTCCGTGGCGAGACCTCCCGCACATGGTTGGAATCATGTCACGGCAAGCCTCAATTCGGGATTCGACCGCTCCGTGAGCGCGTCCGAAACCCTGCTGACGGCGATTCAAACCTCAAACAGCTATTTGGACGGAATCAAACAGGCCCTCGACAAGGGCGCGGGAATCGTCCGTACAACAGTTTCCCAAGCCACCCTGCCCCCGATGCAGCCCGGGGTGAAGATGTTCTAGAACAATCCCAGAACCTCGTTGAGAACGAACCGAGTACATCGACCTCCTCGGTTATAACTCGTTAGAACGAACCCGGACTGGGTTTATTGTTCCAGATCGACCATCACCGATAAGTCGGTGAATCTCTTCCCGGTTTGGGGAGTTTTTTGTGCATGGAACCACCCCTGCCGGGACCAGCCTTAAATAGTTACGTACTTTCGTACATTTTTGCCGACGAGCTACTATAGAAGGCTCGCTCACGGATGTTGATAGCCGCGTTTAAATCTGCGTCCATCAACAAGCCGCAACCAGCACAGCGGTAGATTTCGCCCTGTCGGGCGGTCTTATCGATGCGGTGGCAACACGAACAGGTTTGACTGGTGTAAGCCGGATCAACCG
>Ga0163150_10010437_pt1 | contig 10053 bp, 9 predicted proteins | sample OliLakLV19P2IB_FD_148628 | JGI IMG/M metagenome (GOLD analysis project Ga0163150, IMG submission 148628) | Freshwater microbial mat bacterial communities from Lake Vanda, McMurdo Dry Valleys, Antarctica - Oligotrophic Lake LV.19.P2.IB | ecosystem: Environmental > Aquatic > Freshwater > Lake >...
CACGGGTGTAGCCGCGAGGCGCGAACGAGGGAAGATGCCCAAAGCGGCCTCTGACCGAGTGAACAACGAAGCGGATGCGCCCGTGCCGCCGTCGGGATGGGTAGTTTATCCTGCCGTCCCCTCAGTACAGCAGGCGGATGGTTCTAAGTTGGACAAATTCTTTTTCAGCCCGCTATCTGGTGGAATGGAGCAGTGACCCGGGCAGTGACGAATGGTTTTCAGTCACCAACCCGGTTTCGGTTTCTGGAAACCAGGCTTTCATCATTGATCAAATCGACAAGTTTGCTGCACGGTTTTATCGATTGAAGATCGTGGAAAGAGTTCCCGGCGCTTTCTGAAAATGCATGGCTAATCATCGAAGCTAGGCCGGCGTGATTTCTTCTTGGCCCCCTGATGGGATTTATCCGCCAGAATCCGCCGTTTGGCCGCCCGGCTTCTGCCACGTTTTTGGCGGCGAATTTTTTCCACCCTGGCCTTCTGTTCGGCGGCCCGGTTTTTCTCGCGCTCCTCCAGTTTCTCCAGGAGAAGTTTCCGTGCTGAAATGCGATTAAGACCTTGTTGACGGCTCTCCTGGCACTTGACCTGGATTCCGGTTGGAAGGTGAACCAGCATCACGCAGGTGGAGGTTTTGTTCACATTCTGCCCGCCATGACCTCCCGAACGGACAAAAGTTTCCTCTATATCGCTGTCAAGGATTCCAAGCTCCCGCATCTTCCGTTCGAGGGAATCTTCGGGTTCGGCATTTACAGGCAGGGCGCACATGTCATGGAACATAAAGAACCCGGCAAAAATCCGCCAGCCTCGAACGTATCCCCGTTTATGAAGCTGCTTTTCCTCGCACCCCTTCCCGGCGTTCATTCAAGCGCGCGCTCGGTCACTCCCAATCGTGCAGCTTCATCAGCGCTGGCAGGTGAATGACGTTTCCCATGCGGCGAACCGTTGCATCCAAAGAACTCCCGCCTTTGCAATCGATTCTCGTTTCGTTACCCTCGCCGCGATTTTCAAATGGCATTGCATCCAAACTTTCCGGCCTCGCCTTACGCACCGCTGATTCCAGAGCAGCGCTGGTTTCCAGCCGACGAAACCCAACGGTCCACCACATCCGACAAGCTCGTGCCGCCGCTCGTCGCCAAGATTCGGCAGCAGGTCCACGCGTGGCGCACCCAAAGCTATCCCGGCGCGTCCGCCACCTCTATCGCCCTGCTCCGGCACTGGTTTGAGACGGAACACCTGATGGAAAATACCGACGGCTCGCTCGCGCCGTTCCGGTATTATTTTTCCCAGCTTGGCCGCGAGTTTCACCGAATATAAATCCTGATCATGAGCGATGTCTTAACTCCAGACTATTTGAACGGACTCGTGACCGAGTTGCGGAAGTTGCCTGCTGAAACAGGTTGGCTTGAGTTCAAAGTAAAGAACTCGAAACCAGAGGACATCGGCGAATACCTGTCAGCCTTGAGTAATACTGCTGCGCTGCAAGGTCAGCCCCACGGCTACATTGTCTGGGGGGTGAAAGAAACAAGCCATGAAGTCGTCGGCACTCATTTTAGCCCCGGTAAATCAAAGGTTGGCAACGAGGATCTGGAAAACTGGTTGACTCGGCTTTTGAATCCCAAGCTTCACTTCCATTTTTACGAGGTGACACATGAAAAAAAGCCGGTTGTTATTCTGGAAATTCCACGCTCGCACGGCAGACCGGTCCAATTTCAGGGAGTCGAATTCATCCGCGTTGGGTCTTACCGGCAAAAACTGAAAGACCACCCCCAAATTGAAAAGGATCTCTGGCGCGCTTTCGACACCACGCCTTTTGAAGAACTGCTGGCCCTTCGCCACGCGGACTCGGCGGAGGTCTTGTCCCTGCTCGACTACCCGGCATTTTTTGAACTTCTCGACCAGCCGTTGCCAACCGACCGCGACAAAATCCTCGCCCGGCTCGCTGCCGACCACATGATTAACCCGGACGCCGCCGGCAAATGGGACATCACAAATCTTGGCGCAGTTCTCTTTGCTCGCAACCTGGACGAGTTCAAATCGCTCGCCCGGAAAGCCGTCCGCATTGTTGTTTATGAAGGCAAAGGCAGATTAAAAACGGAGCGCGAGCAGGTCGTCCGCAAAGGTTACGCTGCCGGCTTCAAGGCCCTGATTGACCAGCTTAACGCACTCCTGCCTCGCAAAGAGGTTGTCGGTCAGGGAGGTATTCGCCGGGAAGTTCCGCTTTACCCCGATCCCGCCATCCGCGAACTCATCCCCAACGCGCTTATTCACCAGGATTTTTCCGTCACTGGGAGCGGCCCAATGGTGGAAATCTTTTCCGACCGCATGGAGATTACCAACCCCGGCCTGCCTCTCGTCAAAACCGAACGCTTCCTTGACAGCCCGCCCCGTTCGCGCAACGAGGCGCTCGCTTCCTTCATGCGCCGCCTGGGGGTGTGCGAAGAACGCGGCAGCGGCGTGGATAAGGTAGTTGCCGAAACCGAAAAACATCAACTGCCAGCTCCACTCTTTGAAGCCTCTGGAGACTTTACGCGCGCGGTTTTGTTCGCACACCGGCCTTTGCGGGAAATGAATCGAACCGACCGCACCCGCACCTGCTATTTTCACGCCTGCCTCCGTTATGTGGAGCGGGACCCGATGACCAATTCAACACTGCGGGCGCGTCTTGGCATTTCCGAACCCAACAAGGCGATGACCTCACGCATCATCAGCGACGCGATCGAAGATGGTCGCATCAAACCCGAAGACCCGGAACAAGGGAAAAAATACGCCAAATACATCCCGTTTTGGGCCTGAACGTTTAATTGATTAAAAGAATAATTAGAAATAAAAACACCGCATTAACCCAATATTTACGGGCAAAATCTTAATTGACGGTTAATTGACTGGAACACTCTTTCGAGCATGGCACTTCATCAAGACCACGAACGCTACGTCTTTCCACGGAGAGCCGAAGAGTTCCTCAAACAAATCGCCTGCCGCCGACCGCCCCGCACTCCGTTGTCCGCAAAAAGCGAGTTCGCCGGAATGGTGAGGCTGACCCCTTCCAAAGCGGGATTGGCGGCGATGGCCTCGGGCGGAAAGGTGATGGTTGTGTCGGCCACAAGACTGACAGGCTTCAAGGTGTTCCCGCTGACCCGGGGAAGATAGATCTCGCCCGTGACGCCGGCCAGGTTGTCCAGCTTGCCTGGAAGCGATTCCCATGCTTTGCCGACAAATGGATAATAGGGACCGTTGGGCCACTCGCTGCCTTCAGCCGTGCGACCATCGACATGCACGAAGAAGCGACCTGCCGGAGCCGGTTCCAATTTAAAATTCCCATTCGCGTCGGTGGTCGTGCGCAACGATTCCTCGGCGCCATCCACGGTGATTGTAACGCCTTTGAGCGGGACGTTGACTGAGCCGTTGACTGGGCCCGGAACAAGTTCAGACGCGAAAACGCGACCGATCACCCCCGTCCGGGGCAAAGCAGTAGTGCTCAAGGTGTCGAAGTCGATCAACGCAACGCCTCCGGGCTGGCCATCACCGTCGCCATCGACGGCTTTGCCTCCGGAATCGAGGATGCGGTTAGGGTTCAACGTTACCCGCACCCGGCTGGCCCCCGGCAGGTTTTCGAGATAAAAAAGCGTTGCTTTTCGTCGATCTGAACTGATCTCAACCCGGCTCAGCAATTTCCGTCCTCCAAACTCGGCAAAAAAGTTTGCGGTGGTAATCTCCGTGGCAGCAGCCAGCGGTTGTGAGAACCGCAACACGGTTTCGCGGGTCACTGCGACTTCGTTTTCCCCATGTGCAGGCGAACTGATTATGGAGGTGACGGTGGGAATCGCCTCGTCCACCTGCAAAGGATTCGTGCCGGCGAGCATTTCCGCCACGTCATCGCGTCCATCTCCATCCGAATCGAGCGCCGCACTAAGGGAAATCCCTTGTAATTGGAGGAACCGGAAGGGCGCGTCGCTCGGTGGGGCAATCAAGGGCGGAAGAAAGCTAACGGCCACGGGTGTTTTGATCGAGTCAACGACCGTCCCGCTGAGCAGGCGATAATATCTCCCGGCATTGGTTTGAAAACTGAGTTCCACCTTTCCATCCGGGCGCAGAACAACCCGGTCCACCTTGAGCTGTCCAAACGAATTGCAAGTCTGGGCGACAATGAACAGGCACAAAAGCCATGAAAAATTAAACAACGAACGGCTTTGGAGGGTGTGAAAGGTATTCATTTAGACGAATTACCACGGTAGCGATACTCCGGTGTTAAGCAATGATTCAGGCGGGTAAAATGGGGCGTGATTAAAAGCGGGTGATTACTCTGACGGACCGCAGTTCTGTGAACCGCAGCAGTGCGCAAAACCTGAAAGCAAGGAACCTCCCACAACCCCGACAGTTGTCACCGGCTGCGGCTTCACCCGTTTTTAATCGCGCCCGGTAAAATGCGAGCCTGTGGTTGTCAGTTTTCGTCTGTTTCTTTGATGCGGGGAAAGCAACGAAACCAAAACTCTATTCACGCAGCGCGGCAGCAGTGGTCATGGCGATCCGTTGCATCCGCCGGTTCGTCGACGAGTCCCGGGGGAAACTCATCCCATTGGTTGCCGCGCCCTCCATCGGCGAAGTTGGCGAGCGTTTGTGCGAGGAGGCGGAGATCGGCTGGCTGGATTTATCCGGCAACGCGCGTTTGGTCGCACCAAGTTTGCGGGCAAAGATCGAGGGCAAGCCGAATCGCTTCGATTCACCAGCAGCACATCCCGATCCAACAAGTATCGATCCCTTCGCTAAGGATCGGGGCATCCCATGGAAACTTGAGGAAAGATTGGAAGATTTAGTTTAGACGACAAAGATCGTGATTCGCGGTGATACCCGAACCAAAATCCACCCACAAATTCTGCTGACGAGGCAAAAGTACAAAAGTGACAATTTGTTGAACATTGAAACAGCCGTCGATTTTTACCGGCATCGGCCAGACCTTTGGATGAGGAGCATTCAAGGACCCGGATACTCAGTCACGGGAAACTTTCCGCCAATTTCACGGGACTGCCGCAGGGCCGGGTTGTTCGAGGCCACCCACCAAGGCCATCAGGTTGCCGTGACCGTTATTTTTTTCCAAACCCTTCGATATAATCGAGCAATGAGGCAAATTCTTTCATGGTCAGGGCGGAAGCCAGCCCCTCCGGCATCAATGAGCGGAGCAACTTATCTCTCTTCTGGATCTCCGTCGGCAGCAGGGTCAACTCCTGCCCCGCTACATTCCGGATGACGATTTTGTCGGCCGCTTCCTGGATGACAAATCCATCGACTTCGCTGCCATCTTTCATCTCAAAATGGTAAGCGGCAAAACCCTGCGCGATGCTTTTGCTCGGAACCAAAATCGCCTCCGCCAGTTCACGGCGTTTGTAAATGGTCGAAATGTTTCCCAGAAACGGGCCCCGCAACGGATCTTCCTTCCGGACCGTGTGACAGGTCACGCAGGCCGCCCGCTCGAAAACCGACTCACCCAGAGCCGCATCTCCTTTGGCCTGCATCACCATGGCCAGGATCTCCTCAATAGTTTTGTCAGCCAGCAATGGTTCTGATGCTGCTTGTTCTGGAAGAACTATTCCGATGGCCTTCGCAGCTTCCCGGGCAACCGCCACCAACGAAGCTTCGGAACTGTTAAACGCCAACAAAACCTGGTTGCTGGAGCCTTTGTGTCGGGCCAGAGTTGCGGCATTCAATAATTGGATTCGGCGGGCCTGGTTTTTCCAGCCGGTTTCCAACACAGACTCGATCTCCCTCTTTGTTTCTTCAGGCAGATTTCGACGCGTGGAAGCGTTGAGTAGTCCCACATCGGCCCAGACAGAATGGGTTTCAAGCTTTTCGGCCTCGACCCGGGCGGCATCGATCTGTTTTTCAAATCCAGGACTGTTGAACAAAGCTTCGTATGCGGGTTGTATCTGCGCCTTCTGAGCCTGATCCGCAGCCAGTTTTTGATATGCACTGAGGATTGATCTGAGATTTTCGGCACTTAAGAATTTGCTCCAGACCTGCAAGGCCAAAACCTTGTGAGCCACCGGCTCGGATTTGGAACTGGCGACGGCCTCCACGAAGGTCAAAACTTTCGGATCGGCTTTCTGCGCGCGCAAAATCTGATTGAGCAGAGGGGTCACCAAACTGGCATCTTCCTTGGCCAGGATAGCCATTCGATTCAGTTGATCGTCCATCGGAATCTTGAACCGGCTGGCTTCGGTGAAAAGAAACGCCGACTCGGCGGCATCGGATTCATTGATCCGTTTTCGAATGTAGCTGGAGATTCGCCCGGTTTCTTCCCAGGCATCCGTCTGATAATACGGACCGCTTGTATCCGGGCGGGTGCCCCAGCTATCCCCTTTCCACCGGCCCTCGGTAAAATTGAGCCTGGCCAGCGAGGTCAACAAGTCCCGGCGTCGCGCCTCATTCTTTTCCTTCTCGACCCGGTCCAGCAAACCAGTGATCACTTCCGATTTGTGCGTGGCCTGCAATACCTGCAAAGCGCCTGAGCGCAATCTTGGGGAGACATCGGTTCGATCCAAGAGGGCAAATGCGGCGTTCTCGCTTTGCAAAACAATCGCGGCCTGGACCGCGGTATGAACGACCACCGGATCCGCGTCGTCGAACAGCCCGCTGATCGCGGCCTGGGCTTGGATCAATTCCGGGCTTTCTTTTGATCCGGAGATTGCAGGCAACGTCCTTGCCAGCGCAAACAGCGCCTCCCGTCGAACGACCGGATTGGAATCCTTCAGAGCTGCAATGATTCTGGCCGGTGGAACACCTGATTTGGGTTCATTCCCAATCGCTCGCAGCACATAAGACCGGATCGAGGATTGGTCCATGAATTTTTCCAGAAGCGGATAAGATCCCTGACCGTGAATTTGTTGCAGGGCAAACAGAGCTGCCACCCGACCCGCAAGCGGGGCCGACTCTTTGCCGATCAAACTGGACAGTGCGGCTGTGGTTTCACTCTTGATTCCTCTGCGGATCAGCTCCCTTTGAGCCTCCAAACGGCGGCGGTGACTGGGCGATTCCAAAAGCGAAATCAACCGGTCATCCGTGGCCCGAATAAAGTCAGGCAGCGGTTCGGCGACGTAACCTTTTGGTTTCACCTGCACCAGGTATCCGACATTCTCACCAGCGTAGGTGAATGTCGCCCCCTTCCAGCTTGCCGCATAAATCCGGCTGCTGGCATCCACATCCAGATCGGTCACCCGCTGTGCTTTGATGAATTCCTTCTGGTCGGCCGCAAACGTGGCTCCGCGAGGCGAAACTCTGTGCCGGTAAATCCAATCCCGTCCCCAGTCAGCCGTGTAAAGCGCATAACCGTAGTCATCAGGAAAACCAGGCTCATCAAGAAACATGGCACCACAACCTGAACCACCTCCGTAATCAGCCAGCGGTTGCACCATTTCATTGGTGAAGTTTTTGTAGAGTGAAGGATAACCGTGATGTTCCAGACCGGTGAAATGATGCAGCCGGATATCCCATCCATCCCCGTCATTGGTGTTGTCCCGCGCAAAACCGTCGAGCAACGGACTCACCGCCACTTCGAGAATATTTCTCGTGCCGCGGGAATAAACCTCCAATCCCGTGCCGTCGGGTCGCACGCGCACCACCCCGCCTCCTCTGAAAGTCAGATGACGCCCATCGGTTCCTTCTGCGTCCAAAAAACCGAAATCTCCGATAGCCAGATAAAGCCAGCCATCCACACCCAGTTCGACGCCGTTGGAAGTATGGTCAGCAGGACGGTCCTTGAAACCAAAGGCGATGTTTTTCACCAGGATTTTTTGTTCATCCGCAATCCCGTCCCCGTTGTGGTCGATGAAAGCGCTCAGATGCGGAGGGTGCATCAGGAACAGCCGGTCATGATCCCAGACCAATCCCCGGGGCGAATCGACGTCAGAGACAAAAAGCTTGGATTCATCGGCCCGTCCGTCGCCATCCAGGTCGCGAAGCCGGTAAATCGAACCTTTCCAAGCCTTCCGATCCAGCGAGCCATTGCCGTCTGAAGCCACATAGACTGTTCCGTCCGGCGCAGCAGCGACAAACACCGGGTAATTCACGGCCGGCGGAGCTGCGAACAAAGTTTTTTCGAAACCCTCAGGAATTTTAACTTCGTCGAGGATCTCTTTTTCGCGATGCAATACCGCCACCTCAGGATCAAGCGTCACAGTTTCTCCGGCGAACATTTTCCATTCGCGAATGCTGCCCCAGCCTCCGGAGGATGAACCGAGGAAGGTGACTTTCATATACCGCGTCTCAATCTGAAAATCATGGTTCAACCGACCGGTGACAGAATTGGTCGGGGCGTTGATCAGCGGTTTCCAATCGACCCCGTTGCCCGAAGTCTCAATCCTGTATTGGTAGGCCGAATCATTCTGTTCCCATTCGATTTCGCAGCCGGTTAACGAAACTGTCCTGCCAAGATCAAGCTGCAACCAGTGGTTGCCCTCGGCGTTGTCGGCACACCAGCGGGTTCCAGGGTTGTCGTCGAAAGCGTTCCTTGCGGAATTTCCTGATTGTTCGCTGGAAGCAGTTGCTTTTTTGCCTGTCGCGCTATTTTTTCGGATCTGCACCGGTTTTGACGGCTTCAAATATTCGGGGGACAGCCGGTCGCAGGCCCAGAGGACTCCCCGTGTCAGGAGATCCAGATAAGCATCCGATTCCACGGTGGAGTTGTGGTGTCCCAGGGTGGTTCCAAAAACCCTGGTTTTCTGGTTGTAATGATTCACCCAGACACAGATCTCCTCTTTTCCATTCTCCTGATTTTTGGCCGCAGCCAGGGGCCGGGCGTCGGGCCAGAGTTTGTCGATCCAATACAACTCACCTTCCGGGTTAAACCAAGCCGGCCCGGCACCGAGCATGACCGGATGAAGCGCGTCTCGATTCAGCACGGAATGGGGATACGCCGCGCCGTGACGCCATGAAGTCACCCCGCAAAATTTAAACCACTCGTCCGTTCCGTCCCGGTAGGAATGCATGGCGCAATGCAGGACCACCGCAGGCAAACCCTTTTTGTGCGGGTTCAAGATGTTGGCGGTCCAGTTGGTCTCCTTCACATCGGCAAAACATTCGTCGTGGATCACAATGTCATATCCCCTGGACCAATCGGCGGATTGATAAAGTTCGATCCGGCTGTCGGTTGCCGTGCCTCCCTGCTGGACAGCATCGACCTGGATGAAAGCCCGGGAGGCAAGCCCCTTCGCAATGATTTCCTTTTGGGAAGTGTAGTCGTGACAGCACCCTCCCGTGACCAGAAGAGCCCGGATTGGTTTCGGGGCCGGCTGGGCCACGAGGTTTCCGGTCTTAAAAAGCGTGGAAAATAAGGCGGCTGTCACAACGATGCCGCGAAAAAAATGATTGTTCATGGGTTCGGTCAAAATCAGGGTCAGCGAAATAGAAAGAGAGCTGAAAAGAGGTCAAAGTGCCAGGAACTTTTTGGGCCAACGCCGCGCAAGGACAGCGCGCTTGCAGGAGAGCGGTTCTCTGCGCCGCAACACATCGCAAGACATGAACCTTCAGAAAATTCCGCAACCCCGACAGTTGCGGCTGCTGAGGCTGGTCGAGGAAGACAGCCGCGGTCCGCATAGTCCCGCGTTCCGTGCATACTGAGGGGATGGTTGGATAGGATACATATAGCGACGAGCGCCACGGGTGTAGCCGCGAGGCGCGAACGAGGGAAGATGCTCAAAGCGGCCTCTGACCGAGTGAACAACGAAGCGGATGCGCCCGTGCCGCCGTCGGGATGGGTAGTTTATCCTGCCGTCCCCTCAGTAAATTCACTCCGCAAAGGGGTGCGACTTTTTCTGTCGGTCAATTTTTTTGCTAATTCCGTCCAGTATATCCAAGCAAAAGTGTAAATGGTGAGGCTGACACCTAAATTCTGGCCACATTTGTAGGAGACGACGTAAGGAGACGACGTAAGGAGACTCTAACATTCATTCCCGGATGAACACCGGAAAAACCGAATCAGAGTCTGCCAACGAACGGTGGCCTGCATTTGGAGTATGATCGGGTGGAGCGCCGGGGATTTCGCCCCGACGCCCTCCCACACCACCGGAC
>Ga0163150_10010438_pt1 | contig 10052 bp, 11 predicted proteins | sample OliLakLV19P2IB_FD_148628 | JGI IMG/M metagenome (GOLD analysis project Ga0163150, IMG submission 148628) | Freshwater microbial mat bacterial communities from Lake Vanda, McMurdo Dry Valleys, Antarctica - Oligotrophic Lake LV.19.P2.IB | ecosystem: Environmental > Aquatic > Freshwater > Lake >...
GAAAGGATGCATCGGGACCGGGAATGTAATCAGCCATGATTCAGGTACTCCGTCAGTGGATTCGGCGGCTCGCTCAGGGGAAGTCCGACCCGCTACCCGAGCCGTCGATCGGCACGCGGGGGACACTTCCAGCGAAATCGGCGGCCTTCTTGGACGACTTGAAGACGATCCAACTATTTTGGAAGAATGCCGAAACTATCTACTACTGCTTGGCGGGCAACAGCGAGACGAACGGCGCACGCGAGAAGGACGCCTTGAGCGTCGTCGCCTTGGTCTTGGTCACCGTGATGCGGTAGTCGGCGTTCCGCAGGAACGCAACGAGAACATCATCAACCACGACGGTTGCGCCGGTTGTCTGGAAGGACAGCATCAGGTGCAAGCCGACGTGCGGGTAGTGGCAGTCGATGTTCGCATTGTCGCGTGAGGTCTTGATCTCCAAGCCGTCCGGCACGCGCACGGGCTTCTTCTCTTTGCCGCGAATCGCCGCGCCGATTTCCTTGTCGTCGCGCGTTCGCACTGGCAACTTCGAGTAGTCGTAGGTCTTCACGAAAATGTCGGGGTAGTCGCTCTTGCTGTTCCCGGCCAGCGCATTGCCCGGATACCGGGACAGCAGGTAGCCGGTCACAACCGTACTTACGGTGTCGCCCGCGACGAACGCCAGCAACACGCCCTCGCGGGCGAGAAGTTCATCAATGCGGGCGACTTCGCCCGGCGCGTCGATCTGTGATTTGAGCGACGCCCACGCAGAGCGGAGCAACGCCGGTGAGTTCAACACCTCTTCGACATAGAGCCGCAGCCCCGGCGCTTCCCGAATCAGCCACGGTACCAACTCATTGACCGCCGTCGTCGCACGCTTGTACCAGCCAAATCCGGCGGGCGCGTAGCCATCAAGTTCGGCCTTCGCGGCCTTCACTTGCCCCAGCACGTGCGCAATCGCCGTCGTGTCAGCCATTCGCGCCCCCATCGCGGAACAGGTCCGCCGCCGGAACGCCGAGCGCGTCGGCGATCCGCCACACGTTCTTGATGCCCGCGTTCCGCTCGCCGCGTTCGATGCCGCCGATGTAGGTCCGGTCGATCTTGGCGACGCGGGCCAACTCCTCTTGGCTCAGCCCTTTGAGCGTGCGGATTTCCCGCACCCGCTCGCCGAACGACTTGAGAACGTCCCGTTTCGCCATGAAGCAGAATCGTCGCGGCTGGGGTCGATCAGTCCACGGACTATGAGTACCATATTGTCCATGCCGCCGCGCGCCCCATCACGCCCGATACGATCCGCCGTTGTTCCCAACCGGAGTCCAAGAAAGGCGATGAGTCACGCGGCCCCAACCAAACGCTTTGCAGAATTCTTCGCCGGGATCGGCTTGGTCCACGAAGCGTTGAAGGGCTCGGGCTGGGAATGCGCCTACGCCAACGACATCGACCCGAAGAAAGAGGCGATGTACAAGGGACACTTCGGCGATTCGCCCTACTACCACCTCGGCGATGTGTGGGACACGCCGGGCGTGCTCAAACGCCTTGATGAGCGTCCGTTCCTGGCGACCGCCTCATTCCCCTGCACCGACCTTTCTCTAGCCGGGCACTGGAACGGCTTTGAGGGTGAAGCGTCCTCCACGTACTTCGGCTTCATCAACGCGATCAAGGAACTCGGCAGCGAGAAGCCCAAGGTCATCATGCTGGAGAACGTGACCGGCTTTCTCACCAGCAAGGGCGGGGCGGACTTCGCCCGCGCCGTGACGACGCTGGCCGAGTTGGGGTACTGGGTCGATACCGTGGTGCTGGACGCCAAGTCGTTCGTGCCCCAGAGCCGCCCGCGTGTCTTCGTCGTCGGCTTCCATGAGTCTCTGCACTCGTCCCGAATCATCCGGCAAGGACAAGGCGCATTGTTCGGCGATGCGTGGCAAGCCGCGATCGACGACGCTGGAGCGCTGCGTCCCGCAGCGCTGCGCAAACTCATGGCCGAAACGAATCTGCCGACCGGCTGGGCGACGCTGGAACTCCGGCCACCCAAGCAAGCCAAGTACGAACTCGCATCCGTCATCGACACGGGCGACGATCAGGACTGGTGGGACAAAGCCGCCAACGACAAGCACTACGCGATGCTCTCCGACCTGCACCTCACCGAGGTCGAGCGCCGCCGCAAGGCAGGCGGCTTGCACGTCGGGACGGTCTATCGCCGCTGCCGCAATGATGAGATGCGCGCGGAAGTCCGCTTTGACAATCTCGCCGGTTGCCTCCGCACGCCCAGAGGCGGGAGCGCCCGCCAAATCGTCATGGTGATCGACGATGGGCGTGTGCGCTTCCGCTGGATGTCGCCCCGCGAGTACGCCCGGCTCCAGGGCGCGCCCGATTTCACGCTCGCCGAGAACACGATCCAATCGCTGTTCGGCTTCGGAGACGGCGTGTGCGTGCCGGTTATCCGCTGGATGGACCAGAACGTGCTTACGCCGGTGTATGAGGATGAATGCGGCAGGCCGAACAGCACCGCCAAAGCCGGGAAGGTACGGGTGTGAGCGGCGTGGAGTGCCGGGAGGCGATAGACCTCGGCTAAGAAGTGGCTTGAAGAACATCCATCTATGCTGTAACCCTGTTAGAATCTACACATGGCCAAATTCGCAGGCATCCAGCGGGATGAGATCGACACAAAGGGCGAAGCCTACGAACTCACGATCAAGTGGGACGGCGAGCTTGCGGACACCGGCGAGATTCCTGCCACCGAGTTGGGTGCGGCGCTCCAAGGCTGGGACCGTTTCCTCCAACTTGCGTTCTATTCGTACCAATCATCGGACCTGCAAATCCCCAAGACCGGAACCTCGATGCGGGTGGACTTCCGCGTCCGCCGGGTGCGCAAGGGTTCCTTCGTTGTTGACGCGAGCATCACTCTCGGCGGAATCATCGCAACCGGGGTCATCGGCAACGCCGCCTATGACGCAATCAAGAAAGTGTGGGGATGGTCGGTTGTGCTTGTGCAGACGCATATCAAGGCCAAACGCGAGCGCAAGACCTTGGACGGCGTGGTTGAAGAACTGGAAAAGGTCGCAAGGGCGAACGACATCCGTGTCAGCGTGGACCGTGAGCACACAGAAGACTTTGCGGCAGCACTGAACACCGCACTCGATAACGCAACCGCTCCGCTGGACTCGTCGGCGGCGCGTGAGGTCTTGTCTCTGAAAGGCCAGACGGTTGAGATCGTCGTTGACGAGAAGGGCCGCCAAGCCATCAAGGTTCCCTTTGAGCCGCCGGCGCTGGACCCCGACGCCGAGGACGTGATCGAAGCCGCCGTGAAGTTCGTGCGCATCAACAAGAAGACCGGATACGGGCTTCTGTCGTTCGCCAGAATCACTGACAGATCACAACTCGGACAACAGCGGTTTCATTGTGACGACAAGTCGATCCGCCGACGGGCCAATCAGTACACGGGTTCATTCCATGAAGACGTGCCGCTGGTGGTCAAGATGCAGCGCAAGAACTATTCGGCGGAACGCAGGGGCCATTACTGGCTGATTCTCGGGACCGCGAACCCGACCGATGACGGAATGCTCCCGTTCGCCAAAACGGAGCGCAAGAAGAAGGGCAAGAATCGTAAGTTCAAGAAGGACCACAAGTAGGGCACCGATGCGGGAGGCGCCCGCTACCCGACGTCGGGAAACTCAATGCCCTACGCCGCCACCGTCGCCGCCGCGACTTCCGACCACGGCCCTTTTTCGCCGCGGGTGCTGACCCAGCGCAGGGCGTAGTAGGCCGTCTTGCCCGCATCGCTGCTCGTGAAGTCGGTTTGCAGGTTGCCGCGTGAACTGACGGAGAGGAACCTGTACGACTCGCTGCCACCCGCGCTCGGCGAGTTGAGTGGGGGGGCGGGCTGGCCCGTCGCCGTGAGGGCGAGCCAGACTTCGGCGCCGATCGTCCCCGGCGGCTTGCCCCCCCTCCCGCGCCGCGGCCCCGAGCCGCCGCCGACCGCCTCATCGGTGAACCGCAGGCGGTGCAGCAAACGTTGCCCGTGGTCCACCTGCACCAGCGGGCGCGTGGTGGGCGTGGGCGCGGGCGTCTTGCTCGTGTCGCGGATGCTGATGCCGATGGTCGCGCGGTCGGCATCGGTCGTCTTGGTGTACCCCTGCACGAAGTTGGTCACGGGCCGAATCTCGGCCTCCAGCACGAGCCGGGCGTTCTGCTTCGCGGCCCGCGCCCCCTCGGCCCTCTGCTGCGCCGCGACGTGCGCGGGGTACGCCGCGTTCCATAGGTCGAGGGCCTTCTTGAGATCGGTCAGGTCGCTCGGGTCGAGCCCCTGCACGTTGTAAAACTTCTCCACGGCCTCGTAGTAGTGGTTCGAGTACGCCGAGAAATCCCCGTCGGGCCGGGGCATGTAGTTGGTTCCGCCGCGTGGCATAGCCGATACTCCTTGCGAACTTCTATCCCTGTCGGGCTGCGGCCCGAAGCGGGCGGGTGTCCGTGCGGGTCGGGCGGGCAATGAAAACGGGACGGCGGATGCCCGAGCCGCTTCATTCCCGGTCGCACGAACAGCATTCCCATCGGCCTGAGATGTGTTCCACTTCAGTCAGAACATGTTCCGCACTACAAGGAATGTGTTCCATGCGCCTTGGAATCACGTCCGCAGGACTTGGAACAGATTCCCGGCGGCCTGGAATGTGTTCCCGGCGGCGGGGAATGCACGGCATACGACGTGGAATCGAGCGGCCGCGCGGCGATGGCGGGAACGCGCGAACCACGCCGGGGCGGTGGTCGTACATACTCCGGGGGAGTATACTTCCGCCAAGGAGATTCGCATGAACACGACGACTCAGACCACCGCAGCAACCACGCTCAGCATCGACGGCATGACCTGCGGGCACTGCGTGCAGGCCGTGACCAAGGCCTTGGCGACGGTGCCGGGGGTGAAGGTCCAGTCGGTGGCCGTGGGTTTGGCGGTGATTGAAACTATGGATGGTTGGACGACGGCCAAGGCAGTGGCCGCGCTGGAAGAGGCCGGGTATCCGGCCAAGGCGGTGGGCGACGCTGCCGCCACGGCCGCATCAGTCCCAGCGAAGAGTGGTGGTGGCGGCTGCGGCGGGGCGAAGAATGCAACGCCGGAGGGCAAACCCGGAACGAAAACCTCGGGTAGTTGCTGCGGCTGAGCGTGTGGTGGATCACCGTACCAAGGAGCGACGGCAATGGCCAAGGGCAAATCGAGCAAGGGCGCTTTCGAGCGTGCAACACGTTCCTCGCTCAACGGCGCGGCGTGCGGGTGCAGACCGGGCGAGGGTTCAGTGATCGGACAGACCCAGGGCGGCGTGGGGCCGGGAGCCCACGCGGTCGGTGTCGATGCCGCTCTCAAGGCCGCGAACCTCAAGCACCTGCGGCGGATCGAGGGGCAGGTGCGGGGCATCGCCACGATGATCGAGGAAGATCGCTACTGCGCCGACATCATCCAGCAGGCCGCGGCGGTGAAGGAGTCGCTGCGCTCGGTCGCCAAGAACCTGCTCCGCAATCATCTCACGCACTGCGCGGTCGCTGCCATGAACGAGGATGGAGCCAAGCGGGACGACATGATCGAGGAACTTCTGGAGTTGGTGGCCAAGGTCGCGCGGTGAGCGGTGGCGAAGACGAGGTGAACCATGAGTTGCAACTGCGGATGCCATGACGGCAAGCCCCCGGCGACAGGATGGCGAAAGGTCGTGCCCTTGATCGTGGGAGTGTCCGTGGTCGGAGCGCCCATCGCTGGTGCGGTACTCAACATGAACAGCCAAGACTCCGCCTCTTCGCGCTCGCCGACGGAACGGACGACGAGCGCCGCTAAGCCGTGAGGCTGATCGAGAGGACAAAGGACGATCATGACCAACGCGCACGAACACCAGTACGGCAACGCCGCCGCACAGCCGCACTCAACGGACAAGAAGAGCGTCGAACGGGCCGATATGCCCATCGAGGGCATGACCTGCGCCTCGTGCGCGAACACTATTGAGCGGCGGCTCGCCAAGCAGCCCGGCGTCTCATCGGCGAATGTGAACTTCGCCACCAAGGTGGCGACGGTGAAGTACGACCCGGCGGCCACCGGGCCGGCGGCGCTCGCAAAAGCGGTGGACGACATCGGGTACAAGGCGATCGTGCCAGCCGTGGCTCGATCACAGCAAGGAGCGAAGAACCCGGCCCACAGGCACGCGGGCCACGACCATGCCGCGATGCTCGCAGCATCGAGCGCCGAATCGCACGCTGGACACACAGCGGGCGACGCGGAAGACCACGCAGCGCATATGAACGTGGGCGACGCGGAACGGCGGCGCTTGATGACCAAGATGATCGTCGGCGCGATACTCGCGCTGCCTGTACTGGTTATCGCCATGTCGCACGGCAAGATCGCGGCGTTCAATGTGCCGTGGATCAACTGGCTCCAGCTCGCGTTGACGACGCCCGTGCTGTTCTGGTGTGGCTGGCAGTTCTTTCGCTCGGCATGGAAGGGCCTCGGGCACTTCAGCGCCAACATGGACACGCTGGTTGCTATGGGCACCGGCGCGGCGTATGCCTATTCGCTGGCGGCGACGTTCTGGCCGGGGTTCTTCGCGGGCGCTGGCGGGACGGCAGCAAGTATGGTGCACGTCGCCGCAGGGGAAAGCGTTACGACGTCAACGGAAAGCGTGACGAATGGCTCGATGGGTGGGATGACCATTGTCCCCGTGTACTACGAGGCCGCTGCGGTCATCATCGTGCTGATCCTGCTGGGCAAGTATTTCGAGGCGCGGGCCACGGGCCAAACCGGGGCAGCGATCAAGAAGCTCATCGGGATGCAGGCCAAGACGGCTCGCGTTGTACTCGACAATGTTGAGGCGGACGTTCCGATTGAAACTGTGGCCGTCGGAGATGTCGTCATCGTTCGTCCAGGAGAGAAGATCCCGGTCGATGGCCGTATCGAAAGCGGCGAGTCGACCGTGGACGAGTCCATGCTCACCGGCGAGAGTGTGCCCGTCGAGAAGAAGGCCGGCGACAGCGTCTTTGGCGCGACGATGAACACGACCGGGGCGCTGAAGTTCACCGCGACCAAAGTCGGGCAGGACACCGCCCTCCAGCAGATCGTGCGGCTGGTCCAAGAGGCTCAGGGCAGCAAGGCCCCGATCGCGCGGCTTGCCGACCGCGTCAGTGGTATCTTCGTCCCAATCGTCATCGGAATCGCAGTGGTTACGTTTATCGCCTGGTGGCTTGCGGCCCCGGCAGAGACGCGGCTGAGCATGGCCCTCGTGACGGCAGTATCGGTGCTCATCATCGCTTGCCCGTGCGCACTCGGGCTGGCAACACCGACGGCAATCATGGTCGGAACGGGCCGCGGCGCTGAGAAGGGCATCCTGATAAAGGGAGGTGAAGCTTTTGAAATGGCCCACAAGCTCTCGGCTGTTATCCTGGACAAGACTGGCACACTGACTCGGGGCAAGCCATTGCTGACGGATGTAGTGGCGCTCGCCGGGTTCACTGAGTCGGACTTGTTACACTATGTTGCGTCCGCGGAGCGCCATAGCGAACACCCTCTCGCGGCCGCAATCGTCGATGGAGCAAAAGCTGGCGGCATCACGCTCACGGAGCCGGCAGCGTTTAAGGCGGTTGTTGGTCATGGGATCGAAGCAACGGTGGAAGACCGAAACGTTCTGGTCGGGAAGCGGGCACTACTCGCCACGCGGGGCATTGACACGGCCGCTCTGGATTCCTTGGCGGAGGAACTGGCCACACTCGGCAAGACACCAATTTACGCCGCCATCAGTGGCAAGGCGGCGGGATTGGTTGCCGTCGCCGACACCGTCAAGCCCGAGTCGAGGGCCGCGGTTGATAAGATGAAGAGCATGGGTCTTCGCGTCGTGATGATTACGGGCGATAACGCCCTTACCGCCGCCGCGGTCGCCAAGGAAGTGGGGATTGCCCCCAACTTGGTCTTCGCGGAAGTGTTGCCCGAGAACAAGGCCGAGCACGTCAAGACACTCCAGTCTCAGGGACTGACCGTCGGCATGGTCGGGGACGGCATCAATGACGCCCCCGCGCTTGCTCAGGCTGACGTTGGACTTGCGATGGGTACCGGCACCGACGTGGCGATTGAGGCTTCGGACATCACGCTCATCCGTGGCGACCTTCGTTTGGTGCCGGAGGCTATCACCCTATCGCGGGCGACGATGCGGACGATTCGTCAGAACCTTTTCTGGGCATTCATCTACAACCTTGTCGGCATCCCTGTGGCCGCTGGCCTGCTCTACCCGCTTACAGGCTGGCTGCTTTCCCCAATCATCGCGAGTGGAGCAATGGCGTTCAGCAGCGTGTCGGTAGTCCTGAACAGCCTTCGGCTGCGGGTAAGAGGTTGATCATCCTGAACAATCATTGGGGCAGGAGACGCGCCCCCGAAGTATTGTCAAGAGTTGTGGATGAGATCGTGATCACGCGACGAGTCTTTCGGGTTTGATTCCATCGACGAAGACGACGCCGGCGATGACGTCGGGGATGAGGGCCGCGCCGTTGAGGGATCGCCCCCCTTTGCTGGCGGACTCGGCGAGCTTGAACACCATGGTCAGACAGGCGAGGCGGCTGCCGCAGCCCTTGGTCTTGTCGGTCCGCAACCGCACGATGGCGAAGGTGCTCTCGATCGGATTGGTGGTTCACAGGTGCAGCCAGTGCTCGGCGGGGAAGTCGTAGAAGGCCAGCAGGGCTTCGCGGTCTTTGCTGAGGCACTCGGCCGCGCCGGGGTACTTGGGCTGATGCGTCGTCACGAACAGGTCGAAGGATTGTTCCGCCCGCGCCTTGGTGTCGGCCATCCAGATTTGCTGGAGCAGGTTCTTGGCCTGCCCGTGCAGGCGCTTGGGCAGTTTGTTCAGTACGTTGGCGGTCTTATGCACCCAGCACCGCTGCGTGCGGGTGCGCAACCCGTGGAAAGTGATGCGAGATTCCTGCGTGCCCCGGAGGGGCACAGCAATACGCGCTCGGCACGCACTCATGCCCGCCAACCCGCACACACCGCCTTTGCCCCGCCGGCGCAGGACCGTGAAGGGGATACGTCTTCCACGGGTTCCGCTCCGCCCGTGGCTACACCCCTGCGCCCCGCCGGGGCGAAATTCGACGCCTTCCTCCGTGTTCTCTCGGGCGGGGTCGCCCAGCGGCCGTCGGTGTTGATTCGTCCACCAGCCGCGAGTGGCGCATGAGGCGAGCGGGCAAATCCGCCAGCACGAGCGAGCGGGCGGGCGCGGCCGCGGACGATGTGTCGCGCACCGTGATCGCAAGCGTCGTGCGGTCGGCATCGCGGGTCTTCTGATACCCCCGCACTGCGAACCGACGCGAACGCGGCGGATCAGGCGTGCTGGTTCGCGGCCGCTTCGCCCCGCAGCCCTACCTGCCCCGGCTCCTGCCCAATGCTGCTCGTCCGCATCGTCCGCTTCTGCAGCTCCAGCTCCGGATCCAGCGTCGCAAACGTGTAATCGAAAATATCCTCGATCGAAGGCTTCTCGATCCCCTCCGCGTTCTTCACCACCTGCGCCACCATTGCCTTGGCCTTCTCCTCGCTCGCGGTCTGCTTGGCGTCGTTCCACAGACCCTTGTTCTCGAGGTACTTCCGCAGCCGGATCACCGGGTCTTTCCCACGCCAGCTCGCCACCTCCGCCTCATCGCGGTACCGCCGCGCATCGTCCGCCGTGGTGTGATCCGCCAGCCGATACGTCATCGCCTCGATCAGCGTCACGCCGTTCCCCGCCCGCGCCCGGTCGATCGCCTCGCGCGTCGCGCGATACACCGCGAACAGATCGTTGCCATCAACCTGCACCGCGTGCGCTCCATAGGCGAACGCCTTCTGAGCCACCGTCTCCGAGTTCATCTGCAGCTCCCGCGGCACGCTGATCGCCCACTGGTTGTTCTGGCAGAAGAACACGCACGGCACATTCAGCACCGTGGCAAAGTTCATCGCCTCGTGAAAGTCGCCCTCGCTGGTCGCCCCGTCACCAAAGTACGTGATGACGCACCGATCCTCCTTCCGCAGCTTGTACGCCCACGCGATCCCGGCCGCGTGCAGCATCTGCGTCCCAATGGGAATGGAAATCGGCGTCATGTTC
>Ga0163150_10010439_pt1 | contig 10052 bp, 7 predicted proteins | sample OliLakLV19P2IB_FD_148628 | JGI IMG/M metagenome (GOLD analysis project Ga0163150, IMG submission 148628) | Freshwater microbial mat bacterial communities from Lake Vanda, McMurdo Dry Valleys, Antarctica - Oligotrophic Lake LV.19.P2.IB | ecosystem: Environmental > Aquatic > Freshwater > Lake >...
GTCGGGAACAGCATATAAAGACTGCCGGGCCAACACGTCATTTTCCGTGCGCGCATTACCTAAGGTACCCTATTGATAAGTATTGGCGCTGCGAAATGCGGAATGTATTACAACAAAACTTATATTACTCTTCACCATCAGCAACAGCCGATCCACGTTGCCGCCAAGGTAGTTTCCCTGCAAGCCGACCCGATACCCTACCGGTAGGGTATCGGTCTCGGTTAGTTGTGCCCGCGCGAAGGGCTGCCTCGCGCTAAACAACAGCAGGAGCAAAGCCAGGCGAATCAGGCTTTTCAAAGCCCAGGGCTTCGATCACTAATTCGGCTGCAGCGGCTCCTGAGAACTGCTGTTGCCCGGTAATCAGATGACCATCTCGAATGGCAAATGGCTGCTGCAACCTTTCCCGCCTCATAGAACTTTGCAAACAGCGCATGCAATTCCTGGTTATCGACAAAGGGGTACATCGGCGATTGCCCTCCGGTCGGGAATATGGCGTCAAAGTCTTGAAGCCGGATTTTGCTGATGGGGCAGGTATTCTCCGTCAGAGCAGCGTGCGCCGCTGATTTTTTAAAGCCTAAGGAGAGAATTTCATGCGCAGATTAACCACTTGCGTCTTCAGGATCGCTGTAGCCGTCCGCCACCAGTGCGCCTCCCTGCGGACTGAATATTTCCACTTTGTAACCTTTTTCTGTGAAGGTCCAGTAGGGGTGGCTGAGCTCCGCCCACCAGAAGCCAATAGGCCAGCCGGTTTGGGTGCTGTGCGTGAGATTAGCAGCGATAAGCGCGAAGCGTTTCTTGCGTCCGGGCATGGTATTGATGTTGGCAGCCATGGTGCAATTTCTTTTCTGGTTAAACGAATTGCTGCCAAAGCTGCTGCGGTACTGCCATTCCCTGGTATTACTTACCCAGAAGTCAGAAACGCACGATGAGGTGTGTGCCAGCTTGTGTTCTGGAATTCTGCGGGTACCCCTCAAACCCTGGCATGTTTCACCAGAGGCAGTCCTTCTGCTAACAGCGATTGAGGGGCTCCTAAGGCTAGCAGTGAAACTCCCGCTTTGCGCAAGTCCTCACCATAGCGCAGAATGCTTTGCAAAGAAAGCACTCCTTCCAACGCGTTGTCGTCCTCACTGGGCGAAAGCCCCTGGCGATCGCGGCGGGGAACCAGCACTTCTACCAGCCCTTCAGGCGCTCTTAGCCTTACCGGCAAACCAATTGCGTTTAAGTTCGCTTTTTCCAATTGCGGTTGCCGGACCAGCGTAGGATAGCGGTATCCGTCTCGCAGGCGGTGAAGATCAGCCAGCAGCGCAGAGGCAGTGGGAAAGGCTCCGGCGCCCGGGCCACTGAGCAGTTGTTTGCCAGCCGCTTCCAGTTCCAGCGCTACGGCATTTCCTTCCAGCTCAATGCCGTAAAGGGAGTGTTGCGGCCCTACCAGGGTTGGCAAAACCGAAGCCACCAGTTGACCGCCCAAGGGAAACAGCGTTGCTACCAGGCGGATGCGGCCCCCTTGCTGTGCCGCAAAGGCTGCATCTTCTGCTCCTAACGCGGTGATGCCCCAGCGCGGAATGTCATCAAGGCTAAGAATCACGCCAAAAGCTTGCCAGGCCAGGAGAATGGTTTTGAACGCGGCATCAAAGCCTTCGACATCATTGGTCGGGTCGCTTTCCGCAAAGCCCAACTCTTGCGCTTTACCCAGCGCGTCTACATAACTTAAATTGTGTTGACGCTGCTGGGTCAGGATGAAATTGGTGGTTCCATTGACAATACCTTGAAGGCGCTGAATTCGATCGCTGCTGTAGTGATCGGAAAGGGTTCGCAGAATGGGGATGGCGCCGCAGACTGCTGCTTCGTAGAGCAAGGGCGTTCCGCTTCGCTGTTGTAGTTCCAGCAAATCACTGAGGTACAGCGCCAACATTTTTTTATTGGCACTGACCAACGGAATGCCCGATTCCAACGCTTGAATAGCGATTTGAAAGGCAATATCGGCGTCATCAATGGCCTCGACGAGTACATCGGCAGCCCCGTTCTCAAACAGAAATTCCGGTCGGAATCCCAGTTTAGCATCCGGTGCCCGGCGAATTTTATCCGGGTTTTTGACCGCAATACGGTTGATGCTGAATCTGGCTTCCGGACGCTGGTTGACCAGGTCGTACAAGCCCTGGCCAACGCAGCCAAGTCCGGCTAGATTGATAGTGGTGGTGTTCATGGAACGGGTATAGAGCCGTATGAAAGTTTAGCACACGGTAAGGGTTAGGAAACGAGGTGGTTCGCAGACAGAAAAGATTTCAGGCTTTGGCCGATGGCGGATGCTTCCACCAGAAATCCATCGTGGCCCAGCGATGAATGAAACAGATGCAGTTGGGCGTGTGGAATGTGAGCGGCCAGCAAGCGCTGTTCTTCCGGTGGGAAGAGCAGGTCTTCGTGAATGCCCAGCACCAGGGTTCGGGCGCGCACTTTTTGCAGCGCAGCGGCCAGGGTGCCCCTTCCCCGGCTGACATCATGGCTGTCCATGGCTTCGCTTAGGCGCCAATAGCTGTAGGCGTTGAACCGCGAGGCTAGTTTTTCACCCTGGTATTGCTGATAGGTTACTGCCCGATAGTCGTTCTGCTCTCCGGGTGGAAGTGCCCTGCCTTCGGCTTCACTTTGGTAACGGGTGTATGTATCGTAATTGCGGTAGCTCAACAAGGCGATGGCTCGCGCAGCCTTCATGCCAGCCAACCCGGCATCAGGGTTCTGCGTTGCCCAACTCTGGTCCGCAGCGATAGCCATGCGCTGGCTCTCGTTGAACGCAATGCCCCAGGCAGAATGCCGGGCATTGGTGGCCACCAGCGCCAGGTGGTCGATGCGTTCGGGGTGGGTGACGGCCCATTCCAGAGCCTGCTGCCCGCCCAGCGATCCCCCAATTAGCAGTTGAATCCGCGCTATCCCTAAGTGTTCGCGCAAGCGCTCGTGAGCAGCAACCAGGTCCCGGATGCTCAGGCGGGGAAAATCATGCCCATAAATGGCTTCCGATTCCGGATGGTTCGAAAGGGGACCTGTGCTGCCGTAGCAACTGCCCAGCACATTGGCGCACACGATAAAGTGGCGAGTAGGATCAAGGGCCTTCCCCGGGCCAAAAAGTCCGGGCCACCAAGTCGATACGTCACTGTTCGCCGTCAGGGCATGGCAGACCCAGATGACGTTATCGCCTAGAGGCGAAAGCCGGCCGTACTGGTGATACGCGATCTCCAGTTCCGGTAAACGGCCTCCACCTTCAAGCGCCAAAGGTTCCTTACTGCGCAGCAAGGGCATAATCCACGGGGTTTTGCACGCCGGATGAAGCGGCCCGAAGCGCTTGATCCAGGTCGGTTTTCAAATCTTCAATGTGCTCAATGCCCACCGAGAGGCGCAAGACACCTGCTTCAACGCCGGCTTTGCGCTGTTCGGACGCAGAAAGCTGTTGGTGTGTGGTGGTTGCCGGGTGAATAATGAGCGTTTTGGCATCACCCACATTGGCCAAATGCGACACGAGCTTCAATTGGTTTACTACCTCATCGGCTGCTTCTTTGCCTGCTTTGACTTTGAAACTCAAGACGCCTCCATAACCATTTTTCAGGTAGCGTTTGGCCAATGCGTGGTAAGGCGAGGATTCCAGGCCAGGGTAAAACACGGCCTCCACATCCGGGTGTTGTTCCAGCCATTCCGCCAGCGCCAGCGCGTTGTCCACGGTGCGCTGAACCCGCAGCGACAGCGTTTCCAACCCTTGCAGGAACAAGAAGCTGTTAAATGGCGCCAGGGCTGCACCCCAGTCGCGAAGCCCTTCGACTCGCGCGCGAATGATGTAGGCGATGTTGGGAAGGCCGAGCGCATTGCCTTTGCCAAAGACCTCACCGAATTTTAAGCCGTGGTAGCCTTCGCTGGGCTCGCTGAATTGGGGAAATTTTCCGTTGTTCCAATCGTAGGTTCCGGCGTCAACAATAACGCCTCCTATGCTGGTTCCATGCCCGCCAATCCATTTGGTGGCGCTGGCCACCACCACATCGGCACCGTGTTCAATGGGTCGGAAGAGGTATCCGGCAGCGCCAAAAGTGTTGTCGACAATCAGCGGCAAATCGTGCTTTTTGGCCAGTGCAGCCAGCGCTTCAAAGTCGGGTATGTTAAAACGCGGATTGCCAATAGTTTCCAGGTACAAGGCCTTGGTGTTTTTGTCAATCAGCGCTTCAAACGCCTGCGGTTCGTCGCCATCGGCAAAGCGGGCTTCAATGCCAAAGCGCTTGAACTGCACCTTGAATTGGTTGTAGGTGCCTCCGTACAGAAATGAGGTGGAAACGAAGTTGTCGCCGGTTTGCAAGATGTTGCTGAGCGCCAGGAACTGGGCGGCTTGTCCGCTGCCAACAGCCAGCGCCGCCACACCACCTTCAAGCGCGGCAATGCGCTGCTCAAACACATCGGTGGTGGGGTTCATGATGCGCGTGTAGATGTTGCCGAATTCGCGCAAGCCAAACAGGTTGGCTGCGTGTGCGGAGTCGCGGAACACGTAGCTGGAGGTCTGGTAAATGGGCACGGCGCGCGACCCCGTGATTGGATCCGGTTGCTGGCCTGCGTGGAGTTGCAGGGTTTCAAAGCGATGTGTGTTGGTTGACATTTTGGAATTTTTACGAGTAAACGATGCGGGGTTTTTGGGTTGGGTTTGTTCGGCCCAGTTCTCGTATGAAAAAGCCCCCGGAGGCAACCGGGGAGCTTTTTCTGAAGAAGAACTGCTTGTTTTTGCGTTCGGTTGTTCAGGTTAGCGCACCATCCGGAGGGTCCGTCATGCAGCATAGCAACATACCATGCTTCATGGTATTCGCTTTGCCAGGCATTTGCATCTGCGCGACCCCAAGGGGCGCGGCTTGGTATTTTGTGGACATATTTCCGGACTGGCGATAAGGGTTCATGGCTTTTTTGTCGATTTTGCGTGTGCTGCTTTTAAGTTTTAAGAATAACCGCAAAGGTTCAAGGGGTGCGGCTGTTTTAAGGTTTCGAGCGTGTAAGCAACTGTTTATCCGGGGTTTTGGGCAACAAAAAAGGCCCTTTCCGGAGGAAAGGGCCTTTGGGGGATTTGCTGGTGTTTGGCTATGCCTGCATTCCGTCCGTTTGACCCTTGCCTGTGCTACAACACATCATGTTGCGCTTCATAGAAGGCATCATGTTGGTGGTAGTAACAACCATAGGAAGGGAAAACAGGTTGGCGCCCGTAACCAAATCGCCACCTTCTGCCCGCAAGGAGCAAAGGGGGGATCCAGATTGGTTCAAGGGCTGCAAACGGTTCATGCGGAGGCGAAATAAGGGCAATCCAACTTAAGAAACAACTTCTTTTTTGACCTGACCCTGTTTTTTTGGCAGAAAGCCTTTAAAACAGGAAGGCCGCCTTTGGCTCAGGCAGGTTAACTTTCCCAAAACGCAAGCATTGATTTTAACCCAAAGCGCAAGCGTTATTTTCAACCCAAAACGCAAACGTTGATTTCAACGCACGCGCAAGCATTGATTTCAACGCACGCGAAAACGTTGCGCTCAACCCTTCGCGCCGTTCAAAAGTTCGATTATGGCCTATGTAAGCATTAATCCCTGGAATGGCGAAACGCTGGCACGGTATGAAACGCTTAGCGCAGAAGCCATCAAGGATCGGCTGGCGCAAAGTGAACAAGCGTTCGGCCGGTGGAGCCGAAGCCCGATTGCTGACCGCTGTCAGGCCCTGAATAAACTCGCCGATGCATTGAAACACCAACGAGAGAAACTGGCAGGGCTCATCACCGCAGAAATGGGTAAACCCATCACCGAATCGCGGGCGGAGGTAGACAAGTGCATTTTGTGCTGTCGCTATTATGCGGAGCAGGCTGAACAAATGCTCCAGCCCAAAGAAATCTCGAGCCCGGCAAAGAGAAGCTTCGTGCGCATTGACCCAGCCGGGACGGTGCTTGGCCTTATGCCCTGGAATTATCCCTTTTGGCAGGTTTTTCGCTATGCGGTCCCCAACCTGGCACTCGGCAACGCAGTTTTGTTGCGCCATGCCTCCGGAACAGGCGGCTGTGCCCAGGCCATGGAGTCGCTCTTTGAGCCGGAAGCGTTTCCCCCGGGAATTTTTCAGAACTTATACGTAGAACACGAAGCTGTAGAATCGGTCATCGCGCATCGCGCTGTAACGGGTGTGACGCTGACCGGAAGTGAGCAGGCAGGTGCAGCCGTGGCGGCCGTGGCCGGGCGCTACCTGAAGAAAAGCGTACTTGAACTCGGGGGAAGCAACGCGTTCCTTGTGCTGCAGGGTGCCGATTTGGAAGAGGCTGTGGCCGGAGCGGTGCAGGCTCGGATGGTCAATGCCGGACAGAGTTGTATTGCGGCCAAGCGTTTTATTGTAGAAGCACCCCTTTACCAAGCTTTTGCCGAGCGCTTTGCGCAGGCACTTGCAGAAATTTCCATAGGTGATCCTATGTTAGATGAAACCAGACTTGGGCCCTTAGCCCGGGAGAGTTTTGCCGAAACACTGCAAGATCAACTGAAAGACAGTCTGCGCGCAGGAGCAGTTTTGCTGGCGGGTGGTGGGTGTTCGGGTGCCCGGCACGAAGCCACCCTGATCGGTGATGTTACGCCTGGCATGCGCGCGTTTGACGAAGAAACCTTTGGCCCGCTTGCCGCTCTGGTTCGCGCCCGCGATGCCGGGCATGCGCTGGAACTGGCCAATCAAAGCCGATTCGGTCTGGGCATGAGCATTTACAGCGGTTCGGAGGAGCAGGCTCTTTCTCTCGCAGCACGCGCCGATGACGGCGCCGTATTTCTGAACTCCCCAGTGGTCAGCGACCCGCGCCACCCGTTTGGGGGCACCAAAGCATCCGGTTATGGCCGGGAGTTGTCGCGGGAAGGACTGCTGGAATTCGCCAACATCAAAACGGTGGTTATCCGCTAATGCTGCCGTTGTTGTTCATCATGCGGTCCACTTCTTCCTCTTTGAATTTCATGACCTGCGCCAACGCATCCGGAACCACATCGCTGCACAACACGATTAAGGCGCCTTTTTTAGCGTTTTTAATCGTATGCGAAATAGCTTCATGTTCCGTGGCAAACACGCGAACCGGTTTGTTTGGATCAACACTTCGTATGCCCTCCTGCAGCATTTCGATCAACTCCGCTTCGGTGCGTCCGCGCAAGTTTTTGTCCTGGCGGATAATGATCTCGTCAAACATTTCGGCGGCAACCTGCCCGATGGCTTGGTTGTCCTGCGGCCGGCGATCGCCGATGCCGGCGATTACGCCTACTTTGATGGTGGCTTCCATGCGATCGACCATGCCCTTGAGAGCCCGCAACCCGGCTTCGTTGTGCGCGTAGTCCAACAGAATGGTATAGTCCTTGAACTTAAACAGGTTGAGTCGGCCCGGTGTTTGAGAGGGCGAAGGGATGAACGATTCTATGGCCACCTTCAGGTCCTCGATGGAGAAACCGCGCAAGTACCCGGCCAGCACTGCGGCCAGTACGTTCTGGATCATGAACAGCGCGGTTCCGTCAAAGGTCAGGGGCACATTCACGGCTTTGGTTACCCGGATTTTCCATTCGCCTTTGTAGATCGAAATGAACCCGTTCTCGTACACCGCTGAAACGCCGCCCGCTGAACATTGCTTTTTAATGCGCGGGTTGTTTTCATCCAGCGAGAAATAGGCAACGTTGCACTCGAGCCCTTCGCGCATGCCGTACACTAAATCGTCGTCGGCATTGAGGATGGCATAGCCATGAGGGAACACCGTTTCCGGGATCACTCCTTTAACTTTAGCCAATTGCTCAATAGTGTGGATACCCTTCAACCCAAGGTGATCCGGCGCCACATTAGTGACGATGCCGATGTCGCACTTTTTAAAACCGAGACCTGCGCGCAACAAACCGCCCCGGGCGCTTTCCAGTACGGCGAAATCCACGGTAGGGTCTTTTAACACGAATTCCGCGCTGTTTGGGCCGGTACAATCACCCGTCATCAACAGGCGGTTTTGTATATATACCCCGTCCGTGGTGGTATAGCCCACTTTGAAGCCCTTCATTTTGGCCATGTGGGCTATCAGGCGAGTGGTCGTGGTTTTGCCATTGGTGCCCGTAACCGCTACGATGGGAATGCGGGCCGTGGAGCCAGCGGGGTAGAGCATGTCCATGACGTGTCCGGCTACGTTGCGCGGCAGTCCGCTTGCCGGGGCCAGGTGCATGCGGAAACCCGGAGCGGCATTGACTTCCAGCACCGCGCCACCTGTTTCGTGAAGCGGCTTGCCGATATCGCTGGTCATAATGTCGATGCCGCAAATGTCCAGGCCGATGATGCGCGCAATGCGCTCGGCCATGAAAATGTTGAAGGGGTGAACGTAGTCGGTCACATCTTCGGCGGTACCACCCGTGCTTAGGTTGGCGGTGTCTTTGAGCTTGAGCATCTGGCCATCCGGCAAGACTGAATCCAAGGTGAGGTCTTTTTCCTCCAGCAGGCCCAGCGTCAGGTCATTGACATCAATTTGCGTGAGCACTTTCTCATGCCCGTAACCGCGCCGTGGATCGGCATTCACCGCATCAATCAACTGCCGAACAGTAGACCGTCCGTCGCCCACTACGTGGGCGGGGGTGCGGCGGGCAGCCGCTACCAATTTGTAGTTAATGACCAGGAGCCGGTAGTCGTCGCCGGTGATGAACTTCTCGATGATCACGGAGCGCGAAATCTTTTTGGCCGCCTCCAGGGCGATGATGGCATCGTCCCAATTTCGGATGTCGGTGGTGATGCCCCGACCGTGGTTTCCACTGATTGGTTTGGCCACCAGCGGATAGCCAATGCGGTCTATCGCGTCGCGGAGCCCTGCTTCGGTGCGCACAATGTCGCCTTTGGGGATAGGCACTTCGGCCTGTTCCAACAGGAATTTGGTGTCCTCTTTGTCGCAGGCCAGTTCAACACCAATGCTGCTGGTCTGACTGGTTACCGTTGCCTGGATGCGTTTTTGATTGGTCCCGTAGCCGAGCTGACAGAGCGAATACTTGTTCAGGCGAATCCACGGAATTCCCCGGGCTTCTGCCTCTTCAATAATCGAGCCGGTGCTGGGCCCAAGCCGCTCGCGCTCCCGGACTTCGCGCATCTCCTGAATGTCTTCTTCCAGGTTGTACGCCTTGCCGTCCACCAGCGCCTGCGCGATGCGGACGGAGGCCCGCGCTGCATAACGACCTACACTTTCTTCGACGTAGTCATATACGACATTGTAAACGCCAGGCTCCCCGTACGTGCGCGTTCGGCCAAAGCCGCATTCCATGCCCGCCAGGCTTTGAATTTCCAGCGCGATGTGCTCTATAACGTGACCCATCCAAGTGCCTTCCTGAACGCGTTGGAAAAAACCGCCAGGCGTACCGACCGAGCATCGGTGGGCGAACATGCCCGGAAACATGGCCTCCAACCGCTCCTGGAAACCACTGATTTTATTGGTTGGGTGCTCCTCCAACTCTTCGAGGTCCAGCACCATGACAATCAGTTTGTGGCGGCGAATCGACCAGTAGTTCGGGCCGCGCATGGCATTTATTTCGCGTATTCGCATAAAAACTTTGCTGTTCTGTTCAAAGGGTTCTTTAGCTGTGTAGTTCAGTTGGATCTTGTCAAGCCGGTCTCCACGGCAGGGTTCTCAGGCTCCACGAAAGGGTTCATTTTCGAACTTTTTCGGGCTTTTTCAGACCAATTCCGGCGGAAAGGCTTCCGTTCGCTGGTCAGCGTGTTCGATGTACACTAAGTCTTCGGGCCAATTGCCCGCGCTTCCTGAGCATCGCACCGCCTTTAGCTTTTCTTTCGCCAACTCCTGACCACGAATTGACCACGAATTGGCTACCAGTTGACCACCAGTTGACCACCAGTTGGCTGCCAGTCGGCTGCCAGTTGGCTACCAGATGGCCACCAGTTGGCTACCAGTTGGCTACCAGATGACCACCAGTTGGCTACCAGTTGGCTACCAGTTGGCTACCAGTTGGCTACCAGTTGGCTACCAGTTGACCGCCAGTTGACCACCAGTTGACCAAGACTTGCCCGCCGGTTGACAATGTGTTCC
>Ga0163150_10010441_pt1 | contig 10049 bp, 7 predicted proteins | sample OliLakLV19P2IB_FD_148628 | JGI IMG/M metagenome (GOLD analysis project Ga0163150, IMG submission 148628) | Freshwater microbial mat bacterial communities from Lake Vanda, McMurdo Dry Valleys, Antarctica - Oligotrophic Lake LV.19.P2.IB | ecosystem: Environmental > Aquatic > Freshwater > Lake >...
CATGACGGTATTGAGCTGGGCCGCGGGCGTTCGCTCGACGACATTCTGGCGAGCATGCGGATGGTGGCCGAAGGGGTCAAGACCACCGCGGCTGCCTTGGCGCTGGGCGACAAACACGGTGTCGAGTTGCCCATTGCGGCGCAAATGGCCGAGGTGTTGGCGGGCCGCAAGAGTCCACGCAGTGCGGTCGGCGATTTGATGTTGCGTCCGCAGCGCGGCGAACGGGATCAGGGGAATCGGTGATGGCGTTGTTTGATCGGCTCAAGGCCGGCCTGGCAAAAACGGCGAAGCAGATTCGCGAGCGATTTTCAGAGGTCGACGAGACGGACAGTGCTGCGGTGCCGGTCAGTGCCGGTGGACGGGCGCTGTCGAGTGGACCCAGACTTCAGCTCGACACGTTTGAGGCGGTGGAAGACGCGCTGATTGCGGCCGACGTTGGTCTGCCCGCGACCGAGCGGATTGTCGAGGCGGTCAAACGTGATCGGCAGGGGAGTCTGTCGTCGCGCGTGGGTCGTGAAGTGCGACGGATTCTCGGCGAAGCCGCCCCGGTGCCGGTCATCACGACCGTGCCGCACGTGATTCTCATTGTGGGTGTCAACGGCACGGGCAAGACCACCACCGTGGGCAAGTTGGCGAATCTGTACAAACAGTCGGGCAAGTCGGTGCTGGTGTGCGCCGCGGATACGTTCCGTGCTGCGGCGGTGGAACAGCTCGCGGTGTGGACCGAACGTGCGGGCGTGGACCTGGTGCGGGCGCAGATGGGATCTGACCCGGCCGCGGTGACGTTTGACGCCCTGGTGGCGGCCAAGGCGCGGCAGCGCGAGATCGTGCTCGTGGACACCGCAGGCCGTCTGCACACCAAAACCAACCTCATGGCGGAGCTCGACAAGATCCGCCGCATCGTGTCGCGCGAGGTGCCCGGCGCGCCGCACGAAGTGTTGCTGGTGCTCGACGCGACGGTCGGGCAAAACGGGTTGGCGCAGGCGCGGGAGTTCCAGCAGGCCAGCGGCGCCAACGGCATCGTGCTCACCAAACTGGACGGAACCGCGAAGGGCGGCGTCGCCGTGGCCATCGCGCACGACCTCAAGCTGCCGATTCGGTTTGTCGGTGTCGGCGAAGGCATCGACGACTTTCTGACGTTTGACGCCGACGCCTACGTCGACGCGATCTTCAGCGCGTAACGATCGATGATGACGACCGCCGAACACGCCGCGTGGATCGCGCGGGCGCTGTTTGTCGCTGAGCGCGGTCGTGGCCGCACCAATCCCAATCCCCTTGTCGGCGCCGTGGTGGTGTCACCGGACGGCATCGTGCTGGGTCAGGGTGCGCACCTGAGGGCCGGCGGGCCCCATGCGGAAGTGTTTGCCCTGGCGGCCGCCGGCGAGGCCGCGCGTGGCGCGACGTTGTATTGCACGCTCGAACCGTGTTGTCACACCGGCCGGACGGGGCCGTGCGCGGACGCGGTTATCGCGGCCGGCATCACCCGGGTGGTCACCGCCATCGAAGATCCGAACCCCCGCGTCGCCGGTGGTGGGCACGCGCGGTTGCGGGCGGCCGGGATTGAGGTCATCACCGGCATCGGCGCTGATCAGGCACGCCGGCAGAATTCGCCCTTCCTCACCTGGATCACCCAGCACCGCCCGTGGACGGTGCTCAAGACCGCGGCGTCGAGTGATGGGTTCGTCGGCTCCTCTGGAGTGCCCACACGTTTGACTGGCCCCGACGCCGACCGTTGGATGCATCGCCAGCGCGCCTGGATCGACGCCATCGCCGTGGGCGCGGACACCGTCCTGGCGGATAACCCGCTCCTGACCCCGAGGGGCGCGTTCCGTCCGCGCCCGCTCACGCGCGTCATCATCGACTGGCGCGGCCGGGTGCCGGTCGACGCCCGGGTCTATTCGACCGGGTCGGCAGGCCCCGTCATAATGGTGGGGTTGGCGTCGGTCCCAGCGCGCCATCGTGACGCGTTGCGCGAGCATGGGGTGGAGATCGAGCTGTGTGCCGACCGGAGCCTGACCGAGGTGGCGCAGCGACTGGCGCAACGTCGCGTGCAGTCCCTGCTGGTCGAGGGCGGCCCGGCGTTGCAGCAGGCCTGGATCGAGGCGAGCCTCGTCGACGCGGTGCAATACGTCGAGACGCCGGTCCGACTCGGGTCCGGTGTGGCGGTGGCTCCGGCGCTCCGCGATTGGGTGACAAACGGCGTCGGCCGGCATCAAAAGGTTTTAGGGGCGGATCGCCTCGTGGAAGGAACATGGGCCTGACGTGTTTACGGGGCTGATCGAATCAACCGGACGGCTGACGACCGGGGTGGCCGGACCTGACGGGGGGCGCATCGAGATCCAGACGGATCTGGGGGCGGAACTCGCGATTGGCGACAGCATTGCCGTCAACGGCGTGTGTCTTACCGCCGTCGAGGTGACCGCGTCCGGATTTGCCGCAGATGTGTCGCCACAGACGATCCGGGTCACGACCGCCGGCGACTGGCACACGGGCGCGCGTGTGAACCTCGAGCGTCCGTTGCGCGCCGACGCGAGGCTGGGAGGCCATTTTGTGCTCGGCCACGTTGACGGGGTCGCGCGGCTGCTGGAATCACGACCCGATGGTGAGAGCTACTGGCTGGAGTGTTCCTTGCCGGCGTCACTCGCAAAGTACGTGATCCCGAAGGGATCGATTGCGGTGGACGGCATCAGCCTCACGGTGGCGGAGCTCAGGCCTGATCGGTTTGCCGTGCAGATCGTGCCGCACACATGGGCAGAGACGACCTTGTCGGATCGCGTGGTCGGGGACGCAGTCAATCTGGAAGCCGACGTGCTCGGAAAACACGTCGCGCGGTTGGTGGAGTTGGGGAGGACAGTGTGAAGAAGGCGCCGTTACGATTGGCGAAGGGGCGGAACGTGACGCCGTTTGCTCCGATAGAGGACGCACTCGAGGCCCTGCGGGCCGGCCAGATGATCGTGGTTGTGGATGACGAAGACCGGGAGAACGAGGGCGATCTCACGATGGCCGCCTCCAAGGTCACGCCCGAGGCCATCAACTTCATGGTCAAACACGGGCGTGGTCTGGTGTGTCTCGCGATGACCCCCGAACGCCTCGACAAACTCGAGATTCCGCTCGAGGTGAGCGACAATTCGTCCCGTCGCGAAACCGCGTTCTGCGTGTCCATCGACGCGAAGAAGGGCACCACCACCGGCGTCTCAGCAGCCGATCGTGCGAAGACGATCAAAGTCGCGATCGGGAGAGACTCCACACCACGTGATCTGTCACGTCCCGGCCACATCTTCCCGCTGCGCGCGCGCACCGGGGGGGTGCTCGTGCGCTCCGGCCACACCGAAGCGGCCGTGGATCTGTCGCGCATCGCGGGGCTGCTCCCCGCCGGCGTCATTTGCGAAATCATGAATGACGACGGCACGATGGCGAGGGTGCCGGAGCTGACAAAGTTCGCGAAAAAACACAAGCTGCCGATGATCACGATCGCGGAGTTGATTCGCTATCGGATGCGCACCGAGAGCATGGTGACCCGGGTGGCGAGAGCCGCGCTGCCGACCGTGCATGGGCCATTCGAGATCTTCGCGTATCAGTCCGGCATTGACGGCGAGACCCATGTGGCGCTGGTCAAGGGCGACATCAGCAGCGGCGAGCGCATCCTGGTGCGGGTGCATTCGAAGTGCCTCACCGGCGACGTGTTCCACTCCCTGCGCTGTGACTGCGGGCCGCAGCTCGACACCGCGATGCAGCGGATCGCGCTGGAGGGACAGGGCGTGCTCTTGTACCTTCACCAGGAGGGGCGCGGGATCGGCCTCGGCAACAAGATCCGGGCCTATCAACTGCAGGACCAGGGGCTCGATACGGTTGAGGCCAACGAGCGGCTCGGCTTCAAGCCCGACCAGCGCGACTACGGCATTGGCGCCCAGATTCTGCGCGATCTCGGCATCCGGTCCATGCGTCTGTTGACCAACAATCCCCGCAAGTTTGTGGGTCTGGAAGGTTACGGTCTGTCGGTGGTGGAGTCGGTGCCCATCGAGATTGCCGCCACCAACGACACCCGCAAATACATGAAGACCAAGAAGGACAAACTCGGGCATACACTATCGTCGGTGTGAGACACATGAAGAGAACGATGGCCCTTGGGCTGCAGCTCTGCTGTGCGCTATTGACGTCGGTGGCCGCGCTGGCCACGCCGCAGAACGTGCCGCTTGAGACGCTGCTGGACCGCCTCGCGACCTACATTGAGACCTACCAACGCACGCTCTCTGCGGTCGTCTCCGAGGAACACTACACGCAGGAAGTGACCGGGGCCTCGAGCCTGTGGCCGGGATCACGTGTGCTCCGATCCGAGTTCCTGCTGACCAAGTCGGCGGCGGGTGGGGGGATGCCCGAGTGGATTGCCTTCCGCGATGTGTTTGAGGTCGACGGCAAACCCGTGCAGGACCGGAGCAATCGCCTCATCCAGCTCTTCGTGAAACCGACCGGCGACGCCCTCGATCAGGTCAACGCCATCGTCAAGGAAAGTGCCAAACACAATCTCGGCTGGGTGACCCGCACGGTGAATGTGCCGACGATGGTGCTCATCTTCGGGAAGCGGGACGAGCAGAAACGATCGCAGTTCCGGCGTGGGGGCACGTCCAAGGTGGGCGATGCGGAGGCGCGCGAAGTACGGTTCACGGAACGCGCGATGCCCAGGGTCATCCGGACCACCGACAACGCGGCGGCTCAGGGGACGTTCTGGATTGACGAAGAGAGCGGTCGCATCCTCAAGACGGAACTCAAGATTTCCACCGGGTCCACGTCGGCCGTGATCGGTGTGTCGTACGGACATGAGGCCAAGCTCGATCTGTGGCTGCCGGTGCTGATGAGCGAACGGTATTCGACGCCGCGGCAGCCGATCATCACGGGGCGGGCGCTGTATTCGAATTTCCGGAAGTTCGACGTGACCGTCGGGACGATTATCAAATAATAGTGCGCCGTCCGGAGTGCGGAGACACATGGTGAATCGATGGAGTGTGGTGGTGGGGTGTGTGGCCGTGGCCGCGGCGACGGTCATTGCACAGTCACGGGTCACGCCGGACGTGCTCAACAGTTTTGAGTTCCGCAACATGGGGCCGTTCCGTGCGGGTGCGTGGATTACGGACTTCGCGGTACCGACCACGCCGGAGCGCGCGCACAAGTACACGTTCTACGTGGGCACCCGGAACGGCGGCGTGTGGAAGACCGACAACAACGGCGCGACCTTCAAGCCGATTTTTGACGCCACCGGCCAGCAGTCCATCGGCGCGGTGGCCGTGGCGCCGTCCAATGAAAACATCGTGTGGGTCGGGACGGGGGAGTCGTTTGTCGCGCGGTATTCGTATCCCGGCGACGGCGTCTACAAGTCCACGGATGCCGGCGCGACGTGGCAACACATGGGCCTGCGCCCCACGCAGCACATCTCGCGCATTCTGATGCACCCGAAGAACCCGGACGTCGTGTACGTCGCCTCGATGGGACCGCTGCATACGAAGTCGCCCGACCGCGGCGTGTATCGCACGCGTGATGGCGGCGCGACCTGGGATCGGGTGCTCTTCGTGAACGACGAGGTCGGCGTCATCGAAATGGTCATGGACCCGTCCAATCCCGACGTGCTCTATGCCGCCAGTTACGACAAGGAACGGGTCGCGTGGCGGCTGCGCCAGGGTGGCCCTGGCAGCGGCATCCACAAATCCACGGATGGGGGCACCACGTGGACGCGACTCGCAGGTGGACTGCCCTCCGGCAATATCGGACGTATTGGTCTCGATGTGTTCCGCGGCAATTCCAACATCCTGTATGCGCTCGTGGAGAACACCAATCCCCGGCCGCCGGGGCTGCCGCAGCCCAACGCGGTCGGTGGCGGGATGGGCGAGGTCTACCGATCAAATGACGCCGGTCGCACGTGGACGTTGACACACGAGCGGACGATCAACGTCGGCGGCAAGGCACCGTATTCGTTCAACTGGCTCAAGATTGATCCCAAGGACGAAAACAAGGTCTGGGTGACCAGCGTATGGGTCGCGCACACGACAGACGGTGGCAAGACCTGGAACGACCTCGAGAGCAATCGGTCGATGTTCCGCAACATGTTCGGCGACATCCGCGCCATCTGGGTCGACCCGGAGGATCCCGATCGTCTGCTCGTGGGGTCTGACGGCGGTGTGTATCAGACGCTTGATGGCGGTCGCAGCGTGAAGCACTATGCGAACCTGCCGCTCGGAGAGGTCTACGCGGTCGCGCTCGACAACGAGGATCCGTACCATATTCACGCCGGCCTTCAGGATCACGAGTCGTGGCGGGCACCGGTCAACGGGTTCGCCGGAACGGTCGGCACCGAGCAATGGGTGACGGTCGGTGAGGGCGACGGCATGTACAACGCCGTGGATCCGACCGACAGCCAGTGGGTCTACAACACGCAGCAGTTCGGTCTGCACTTCCGGCAGAACGTGCGGACGGGTGAGCGCACGAGCATCGCGCCGCCGCAGCCTGCGGCAGGCTCCCCTTCGACAGGCTCAGGCTCAGGGGCCGGGGCTCCCCAGCCGCGCAACAGATACACGTGGGTGGCGCCGCTGGTGCTGTCGCCGCACAATCCAAAAACGTTGCTTGCCGGCGCCCAGAAGGTGATGCGGTCGCCGGATCAGGGCGCCACGTGGGAAACGATCAGCCCCGACCTCACGAGTGCCGAGGGCGCGGTCGCTGAGATTGCCGGCAGCCCGTGCACGATCACACGCGTGGGGGACGGCAACGTCTGGTACTGCACGATTACGACCCTGGCCGAGTCGGCGCATACCGCGGACGTCATCTGGGCGGCGACCGATGACGGGCGCATTCATGTGACCCGCGGCCTCAATGGTGGGCCCGCGTCCGGCGGGCCAGCCGGCGCCTGGACCAATGTGACGCCCGCCATTCAGGCCGCCGGGGCGCCCAAGGATTATTGGTTCACGCGCGTCACGCCCTCGACTCATGCCGCCGGCACGGCCTACGCGACGCTCACGGGATTCCATCGCGACGACTTCCGGCCGTTTGTATATCGCACCGACGACTTTGGCGCCACCTGGCGCGCCATCACGGCGACACTGCCCACCGCCGCGTCGGCCAACGTGATCGTCGAAGACCGCACCAACAGAAACCTGCTGTTCCTGGGCACCGACCGCGGCCTCTTTGCGAGCATCGACGGTGGCACGAGCTGGGCGCCGTTCCAGGCGAACATGCCGGTGGTGCCCGTGCGCGACCTGGTGATTCATCCGCGCGAAAACGACCTCGTGGTGGGCACGCACGGTCGGGGCTTGTGGGTAACCGACATCACGCCGTTGCAGCAGTTGACTGCCGAGGTGCTCACCAAGCCGCTGCACTTGTTTGCGCCGGAAGCCAAGGGCCTTCGCATCGAGACTGATTGGGGCAACTATCGGCTGTATGGAGACGATGTCCTGGCGACGCCCAATGAGCCCAACGGCATGCCGATCGTGTTCTGGCAGCGGGAGGCGTCGTCGGGACCCGTGACGCTGACCGTGACGAATGCCGCCGGTGCGACGGTGTTCACGCAGCGGGTGCCTGCGGGCGCCGGCGTGCGCCGCGTGTTGTGGCCGCTGCGTATCGCTGCGGCACCCGCCGCAGATGGTGGCCGTGGCGGTCGCGGGGGCGGGGCGCCGGTCGCGCCTGCCGGCGAGTACACGGTGACGCTCGAAGCCGGTGGTGAACGTCAGACGCAGAAGGCCGTCGTCAAACCGTCGGTGCCGCTGCCGCGGATCTCCGGCGCTGGCCGGTAGCGCAAGCCTCCATGGTAAAAAGCTCGTTCGACAAGAGGTTCAAGTAGGTTCCCGATGAAAACACTGCTGACCAGATCGTGTGTGTTGCTGACGATTGCGCTTGTTGTTGCGTCGTGTGGGTCGAAGACCGACACCTACGCCGAGGTCGAAGCGTGGAAGGCGCGGGCCGAGGGGGTGACCATCATCCGCGACGACTGGGGCGTGCCGCACATCTACGGCAAGACCGACGCGGACACGGTGTTCGGCCTCATGTATGCGCAGGCCGAAGACGACTTCTATCGCGTCGAGACCAACTTCCTCAACTCGCAGGGACGCCTGGCGGAAGCCGAGGGCGAGAGTGCGATCTATCGCGACCTCCGGATGCGGCTGTTCATTGATCCCATCGAACTGCAGGCGGAGTACGCCAAAGCCGAGCCGTGGCTCAAGGCGCTGATGGATGCGTGGGCCGACGGGCTGAACTACTACCTGCACACCCACCCCGAGGTGAAGCCGCGTGTGCTCACACGGTTTGAGCCGTGGATGGCGTTGAGCTTCAGCGAGGGCAGCATCGGAGGCGACATCGAGCAGATCAATCTCGAACAGCTTGAAGCGTTCTACAAATCACCCATGCTCGCCCAGCGCACGCTCCGCACCACCCAGAGCGGTCTCGAACCACCGGAGGAACCGACCGGATCGAACGGCGTCGCCATTGCCGGCGCCAACACCGCCTCGGGCAACGCGCAGTTGCTGATCAATCCGCACACGTCATTCTTTTTCCGTGAAGAAGCGCAGGTGGTGAGTGAAGAGGGCCTCAACGCGTATGGCGCACTCACGTGGGGCCAGTTCTTCGTCTATCAGGGCTTCAACGACCGCGCGGGCTGGATGCACACGTCGAGCAGCGTCGACAATATTGACGAATATCTGGAGACCGTGACCCAGACCAGCGACGGGCGATACACATATCGCGTCGGCACGCAGGAGCGTCCGGTCGAGTCACGTACACTGAAGGTCCCCTACAAGTCCGGCACCGGCATGGCGTCCAAGACGTTCCTGGTCTACCGCACGTCTCGCGGTCCGATCGTCCGCAAGGCCGACGACAAGTGGGTGAGTGTGCGCCTGATGCACGAGCCGCTCAAGGCGCTGATGCAGTCGTACCTGCGCACGAAGGCCCGCACGATCGACGAATACAAGAAGGTGATGGCGCTGCACACCAACTCCTCGAACAACACGCTCTACGCCGATGCCGATGGCAACATCGCGTATTTTCACTCGAACTTCATCCCGCGTCGGGATGCGCGTTTCGACTGGACCAAACCCGTGGACGGAAGCGACCCGGCCACCGAATGGAATGGGCTCCTCTCATTTGACGAGTCGCCCAACGTGGTGAACCCACCCAACGGCTGGGTCTACAACACCAACAACTATCCGTACTCAGCGGCCGGGCCACACAGCCCGAAGCCGGGAGACTTCCCGAAATATGTGGATTCCGGGTCCGAGAATCCCCGCGGTATCCACGCCATCAGGGTGCTCGACGGCAAAAAGGGCTTCACGCTCGATTCATTGATCGCGGCGGCGTACGACAGCTACCTGCCTGAGTTCGAGATCCAGATTCCGCTGCTCGTGCGCGCACATGCCGCGTTGCCGGCGTCCAACCCTCTCAAAGCCAGGCTGGCCGAGCCGATTGCTCTGCTGCGGGGCTGGGACTACCGGTGGTCGGTCACGTCGGTCCCGACGTCAGTCGCCATCTTCTACGGTGAGGACCTCTGGCGCCGCGTGACCGCCGACGCCCGCACGGCGAACCAGGGCGTCTACGACTACATGCGGTCGGGGGCCACTGCGGAGCAGCGCCTGGAGTCGCTGGACGCCGCCATCACCACACTGGCCGCCGACTTCGGCACGTGGCGCACACCGTGGGGCGATATCAACCGCTTCCAGCGCCTCACCGCCGACATCGTCCAGACCTTCGACGATGCCAGGCCGAGCACGCCGGTGATGTTCGCTTCGGCCCGATGGGGCTCCCTGGCCTCGTTCGGGGCCCGGGCCTATCCAGGGACCAAGAAGTGGTACGGGACCAGCGGGAACAGTTTTGTCGCCGTGGTCGAGTTCGGCGACCAGGTTCGGGCCAAGGCCGTGACCGCCGGGGGCCTGAACAGCGTACCGGGGTCCAAACATTTCAACGACCAGGCCGACCGGTATGCCACTGGGCAGCTCCGGGACGTGTATTTCTACAGGTCCCAGTTGGACGGGCACATCGAGCGGCAATACAAACCCGGGCAGCGCTAAAAAGGCCCGCCCAAC
>Ga0163150_10010443_pt1 | contig 10047 bp, 10 predicted proteins | sample OliLakLV19P2IB_FD_148628 | JGI IMG/M metagenome (GOLD analysis project Ga0163150, IMG submission 148628) | Freshwater microbial mat bacterial communities from Lake Vanda, McMurdo Dry Valleys, Antarctica - Oligotrophic Lake LV.19.P2.IB | ecosystem: Environmental > Aquatic > Freshwater > Lake >...
GTTGTAAGACTTACCCCTCACCCTAAATCCCTCTCCCACAGGGGGCGAGGGGCTTTTCTCCCTTCTCCCCTTGTGGGAGAAGGGCCGGGGATGAGGGGTAAAACATTTTACAACTTGACGTAAACCATCCCCTCATCAACCTCAACCGCGAAGCGATGCAGCTTGCGGTGATCGGTCAGGCATTCACCCGTCAGCATGTCGAACTCCCAGCCGTGCCAAGGGCAAGCGATGATCTCGCCCTCGCGTCCCCAGATGTATTCTCCCGGCGCGGAAGGCAGCGTCGTGCCGCTCACGTTGCCGACGCACACAGGCGCTAACTCGTGTGGGCACACGTTGAGCAGCGCCACGATCTGCCCGTTGACGTTGAACACGCCAATCGAACGCCCATTGATCGTGACCATTTTGCGCCCTCCCGGCCCGATCTCGCCTTCGGTTGCGACAGCGTGACGCTCGTTTTTACGCGAACGCGGTTCAGGCATACTCAGGCTCCGGCAGTCCGTAGAGCTTCATCGCGTTGCCGCCCAACACTTTGGCCTTCATATGGTCAGGGAACATCCGCGCCGCGAAGTCGGGCGTATCGCCGTCCCAATGCGGGTAATCGCTGGAGAACATCAGCATGTTTTCAGCGTCGAACATCTCGAAGATCATACGGAGATGGTCACTGTTGGCCGGTTCTTCGAGCGGCTGCGTCGTCATATGGACGTGTTCCTGAATGATCTCGCTCGGCAGACGGTCAAGCCACGGCGCGGTCTTTCGCAGCGCTTTCCAGTTCTTATCCAAGCGCCACATCAGCGGCGGCAGCCAGCTTACGCCGCCTTCGACCAACACGAATTGCAGCGTCGGGAACTTGACGAACACGCCCTCGGTCACGAGGCTGACCAACTGTGCCATATAGTAGCTCGATAGAACCGTGTGCCATTCAAGATAGCTCGACGGGATGCCCGCTCCGGTAGCGGAACGCGAAATATCGACACCTTCGCCGCCGGGATGAATACCAATCGGCAGATTGTGTTCGACTGCCGCCTCGAAGATCGGGTGAAAATAGCGGTGTCCGAGCGGCAGCGGCGACGCGCTCGGCATGTAGACCTGCACCACGCCGGGATGATCGCCGCGACGGTGGATCTCTTTGGCCGCCAGATGCGGGTCGCTCAACGAGATCATCAGCGCCATGCGATAGCGCGGGTCGGCTGTCAGCCAATCCTCGATCAGCACATCATTGGTGGCGGCCACCAGCGCGGCGGAGAAATCCGGCTCTGGCGACAGCGCGATATGCAAATCAGCTTCCATCAGAACGGCGTAGTCGATACCGAACTTGTCAAGAAATTCGCTGGCCGTCGCTTTTGGATCGGTTTCGATGCGTGTACCGTCTGGCAGGACGGCATCTTTTCGCATCACGCCGCCGGGATTCCAGTAGCCAAGACCGCCGACACCGCGATTGCCGTCGGCATGGCGCGTGCGAAACGGCTCGGCCATAAAGTCGAGCCTGCGCTCCGACGACACCACTGGATGCACATCGGAATCTACAATCGGGTATTTCTTCATGTATGTTGCTCTCCTCGAAAATAGCTTTTAGCTGTCAGCTAGTCAGCGATCAGCTTTAGACTTTACTCGAACCTTAAAGATGTCGAATACGATGTCTATATTGCGCGAACAACCACGCCTGCTCGTCAGCCGCCGCATGATCGATATTGGCGCTGATGGTCACAGGCGGGGTAAAGCCCCGCGCCGCCAGCTTTTCGACCACTGTATATAGCAGCGCATGAAGCAGCGCCGCGCCGATCACCGTTGACGTTGGCCCGACCTTCGCCGCGACTCTGGCTACACTCAGCGCCGCATCGCCAACTTCGCCACAGTTATCCAACACCACATCGGCGATTTCGTATAAACGCTGGCCGCTGGCATGGCGTGACGGTTGGCTTTGCGAGTGTTTCATCGACGTGAGCGCGATAACTTTCAGACCGCGCCTTTGAGCGGCCAGTGCCATTTCAATCGGCACGGCGTTGCGCCCTGAGTTCGAGGCGATAATCAGCACATCGCCCGAATTGACGGTATAGCGCTCTAGCACAACTTCGGCATAACCTGACAAACGTTCGGCGGCGGTGCTGGCTAAGGCGCTGACATGCAGCATCAGTGTCGGGTCGAGGATGGCGTTGACCGTCACCAGCCCGCCAGCACGATAGAAAATCTCCTCGGCCAGCATATGCCCGTGACCCGTGCCGAACGTGTGCAGCATCCCGTCAGCTTGCAGCGAATCCGCGACGATCTCCGCCGCCTGTTCGAGCGCATAAGCGTTTCGCGCTTCGGACTCAGCCAGCAGTTCGCGGATTTTATTGAAATAAGGAAGCATTCGCCCCAGCCTCATCGTTAGAAAATTCGTCAAAACGCTGTTCATCCAGCACAATTTGAGTGTAATCTGCATTCGTATGCAGTGCAAAAATAAAGGCCACTTATGAACATTCGCCCGTTTGAACCAACCAGCGGCGATCTGCGCGGCGTCATTGATGTGTGGAACGCCGCCCTGACCCGCGACCCGATTGACGAGCGCCGCTTCGTGACATTGGTGCTGCTCGACCCGAATTTTCAGGCCGCCAACCTGTTCGTCGCTGTCGAAGATGAAACCGTCGTCGGCTTCGCGCTCATGATGACGCGCCAAGTGCCGTACTACGGGCAAGGGTTACAGCCCGAAAGCGCGTGGATTACGGCGTTCGGCGTCCATCCTGAGTACCGCCGCAGGGGGATTGCCCGCGCCCTGTTCAATAGCTGCTTCAAAAAGCTGGCGGCAGAGGGCCGTAAGATGCTGGAAATCGCGGACTACCTGCCGGGATACTTCATGCCGGGTGTGGACATCAACGCCTATACCGCCGCGCTCGATATGCTCGAAAACGCGCTCGGTTTTCAGAAGACGCTGCGCCTCATCAGCATGGGCGCGAACCTGACCAACTTCGTCACCACGCCGGAAGTCGCCGCGCTGGAGCAGCTCCGCGAACGCCATGACGCGGTGACGGTTCGCCCGGTGACGGCGGCGGATGTAACGGACGTGATGGCCTTTATCGCGCAGCATTTCGATTGGGATTGGGCGCGCCATGCGCGGGATTATCTGCACGAGATTTTCAGCGGCAGCCCTGTGCCGATGTGCTTTCTCGTGGCGCGTCGTCGTGGTGAAGTGGTCGGCTTTTGCCAGCAGCGCTTGGAGCGCTTTGGGCCGTTCGGGGTACAGGAAGATTTTCGCGGCTTGGGCATCGGTCAAATCTTGCTGTTTCGCTGCCTTGCCAACATGCGCGCTCAAAACGTCCACTTCTCGTATTTCATGTGGACGGATGAGAACGCCGCCCGCCTTTATACCCGCGCCGGATACCAGAAACTGCGCGAGTTCGCCATCCTGCGGAAAACGTTCTAGGAGCAGCCGATGGGCCGTTGGGGATGGGAAATTTATGATAGCGATGCTGGCTTAGGTTTCTTAGATACAATCACGGATTTCTTAGAAAGAGAGTTCGCATTCTGGATGATACCCGAACAACGAATCGGCATGGATGTCACTCTTTGGCTTTCTAATACACTTCCCGTGCTAGAGATCATGCTGCTGCTAAAAGAATATCATCCGGCTGCTTACCATATACGTGATCCAAAAACTGTTCAACGTTGGCGCGGCGAGTTTCTAAGCGTTTGGGATAGTGACTGGCAAGATACGGTAAAGAATTTATCGTTATTCGTCGGAGTCTATGGCGACAACGTGTTTCGCAAACAACACCGTTCCTTTATCACCGCGATATTTGACCATTTTGAAAGCACAGCGCATTCTTGGGGAGATGATGCAGAACCGGAAATTGAAATCCCTCTGCCGTTAGAATATACACTTCCATTTTTCTCAGTTCGGCACAGGACAAACCAAAACGGTGAGTCTATCATCATCGTTGAACAGTTTATTTATCAACTGATAGAAAATCTTGAGCGTGAAATCATCTATCGACTTTCGCTAGAGAAACGCGCTCATTTGTATAGCTATGACGAGATTTGGATTGCGGTTGACCTTGTGGCATTCCTCTGTGAATCGTACCAAATATCAGCAAGAGTAAATCAACCAGTCGTTCGCAAATGGCGTGATACGATGATAGAAATCTGGGAAGAGCAAGAAGCCCGCGAACTATACCAAAACGTCATGCGCGCCTTTGACCGCCTCGAATCCGTCGCGCAGAAGCATCCGCCGATGTTTCAATAGGTCAAGGGCATCGCACGGATACCCTTGACCTCTCACGATAGGTGCGTCAGCGCTTAGTCGTCGTCATCATCGTCGTCATCCGAACCGGACGATTCATCATCATCGTCATCATCGTCGTCACCACCTTCTTCGCCGCCCTCGTCACCGCCTTCGTCCTCACCCTCAGCGTCTTCCAGTTCGCCATCATCGTCGTCGTCACCGATCTCATCTTCGGCATCTTCGATTTCATCGGTGCCCTCTTCCTCACTGCTCTCGTCGGCGTCTTCAAAATCAACGCTCTCGCCTTCGTCTGCGTCTTCGCTGTCCTCATCCGAAGCGAGTTCGTCCGTCGAGCCAACGGCAATCAATTCGATGCGCCCTGTACCGCCTTCGACCACTTCCTCAAGGATCAGCCCGATGCCAGCAGCGTAGTATTTGTTTTCGGATTTACCCAGCTCGAACGGATTCCACTCGTTCGTCACCAGCACATCCTCGAACACGCCAAAGGCCGTAACCGTTGAGTCCGACACGCTGATGATCTCGGCCATATCTTCGGCTTCGCCAGCGTAATATTCCTGACGATAGGTATCGCCCACCTGTGGGTTCGCTTCCATAATGATTCCCGGCAGCGCGCCGTCCACACCCGCTTCCCACGAGCCAGCGCTGCTCACGGCCACACCATCCTCATACTCAGCCGTTTCTTCGCCCATATACCAGACATTGCCATCTTTGTCTTGAGCGTACCAATCAACAGTATCTTCGAACAGTTCGCCATCAATCCATACGGTGTCGCGCACGACAGTCGTGGGAATACCGAGGACTTCACGGGTTTCATCCAAAACGGAAACTTGGATGCGCTCAACGCCTTCTTCGGTTACACCTGAGTAAATATGCGTCGTTCCCGGCGTTAGTGTGAAGTAGAGATGGTTGACACCTTCCACGAAGTTGGCCGGGTTGATTTCGGGGGCATACGGTTCATCTTGCGCGCTGACAGTGCTAGCTTCGACCAGCACAATAGTGAGCACAACGATAAGAGTCAATCCAAGCCGCTTAAACATGGCTATCCTTTCCTAAACTTGTCGTTCCAGATCAAGCGTCTGGATATGGCCATGTTTGCAGCACAGGTTTAGCTGAGGTTTAGATGAAGCAGAAGTTGGTTAGGGGCGCATCCCCTTCACAAAATACTCGGTGATATGCGATGGCCGCGTAATCATGCTGCCGACGACTACCGCGAACGCGCCGCTGTCGATGGCTTGGCGCGCTTCGGTAGGCGTGGCGATGCGCCCCTCTGCGATGATCGGCACGTTGACTTTCGCGGCCAGTTCCTCGATCAGCGCGAAATCCGGCGCGCTCTGCTGGCGGCTGTAAGGCGTGTAACCGGAGAGCGTCGTCGCCACGATGTCCGCGCCCAGTTCCGCCGCCGTGATGCCTTCCGCCAGCGTCGAAATATCGGCCATGATCGGCACATCGAACTCGCGTTTGATCGCGCTCAGAAAATCTGCCAGCGCTTCCCCGTTGTGACGCGGCTGATCGGTGGCCTCGACCACGATCACATCACAACCGGCGTCGGCAATCTCGCGCACGTCGTCCAGCGTCGGCGTGATGAACACCGCCGTATCAGCGAGTTTGTGCTTGAGGATGCCAAACACAGGCACATCGACCACCTGTTTAATGGCACGTATGTCGTCCGCACCGTTAGCGCGAATGCCTACCGCACCGCCCATCACCGCCGCTTGAGCCATCACCGCCATGATGCGCGGGTCGCGCAGCGGTTCACTCTCCCGCGCTTGACACGAGACGATCAATTTGCCGCGCAAAGACGCAAGTAGGTCGAAATATGGCGAGTTGTCGAGATTGGTCATGGTTTACCCGTTCTGGCTCAAATGTTTGGAAATCGCCGCTTTGGGCGCGCTGTCATGGATCGCCTGAATCACGTCCGGCGTTAGTTCCGTTCCGGCGGCTTGCAGCGCCAGAAACAGCGCGCCAATCACCGGACTATACGCCGCTTCGTTAACCGCACTCGCGCTCGAACGCGCCGCGATACGCGCTCGAAACGGGTCAAGGATGAACTCGCCCGCGTGGAACACGCCGCCCGTCGTATACACCGACATGCCCGCCTCACTCATCTCCAGCGCCTCTATCACCGCTAACGCCGCCTCAGCCAGATCATGCCCCGCGTTGCTGAGAGTATCCTGTGCAACGCCGTCGCTATCTTCACGCGCCGCCGCGCCGACGGCAGCCGCCAAACCCGCGATTTGTGGCCGTGTGATGGCCGCGCTGTAGATACCTTTGTGTACCTCGCGTAGTGTCGAACGTTCTAACCACGCCGGAATGCGTTCGAGTAACGTCGTTGACGGCCCGCGCTTATCGCTGGCCCGTGATGCCGCTCCGAGCGCCGCCAGCCCGATTTGATAGGCGCTGCCTTCGTCGCCCATGATGTAACCCCAGCCGCCCGCCAGCGCCGAACGTCCATCGGCCAGCTTGCCATAAGCCACTGAACCCGTGCCCGCGATGACGATCACTCCCGGTTGGGCCACGCTTGCGCCCGCCAACGCCGTCACCACGTCTTGATAGACCTGTATCGCGCTGTTCGGCGCGATACTTTGCACGATGGGAATAGATTGCTGCGCGCCGCCCGTCATGCCGAGGCAGGCGTGCGTGATGTTACCAGCATCCGCTCCAGCGTTTCGCAGCGCTTCGCCAATCGAATCGTGCAGGGCATTATGCAGCCGTTCGGGGCCGCCGGGTTCGTGAATGTGGTTCGATGGCCCGCCCCATCCCGCGCCTAAAATTCGCCCCGTATAGGTGGCGATCAAGGCGAGTGTGCTGGATTGGCCGCCATCAACGGCGAGGACGAGTGGTTCTTGTGTGGACATCATAGCCGCGAGTATATTGTGCGCGGATTCAGGCTGTCAAGGATTCAGGATGACTTATTTTTACGTAGGCGCGGCGGAAGTGGACATCACGCCGCCGACTGGTCTTACGATGGATGGCTATGTCGCTAGAAGCGGAGTCAGCGTCGGCGTTCATGACCCGCTGATGGCACAGGTGCTTATCATCGAACGTGGCGATATGTGCGCCGTGATTGTGACGCTGGACGTGCTGGCCGTCAGCGGCAAATTTGCGCTTGACCTACGTCAGAGCATCGCGCAATTGGTGGGTACGGATACGGTATGGCTGTGCCCCTCGCATACCCACTGCGGCCCTCGTGGTTTACAGAACTGGTTTCCTGTTGGACAAAAGCCGCAGTTGGATCACGAACTCACGCAGCTAATCTCTCGGCGCGTTAATCGAATGGTTGACAACGTATACAAATCGCTCGTTCCAGCGCGCATGTTCTCCGCAAGCGGCGACCTTCACGGCGTTGGTGGAGATCGTAATCAGCAGGGCGCAATAGTTGATAATCGTCTGACGACCTTTCGCTTCGAGTCACTATCGGGCGACACTATCGCCGTGCTGTTTCATTACGCCTGCCATCCGACGGTACTCGGGCCGGACACACGCGAATATTCCGCCGATTGGCCCGGCGCGGCCCGCAAACGTATTCAGGCGCATTATCCCGAAGCCACCGTCGCCTTTATGAACGGCGCGACAGGCAATGTCAGTACGCGCTATTTCCGGCGCGAGTCCACCTTCGCAGAGGTCGAACGGCTTGGCGGCATTGTCGCTGATCGTGCGCTTGAACTGCTGTCTAACGCAGATGAAGAACCCCAAGTGGTGATGGATTATGGTTACAAGCGTGTATCGCTTCCCGTGCGCGAATTTCCGCTTGGCCGCGAACTTGAAACGACAGGCGATGCTCGGCGTGATACTACCCGCAGCGAAGGTACGGCGCTTGAAAGCGAATTAGCCGAAGCCTTCAATGGACGCGAGTCCGTCTCAGCCTACGTAAACAAAATAAAGCTCGGTGATTGGACGCTGTTCGGCATCTCTGGCGAAGCTTTCAGCGATCTTGCGTTAGCCGTGCGCGAACATGACCCGAAGGCGCTGGTGGTCGGGTTAGTCAACGATTACGCGGGCTACTTCCCGACGCAGGCCGCCATCAACGCTGCGACATACGAAGCGCTTTCCAGCCCTTATGATGCTCATGCCCATCAAGCATTGGTTCACCTGCTGACCAATCACGATTGGTTATAATATATAATCGCATTGGGCGTATATAATTTACTTGCCGTTTTTGTGCGTTATAGCTATAGTCTCAGGCGCATTGTGACCCTAATATTTTGTCTGCGAAATAACGGCGCTATTAGTCTTTTTAAGGGAGTATGACATGCGACTTAACAAACGTTCGAGTTTTGTGGCGCTCTGTCTGATCGTCGCCATCGGCGCGATTCTCAGCGTGAGCGTGGGCGTTTTCGCCCAAGACCCTGTGACAGTGACGGTGTGGATGCACAACCACGAACCCCGCGTCGCGCTCGATCAAGAGCGTATCCCGGAGTTTATGGAAGCTAATCCCGACATTATCGTTGACTACGTAGTCATTCCCAATGCCGAGTTCGGCACACGCCTGACCACCGCTATGGCCACTGGCACAGGCCCTGACCTGACCAACCAGTTCACCGCCTACATTGCGCCGTTCTACGCGCAGGGCGCAATCGCCCCGGTTGACCCCATTGCGATGGGCTTTGAGTCTCAGGATGACATCTTCGCGCTCTACGGCGAAGGCGATCTAGGTCGTAATCTGCTGGCCGGCGCGACCTTCGAAGATACGCTCTACGGCGTCCCCACCGAACTCAGCACCTACGCTTGCTACACCAACAACGCTCTGTGGGAAGCGGCAGGGCTAGACCCCGCGACAGACTTCCCGACAACGTGGGAAGGCATGCTCGACATCGCGGAACAACTGACCGTGCGTGATGCGAACGGCGTTCCGGTTCAGCGCGGCTTCGACTTCAACTGGAGCCTGCCGATCTTCATGATCCTCACCCTCAACCCGATGGTGGAGCAGTTGGGCAGCAGCATGATTAACGAGGCTGACTACACCGCCAACGTCGATACGCCTGAAGTACGTCAGGTGTTGAGCTACTGGAACGACTGGGTGAACGAATACAACCTCGGCGGGCCACAGTACACCACCTCGCGCGATGCCTTCACTGCTGGTGAGCTGGCGACGGAATGCACCATGGGTAACTGGGGCGTACCCGGCATAGTAGCTGCGGGCATCGACTACACCATTCACAACATCCCCCGTTGGGAAAACGCTGTCAATGACAACGGACTCGCAACCTTCGCCTACTACATGCTGGTGAACGCGCAGTCCGAGCCAGAAGTACAGGCGGCGGCATGGAAGCTGGCGGCGTTCCTGATTCAGGAACCGGCGCGCTACATGGACGAGGCCGGTCTGTTCCAGCCCATCGCTTCTTACATCGAATCCGAAGATTTCCAATCCAACGAAATCATGCCGATCTTCCTTGATGAGTTGAGCCGTGGCAGCTACCACCCGCGTTTCGTCGGTTGGGATGAGGTTTCGGACGCGCTCATTCGGATGCGTGACCGCGTGATCCTCGGCGGCGAGGACATGGAAGTCGTTCTGCCGGAAGCACAGGCGGAAATCAACGACATCATGGCCAATGCGCTGGCGCAGGCTCAGGCCGCCGGCGTGACGGAATAAGTAAGCTCGTTTACGTCGTAGGGGCAGGTCTCAGACCTGCCCCTACGAAAAATTCCCCGTCCACCCCCTGCCAATAGAGACGCGCAAGGAATGTTATGGCCGCTGCCGTGAGACAAAAGAACAATAGTGGAAATGTCGTCAGCCGCCGCCAATATTGGGGCTTAATGTTCGTGCTGCCGACGGTGTTGTTTTTTGCCGTTTTCTTTATGTACCCGATCTTGACCGGCTTCGGCCTCAGCCT
>Ga0163150_10010445_pt1 | contig 10043 bp, 5 predicted proteins | sample OliLakLV19P2IB_FD_148628 | JGI IMG/M metagenome (GOLD analysis project Ga0163150, IMG submission 148628) | Freshwater microbial mat bacterial communities from Lake Vanda, McMurdo Dry Valleys, Antarctica - Oligotrophic Lake LV.19.P2.IB | ecosystem: Environmental > Aquatic > Freshwater > Lake >...
GAATGACAACACAGCACCTCGAACTGGCAGATCGACTGTACCAGTATCTGAATTGAGTACCTGACATTGCAATGGGACGTTGATCGATGGACTCCGCAGATAGCGGACACGTAGCTTCGTCAGCGGAAATTCGATGTTAGACTCTCGTTGTGCCACTGCTATCTCTTGTCGCAATCGTTCTTGCGATAATGTGACTTCTGTTGAGTCCATACTACTAAATATTGTGTCCTTTAAAGCCTCCTGAAACGAATTCTGTAAATCGCGAGCATTCACGTTCGGCACTGTCGGACCTCCGAACGAATTATACAGCACAATGCCCGAATCGATGCGCCTGTTCACACTAGAAACACTAAACGTGTTACTAGACCATGACACCGAGCCAGAGATTGAGAACGTGTCGATCGTGATGGCATTCTTAAAGTCCACGAAAGCACTGGTCCACTTCTTGTACGGAGCCATTTCCACTACCTCCCCGTCAATCACACATGCACCAATGGGAGTGTTGCGGTATGCCCTCCAGAAGTTGCCATTGACGAGTCCGTGTACCGTGTGGTTCGTCGCACTTCCGTACCGCTTCCACATATCAGCCAGACGCTCTAGGCCATCTGCTTGGTCATTGCCCTTCACCAGCCGCAAAGCGTTACCTGGTACTGTGCGATCAAGGGTCATCACGTGAACGTTCACAGCATGAGTACCGTTCGTGCGATACTCTACGTAACGTATGCCTGGCGACAATTCCCTTTCACGGACAACATTGAGGTTAATAATAGGCGTATTGCGGATCCGCACTGCAACTCGGCGCCGCTTCTTCTTCCGGCTTGGCGCTGCCTTTGTCCTACGTACGGCAGGCTTTTTCTTTCCCGCGCTTGTCTTCGTAGAACTCGCGGTAGTCTTCTGCTTGCTGGTGGCTACCCTTTGCCTAACTGGCGGGGCCGCAGCAACGACGATAGGCTCTGTCATAGCGGCAAGCAAGGCCACTGACAGTAGTATCCAGGCGATATGTGTACGTAGGTAATTCAAGACAGGACTTTGACGACGGTCAGATACCAAGACGATGGTCAAGTGCCATGACGACGGTCAAGCGTCAAAGTTAGTCGGTTGGGGTCGACCGGACAACGTGGCGTTATGCACACGAACATTGTAGTTTTGCGGCATGAATACACTACTTCTCTCTCGCCATGAGGGTTATGCAATCCTGACTTTAAATCGTCCGGATAAACTAAATTCGTTGAATATTGAATTACTTAACGAAATGTCTGCCTTGCTTAAAGAGTGCAAAAGCGACACAACCATACGTGTACTTGTAATAACCGGCGCTGGACCTAAGGCGTTTGCTGCCGGGGCCGACATAGAGGAGTTACATGCACACGACGGAAATAGTGGCCGATCGTTCGCAGAGCGTGGGCAGGCCGTGTTAACGCAGATCGAACGCTTGGGGAAGCCAGTGATTGCAGCTATTAACGGATTCGCACTTGGTGGTGGCTGCGAGCTTGCCATGGCCTGTCACATTCGATTTGCTTCGGAAACGGCACGATTTGGTCAGCCCGAAATAAACCTGGGAATAATTCCTGGTTATGGTGGTACACAACGTTTAGTCCGACTCGTGGGATACGCAAAGGCTCTCGAACTCATCCTCTCGGGCGATATGATCAAGGCCGATGAAGCCATGCAGATCGGACTGGTTAACCGCGTCTTGCCTGCGAGCGACCTACTTGCCCACACAGAGGCTTTTGCTGCGTCATTGGCATCCAAGGCACCTATTGCACTCTCAGCTTGCCTAGAGTCCACACAAGCGGCTGCAGATATGTCGCTACTTGAAGGGTTGTATCTCGAAGCAAGTCTATTTGGCCGCACATGTGGTAGTGCCGATTTCAAGGAAGGCACGAAAGCTTTTCTAGAGAAACGGCAAGCCACCTTTAGGGGCTCTTAAATCTGTGGTGTGGCTTACAGATCTGGTATACCGCTATCTGGTTTTGCCCTTAGTGTGGATAGCTGCACGTATTGCATCGCTGTTTAACGCTAAGATGCAGCGTCGCTTTAGCGAAGGAAAGACATCGAGGCGCATCGCCCAACGTCCTGACTCAACCGTTCTTTCTTATGAGTACGCTGCGCCTAAGACCAATACACCGCGAATCCTCTTCCATGCATCATCCATGGGTGAATTCGAACAACTTTTACCGGTCATACAACTCCTCCGCAACAACGTCAGCAACCTGACTGTAATTGCCAGCTTCTTTAGTCCGTCTGGCTATGCTCATGGAATAAAAGTACCCGACGTCGACATCTGCACGTACCTACCCTTCGACACAAAACGCAGTGTACGTACATACCTCGACACGTACCTCCCCGACGTGATTGTCATCGACCGTTACGATGTGTGGCGGACATTTATCCTAGAAGCAACAGCAAGGAAGATTCCTGTTCTACTTATCAACGCAACATTTCCATCTGGGGCTCGGGGTTTGTTGCGCTACTGGTTCGCAGACATCTACCGTCGCTTAACATTTATCTCTGCCGTTACACTCGCCGACGCTCGAAAGCTCTCCGAACTCACCAGACGTGCCGTTACTGTACTCCCGGACACGCGTGTCGACCGTGTAATTGAAAAGTGTACTGCACCCGAAGCGTCGATTGAAGCTCTCCGCAGACCAGATATACTAACCATCGTACTTGGCTCTTGCTGGTCACCCGAAGAGACGCTGGCTTTTGACGTCCTTACCACTCCTAGTGTCCGTCTAATCATCGTCCCCCACGAACCAACTCCAAAGGTAATCGCGGCAATTCAGGCGCGCATTCCGAGTACGTTGCTCAGTCGGTGTAACGCCGATACACACGGACATATTCTCGTTGATAGCGTAGGCCGGCTGTTATCGCTGTATGCGATAGCCGATGCGGCGATTGTGGGAGGGGGCTTTGGAGCAGGGGTCCACAGCGTTACAGAACCAGCAGTCTACGGTATGCCCATCGCGACGGGTCCGTACATCCAACGCTCCGCAGACGCACTGCGTCTCTTCGACCTCGGGCTGTTACACGTGGTGCGTTCAGCAGCAGACCTGCTCACATGGTACCAGACATCGGTTGCATCTACTGTCCGGCGTCAAACAATTGCTGTAGCGACTAGGAGTGCAATGATCGAGCATGCTGGATCATCGCAAACACATGCAGATAGAATAAAAAGTTATCTACCCAATGCGTAGTTACTCCGGCTTAGTTTATCATATTAAGTGACTCACGCTTAGTGAATCACACTTAGTGACTTGCACTCTAGCGTATTGCCAGTTTTTACGACAACCGAATAGAGTCCACTTGGAAGTGATCGTACATCTAAACTGATAAAGTTCTCTATCGATTCACTTGCAAACCACACCTTTCCTGCAAGGTCACGTACCCACACCTGATGTACTCCGTCGACATTCGTGTGAATGGTACACACGTCATCTGTAGGATTTGGAGTGATTTCGAAGCCCCCTCTTATAGCCCCTTCTTCAACAGATGTTATTGGCGGAGGTGTGAGTTTCAGGATGAACTGTTTAATGTCGTCGCTTGTTAGATAGATAGACCCGTTAGCGTCGAGAGCTAATCCTACGGGACGCGCCCAGCGTGTTTCTGAGTTATTTGAATCGGGTAAAAAGCCAGTACATATGTCGCTTATCGAATTTGCAACAGTGTCGCCATCATTATCGAAAGCAAGGAAGACGAGCTTCGCACCTGTCGCTGGAAAGCGGTTCCAGCTTCCTCGAAGGACAACAAATGCTCCGTTGCGGAATTCTGGCGACATACCAGGGTGTGAAAACTGCATCGCCATTGGAGCTGAGTGCGCTGTGATGAGTCCGGCCGGAGCTTGCATGCTCTCTACAAGTGCAGTATCGTTCGCCGTAAGCGGAAGTATGTCGCGATAGTCATCTTTTGTTAGATCGAAGTATTGCTTGTATGGAAACGCAAATGGGTAACCATAGAAGCCACCTTCTCTCACGAGATCGACCCACTCGCCAGGAATGTCATTGCCCTGCTTGTCACTGCCGTTGTTGTTCGCCCATAATCTTCCTGAACGCGGGTGCAACGTCATACCCACAGCATTACGAATACCGGTAGCAAAGATCCGCCTGTTCGAGCCATCCATGCTGTAGGTCTCGATGAGCGCGCGTTCTTGTCCAGGCGTCATTTCTCTGTCGGCATTTCCTCTCGAACCAACATTGATAAACAGTCTCGAATTAAGGCTGTCAATGACAAGGGTCCTGGTTGTATGATTCCCACCTGTCTGGTTTGGCTGATTAGACTTGTTTATAATGATTTGGCGTTGATCGAAAACGTAGCCAACTCCGCCCGATCTCCACAGTTTTACAACTCCTGATTCTTGCGAAACGAACATGGTATCGCGATAGAATCGGACATCATGTCCTGCCGCAAATCCAGAGGCAGCAACGATCATGGTATCTGCAATACCATCGCGGTTCATGTCCGGCAGCGCAAGAATATTACCCTTGTTCATGTTCGCAACGAATAACACGCTATCCGGACCCCATGCTAGAAACCTCGGCTTGTTCAGAGCAATCCCCGCGAAAAACACATTCGCCTTCCAGCCAACTGGAATATTGATTCCGTGCGTTGTAGGATTGATGTTCACAGAATGATACTGTGCGGGCACTGTGATGGAAGCGCGCACCAAGGGCACTGCTACAGCAGGTGTCCAAGGCGATGTTCCTGGCGTCACTTCTTGCGCAACTGCATTTGTCAGTGCTGTTGCAAAGACAACACTCGAAATGCAAGCAATAGCTACAGTCGTAAGTGAGGATATAATCTTCATATGCAATCTGATTTCGTGAGTTCGTGATTTTATACTACGACAGCGACATAGATAAGTGCCAAAAAGAAACGACCCCCTTCCGCACGGAGCAGAAGAGGGTCGTTATGATTTCTTTGGTCGTTTACTTAACGATCGTAATTGCGTACGCATCGCTAGTGAACGGACCAGATACTACGCGGTAGTAATAGGTACCAGCAGATAGAGAGCCGAGGTCCATCGAGACTTCGTACTGACCCTTTGCTTGATACTCATTCACGATGTCAAGAATTTCAGCGCCCATGCTATTGAATAGCACGATGCGAGTATTGCCATCCAAGCCAATAGAGTAGTTGATTACTGCATTGCTTGTTACTGGGTTAGGAGCGATCGGTTGAACCGCAAAGCGTTGGTTCGACAAGCCTACCAGGCGAGCTGCACCAGCACAATTTGGATCGATCGTTACTTCACCTGGGATGTCATGGATAAGAACGTAGCGCTTGTCTTGTGGATCGTCAATGCGATTCAGACCAGCCCAATAGGTGTAGATACCAATTGGTGATTTGAAAGGATTAACAGGATCAGCACCCTTGCCAAGATATGCGTCGAACTTGACCTTAACCATCGGCATTGTACCGGATGCAGCTAGTGTGCTACCTGCTCCGTTTTCACGTACGAGGTCAACTTCAATATTGTCGACGCCAACTTGTTTGCGTGCTTCCTTTACTGTCCAACCAGCTGTCTGTGTACCAGCAGTGATAATTGCTGCCTTGACATTGTCACCGTTAATGCCGTTTGGACGTAGCAGAACGCCGTCGTAGCTCATGCGAATTCTGATTTCAGCCAAGTTGCCTACGCTGATGTTTTCAGGCACGGCATCAAGCATTACTTCGATGTCAACGGATTCGTTAGGCTTTAGGCGATAGGCGCTTGGGACACGATTTGTCGTTTCGAGGAATTTGCCATTACCCGATACGCCACCTTGCTTTACTTCATTGGTCACAACGTCTGTTACATCAATCGTGCCTTCGTACTTGGTGTTTCTGAAGGATAGATCACCAGCAGTTGCTTTAGCAGAAGTGGTAAGGAAATTCATGTCTTGACCAGGAGCCATAACTGTTACGGCTGTTGGAGTAAACTGAACCTTGATGTAGGCAGTTTGGCCTTTATCAATTGTAAGCTGACCATTTGCAGGTTCGAGGATTGTGAAATTACTCTGATCGCCATTGACGATCTGACTAACGTCGAACGTTCTCGCGGTACCTTGATCATGCCATACTGGAACCAACAGTTCCGTTGAGTTGTGAACCCATTCTGTCTTGTCAGCCGAGCCTACAAAGAATGTACCACCAGTGACTACAGCTGTTAGCTTATAGATAGGCGTATACACAGCAGCGCCGTTTGTACCTGAGTTCGTGACGATCTCGTAGTTGGACATGAATGTGCCTGTACCTGAGATTGCTGGATTAAAGCGAACATCAAGTTCCATTACTTCACCCGCAGCTATCACCCAAGTATTGGTTGGTGTTGGAGCATTCAGGATCTGGAAACCACCTGGATTAGCGCCAGCAATACGGATGTCTGTGATTTCAACAGAGTGTGTACCCTGTGTGTTACCACTTGTTGGGTTTGAAACATTCTGGAAGTGATCGTTTGAGATGACAATCTTCAAAGTCTGAGCTGGAGCAGCAACATCCATTGAAGGGAAGTCTAGATCTGCACCCTTAGCTTGTGGCTGCCATGCGATTCCGTTCAAGCTTGCTTTTGCTTCCGCTTGTAGAGGATCTGCACTTGATGTCGGGAACACGATCTGTGCATCGTAGTTGTTGCGCTCTGCTGCACGACCTGCAAGTTCTGTAGGCTTGAATGCAACTGTTATGTACTTGTCGTCTGTGACAGCCTTGCTAAGCTGAATTGGGAACGTACCGACATTACCCATGTCAACGATTTCAAACGAACCAGCATCTGTGCCGCGAATTAGTGGAGCATTGAATGTGATGGTCTCATCACCAATGTTGCCAAAGAGAACGCGCTTCGTGTAGCTGTTGATACCCTGCGATGTTTGAACGTTATCGATAACGCGTACATCCCATGGATCCACAGAAGCATAGATATTCACGAGAACACCGTTGCCAGTCAACACAGCGATCGAGTCAACTTCGCGAGCATTTGAGTAGAACGGAACGTTCTCTGTATGAACAACACCAGCTTCGCCATTCGGGCTATACATCACCGTAAACTCATGTTCGCCGTTTGGTCCTAGAGTCATCGGGAGATTTAAGTTTTGCGGAGCAAAGAAGTGTGCACCTGTAGTATTGTCCGCAGGCATTTTCGACTGATCGTATCCCGTGATAATCAGATCGACCTTGCTTGCATTAACAATCTTGACTGGCTTACGAATACCAGCGCTGGCTGCAGGAACGTTCGTCCATGTCTGGTCGCCAACATAGATCTGTGGCGCTTCGCCGCGTACTTGTACTTCTGACAGGTTAACGTCAAAGCATTCTAGTTCAGCTATGATCGTATCGATGATCGTAGCAGATGTAGATATAGTTGCAATAACGTCTACGATCTTGGTTTCTAGTGGAGCTAGAGTGAATGCAAGTGGATTTAGTCTGAAGTTCTGTGGGAACGACTTCATTCTGAGATTCTTGATAACAACCGGACGATCGGTGCTCAGGTTGGTAACGGTCATCTGCTTTGTTACAGGCGTGTTCATTGCGATTGCGCCGAACTGGATGCTTGTAGGATCGTAAGCAATCTTGTCTGCTACATAGGTGTAGGTTCTTTCAACCCACTTGCCCGAACGTGATACGACACGAATCGTAGCTGTACCATCTTGCTTTTTGTCTTTTACTTTGACTGTGAACTTGGCCTTCTTGTCGCCGCTTGCGAAATTCTCGTCTACGACTAGTTCGTAGTTGGTTAAGCTTTCAGCATATACAGCGAAGATCGAGCCGCATGGTGAGTTTTCAGGAAGGATCATGCCTTCACCATCTACATCGCCACAGACGATAGTTTCTTTTACATTTAGTGAATCGTCGCAAGGAATTGCCATATCGATTGCGATTGGCGTACCGTACGCACGACCTTGTGCCAGACCATCTAGCGATCCGTAGTTCCATGCTGCCCATTTAACCGATGGGTCCATCGATTCTACAACGTGATCGCCCGTACCGATTGCGGTCCGGATGAAGGAATATGGAGTGCCTTTGAGTGGACGCATAGAGCCACTGAACGAATTCAGCAGTCTACCGTCAACCTTGATCTTACCAATGTCTTCTGTCTTGAACGTAATGTTGAAGAAGTTATCCATGCCTTCTGGCGCATAGAACACACCGTATTCAACCCAACGATCGGTTGATGGGATGTACTGAAGCATTGGCATGCCGGACTCAACCGTCGGGTGACCTTGAGACTCGTCATCCTTCTTTGTACCATCGACATTATTAATTACACCACCTGGAGGAAGGATCTTTGCGTATGACTTGCCATACTGACCCATCGTAATTGGCTTGTCTGATTCCCAGTAGGTTGCTTCTTGAAGTGAAGTCTCTAATGCCGTTTCACCCTTTTTCCTAAGTAGCCATTTGTTCAGGAGACCAGTACCATCTTGGCGCATTGCGCGGACAGTTGTGTTGTCTTCTGTTGCTACTACGCGAATTACATCACCACGGTCATCATCGATACCGAATTCAGCACCACTAACGCCAGTTACGCGTGTTGCCGTGTACATAATAGGTACAGTCACGAACTTTGTGCCGGCCATTTCGAATGGCAGCATAGCGTCGTGAACGTTGTTACGGACAAAGTGTGCTTCGGTAGCGAACATACCTGTTGGAGGCAACACGTCTGGGTAACGCATGATACCGACCTTGGTGTGACCCGATACAACACCGATTGGCTTGTTAGCCTTGATCAGCGTACCGGATAGGTCAGTCGTCCACTCTTTGTTTTGAAGCGGGAAGATTTTTGACTTAATAAGGAACGTCTCGCCCTTTTCAAGTGTGACTGTCTGTGATGCACCCTTACGTGTCGACGGTGCATCAATGCCACCCTGTGTATCGACTGTAGGTGTGTAGGTTACTATCGTCTGATCGCGATCAGCAATCACTAGGATTTGCGATGGACGATACTTACCTACAGATTCAACACCGTAACGATCCTGATAGAAGTTCATGGAGTAATACGATTTGCCCCATCCTTCAACAGGAAGTTGGCGAGCCATTTCTCCATTACCTTGCCATGCTTGATATGTCGTTACCGAAATAGGCTTATCAGATGTAATCTGGATACCGTAACCTTTGCGGGTTTCCGATTCAGTCGGATCGGCATTCGCCATCATCAGACTAGTACGAATTTCAACACGAGTTACCTTGTTGGCTTCAACAACGTACTCTTTGTTGATTTGCTGGCCATCGTTAATCAACGCAGGTGTCGATACACGCACCTTCGTTTTAACCTTGGACGAAATCAGAAGAAGCATTGGCTGTGGCAGAGGTTTTTCCGTTGGGCTAGCCCATACTTGCGGAAAAGCTACCATGTATTTACGTCCTTCGACGAGTGACATGGTGCCGCGACGCTCTGTTGTTTGCGCCGACATAACTCCTACGCTCATTAGTACGACCAATAAGGTCGCTAGGATCGCTCGGAATGAATTAGAACCGAGTCGCATAACACGATCTCCCGGTAAGTTGAAAAGGTTACTATTATATGTCATCTTGTTTTGCATTCACATTAAAAGATGCCCTTGCAACATCATGTAAAAATAACAGATTCTGGGAGTTACACAACTCCTATATGCCCGCGAGGGTTTTGAGCCCCCCGCCATACGACCATAACAACAGCCCAGTAGGCAAAAGGTTACATAAGAGGTTTTCCACACCTTAATCTATGCATAAGTCGGCTTACGAGCCTATTAGCGAAGGGCTCCAAAGGCAGCGTAATGAGCGCCAAAATGGCCCCGACAAGGATATCAACCACATAGTGGTAGCGCAGATAGACTGTAGAAAAGATGAGAGAGCCCCCTACCACGAGGAAGATCCACCGAGATTTCGACCCGAAACGAAAGGCCATAATGATGTTGACCATCGTCAGCCAGGTGTGACCGCTGGGCATGCAGTCGCGGTGGACAGCCGCTACAGGATCTGCAACTCCGATTGGGATGCCCCCTCCGACGTCGACAAAACTCCTCAGAGCAGGCGTAAGTAGTAGTCCGGGCAGGTCGTTATGGACATTCCGGTAATCGTGGAGTGTAAACCTC
>Ga0163150_10010446_pt1 | contig 10043 bp, 9 predicted proteins | sample OliLakLV19P2IB_FD_148628 | JGI IMG/M metagenome (GOLD analysis project Ga0163150, IMG submission 148628) | Freshwater microbial mat bacterial communities from Lake Vanda, McMurdo Dry Valleys, Antarctica - Oligotrophic Lake LV.19.P2.IB | ecosystem: Environmental > Aquatic > Freshwater > Lake >...
GTGTGCGCTGTGTAATCCGACCACCAACAGCTACAAGCGGCTCGTGCCGGGTTACGAAGCGCCCGTCACGCTCGTCTACAGCAGCCGCAATCGTTCGTCGGCCATTCGCATTCCGATGTATTCTGAAAAGCCCCAAACCAAGCGGCTCGAATTCCGCTGCCCCGATCCATCGTGCAACCCCTACCTGGCATTCAGTGCAATGGTGATGGCCGCTATTGATGGCATCCAGAACAAGATCCACCCCGGCGAGCCGCTGGATAAAGACCTTTATCACCTGCATCCGGATGAATACGAAAACCTGCAAAGCGCGCCCGCATCGCTCGAAGAAGCGCTCGACGCGTTGCAGGACGACCACGATTTCCTGTTGCAAGGCGATGTGTTCACCGCCGACGTGGTGCATTACTGGATTAAGTACAAGCGCGAAAACGAAGTGGACGCGATCCGCATCCGGCCGCATCCGTTTGAGTTTTGTATGTACTTTGATATTTGATCGCATTTTTTTGATTTCATACTTTACTTTTAGCCTGGCTAAGTTAACATTTTTACACATGGGGTTCGACTCGGACAGTTCGATCACGGCTCACGGCTCACGGCCTATATTGTTTGCAGTGTCATTGCCGCTTCTGTCATTGGAAAGCTTGTAAATCCTCAACCGACTGTCGCTGTACTTCAACAGGTATGGCATTTCGCTCCCGCTAACGCATTGTACAGTACTTATGTCCTGATCAGTCTGGAGACAATACTTCTCGTGTTGTTGTTGCTGGACAAGAAGCGAGTCATTTCGTTCTCATGCGCATCTTTAGCACTGGGATTAGTCACCATTAGCCCGGTTCGCCAGCTCGCTGAAGCGAATCCGCTCAATTGCGGATGTGGCTTGTCGGCTGGTTTCCTTTCACCTAGGGCTCAGCAGCTGCTTTCTGTCGCCACCAACTTTATGTTGATTGCTTCGATGGTTTTGAGTTGGCCCGATGGCCAGGCATCGAAGCAAACTTTTTCAAAAGGAGAGTCAAATGAAAACGAGGCATCCTAATGGCCGTGTGCTGCACAAACTGGTTTTTAGCGCAGCATTTGCCTTGGCGCTGACGACAGTTGTAAACACAGCTTTGGCAAATGGTCCTGTTAATTGTGTTTTTGGAAACATTTCTTGGGGTTGCGACGTAGACGCGACTTGGGCAGGATGTTGCATCCAGATGGATCAGGGTTCTGAAGGTGGGTTTTGGTACGGATGCACACGGCGCTCAACGGGATATTGCGTCGCCGTTGGGTATAGCGGGGGCGAACCATAAACTCGACTAAGGGCCAGATAAGATTGCAGTATGATCGAATGAGGACATTGAGTAGTTAATTCCGCACTATCGAGTTTGTCACTTTTGTCGCGCCTCTTTCGCTCGGGAATTAGGACAAAGTGTCATATGGGCAAAAAAAAATTGATCGTTGTCGCGGTTTTCATTTTTCTGGCGCTTGTTTTCTCTTCCTATTACTTCACCAGGCGCTCTGCAAACCGGACTGGCAACCCTGAAATCGCGGCTGCGGAAGCGAAGTTTGCAGCGATGGCGAAGGAACCGCGTGACGTGAGTTCCAGCGACTCCGAGAGCGAACGCGCGTTAATCAGTCAAGCAGCAGTCAAAAAGCTCAAAGCAGGCGTTGTGGTGCCGGGGCGAGAACAGCAATTGGCCGATGCGTTCGCGGAATTTCTGACTGCTTATCGTTCAGAAGAACCGGGCCGGTTCGTTGACTATTACCACCATCAAGGCGTTCCACTTGACGCCGCCGGCGTCGGGCGTGTCGAACGGAGCTGGGCGAAGACATCGCTGATGACTGTTGGCAGGAAAGTTGATATCGAATCCATCCGCTTTTCAACCATCCGAAAAAGCGTCGCGAATTCGGTTACCGATTCGGCAGCAAACAGCTTTGTGCAATGGATCAGCTCGGAAAAGGCCAACGTTCGAGGCGTCAACATTTCAGATCAAACTCCAGTCTATTGCGTCACCATCAATGTCGCAAAGCATGAGCTGGGCACTGGCGGTCCCTATTCACTGTCGATCGGATTTGTGCCGCGCGACAACGGTAGATCATGGATTCCCGTAATGAATTGGCTGCAAGGCATCAGCGATCGCCCCGTCGCGCATCCACCATTGTAGCCAGTATAATCCGATTCTGGCGATTAGGCCGACCCGTCCAAGGCGAACTTATGTCACGGCGTGCATTCACCCTTATTGAAATGCTGGTCACTATTGGCATTATTGCCATCGTGATAGCGCTGCTGTTTCCTCTGATCACATCGGCGCGGCGCGGTGCGCAAACGATTAATTGCACATCAAATCTGAGGCAGATCGGAATCGCGATTCATAGCCACGCAAGCGAGCGCGGGGGCTATGCGCCGTTGGGGGGAATGATCATCGTGCCGTCGTCGTTTGTTGGCGCCACTTCGATCAGCGCCGCCTTGGAGGATGGAGCTCGAAACCGCTACGACTACATAAAAAGCGGCTCGCCGCTGGTGCGTGAAGTGATAATGCCGCTGCACGGCGCGCTCGCCGCACAATTGGGAATGAAATACACGCGATTTGATTCATTTGATAGTTTCGAGGTAGAAAAACATTCTACGCTTGCCGATTGGAGCACATTTACCTGTCCTTCGGCTCGACCGCGTGCGCCGTCGGCAACAACATTTGTCATTCAGTTTGAGGGGCAGACGATGCTTAATATTCTCAACGGGTTGCCGTTCGATTTTGCATTGAATGACGCCGTTTTTGGATTTGATTGTAAGCCCAGCCGTCGCCTTGCTGGGAAGCTTTCTAAAGTGCACAACCCGAGCAAAACATTTTTGCTTGCCGATGCTGCACCGCCGTTTGCAAGCATGGCATTTCGGGATGGCGCGCCGCTATTTTGGTCGCCGGAGGCTCCGCCGGGAAGTCCTCTTACGCTTGCTGACGCGTTTGTTGAAAACGGACGTGTCACCAGTCAAGTGAAGCTCTTTGATTTGCAGCGGCATCGCGGCCGCATCAATGTGTTGTACGCCGACGGGCACGTCGGCGAGGAACTTCTCACCGCCCAAGGCCTCTCGGGGACGATTGTCGCCAACTGGTGATTGGACAGAACGGGGCGGCCGGCCGTCGGGCCGCAATGGCGCGGGGTATTGGTTTCTCGGCGAAAAGATAGCGGGCCAGAAAAGATAGCGGGCCAGGTCCGACTTTCCGTGATCCATGCCAATTTACGACTTACAATCGGGAATGGAAACGGGGACGACGCTAGTTGGCATGAAAACGCTACGTAAATGTTTCGTTCAAGCGTTTCTGAAATGTGCTACCGATAATTCCGTTTAGCGAGGCTGCTTGCGGCCCATGTCGGCGCGGCAAACGACCGATGCGCCAGAGGCAACTCGGCACGCAAGTCGGGCGGCACAACAAATCCGGCAGACGAACGGGTAACTCATCGGACACACAGACATGAATGGCTGTGCCACCCTGAATCAGAAATAGGTCTGCACCCCCTCCAAATCACAAAACGCTCGTGCCACTGAACGCATTAGGCCGCCACCGTTTTCAAGTCGCACCAGGATGCCGGCGCTGGGGTGATCGGGGGCGTGCTCGGCCGAAATTGTCCGGGAATTATCTTGACTTCTAATTTATGTTAGGTTAATGTTTGAAGTAGTGGATCAGGTTGATTTCAGGTGTGAAGCCGATCTTTGAAAACTAAATATAGGCAGGTGGCAGGTGGCAGGTGGCAGGTGGAAGGTGGAAGGTGGCAGGTGGAAGGTGGAAGGTGGAAGGTTGCAACTTCGTTTCTTCGTTGCTGCTTCGAAAATAGCCGCTGGTTTGGTGTTGTGGTTGGTAGGCGGCGCAGCACGGGCGTCTCGCCCGTGAACGCGGTACGCCGCGTTGACGTTCGTGTCGGGCTCTCCCGAAGCGCGACATCGCCGTTGCGCCCATGCTTGAGTATAAGCATCATCGGCGGGACGCCGATGGTACGGAATTTTCATCCTCTCAGGGTGACGCGTAGCGTCATGTTCAACTTCGTGTTTGATCTGGATGTTGGATTTGTCTCGTAAGTGCCGGTGTTAAGTTGGGACACAGATCGGTGCGACGTGAAAGTGGGTGATTCGATGTACAAAATGTCCCGAGATGTCGCACTAACTCGAAAAACTGAGAGCTGATAGCGGAGAGCGGAAGGGCGTGCGTGCGGTACCGATTTTGGCCGGAAAGGAACTGAAAGGAACCGGTTAGGAACCGGTTAGGAACCGGTTTTTTCGGACGCCTCATGCTGTAAATTGTTGCCCTTCACTGCTTTACATTTTTGGAGGCCCCGGATTTCTTTTTTTCAGTTCCATAGCAGCAAAGCGAGTTGTCAATTGCCAGTTGTCGGTTGTCAGTTGTAAGTTGTCGGTTGTCAGGGGTCAGGGGTACGGGCATCGCCATGTTCCAGTTCCATCGCTACATCCACGATCTATGATTAGCTACCGGCTCTCCGCATTCCCCTCTCTGCTATTCTCCTCACAGTCGGCAAGAATTCCCGCTTAAACTGCCTCTGTTAACATTGCCTCGGCGACCATTTGTCAGCTTCCGAAACCGTCGTTTGACAGACCCCCAATGCAGGTCATAATCGACGAGTGGGAGAAGCCGATGCCGTGGCATACCGCGCGCCACGCGATTGTGCTCGCCCGCTGTTAAGGAAGGGATGTAGCATTCATGGCGAAGCCTCAGTTTTCCGAGTCGGGCGGCGTGGCCGCGCCCCGCAAGCGTCGAAAGTTTTCACTTCACGAAGCCAATAAGGCGCTGCCGCTGGTGCAGCGAATCGTCCGCGATATCGTCGGTACTCACGGCCAATGCTCGCACCTGCAAGCCTCCATCGAATCAACCCCGCGGGGCAAGAAGAACGATGAGCTGGAAGGGCAGTTGGAAGGCAAACTGCAGCGGCTGCATGATCTGGTTGAAGAGATCAACCTCGTCGGCTGCGAGCTGAAAGATTGCTCGGTCGGGCTGATCGACTTTCTGGCCCGCCACCAGGGCCGCGACATTTACCTGTGCTGGAAGCTGGGTGAAGAACGCATCAACTACTGGCACGAACTGCACAGCGGCTTCACCGGCCGGCAGCCGGTGAGTGTGCTGCAGGACTAAAACTTTTTTGAAGGCGTCCCTCGCTTGCGGCTTCGCGGAATCAGCAGTTCGATTCTCACAGCAGTGCGCGAGCCCCGTCGTTAGCCGTTGATTGGCCGATCGCCTCGCGCATCTGTCGACCCTGCAGTTTGCCGAACAGCAGTAGCGATGCGACGGCGCCCAGCAAAGCCATGAGCATGTCTTTCTGCGCGTCCCAGATATCGCCTTGGCTGCCGAGAAAATCATCCGCTTGCTTACCTCCGAACATTGAAGCGTACTGCCATTCGAACAACTCGTAGCCGGCGCTGATGGCCAATGCGATGGATGTGCAGCAGACAAACATCCACTTGCCCGGCCGCAGCGGCGAGGTGCGAATCAACAGTTCGCGCGCGAGAATCGCCGGGATGACGCCTTGGAAGAAATGCCCCAAACGGTCAAAGTGGTTGCGCGAGTGGCCGAAGGTGTCGCGCGCCCAGTTGCCGATTGGAACATTGGCATAGGTGTAGTGCCCGCCGGTCATGAGGATGAGCGCGAAGAGCCAGACCAAAACGTAGCTGACGGTGGTGAAACGAAAGCGACGGTAGGTGAGCACAAGAATAGCGCCGCCGACCATCGCGGGGAGCGTTTCCATCAACCAGTTAAACCGCCCGGCGGGGTTGATCGCCGACCAAACGAGGAACGCCGCCGCAGTAATTATGAGGAATAAATGACTTGGTGCGATGTTCAAAGTGTTGCCGGCGATTTAATTGACGTCGCAGTCAATCCAGCCAATCCTTCTTCTTCAACCGCTCCGGCACGTATTCTTCAGTGACATAACTGATGTCTTTGGTAATGAGCGATTCCACTTCCATCTTAAACCCATTCGACATCATCCGGTCGATTTCCTTTTGCCATCCCTTGTGGCCGGCGAACCACGGATAGGCGGCAATTTCGCGGGCGCGTTTTTTGTCGTTGTCGTTGAGTTCGATCTGCACATCGTCCGATAGTTCGCACTCCGTGTAATCCTTCGATCGCACGCCGAGAAACTTGGCTTCGGGGATGGCGAGGCGTTCGGATTCGAAGGCCAGGCTGATCGAACCCTGCTTAATCACGCTGTAGATGTAATGCCCCCACGGATCGCAATCGAGCAGGCAATAGATCGGCAGGCCGAGCTCTTCATTCAGCCGGCGGAGGAGTCGGCGGACGCCTCTGGGCGGTTGGCCGCTGCCTTCGGTGAGGATGCAGTTATGTTTTTCCCAGAATCGGTCTTCGTTGAAGCGGCCCCAGACGGTGTCTTTTTCGACATGCAGCACAAATTTGGCTTCGCACTTTTTGAACTGGATCACATCGGGTTCGGTGATGCTCGGAACGGCATACCCGCCCGAGCCCATTCGGCGGCAGTCGATTTCATCGCCGGTGTCGATGATCGTGATATTGCCGACCATCGTGCCGCGCTTTTTGGCGTACACGTGCAATTCTTCGCGCAGGCTGCCCATGGCCACTTCCAGGTCTTCCAGAATTGCATCGCTTTCGTCCTGCGCGCCAAACGTCTTCTCGCCTTTGGTGCCCTGGATGGTGTGCAGGGCCTTGTAAAACATTCCGCGGAGGGAAAGGGTTTTTTCGGCTTCGATCAGTTGCTTGATGCTGTCGCCGTGAAGCACGGTTTGCATGAACTGCTTGGCCTGGCTGAGGTTGAACAGCTCGCGCACGGCTTTGCCGTCGCCCATCTGCAGGATGCCCTTTTTCTTGTTCCAGATGGTATTGGAACGCGTGCGCATCGGGATATCGATGTTGATATTTTTTTTCTTAAACGCCGCTGTGCTCACGCCGTCGGCCAAGTGGATGACCTTGCCAAGCGTGGCCTTGTCTCGCTCGCGAATACGCTTGTTCACGCGGTCCTGGGCGGCGGATGGTTTGCTGTTTGCCATGTTGAGTCTCCTTCTCAATCTTGCGCGGCGCGGTTTAGAAGGGGCGCGCCGCGGGTCGTCCATGATCGATCAGCATGCACGCCGCCGCAGCGACTATTGACCGCGCAGGCGCGTGGTGACGTTGTCCAGCACGTTCATAAAGTTAATGTAGCTGTCGTACGGCGATTCATACGGGCTGAAATACTTATGCACGTCGCCGTCGGCCCAGTATTTGGTGCACATGTAATAGAAGTGGTCGCTGGTGGTGAGGCGGCGCCAATCTTCAAGCAATTCCGGATCGGCCTTCTCTTTGAGCGCTCCTTCGATTTTATATAGCTCATGCAGCGCGTTGGATTGCATGGCATTGCCGAGCCATGCGCTTAAGTCGCGCTCGCTGTCGGCCCACGAAACCATGTGCGGCGCATCAATTTCGCCGGCGGGCTGATACTTGTCGATCACCTGGCTGGGGGTGAGGAATTCGTTCTGGTTGGAACTTTTAAGAATCGCTGTGGGCAAGTGCTTGAGAAAATCGAAAATGCCGGTGTCGGCCCACTGGTGTTCGCCAAAGGTTTCGTAATCCATGAACAGATTGCACACCTGCCCGTGACCGTTGATCTGATTCACCCAGCCGGCAAACTTATCGGCATTCAGCGGCCACTGTTCCCACAGACGGTTGCTGAAACGGAACGCGATGTCGTCGCTCAGGCGATAGTTCTTCAGCAGCAATTTAAGTTTCGGCGCGTGCGGCGGACGGTATACGTGATTGGGGCTGCGGCTGCCCAGCACCGCATCGGCCCCTTCTGCCAGGCACCCCTCGTAACCCATGTGGCTGACGAAATGGCCGAGGTCATTATTGTAAATCAACTCGGTATTACGAAAGACGCGGGCGTCCTGCCCAAAGAGTTCTTTGATCTTCGCCCGGTGCAGTTCAACCTGCGCGCGAAACTCTTCACGAGAATAGAGGAACGACAACGAGTGATGATACGTTTCGTTAAGGAATTCGACGCAGCCAGTGCTGTTCAATTCCCTGAAGCTTTCCAGGACTTCGGGCATGTGCCGCTGCGATTGCTCGATCAACATTCCCGAAAGCGAAAACGCCACACGAAACCGGCCCTCATGCCCGCGCAACATCTCAAGCAGCAGTTTGTTGGCCGGCAAGTAGCAGCGATGGGCCACGCGGCGAAGAATTTCGGCGTTCTTGGCATCGTCAAAATACGCTCGATCAGTATCAAAGACGCTATACCGCCGCAGGCGATGCGGCTGATGCACTTGAAAATAGAGGCAGACCGATGGCATGAATGCTTCCCTGCTGATGAACCCGACGATCTATCGATTCGATTGTACGGAAAAGCACAGGGAAGGGAATGCTGGGTGGCCACGAGAGTACCATCCTCAACGGCGTTCGCAGGGGTCTCGCAAATCACGCACGCAGCCGTTTCCGCCAATAGCCCGGCCGGCGGGCGGTGTGGCATACGGCCAGAACCAGCAATTCATCGTCGCCGACATGATACACAAGCATGTAGCTGAATTTGGGCATCAAATACCGCCGGATTGACGCCGGTACCCGTATTCCTGGCGGGCGAGAAAAACGTTCAGGGTGTGATTGAATTTCGAGGAGCGAGGCACGAACTTCCTGAACGAAAGCCCGGCCTAAGCCACGCTGTTGATCATCATACCAGCGTGCGGCCTCCCTGACTTCACGGAGCGCGCCGAGCAGGATGCGGACGGGCTTCATGGTTGCCGGCGATCCAATTCAGTGGCAACGTTCTCAAGTGCTTCAAACGCATCAACGGCCTTTTCTGTTCCGGCATGGTACTCCGCGAGCCGGCGGTCAATCTCTCGCATCTGCGGAGCGCTCAACTCGCCGGGCTGCAACTCGCCATCGATGGGTTCGACGCTGCTGAGCAGTTCTTCTGCAAGCTGCGCCCGCTCATCGTCTGGGAGTTTCATGGCTTGATCGCGAATGGCGGCAAATGGGGGCATCGCAATACCTCGGTGAAGATTCTATCATGTAAGCTGCCGATGTGCAGCATAATCTATCTCTGGGTCGACCATGCCCGAAAAACTCATCCGCGACCCCGTTCATGATGTTATCGCGTTTCAGACCGATCGCGATGAAGACGCGCTGCTGTTCAGCCTGCTCAACGCCAATGAATTCCAGCGGCTGCGCCGGATTCGGCAGTTGGGGATGGCTTCGCTGGCGTATCCGGGCGCCGATCACTCGCGTTACAGCCACAGCCTCGGGGTGATGGAAACCGCCCGGCGCGTGCTGGATCGTCTTGCCGAATCACACCCAATCGATCCGGCCGACCGCCTCGCCTGTGTGGCGGCGGCGCTGCTGCATGATCTGGGACATGGGCCGTTCAGCCATGTTTTTGAACGCGTGAGCGGAGTGAGCCATGAGCTGGTCACGCAGCGCGTGATTCTGGATCCGCAGAGTGACGTGAATCGCATTTTACGCGATCGTGATGCCGCACTGCCCGCTCGTGTCGCCGGACTGCTGCGGCACGACTCGCCGCCGACGTTTATTAATGATGTGCTTTCCAGTCAGCTTGATGCCGACCGGCTCGATTACCTGCTGCGCGACAATCACATGACCGGCAGCCGCTACGGCGATTACGACCTGAGCTGGCTGTTGCAGGCGATGACGATCGCCAAAACGACGAATCGCCTTGCGGTGCAATGGAAGGGCGTGAGCGCCGTTGAGGCGTATCTGCAGGCGCGCTATCACATGTATCGCAATGTGTACTTTCACAAAGTTGTCCGCTCGGCCGAGGGGATGGTCAAACTGGCGCTGCAACGCGCCAGCCGACTGGCGGTGCAGGGGCGGCTAAACTGGCCTTCGCGCGAGCATGGCGTTTGCAAGACGCTGCTCAGTTTGTCGCTGTCGAACGCGGAGTTTGTCGATCTGGATGACATTTCGGTGCTGCACTGCTTCAAGGAGTGGTCGCGCAGCGAAGATGCCGTACTGGCCCGTTTGTGCGGCGGACTGCTCTATCGGCGGTTGTATAAAACGATCGACCTCTCGCGCGTTGAACCCGCGGCGGCAGCGCATGCGGTGAAG
>Ga0163150_10010447_pt1 | contig 10043 bp, 3 predicted proteins | sample OliLakLV19P2IB_FD_148628 | JGI IMG/M metagenome (GOLD analysis project Ga0163150, IMG submission 148628) | Freshwater microbial mat bacterial communities from Lake Vanda, McMurdo Dry Valleys, Antarctica - Oligotrophic Lake LV.19.P2.IB | ecosystem: Environmental > Aquatic > Freshwater > Lake >...
CAGGACGCGCTCGTCGCCGGCCGCAACGGCGTCGTCACGCGCGTGCGCAACGTGCTCGCGCGCATCCCGGGGCGCGCGGCAGGACCGGCGATTGCACTGGCCGCGCACCACGATTCCGTCGCGGCCGGCCCGGGTGCGTCCGACGACGGCGCCGGCGTCGCGGCGATCGTCGAATGCGCGCGCGCGCTGCAGGTCAGCGGGCCGCTGGAGCATCCGCTCGTGCTGTTGATCACCGACGGCGAGGAGGTCGACCTGTCGGGTGCGGCCGCGTTCGTGCGCGAGCACCATTGGGCCAAGGACGTGCGCGCGGTCGTCAACGTCGAGGCGCGCGGCACCGGCGGGCTCGCCTACCTGTTCCAGACGGGGCCGGGAGCCGGGCCGGCGCTGCAGCGCTTCGCGCAGATCGCCGAGCGGCCGGTGACGAGCTCGACGGCCGCGTTCGTGTACGAGGTGCTGCCGAACGACACGGACCTGTCCGTGTTCCTGGCCGCGGGCTGGACCGGGCTCAACTTCGCCTACATCGACGGATTCCAGCGCTACCACACGAGGCTGGACCACCTCGCGAACCTCGACGAGCGGAGCCTGCAGCATCTGGGCGACGGCGCGCTGGCCGGCGTGCGCGCGCTGGACGGCATCGATCTGGCTCAGCCGCACGTAGAGCGCGGCGAGCGCGTGTGGCACGACGTCCTGGGACGCTGGGTGATCGGCTGGCCGCGCGGCTGGAGCTGGCTCCTCGCGATCGGCGCGCTCGCGGCGCTCGTCCTCGCGACTTTGCGGCGCCGCTCGCGCGGGCGCGGCGAGCTGCGCGGCGGACCGATGGCGCAACCCGAGTCGATGCTGCGCGCGGTCGGCGCGGGGTTCGCCGGCATCGCCTTGGCGGCGCTGGCCGTGTGGGGCGCGACCGCGATCCAGAAGCTGATCCACGGCGTGCCCGATCCGTGGGCCGCGCACCCCGGACGCTGGGACGCGGCCTGCGTGCTGCTCGCCTCGGCCTGCGCGTTCGGGGCGGCGCGGTGGCCGTTCGTGCGCGGCGCCGATCCGCGCTCGGCGTTCCTGGCGCAGTGGATCGTCGTCGCGTTCGTCGGGCTTCTCGTGGCGATCTTCCAGCCGGCGCTCTGTCCCCTGTTCGTCGCACCGGCGCTCGCCGCGGCATTCGCGGCCTGGACCGGGCTGCCGAGCCAGCGCCCGGTCGTCTTCCACGCCGCGGTCCTCGCGACGGTGGCCCTCTCGGCGCTCCTGTGGTTCCCCTTCCTGCGCGGCGTCGAGCTGGCGCTCGGATTCCACGCCCCCTACGTGCCGGGCGCGATGGCCGGTTTCGTGGCCGCATCGGCCGTGCCGCTCCTCGCGCGCGCGGCCGGCACGCCGGCGCGCATCGCGACGATCCTGGCGGCGGTGGTCTGGATCTGGCTCGCGTTCACACCGGCCTACACACAGCGCTCGCCGGGCTGGTGCAACGTCGCGCACGTGCAGACCGGCGCCGACGCGCGCTGGTGCGTGCAGACGTTCGGCACGCCCTCGCCGCTGGGCGACGCGCAGCTCGACGAGCACGCCTCGAGCCCACTGCCGTGGGCGCCCTTCCCGCGGCCCGGCCTCCTCGGGCCCGCGCCGGCTCACGCCGAGCCGCCGCCGACGGCCGAAGTCGCCGAGCTCGCGAGCAACGACGGCCTCCGCCGCGTGCGCGTGCGCCTGGCCTCGCCGCGCGGAGCGACGACGTTCCTGTTGGGGTTCCCGCAAGACCGCGTCGAGGTGCGCTCGATCCGCTCGGGCGGGCTGCAGGTCGTCGGCGAGCCGCCGTCGCGTTCGCCCCTCGTGTTCGTCGGGATCGAGCCGCCCGGCGTCGACATCGAGATGACGATCCGCGCGGGTCCGGCGTTCTCGTTCGAGCTGGCCGACGTGCGCTCGGGCTTGCCGCCGCTCGAACCCGACCTGCGCGCGCTGCGACCGGAGACACGCGTGCCGCGCAGCACGGGCGACGTGTCGGTGTGGGCGACGCGGTTCGACATCGCTCGCGATTGAGAGCACTCGGTCCCGTCACGTGCGGAATCGCGCGCGATTGCAGCGACATTCCTCGACTCTTCGCGCGAGCACGAGGATCGGTACGTTCGTCGTAACTCGACGGTGCGGCTGCGGTATCCCGCCCGGACCTGCTCCCCAGCGGCTCCTCCTGCCTCGCTGGTCACGTCGGCCAGCGTGGGTCGGAGACATTCCAGAAGGATCGATTGCCGATGGCCGATCAACGGGGTTTCCGTCCGTTCGATTTCCTGCGCGACGCGTCGCGCAATTCACCGTGGGTGCTGATCGCGGTCGCGCTGCACGTCTTCCTGATCGCTGGCGCGGCGATCTTCTATACGGCGCATCAGGATCACGCGAAGGCCGACGAGCCGATCACGATCCTCCCTCGCAAGCCGCCTCCGGTAGCAGAGCTTCCGATCCCGCCCGAGATTCCGCCGGTGCGCACGATCCCGCCGATGGATGACACCGAGCTGACCCCGATCGACACCTACATCGTCGACCAGGTCGCCGTGGAGAGCCCGATGGACGAAGTCGGCGATCCGAACTCGACTTCGGAGCTGGACGCCGGAGGCAGCACGGCGAACGGCGTCGGTACCATCGGCACGAAAGGGACGGGACCGGCGCCCTTCCAGGGTCGCGGACCCGGACTGCTCCCCCCGAAAGGCACCCCGCCAGGGAAGACGCCCACGGTAATCGACATGGCCGTTCTGGAGGGTCTGCGCTGGCTCGCGCGCCACCAGAACGAGGACGGCTCGTGGAGCGCGGCGACCTTGAACGAGGTCTGCCCCTGCGACGAGCCGGTCTACAACCCGAAGAAGGCCTACCCGCGACTGTACGACACGGGCCTCACGAGCCTCGCGCTCCTGGCCTTCCTGGGCGCCGGCATCTCGCACGAGCACAAGGCCGACCTGGTGGACACGACCACCGGCAAGCGCCACAAGGCCGGCGAGATCGTCAAGAAGGGCCTGCGCTGGCTCGTCGCGCAGCAGAACGCCGACGGCTCGGTCACGCCCGACCGCGCGTTCCTCTACAACGAGGCGCTGGCCGCCATGGCGCTCTCCGAAGCGTACGGCCTGACGCAGCACCGCTTGTGGCGCGAGCCGGCGCAGAAGTCGCTCGACTTCCTGCAGGCCGCGCAGCGTCCCAGCCCGCACGATCCGAACGCTGCGTGGGGGTGGCGCTACGTCTCGCGCCAGGAGATCGAGTCGTTCCACCGCGGCGCCGGCAGCCAGGACGCCGACCTGCAGAAGGAGCTCTTCGACGCCGACATCTCGGTCACGGGCTGGGCGGTCATGGCGCTGAAATCGGGCCAGCTCTCGCGGCTCCAGGTGTCACCCGCGTCCCTGGCGGGCGGCGTGGCCTTCGCGCGCCACGTGACCCAGATGGGCGGCGACGGGCGCCCGACCGGGCTCGTGGGCTACCTGGATCCCAAGTCCGCCGGCGCCAAGGTCACGGGCCCGAACGACCAGTACGCCTACCACCCGGGCTCGATGTCGGCCCTGGGGATGTGCATCCGCATCTTCGCCGAGCACGACGCCCTGGACCCGTTCCTGAAGCCGGCCGCGGACCAGATCGTCAAGGACCTGCCGGCCGTGTCCAAGGACGGCCTGTCGGTCGACTACTACTACTGGTACTACGCCTCGCTGGCGCTGAACCAGCTCGACGGGCCCGACGCGCCCAAGAAGTCGGGCAAGTACTGGCCGGCCTGGAACAAGGCCATGGTCGACGCCGTGCTGGCCTTGCAGGACAAGACGCGCGGGGCCTGCTCGAACGGCGGTTGGATGCAGCCCGACCGCTGGTCGCTCGACCACGGCGGTCCGCTCTACGCGACGGCCCTGAACGTCCTGACGCTCGAGGTCTACTACCGCTACGAGAACGCTTTCGGGGGGCACAAGCGGAACTAGGAGCGGGGACCTGGAGCGGCGGTGCGTCGAAGAACGACGCGCCGCCGCTCCGTTCCATGTCTTAGAGAGGTCCGCGGCAGCGGCCGGGCCAGGACCGCCGACGCACCGTTGCCCGACCGTTGGAATCGGGTAACATCCCGCCCCTTCCTGGGTAGGACGGCATCCGGACCTGAGCCTGGGATGCCCTTCCGGGGGGGACGGCGGCCAGGCCTGGCGCGCCCGAATACGGGCCCAAGCAGACGAGGCGACGAACGATGGCGGAGTCCACGGGTAGCAGCCCGGTCGAGTTCTTCCGGAACCTTTCCCGGAACTCGCCGTGGGTCATGATCGCGATCGCCCTGCACCTGATCCTCATCGCCGGGGCGGCGATCTTCTACACGGCCACGCACACGACGAACAAGGAGGACGAGGGCACGACCATCGGCCTCTCGAAGCCCAAGGCCGTCGAGGAGGATCTCGTCCTGCCGCCCGAGCAGATCGACCGCAAGGCGATCCCGAAGAACGAGGAGGCCGAGCTCGTCTCGATCGAGGAAGACGTCTACATCCCGACGAACGAGGAGGTCCCCGAGGACCTCTTCCAGGACCGCGGCGACCCGACCTCGGACGCCACCGGCGGCACGACGGGCGGCACCGCGATCGGCGTCGGCAACGTCGGTCACGCCGGCCTGCGCCCGAGCCCCTTCGGCGGCCGCAAGCTGGGCACCGGCCCGCGCCAGGGCCGACCGGGTGGCCCGACGCAGGGCACCGAGCGCGCGGTCCTCGACGGATTGCGCTGGCTGGTCCGCCACCAGAACGAGGACGGCTCGTGGAGCCCGGCGACGCTGCGCGAACGCTGCGACTCCGACGACCCGGCCTACAACCCGAAGAAGCCGTACACGAACCACTACGACACGGGGCTCACCGGCCTCGCGCTCTTGTGCTTCCTCGGCGCCGGCTTCAGCCACGAGTCGAAGCAGGTCATCGTCGATACGTCGATGGGCAAGCGCTACAAGATCGGCGACGTCGTCAAGAAGGGCCTGCAGTGGCTGGTGAAGAGCCAGAACACGGACGGCTCGTTCAGCAAGGACAAGGTGTTCATGTACAACGAGGCCCTGGCCGCGATGGCGGTCACCGAGGCCTACGGCCCGACGCAGGCGCGCTTCTGGCGCGAGCCGGCGCAGAAGGCCATGAACTTCATCGCCGGCGCCCAGCGCCCCAGCCCGCACGGCACTGGCCTGTGGGGCTGGCGCTACGCCTCGCGCCAGGAGATCGAGCAGTTCCACCGCGGCGCGGGCAGCCAGGACGCCGAGCTGCTCAAGGAACTCTACGACGCCGACACGTCGGTGACGGGCTGGGCCATCATGGCGCTCAAGTCGGGCATCCTCTCGGGCCTGGACATCCCCGAGGAGCACATGAAGGGCGGCGCGGCGTTCGCCAACCACGTCACGCAGCTCGGCGGCGACGGCAAGCCGACCGGCATGGTCGGCTACCTCGACGCGAAGGGCGCGGGCGCCAAGGTGACCGGCGCGTACGACCACTACATCTACCACCCGGCTTCCATGTCGGCGCTGGGGATGTGCATCCGCATCTTCGCCGACCACAACCCCGACGACCCGTTCCTGAAGGCCGGCGCGGACCAGATCATCAAGGACCTGCCGACGATCTCCAAGGACAAGCTCTCGCTCGACTACTACTACTGGTACTACGCCTCGCTGGCGCTGAACCAGATCGACGGTCCGGACGCGCCCAAGAAGACGAACAAGTACTGGCCGGCCTGGAACAAGGCGATGGTCGACGCGGTCCTGGAGCTGCAGGACCACAAGGAACGCAACTGCACGAACGGCGGCTGGATGGACATGGACCGTTGGGCCTTCGACCACGGCGGGCCGCTCTACACCACGGCGATCAACGTGCTGACCCTCGAGGTGTACTACCGCTACGAGAACGCGTTCGGCGCGGTCAAGATCCCCGCCAAGAAGAGCGGCGCGAAGGCCTCCGACGAGCCCGCTCCCGAGGCCCCCAAGTGATGCGATCGGTCGACACGCCGATCCTCTCCCTCCGGTCCTCTTCCACACTCTCTCTCCGCAGCAAAGCATGAGCGCGTCTCGGATCGCAGCCGGCATCTTCGTCGCCACTTCCGTCTTGGCGGGCGGTGGCGTTGCGCGCGCCCAGAGCCCGGCCGTCCTGGGCAAGTCGGACGCCGATTTCGCGCAGGCCCTGCTCAGCAGCGGCTACACCGACCTGGCCGAGCGTTTGCTCACCCTGCTGCAGTCGCAGGGGAATCTGCCGCCCGAGGAGGCGGCCAGCGTCAAGGCGCTGCACCTCGACCTGCGGCTCGACCTGGCGATGCGCGAGGCCGACCTGATCCAGCGCAAGGACCTGCTCACCACGATCCTCCAGGAAAAGGAGGACATCGTGCGCGGCTACGCCGGACGCAAGGTGGCGCAGGACACGGCCGCGACGCTGCCCGACGTGTACCAGCGCCTGGGCGAGACGATCTCGCGCGCGATCCAGTCCGAGAAGGACCCGAACCTGATCGCGCAGCTCCAGAAGGAGGGCGCCGACATCTTCAGGGCGGCCGAGGAGAAGCTCGAAGGCCGCATCGGCGACCTCGAGGACGCGATCGGCGAGAGCACGACGGCGCAGCCGAAGCTCGAGAACGAGTTGATCGCCGCGCTCTTCAACCTGCCGAAGACGCGCTACTACCACGCGCTCCTGTTCGGCAAGGCCGACACGACGTCGCGCGACGTCCACCTCGACCTGGCGATCACGGGCTTCCAGGAATTCCAGCTCGACTACGGCGACACGCTATTTGGCTACCAGGCGCTCGTCTACGAAGGCCTCGCCAACAAGGAGAAGGAAGCGTGGGACGACGCCGAGCTGGCGTTCGACGACGCGATCGGCCTGCGCGATGGATACGTCGCCGACTCGAAGGGCGTCTTCGCCGGCATGGGTCCGTACGAGGCCGACCTCGTGTCGTGGGCCGTGCTGCAGAAGGTGCTCATGCTGACGGAGCGCAACCGCGTTCCGGATGCGATCGCCGAAGCCAAGAAGTTCTTCGACACGACGCCGGCGCCGGACGAGGCGCGCCACGGTCTCGCCCTGCGCGCCGCGCTGGCGGACGCGTACCTGAAGGCCGGCGACATGAAGGCTGCGGCCGACCAGGCCGACAAGCTGGTCGAGGCCGATCCGCGCGGCCCGTGGGGCGCGACGGGACGCGAGATCCAGGGTCGTCTGCTCCAGTCGGGTGGCCCCGTCGATCCTGAGAAGGTCCTGCGCATCGCGCAGACCCTGCTCGAGCGCGGCGACAGCGATCAGGCCGTCCGCGTCGCGCACCAGGCGATCGCGGCGATCGGCAAGGATCCCAAGCTCGCCGGAACGGGCGTCGAGGCCTGGCTGCTGATCGGCTCGACGTTCCTCACCCGCCAGTGGGATCACGAAGCCGCCCTGGCATTCGACGCGGCCGAGGAACGGTTCGGCGCGGGCATCGAGCGCACGCCGGTCGCGGAGCGCGCGGCCGAGGCGCTGTACCAATCGATGCGGATCTACTCCAAGCTCGCGAAGGCCGAGAAGAAAACCTTCTACGCCACGCGCGCCGCGGAACGGCAGAAGGCGCTCTCGACGAAGTACGCCAACACCGCGCGCGGCGAGGAAGGCGCGATGTTCGAGGGCCAGGCCCTGGCCGACGAGAAGAAGTACGTCGAGGCCGCGGAGTTCTACGGCCGTGTGCCGCCGACCGCGCCGACGTACCTCGAGGCGCAGTTCCGCGCGGGCGAGGCCTACTTCTTCCGCGTCGACGAGCTGCTCAAGGCCGACCCAAAGAGCCCCGAGGGGAAGACGTTCGGTCAGCAGGCCGAGACGCTGATGAAGAAGTCCATGACCGAGGCTGACCTGGCCTACGGCAAGACGATGGACCTGTCGGCCAAGGCGCGCCTCGACAGCATCGGCCGCCGCGCGCGCATCCGTCTGGCCGAGCTCTATCTGACCGCCGGCATCGATCGCCCGGCCGAGGTGATGCCCCTGCTCGACGGCGCGGACGACCGGTACCCCGGCGACGCCGGGCGCTTCTGGGGCTTCCGCATCGCTGCGCTCCGCGGGCAGGGCAAGCTCGACGACGCGATCACGCTGCTCGAGGCGCTGACGCTCAAGGATCCCGAGTCGAAGACGATCGGCCCGGCCGCCGGCAGCCTCGCGCGCGCGCTCGACGAGCGCGCGGACGAGTTGCGCGACAAGGAGAAGAAGCCCAAGGAAGCCGAGGCCCTGCGCCGCAAGGCGGCCACGTTCTACGCCAGCGAGGGCCGCGGCCTGCTCAAGGCCGACCCCATCCGGGTGTCGGCGGTCGAGCAGACGGCCGGGCGCCTGTTCGCGCTGGGCCTGATCGCGAACGAGGTCCCCGACCCTCAGATCACGTTCGTCGGCTGGGATCCCGCGAAGAACAAGGAGACCGCGAACTGGTCCCTGTGCACCGATCTCCTGAAGCGGGCTCTCGAAGTGCAGCCCGGCTACCTGATGCAGGTGACGCAGGGACGCGCCTACGGTTTCCTGGGCGAGTACAAGAAGGCCGCCGACGTGCTGGGCGCGTTGTTCGACGTCGAGCCGATCTACGACGCGACGAATCGGACGTTCAACCGCAGGCTCCTGAAGGGCAAGCCGGAGCTCTTCAACTCGTACCTCGAGTGGGGCGTCGCCGAGCACCTCGTGGCGCAGAAAGACCAGGATGCCGACCGCTTCCGCCGTGCCCAGGTGATCCTGACGGCGATGACGAAGAACCTCGATGCGATGACGCGGAACTGGTGGTACGTGAAGTACTACGAGATCTCGAACATGTACGCCTCGGGTGCCTACGCGGACGCGTGCTTCGGCATGAACGATCTCGAGCGCACGACAGAGGGGCTCGGGAAGGAATTCGGACTCAACGACGAGTTTGCGCAGCTCAAGGACCAGTTGAAGGACAAGTGCAAGTGACGACGATCCAGTTCCGCAGCGCCCCAAACCTCCTTGCCGCGCCGTGGCGCGCGGCGTCGGTCCTGGCTGCGCTCCTCCTCTGTGCCGGGCCCGCCGCGACCGCTCCGGCCCTTGTCGGTGCGACGGCCCCGCGTGTTCCGTCCCAGGACACGAACCGCGACGTCGTGCAGCTCAAGAGCGGCGCGACCGAGTTGGGCAAGATCAAGTCCGAGGACTTCAGCGGCGTCGAGATCGACCCGGTCAAGGGCGAATCGAAGCGCATCGCCTGGGCCGACATCGCGCCGAGCGGCATCACGTACGGCACGCCGGCCGAGTGGCTGTCGATCCAGGACCTGCTCAACGCGAGCCAGTTCGAGGAAGCGGTGCCGAAGCTCGACGAGCTCAAGGCCGACGCCAAGCTGCGCGCACCGGTCAAGCAGAACGTCCTCTACTACCTGGGCGTCGCCAAGCAGCGTCAGGGCAAGCCCGACGAGGCGCTGGCCGCGTACAAGGAGCTGCTCGCGGCGTTCCCGAACTCGCGCTACTTGATGGAGGTCGGCGAAGCGACGGTCGCGATCCACACCGCGAAGAAGGATCTGGCCGGCGCGAACAAGGCGCTCGACCAGATCTCGAGCGACGCGACGACGGCCGGCGTCGACGCGAGCTTCTCGGCCGCGGTCAACGTGCTGAAGGGCCGCGTGTTCGAGGAGCAGAAGGACTACGCCAAGGCGCGCGGCGTCTACGACGTGGCCAGCAAGGCGGCTGGCATCCCGCTGAACGTCCAGCTCCAGGCCGAACTGGGCGCGGCACGCACCGCGGTCGCGCTGAACCAGAAGCCCGAGGCCGAGGCGGCCTACCGCAAGATCATCGCGCGCGACGCCCCGAACCCGGTGATGGCCGGCGCGTGGAACGGCCTGGGCGACCTGGCGCTGGAGCGCGGTCGCACGGCCAACGGCGGCAAGGGCGACGCCGAGCAGATCCTCGACGCGCTCTACATGTACCTGCGAGGCGTCGCGCAGTACCCGGCGCTGCCGGGGCAGCCGACGCAGGAATACGAGCGCGCCCTGGCCGGCGCCGCGACGTCGTTCAAGTACCTGTCGGAGCTCGAGAAGGTCGCCGACAGGAAGCGCCAGTACGCTGAACGCTCGGCACAGCGCGCCGCGCAGCTCCGCAAGGAATTCCCGAACTCGACCTACCTGGCGG
>Ga0163150_10010451_pt1 | contig 10041 bp, 7 predicted proteins | sample OliLakLV19P2IB_FD_148628 | JGI IMG/M metagenome (GOLD analysis project Ga0163150, IMG submission 148628) | Freshwater microbial mat bacterial communities from Lake Vanda, McMurdo Dry Valleys, Antarctica - Oligotrophic Lake LV.19.P2.IB | ecosystem: Environmental > Aquatic > Freshwater > Lake >...
CCCCGGTCGGCGTCATCGAGGTTCTGAATAGAGGTACAGGCCAGATCACCCGCGACGATCTCGACGCGTTGATGATCATCGGCTCCATTGCCGCGTCCGCCATTGAACGCATCAACAGTGCTGAGGCATTGCGTCTGAAAGACCTTCAACTGCAACAATCGGTAAAAATGGAGATCATCGGTCGGTCGGCGGAACACATCGCCCACGATTTCAATAATCTTCTTGCTGGCATAAAAGGATTCACCCAATTGATTGCGAAGACTCTGGCCCCCGATGCCGCTTCGAGACAGTACGTGGACCAAGTGATGAAGGTGGTGAAACAGGGGAGGGGCCTGACCAAGCAGTTGCTGGCCTACATCGGAAATCAGGTATTGGAACCCCAGGCTGTCAATCTGAATGATCTCGTGTCCAGTATGGAGAAGATACTGCGATTGTTCATCGGGAAGGGGATTGCTCTATCCATGAATCTAGACCCGCGTCTTGGCCAGGTGAAGGCTATTCCTGTTCACATCGAGCAAGTCCTCATGAACCTGTGTGTGAATGCCCGTGATGCCATGCCGAAGGGGGGATCGCTCACCATTGAGACGGCAATGGTCGAGTTGGATGACAAGTATTCCCGTCAAACGCCAGACCTCTCCCCCGGATGGTATGTTCGGCTCTCGGTCACCGATACTGGGTCCGGCATGGATCAGGCGGCGAAGGAGAAATTATTCAAGCCGTTCTTTACCACGAAGGCGCCGGGGAAAGGAACCGGCTTGGGGCTGTCTATCGTCCATGGGATCGTGAAGCAAAGCCATGGTCATGTGGCTGTGACCAGCGAGGTAGGGCGGGGCACCACGTTCACAATCTATCTGCCTCTGGTTGAACCCCCAAGTTCTGACAGGCGCACAGACGACTGTGTCCCAACGGTAGCCCAGAATACTGATCAGGAATCAGTTCGGTCTCAATAGCTGTTTTAGCCAGCCGTCGCCCACCGCGCACCTTGGTTCATTGTTCGTATCTCATCTGGACAGCAAACATTTCACGAATAACGATTTCCCGGACTCGGCCAATTGTCCAGTCTGTCTGTTTGAAGCACTTGTATTTCTTGGTGGCGCCTGGCTGCCATGAAGTTTTCAGAAGGGAAGGCAGGGAAGGCTCTGAATCAGAGGGCCGAGTGAGTTTGCCGAGTATTGAACGGCTGAGTCTGGGAGCTGTTTGTTCCTGCCCGCTACCCACGCCCGCCATTCGCGCCTCACTTCGCCGCATACATTCTTGACGCGCCTGCTTTCCGAGCGTAGGGTCTCACGGTGTCCGGATCGCAGGACGAGGTATCGAATGGCATCTGCATTTTCCCATGCCATTGTCGCTCTGGCGATGGGGAAGGCCTTTCAGAACAAGGAATTGAGTCGGCGCGAACTGTTCTTGGGCGCGCTCTGTTCAGTCGTGCCGGATTTTGATGTGATCGGGTTGTACGTCGGCATCCGCTACGGCGACGTGTGGGGCCATCGTGGACTGACGCATTCGATCATGTTTGCGGTGCTGTTAGCCGCAAGTCTTGTGGCCTTGTGGTATCGAGACAAGGGCAAGCTCGCGATGACGGGGATTTTTCTCTATTTCTTTCTCTGCACTCAGTCGCACGGCGTGCTCGATGCCATGACAAATGGAGGGTTGGGCGTGGCGTTTTTCTCTCCATTCGATACCACAAGATATTTCTTCCCCATGCGACCAGTCCTTGTGTCTCCAATCGGTGTCAGCAAATTTTTCAGCGACTATGGTGTTCGTGTCCTCGCCAGCGAAGCGATATGGATCTGGCTGCCATCCGGTGTGGCGTTTCTGGTGTTTCGTGTCGTCCAGAGGCTGTGGCCAGCCAAGTCCGCGCCGTCTCCTTCATCGACGGCCTAACCCGCATTATTCATGAGCGCTTCTGCTGCAATCGCGGATTCGCTGCTGCGACAAACCTTCGGCGGGCAGGCTCGCCGTTCGCTCCCTCGGCGTACTGTTCAAGTACGCCGAGGGGCCTCACGGCTCCGCGTGCCCGTCTCGCTACGCGACTGCGCGATTTCGGGACGAACCGTCATGAATAATGCGGGCTAAGCCCATTCCTGATCGCCCAGGGCTCAGCAAGAAATAGGATGCGCTCGCATGCTTGCCGCGTATTTTACGAGGACCGGGGTGGTGCGATAATGCGGAATCTGACTTCATCCACCAGTGTATCGGCAGACGTCTTCTCCCCCACAAATAACCCACAGTGGTAGAGGCCCGCTGTCCATCCAAGCTTTGGAGGGACTAACATAAAATAGCCGGACTGGTCGTTCATGGTCGTCATGACTCGGTCCTGTGCGACGGCGGGTTGCTCTCCTGTCATCTCAGATGTTTCCACAAAACATCGGGCTGTGAGGGGCACGGCGTCAAATGAGGCTGACACCAGGCCAAAGACTAAGTAGACCTCTGCTTGTGTACTGGGAAAGCTGTCGCCCGGATATACGGGAATAAATTCATGGGCGCCGGTGGGAAAATCATCCCGTACGACCTTGCTTGCGGGAATCACAAATCGAAACCAACTGAAATCAGCGTCTCTCCCCATAAGAGACGCTTGCGGATCCAGTGGTTTTTGGGGTTTAAATCGCTCATTGGCTCTGGCGTACAGCTCTTCTTCCGGAGAGAGTGAGGGAGCGGGTGACTCGTCCGGGGGGGTGGGGCGTGCAGCCGCATCAGCCTGCCGCGTGGCGAATTCAGGAACATGGGGCCGCACTTTCTCGAGCCATCGTGCGATTTTATTTTTATCCAATACACGGGTGTCAGGTGGGAGTCGCACATGCTTGTTGGTTTCTTCAAATTCGACCGCGGCATCATAGAGAGTGTGAAAATGGACGAACGCATCTTCCCATTGTTCCAACTCTACGAAACACTGGCCCATCCGAAACACCGTGTCTGCGTAGTCGTCGTCGTTGGGGTCGAGGTTGGAGACCTTGCCAAACACAGTCAGCGCGTCTTTGCACCGGCCGAGCTGCATAAGGGTCAGTCCCAATTGATAATTGGCGAGCGCATCATCGGGATTGAGGGCCAGCATTCGTTGATAGATCGGCTCAGCCTCCTGATATCGGCCCATCGAGAAGAGTTGCCAGGCCTCCGCACGAATTGAAGCCCACTCCTTGCGCTGTGCTCCTGTCATCTCTTTGGTGAGAACGGGGTCGAAGCGCCGGCCTCGATCGATGGAGTTGCCATTCACTTGTGCCAGAAGATTTCTGGCAGGGAGTTCCAGTGGAGAACCGGAGGAGATACTGTGTAACACGTACTGCACGTCACGCTCTGCGCCGTCATAGTCCAAGACGTCGAACCGCGCACGGGCCAACGCTAATCGCCATCCGAGCATATCTGGAGCGAGTCCCACTGATTTTTTGTACGATTCGAGTGATTCCTCGAGACGATTGTGTTTTCGGAGTTCTTGCGCCAGCCGAAGATGAACCAAGGGATTCTGACCATCGCTGCGTGCGATGCGCCCTAACTCTGCGATGGATTCCTCACCCTGTCCTGACCGAGTCAACACACTCCACTTGGCCCATCGTACATCCAGGGCGGTCGGAATTTTGGCGAGGACCGTCTCATAGGCCTCAACCGCCTCACGGGGGCCTCGGGATGTGGTGAGAATATCGGCGCGTAATTTCTGGAGCGTAAGTGCGTCAGGGTAGTCGTGGATGCCTTGGTCTAGGATCTCCAGTGCGGTGGCCGACGTTCCATCCTCCCACACCACTCTCGCCTGTTCGGCAATGTGCTCTGCTGGACGTAGCGATCGATCTTCCGCATGCGAGAAGGATCCCAGTGTCAGCGTCACACACAGTGGTACGCCGACGAGCAGGGCGATAGCACCCTGTCGAAGTTGCACGAGGGGCCGTGGGATAGGAGATGGCGACGATCTATTCATGAACGTGGAGACATCCGTGCACTGAGACTTACTATACCAAGAAGTTCTGTGATGGTGAAATGAGCCACCGGTTTGTTCCCGTCTCCTGTTCGTTAGCCGCCACCGGTGTAAACGAGTGCCGTCGTGATACACTTGCCTTCCTCATGTTCGACGTCATTCTCTATCAGCCGGAAATTCCTCCGAACACCGGCAACATCATCCGGTTGTGTGCGAATACGGGCGCGAAGCTGCATCTTGTGAAGCCGCTGGGGTTTTCTTTGGACGACAAACAATTACTGAGAGCCGGGCTGGACTATCACGAATTCGCGACAATCTCGGTCTATGAAAGCTGGGCCGATTGCGCAGCCGGCTTCCACGATCGCCGCGTATTCGCCGTCTCCACGAAAGGCACCCAGCAATACGACCTGGTAAGCTATGCCGTCGGTGATGCCTTTGTGTTTGGCCCGGAAAGCCGTGGGTTGCCGGCTGAGATTCTGAAGTCGGTTGCCGAGTCGCAACGTATTCGTGTTCCCATGGTCCCTGGAAATCGAAGCCTCAATCTCTCCAACGCGGTCGCGGTGGTGGTTTACGAAGCCTGGCGGCAGCTCGGATTTGCTATAGAGTGAAGCGGTAGGCGGCGATGGCATTTCTTCCACGCCATCAGCTTGTGCGGGCTAGCAGTAGGCTGAAAAACTCAGTTTTTGCGCGGCAAGGTCCACTGGTATAGGTAGGTTGATAGTGCCGGATTACCGGCAGGATGCTCAAAAAGGCTGTCCAGCAAGGCCGCAGCGAGCGAAGAGGTGAGGAGGTACGTACCGCACTTCGTGTGGGCCGTTCGCACTTGCAATGCATCATGGCGAACGGAAAAGCCCGTACAGTGCTTCCGACCTCCGAGACGCTCCTCCTCAACGTTGAGCCTCTGAGCGACGCGAGAACGCCGCTGGCAGACTTTTTCAGCATCCTGCTAGAGCTCCTCTTCTTTCAGACATCTCCCAAGTCCCTGCTGCTCGGCGAAATAATAGGCATAGTGCAGCGCCGCGAGATTGGCGATGCGCTCTTCGGCCTCGTCGCGTGTGTCGGCGTAGATGATGTGGATGCCATATCTGGCAGCGAGGGCGTCCAGAAAATCCATCAGCCCGATCTTGTGATATTGGTTGAGCCGTCCTCCGGCTTTGCGGTGTTGGAGCATGCCTTCGATGACGAGGACACGAGCGGGGAAGGCGAGAACCTGTTCGAGTTCCTGGAGAAACGGCGTGCGGTTGTGCGAAGGGTTTGAGAAAACCGTATAGAGTTCTTCGACGCCCATGCGTTTGATACACAACAGCTCAGGGATTTCCGCAATCGCATAGCCACTGACGGGCAAGGTCTCTCGCATCGTCCCGGCGATGCGGACAAAGCCGTGAAAGTCGTAGGGTTGGAACTCCCGCGGATCGACGTAGAGATGAATGGCCGGGACCATGAGTTTGGGTTGGCCTTGCGGAGAGAGCAACATGATGAGCGATCGTGGTCCGCGAGAGCCCTGGCTGGATCGAGCGGTCTCGTGCGCGCGCGGCGGGGTGGAGGCGTAGGTTCCAGACGATGGACTCGCTGCCGGAGTAGGACGCGCGGGTGGTCTGGGGGAGACCGAGGGTTGGATCGTGGCATCGTAGCGCGCCCGTGCCGTAGGATCGCTTAGGGTTTGATAGGCTTGATTGAGCAGTTGTGTCCGGACTTCGGCTTTGCGGTGCAGGGTCGGCGCATGCCCGAAACGATCCGGGTGCCAGACCTGAATCTGTTCATGCCAGGCTTTCTTGAGTTCTGCGTCCGTTGCGGTGGGCGAGAGTTCGAGCAGCGCATAGTAGTTGGTCGTCTGTTCCTCCCGCATCGCATTCTCCTTGTGAACGCGACGGAGTGTAGCGGAGTAATAGGGAGAGATCCAGCAGGCCACAATCGCTGGGCTTGCGAGATTGTTCAAAAGGCTCCAAAGAGCTTAATCAGGTATTCGATGATCTGCGCACCGCCATAGCCGCCAAATGGTATGAGCAACGCCTGCAGCGCAGGTTGCTGAGCAAGGGACACAAATGCGCCCTCGCGAGTGTTGCTGATGCGACTGATGAGCTGATCAATTGGCTCAGTGTTGAGCGATGGCCATGCCGGCGTGGACCGTTTCTCTTTGTAGTAGGTGAGCGTCCTACCGCGCATCTCCTTGGCGCTTTTGTTGAGCAGCCACGCGCTATGGAGCGCATAGGTGAGCGCGAGCCCGATGACGAAGACCAGCGGGAGTGGAAAATCCATGGCATCGAAGAAGTTACTCCGTGCCAGCACGATGAACAGGAGTGAGACGAATGGCAGGTGCATGAGCCACTCGATGCGTTGCGTGGCGCGGACGATCAGTTGGAAGTCGAGATAGTCGTCGAGCTGCGCGCGCGGGACACCGGTTTCTCTCTCCGTGTGAGCGAGCAGTTGGCCGGGCCACTTGTTGGGTACGCCGCTCAGGGCCTCAATGAACTGTGTGCAGGCGCGCGTTTCATACCCGACCCAAAAGATGGTCAGCCAGAGGACGAGGGCATTGAAACCCACAAGAAATAGGTGCAGCGCCTCGACGAGCTCGCCGCGATGTGGAAACGACGGCCTGTCGAAGATCTGGATTGTTGCGGCGAAGAACACGAGTCCGATGATCAGGGACGCCGCTATCCAGTATCGCTGCTCGCAAACGCTGGTGGCTCGTATATAGTTCTGCCACAACGTAGTAACTTCGACCTTCCCATCCGCCCGCGCCTCCTTGACCTCCTTGCCATCCTTGTCGAACGACGCCAAGTTCAGGTGCGGGCCAATCCACGCGGCAGACCATAGATCACGGCTGAGTGTCCGACTGAGTGCCCGGCTGTGTGGCATGGCGATCTTGAAGTCCTTGACGATACGCGTTTGCTGGGATCGGAGACGGTTTCGGAGCACACACCAGAGCGCAAGCATTGTGAGAAGGCCGACGAAGCGAATCACGAGGCTCGGCCAGACGCTGACGCCCTCCAACCATACGAATGGCTCGCCAACACCCTGTGCGAGCGAGTCATTGATGAAATACAGAGCTATCGGGAGGACTGTGAAGAGCTCTGCCACAACGCTGATGACGACGAAGAGTATCACCAGTGCTCTGTTATGCTCACGTGAGCAGGCATCGAAAGCCGCGCGCACGGTTTCATTGACGCGGCGATTCGCCAGTGTGAGCAACAGGAGCCCGACGCAGATCATGAATGAAATGGCCCAGGGGTGATCGAGTGAGAGCCCACGCGAGGGCCAGATCGGTTCGATGTTGTTGCACTGCTCCCAGCCGCCATCGCAGGCGGTCTTTTTTGCTGGAAGCACCCTGCCCTCAGTGTAATTGTTGCCGATCCAGTTTTTGAGGCGCTCGACAGATGGAGAGGCGAGATGTATCGCTTCGGTCCGGCCGATCTCAAAGATCTGCGGCCTCAGCCACTCCGTCATCTTTCCGGTCCAGTGGTCGATGGGTTTGTCGTCGAGCGCCATCAACGTCGCGAGGTACCTCGCCGTCTGGTAACTGTCCCTAAACGGCAGGGTCCCGCGCTGTAGTGCTGGATCCAGCGCCAGGCTGAAGTGAGACGCGACCACGAGGTTGCGTGCCCAATCCGTTTGGTCTGCGTGCAGATAGCGCGCGTCGAGGTCGGTCGTGAAGAAGATCTTGTCCTTGAAGCGACTGCGGAGTGCCTGGAGGATGAGGAGCTTGTCGTACAGGTCGGAACCGACAAGACCGATCGCCTTGACTCCGTGTTCTGCGAAGCTCTTGTCGTCATCAAGTCGCTCGATTTCGTCGGCAAGCCGACGCAGATAGTCGTATTGGTTGCGCCCTTCAGCATGCTCCGGCGGCGCATCCTCTAGTTGTTCGCGCAGATCTTTTGATTTGCCGCTCTCGTTCTTGGGTGGCGCGTTGCTGCTCGACTTGTCGGTGTCCGGCAGCGCGCCGTCGAGCCCTTGCAGATAGGTAAATGCGCGCACCGGTGTCGCATGCTTGCAGCGATCAGAGAATCCGTCGGTGAGGTATTGCAAGAGGGTACGCCCGTATTTCGTGTCCTGCTCGCCGATCAACACGAGGCCGTCAGCACATTGACTCTTGTCGCCTTGCTCGCGATTGACGCCGCGTTGCCACAGCTCCCATAGCAGCGCGGCCGCGAGCAGATCGTCTGAGCCGGTTGTGCGGACGATTGGAGATTTCTCGACTTCCGGTAGGCTGCGAGGATTTCGGATGCAGTCCTCCAATGGCCGGAAGCCCCATGGGTTGCGCAGATTGCAATTGGAGATGGTCGCGCTCGGTGAATACACCTCGATCGGACGATCATTCGGTAATAATTTGGAATTTCGTTCGTCGACGAGCGTTGTCAGTACCGCCGACCCCGCTGGCCCGATCAACTTCACGTTGAAGCTGTCTTCGAGAGATGGCGACGTCAGCTTGCCGGATAGGTGACGCAGTGTTGCGAGCGGTTTCGCGCCGAGTTTTTCATCTTTCAGCCAGAGCACAAGCACACGGTGCGACGTACCGTCCTTCTCGAACCACTCATAGGGCACGTCATCGCCATACAGCACGGTCGGCTCGTCATCATTGGATCCAGGCTCTACCTTGTCCGGGATAAAATATTCGATCGCATCCGCGTCCATGGGGTGATAGCTATGGAAACCGAGCGCTGAGACCACCGCGAAGCGCGAGCGGCGACGGCTCTCGGCATCCTCGGCGTAGGGACCGCCGAAGACGCTCACGGCGAGGACTGTCACCTTGCCTCCCAGTTTCTTGATATCGTGGCGCAGCTTGTCTGGAGTGGGTGACTTGGGCGATGTGTTGTCTGAAGACGAGGCGGCTTGCTTGAGGGCTTTCTTGTGTTTCTCGACCGCGGCAAAAGGGTCCTGCCACAGCCGCGCCTCGACGTGCTGCTGACCGGTTGACTGAAACGTTACGCGCTCCGGATCGGTTGGGCGCGCGCTTTCCAACTGCACGGTTTTGGCTAGTACGCCAGCCGCCAGCAGTACCACCATTACGATGGGTAGGGGGTTGCCAAACCAGCATCCGGATTTGTCGTTTTGGTCGTCGCTCATACTTTTCGTGAGTCTTCTACTTCTTCAGTGTGTGATTGCGGCTCGCGATCATCATATCGGCTAGCAGGCTGCGGAAAAACTCGGTGTATGCATAAAACGCAGAATGAATCTTCCCTGCGGTGCCGATGTCAAAATCGTCTCAGGATGCTCAAAAAGTCTGTTCAGCAAGGCCGCAGCGAGCGAAGAGGCGAGGCGTACGCTTCGGTACGTTGAGCCTCTGAGCGACGCGAGAACGCCGCTGGCGGACTTTTTCAGCTTCCAGCTAGAGCATGTCCTCTCGCCCGGTAGACCTTTCTCATTCGGCCTTCTCGATGAACTGGACGTGCGCCTTGTCTGGCCTTGAACTCGAACACCTCGCGACAGCATTCATGACGAATCTTGGCTATAGGATATGCAGCAAGCCTCGTACCTAATCTGAACTGCGTATGTTCTCTGTCATTGTCTTCGATTTTCCCCAGAATTGCGCATGAGCGGGCGCTCCTAGGCAGACTAGAGCGCGGTCCATGTGAATCGAAAATGATTCAGTGGTGAATCTAAAGAGATGCAGGGGTCTTTCCCTTCCAAGTAGGCGATTTTGGTCTGACTTTAGATGAGATCAAACATGCAGGTGAGGGCATTCAGGCGCAAATACTCCTCAGTACAGGAAGCAGATGTGTTCTTTGTGGCCGAATGTACACTCAGAAGAATGCTGAGTGTCCGTGATGTTCGGAGTCTGATAATGACGAGACTTTGCGCCTGTGCATTACATTTCACAGGAAGAGAGCAGTCTTTGCCGTAAGTACTCTCTTCACGTAGCGGACGGATAGCTCTCGACAGTGGTTAGTGCGGGTTCGGAATAAGCGGGGGTGGATACGCGGATGTTTTTGCAGTAGACTCCCTGTCGGTTTTGTAAATCCCACATTGTATGAACTGATTCCACGGACCACGATTTTTAACGCACCATTAGAAGAAGAAAGCACGTGTGAGCCGAACGGCCGACGTTCAGCACGGCACCGCTTTCGGAAAGATCGGTAACAGACACAGATGGTTTCTCCAACGACTCAGGCAGTGTCAGAGGTAGCACAGCTGAAGATCATTCC
>Ga0163150_10010452_pt1 | contig 10041 bp, 14 predicted proteins | sample OliLakLV19P2IB_FD_148628 | JGI IMG/M metagenome (GOLD analysis project Ga0163150, IMG submission 148628) | Freshwater microbial mat bacterial communities from Lake Vanda, McMurdo Dry Valleys, Antarctica - Oligotrophic Lake LV.19.P2.IB | ecosystem: Environmental > Aquatic > Freshwater > Lake >...
CCGTTGCAGCCGGCTGCGACGGCGGGGCCGGCGCAACGGCGGGAGCAGCCGGCTGCAACGGCGGGGCCGGCGCGACGGCAGCCGGAGAGGGAGCAGGTGTCGGCACTTCGGCCTCGGCCACGCGTGCCGGTTGCGGTGACGGCTGTTCGGCCGTGCAGCCGGCGAGCGCGGCAAGAAACAGAAGTGCGGTGATGCGTGCTGCAGTCATCGGGCAGGTGCTCGCTTCAGGGTGCGCGTGCGTTAGACGTCAATATGGTCTGCTGGTTCATGGCGGTGCGCCATTTCCGCGGTGTAGCAAACCGAACCGCGGATACTCGGCGCAGGCGTAGCGCCCGGCTGCGGCTGCGGCTGCGGGAGAATTCTTACACGCGGATTGGAATTTCTCCGATCCATCCAAAGTGCCCGGAAAGGCACAATAGAATCCGCGGCAGCGGCCATTCCACGCCCACTAAACTACGGAAGGAGAAACATCATGCGCACTTCCCTATCCCGGCTTCTTGCATGTACTTTTAGCCTGTCATTCCTGACGGCCGCGCCCGCGTGGTCGCAGGCGCACGAGACCACTTCGGGAGCCTACACGCTGCGCAGCAGTACCGTAGGCTCGGTCATGCTGTCCGCTGAATCGGCGCGCAAATACGGCATCGACCGCTCACCTTTGCGCGGCGTCTTCAATGCCACAATATCGAAAGACGGGCGGAACGTACCCGCGAAGCTTGAGGTGGTCGCCGGCAGCCTCACCGGGAAAACCAGGCCGATTCCAATGACGGAAACGACTGCCAATGACTCTGTTTCCTATACCGGGGTCTACGACTACGTCCACGGCGAAGTGCTCGACTTTACCGTGAAGGCGCAACCACAAGGGAGCAACGAAGCGCTGAACCTCACGTTCCGCGACCGGATGTGGGGCCGCGGCGCATTGCCGGAAATCAAATCGCAACCCTGACCCACCGGCCACTTAAATTCCGGAGACGACATGAAGTGGAGGCAGATAGGCAGCGGCAGCGAACAGCGGTACGTGCTGGTCATGGAGACCGGCGACGCTGTCATCGCAGAGCTGCAACGCTTCGCCGATGAGCGGCGGCTCGCGTCAAGCAGCTTCACGGCCATCGGGGCGCTCAGCGACGTGCGGCTGGGCTTTTTCGACTGGGGGCGCAAAGACTACCTGCCGATTGTGATCGACGAGCAGGTGGAAGTGCTTTCGCTGGTGGGAGACATCGCGCTCGACAAGGGCAAGCCGAAGATCCACGCGCACCTCGTCGTGGGCAAGCGCGACGGCACCGCGCACGGCGGTCATTTGCTAGAGGCGCATGTGCGGCCGACGCTGGAACTGGTTCTGGTGGAGTCGCCCGGGGCCCTTGTGCGAAAAATCGACGCAACAAGCGGGCTCGCGCTGATCGACCTCGAAGCGCAGCCGCGCACCGTCCAACCGAGACAACAGACCTGAGCAGCACTGAAGTCATCGTGATCACTCCCGGTCGCACGTTGCCGTGCTCCGGCCCACTACGGAAGAGGCGTAGCAAGTTCGAGGCGTGCAACAACAGTTCCCACGGAGATGGAAATGCAGCGCCCCGTTTTTTTCAACCTGTTGCAAATTCAGATGCCCGTGGGTGCGCTGACGTCGATCACCCATCGCATCACTGGCGTTATCCTGGCGCTCGGAATTCTCCCCGGCGTTTATTTTCTCGACCGATCCCTCCAGAGTCCGGAAGCCTACACGTGGGTGGCCGGGCTTGCCGCGACGCCGTGGTTCAGGGCCACGGCCATCATCTTCATATGGGCGCTTGCCCATCACGCATTGGCCGGCATCCGCCATCTGTTGAGCGACATCGACATCGGGTCGCTCCTGCCCGCAGCCCGGCGCAGCGCCTGGATCGTGAATATCAGTGGCGTTGCCGTGGCGCTGCTGGCCGCGGTGGCGCTGTTTTGAAAATGGTCGTTACCGGACTGCGGGCATGGCTGGTGCAGCGCGCGAGTGCTGTCTACCTGCTGTGCTACATCGTTTTCGTGCTCGTCCATATTCTGCTGGATCCGCCCACGTCGTATCGCGCCTGGCGCGAATGGGCATCGCACCCCGGCGTCGGGATCGCGTCGGCCGTCTTCTTTGCGGCCCTGCTCGCGCACATGTGGGTGGGACTGCGCGACGTCATCATCGATTACGTGCACCCAATCGCAGTTCGCGCCACTGTACTCGCGCTGCTCGCTCTCGGCTTGACCGGCATCGGGGCATGGGTGCTGCGAATCCTGTGGCTCTCGATCGGGTGAATGCCCACGCGGCCATCGCAACGCAAGCGTCAGGAAGGATCGCATGAAGCTTTCGATATTTCGCTACAACCCCGAACGCGACAAGAAACCGTACATGCAGGATTACGAGATTGAGCCGGAAGCAACCGACCGGATGCTCCTCGATGTCATCCTGCGCCTCAAGGTGCAGGACGATTCGCTCACGATCCGCAAATCCTGCCGTGAAGGCGTATGCGGGTCGGACGCCATCAACATCAACGGGCGCAACGGACTCGCCTGCGTAACGCCAGTGCGGACATTGAAGGAGCCAGTGGTATTGCGTCCGTTGCCGAGCTTTCCGGTCATCCGCGACCTGGTGGTCGACATGACGCGGTTCTTCAAGCAGTACCACTCGATCAAGCCGTATCTCATCAACGACGAACCAGTTCCGGAAAAGGAGCGGCTGCAGTCGCCGGCGGAGCGCGAAATGCTCGATGGGCTGTATGAATGCATCCTGTGCGCGTGCTGCACGAGCCAATGCCCGTCGTCGTGGTGGAATCCGGACAAGTTCGTCGGGCCTGCGGGTCTGCTCCAGGCGGAACGCTTCATTGTCGACAGTCGCGACCGGGCGACGCAGGAACGGGTCGACGACCTGAACGACGCGTATCGGTTGTTCCGCTGCCGCTCGATCATGAATTGCACAGAGGTATGCCCCAAAGCGCTGGCCCCGTCCCGTGCGATCGAAATGATCAGGCTGGCGATGGTCAAGAGCTCGCTTTGAGGCAACCGTGCATCTGCGCGTGGTGATGGTTCGAACATGAGGATGCCGTGACGTATTCGCGGATAGTGCGGGCGTCCTTCGTAGTCCGAGTACTATTCCGATACGCGGCAGGCGCGCGAGACCGCGACGCACCGCTCGCGGCAGGCATCCGCCCCACTCTTGAAAGGCAGCCATGAAGAACGCCTACCCCCGCTTCATCGCGATGATCGTTACATCAACCATCGTCATGTTCGGCCTGATGTACCTGAATACCTATGCGCTGGACCATGTGTTCTTCAGCGAGACACGCACCTACATGGCCATCTACATGGGTGCGACGATGGCGTTGATCATGCTGGCGTTCATGCTGGGGATGCTGCAGAACCGCAACGTCAACCTGGCCATCGCCGCCGTCAGCGTGGTGGTGTTCGCCGGCTCGCTGTGGCTGGTGCGCAGCCAGGCCACGGTGGCCGACGTGTCCTGGATGAAGGCGATGATCCCGCACCACTCGATTGCGATCCTGACCAGCGAAAGGGCGCACATCAGCGACCCGCGGGTGCGAAAGCTGGCCGACAACATCATCGAAGCCCAGCGCCGCGAGATCGCTGAAATGAAATCGCTGATCGCCGAACTGGATCGCTGAGGGTCGCCGACCGCCGCCCAAGACCCGGGCGCCCGCGGTTCTTCGTGCGGGGGATCAGGGACGAGCTGGCGGTCGAACTGCCGCTTTTCATGGCTCAGTCGCTGCTTATCACACCTGGCAATTGGGCCAGGAGGTGCTGGCCGATGCGGTTGCTCGAGGGTTTGGGATGGGCGATGCAGCGCCGGCCGTGAGCCATATTCCTTCGCAGCGCGATCAAGACGCGTTGGTGCTCTGGTTCTCCCTCACCGTCCTTTCAGTTGCGTTCGTCGTATTCGCAATTCGCACATGGCACCGTCCTCGCGCGAGGACACAAGGCTCGTCGGGGTGCGTCTCATGCCGCTGTTTCGTCTCCAACATTGGGCGCCAAAGTCGGGGTGTCCGCCCAAACTTTGATCATCTTGGCCGCGGGGGTCATGCTGTCTACCCGTGTCGGATGATGATTGCCCAGGGTATTGCTGAACCACGTCGGCTCGGTGGCTACACCTGGCTCCACCCTCGCGAAAATCAATTCCCCCTCGAACCTGGACTCAAGTTTGAATTAGCCCTGCGCTCTCACCGCGATCACCGTGAATCCACGAACACCGAACTGCAGCAGTTTCGATTCGGCCGCCAACAGGACAGACCGCCGAATGATCGCCACCACAAGGGCATGTTCCATGTTGTTCTCCCGGGTTGTTCAGCCGTGATCGTTCTTCATGATCGTTCTTCTTGATCGTTCTTCATGATCACGGCGACGCCAAGCCATTCCCCCAACGCGTCGACCGGTCGCAGCCGCGATAAAAGTGCTGTTGACCGAATGCGCTTACCTGGTCCGCCAGCGAAAAGTTCGCGGTGCCTGCTCGCCCGGCCGAAGAATGACCAGTTCGATGGTCTGGGGTGGCGGCTTCATTGGCGAAAAGCGCAGGACACCCTTGCGGTGGTGACCGCCGGGCGGATCACCTTCCCAAGCCGTGGGCGCCTGCTTGCTGCCGCCGTCCGCGGCGAGCGCGGCGATCGCTTTGAGATCATCGCCTAGATCCTGGCTGTGTGATTCCAGCACGATCTCGAATTCCCACACCGTCGCCGCAGGCGACAGGTCGCGCGGCATCGCCCGCACAGTCACGCCCCGTTCACTGCTCGATTGTTGTTTCAGATCTGCCGCAGATACCCCGGCGGATGCAACTCCGACGACGCCAGCGACAAGGACAACGGCTAATTGCTTCAGGCCAATGCAACGCATCGTGCATGCTCCTTGGTGGCCGCGACGACCTTGGTGCCGATATAGACGATTCCTGCGGCGTTGAACGCGAGCCCGATCCAGAAGAACTCGACCTGATATTGCGTCACGACTGTCACCAGCCCGGCAGCCCCGACAATGGGCAGCAGGTTCGCGAGGTAGTGGGTGCAGCAGGACACCATCGCTGCGGTCGACGTGGCCCCGGACGCGGCGACAATCTTGCCGTGTGCCGGCGAGCCGCTTACGATTCGCCGCAGGTGCAGGTAGAGCGCAATCTGGATGCCGAATCCAGCCGCGAGCGCGACCGTGAATGGCCAGAATGTCGCGAACTGTTCCAGGGTGAACTGCCACCCGGAGACCAGTGTGAGCAATCCGAAATAGACCGCAAGCATCGCAAGCGATGCGGCGAGGCCCGCCAGCGCTACTCTAAACGTGAATCTCATGAAATCACCGCTCCTATGCCAGACTTCGTTTCATGTCTTACTGCTTCGTGCGGCCACGCTGGGCGATCTGCCGCCATTCCCCGCCAGAATTCGCCGTGACATACACGTCGCGCTCGAACGTTGCGATTGCATAGTTGGACGTTGCCACCGGATTCTGCGCGATGTACGAAACGGCATCGTTTGTCAGCGGCGGGAGAATAACTTCAGTGGGTGTTCGCCGGTCGAGATCCATCCGGAACAAGTGCGGCTTGGTGTCATAGGTTGCGAACCACAATTGGCGGCCATCCAGAGAAAAGAAGGCCGCGACGGCCCGGCCATTGCCCGCTATCCGCTCGAAGCGGTCACCGCCGTCCTTCGACAGGAACAGCCCCATTGAATCGGCTATCGCGACGGTCTTGACGTCGGTCGGATGTACCGCCAGCGCCGCGAGTTTGCCCTCAATGCCCTTCGCTTCAGCGCGACGCCAGGCAAACCCGTCATTGAGCGTCGCGTAGAGCCCGGGCGTCTTCATGCGCCGGTTCGGCTCCCCGCTGTAAACATAGACGGCATTCGTCTCGTAACCCGTCGCAAGAAGATGAAAGTCCGACTCGCCTTCGAGTCCCAATTTTTCCCACTTGCTGCCGCCGTCGCTGCTGCGGATCAGGCCTAGTGGGTTGACGAGACCCGAGCCCGGCGCCGGATGGCCGCTCGAGTAAAAGTACTTCCGCGTTGCCGAGAACCCCATGTAGTCATTACGAAGTCCCGGTGCGACGGACCAAGTACCATCGCCATAGATGGCGAGTCCCTCGTGGCTCGGAATCAGTAGTTTCTTCCCATCCGCACTGTACGCAAGGCCGTGGACGTGGTTCAGTGTCACCGTCTCCCCCGCGGCTACGCCGGGCACTACGAGCAGCGCAAACGTACACGCCATGAGCGCTTGTCTGCCTTTCGTGCCTAATCCTGACGCAAATTCAGGTTTCCAGGTCGTCGGGCATTTCGACCCCATCCATTCCCTGGTCCAGGTGGTCATTTCCGCTCCATCTCCAGCGCGGTGACAGTCAAGTTACCGTCGACGCGTTCCGCCACGAACCGTACCTTGTCGCCGACCTTGAGTTGTGTGAGCCAAACGGGATCCTTGACCCGGAACACCATGGTCATCGCCGGCATATCCATGTTCATCAATGGGCCGTGACGCAAAGTGAGCTTGCCCACAGCGCTATCCACCTTGCGGACTTCGCCTTCGCTCATGCTCGCCATGGAACCTGCCATCGGCATGCTCTGGCTGCCGCTCTTGTCACCCATCATGGAGCCACCGCTTCCCATCATCGGCGCGCCGGAAGTCCCGCCCATCGTGCCCCCTCCCTGCGCGGTCGCGATCAAAGGATTCGCAAAACCCGCGAGTACAACCGCCGCGACGAATAATTGCTTCATGTGCTTTTCCTCATATTAGTCAGGCATTCCCGGTTTCCGCATCGGCGCATCGTGTTTGAATTCACGCTCCAGCGCGCGGCTCGTATGATCCGGCGGGAATATGGAGTTAGTGTGCTGTCGTGCAACCCACGTCAAGATGACGGTCACATTACTTTTACGTAATCCTGGCGAAGATTCGGTTCCAGCAGGCCCGCGGAGAGTATGGTTGACCTACATCAACGAGTGCGCATCGAACACTTCGCAGAATGGAACATCCAGTGCGCCACCTAGTCACATGGATTCAATTGGCGGATTGCGGCGATTCTTGTTCGGTCGCGTGCCTGTTCCTTGGGATTCGGGCGTGCGTAGCAAACGAGTCGTGTAAAGACAGGAGCGTCGAACATGATGGGTGACTATGGCATGGGAGGAGGTTGGTTCGGCATGGGCTTTGGGTGGATTCTGATTGTCGGCCTCGTCGTTGCAGTAGGCCTGTTCCTGTTCCGACAGGCGGGCGGAGGCCGCGCAGCCGACGCCGGCGAGTCGGCGCGCGACGCTCTGGACAAGCGCTATGCGCGCGGCGAAATTGGCGACGACGAGTACGAAAAGAAGAAACGCGACCTGATGCGGTGATTGTCGACTTGCACGAATTCAACGCATAACAGGGAGATGGACAAATGAGATGGACCCGGCGACAGTTTGTTTCCGCGCTCGCAGCGGGCGGTGCCAGCGTGTTGGCCATTCCTGGCGCGCGCGGCGCTACCTTGGCGGATGTCGAGCTGCGCCTCACTGCCACCGTCACGCGTACGCCGATATTCTCCGGCGCGCAGTCGCCGACGTTGCGCTATGTTGGTGAAGTCGTCCGTGGTCGCCCCGACGCGCTGCGGGCCAGCGACAGCTTCCTTGGGCCAACGCTTGACCTGCGGCGTGGTGAACGCGTGCGCATCCATGTCGAAAATCGCCTACCCGAGGCAACTGTCGTTCATTGGCACGGCATGCTCGTCCCCGAATCAGCCGATGGCCATCCGCGCCTGGCGATCGCCCCGGGCGCCAGCTACACGATCGAGTTCACGGTACGGAACCCCGCCGGCACGTACTTCTATCACCCGCATCCGCACGGCCGAACCGGCTTTCAGGTCTACTACGGTCTCGCCGGGTTGCTCGTGGTACGTGAGCCGGTCGAGCGGCGATTCGGTCTCCCTGCGCCCGAATACGAATTGCCACTGGTCATCCAGGATCGCATGGTTGCGCCGGACAACAGCTTCGTGTTCAACGCCGGGATGATGACGGCGATGGATGGCATGCTCGGTGACATTGTGCTCGTCAATGGACGGGCCAATGTCCTTCAGCAGGTCGCGCCGCGGGCGTACCGACTGCGCATCGTCAATGCCTCGAATGCGCGCATCTACAGGTTGGCCTGGTCGGACGGCGAACCGCTACATGTGATCGGCGGCGACAATGGACTGTATTCCTCGGACGAGGGCGTTCAGACGCGTGCCTCCGTCGTGCTGGCGCCGGCGGAGCGCATTGAAGTGGTGGAGGACTTCGGGCGGCGGCGACCCGGAACCGAGATAGCGCTGGTGAGCCAGGCGTTCCCGTCCGGTGGCGGCATGATGGGCGGGATGATGGGAGGCGGCATGCGCCGTGGCACGGCGGGTGGCGGCGGCCAGGGTCAGGAGATGCTGATTTCGCGCTTTGCGATCGCGCGCGAAGCCGCGACGCCAGCCACACCAATCAGATTGCCTGACTCTACCGTCGTCGCACCGGAACAGGCCATCACGCGGTCCACCGAACTGGGCTTTCTCCATATGCGGGGTTCGCTGAATGGTCGGACATTCATGATGGACGAGGTCGCCGCCGACGAGCGCCTTCCGGTCGGCCAACCGGTCGTGTGGACTTTCTCGAATCCGTCCTCGATGATGATGTCCATGCCACACCCGATGCACATCCACGGAGTACGCTTCCGCGTGCTGCAGCGCAGGGGCCGCGGCCCGTCGCGGGGTCTCGCCGACGGCATCCTCGACACCGGATTCAAGGACACCGTCCTGGTGCTGCCCGGCGAACAGGTCCAGGTGGCATTCACACCCGATGAACCGGGAAGGTTTCTCTATCACTGCCACAATCTCGAACACGAAGATGGTGGAATGATGCGAAATGTACAGTTCGTGGGGCCCCGTGCGTAAGAATGGTTGTCGAATCGATAATATCGAGGAATGTTCGGTGCCGTACAGACATTGCCAATAGGGCAGCGCAAATTGCATTTGACGTGGACCCCAGCTTGCTTGCCTCGTGCCATATCGTAGTCACGACCAGGCAGCGGCATCCGCGCACGACAAGGAGAAGCACATGAGGAAGTTGACGATGGCCACAGGCATCGCCACGATGGCAATGGCATTGACCGCCCCCTTTGCGCTCGCACAAACGCCTAGTGCCGACGCAGCTCCGCTAGCCGCGTCGTCACCCGGCAACCCAGCAGGCCCCGGCATGATGTATGACCAGGCCCAAAGGCAGTCGCAGGGGCAAGCAGAAGCCCAAGGGCAAACGCGAGCGCCGGGCCAACAGCCTGCATACGGTCCCAGCATGATGGACGGCCAAGGCCAAGGGCAAGGCGGTTATTGGTCCGGGATGATGGGCGGCTATGGCGCGGGCTGGATGGGTGGTGGCTATGGTGGAATTTGGGTGCCGATCCTGCTTGTCCTACTGGTCGTAGGTCTCGTCGTATGGTTCGTCAAGCAAAAGGCCAAGTGATCGTGCAGGAGGCTTCGGACACGATGATCGGGTCCTGAAGCGCCTTTTGCCGCGCAAGTGACCTGCTGCGGGCAGACTCGTGACAACTCTCACCTTTGCGCATGCCTTGTGAATCTCCCACCGGGCGGTATCGGTCGGTTTGCCTGAAGACTCTGCAAGGCATACCTGACAGATTTGTAATGCGTCGGTCATCTTCCTGAGGGCGCGCCGCGTAGAAAATGGACCCAATTCGATGACTGCGCACATCTTCGCAGGAGATGCAGTTTCCTCCCGCCCTGGCATGGCCAATACATGGTTCCGACGACGACACGCGCAAACGGTCTGCCGATCGTGCAAGCGGTTCGTCGCTATCGAATCGAAGTAGGCCACCTTTCCGTAATGTTCCAAGAGGAGTTAAAGATGATCAAGTCGACCAACACGGATCTTTCGAAAACCATGGGAAGAGAGAAGACCACCAAGAAACGTACTCTCGTCGCTGCATTGGCGGTAGTTGCATTTGCAGCCACCGTTCCATTCGCGTTTGGCCAGATGGGCGGGTACGGGCCAGGGATGATGGGTGGCTACGGCCAGGGCGCAGCCGGGTACGGTCCCGGCATGATGGGTGGCTACGGCCAGGGCGCAGCCG
>Ga0163150_10010453_pt1 | contig 10041 bp, 19 predicted proteins | sample OliLakLV19P2IB_FD_148628 | JGI IMG/M metagenome (GOLD analysis project Ga0163150, IMG submission 148628) | Freshwater microbial mat bacterial communities from Lake Vanda, McMurdo Dry Valleys, Antarctica - Oligotrophic Lake LV.19.P2.IB | ecosystem: Environmental > Aquatic > Freshwater > Lake >...
GGTGACGACATTGCAGCCCGGATCAACCGTGATGCCGCCGCCGCCTACCGGGCAATCAGCGGCAGCGTTCAGCCGATCGCCCAAGTCAACTGCGACCTCATCTACAGCCCCTAACCGAAAGGGCCCATCATGTTCGCCACAGTCCAATCCCGATACGCGTTGCGCTGCACCCTGTTCGGCGTGTCAGCGTTCCTCGTGTCACTCCAAGCCGCAGCGACCGGCTCGAGCCTCACCGGCAGCGAAGCGGTGTACGCGCTCATCGCCGGAGGCATCGCAGCACTCGCATACGCGGGCATCGGTGCCGCATCCCCGAACGTAGAGCCGAACATCGGCTACAAGAAAAACGGTTCCTGATGAGCGGCCTGGAGAACGTCCGCCTCCAGCCTGGCTGGCTGGGGAAGCTCGACGGGCTGCTCCACTGTCTGCGCGTCCCGCACTTCCTGATGCGCCCGATCTGTGAGGCGTACGAAAAACGTGTTTGTGACGGCTCACCGTGGGTGCTGACATCGAACCAGACCACAGGCACCACGGCAACGCCCGTGGAGGTCAACTGGACAAGCAACGCGGACTGGAACAGGAGGCACTAATGCCAACGTGGCTGCTCGTCACCGTTGTCGCCGTCGTCGCGATCCTCTGCTGGGTTGTGCTGATCGCACCCAACACGTAGCCTCGTCGCTCACCCGTTCGGCATCGCGCCCTGCCTCCCGTCTTTCCCCGACGGTCGAGGCAGGGCGCTTCCTTTCGTTCAAGATCAGACTTGACATTTCGCATGAGGTGCGTATAGGGTGCGTAACACATGACATTGAATCTCGCTGACCGCATCAAAGCTCGCCGCGATCATCTCATGCTGTCGCAGACAGAAGCCTCCAACCAGATAGGGGTTTCGCTCCGCATCTATCAGGCGTGGGAGTGGGGCGAGGTAACTAAGCCGCGTCCTAGTGTCCGCCGTGACATTGAGGCGTGGCTGACGGAAGATCAGGCAGCGGCATGACGTTCTGGGAGATCATCGACTGCTCGTACTCGCTTGACGAGTACGCATCTTTGGTGGCGTGGGCGAAGGCAGAGATCGCGGCGTCCGAACTGGTGATCCGATGAGCGACCTCTGTTCCTCCCGCTTCTGTTCCGACATCGCGCTCCCGGGCCGTGACTACTGCGCAGGATTCGAAACCGACCAGCAGGCCGAGCGGCAACGGATCGCGGACGAGGCACGCAGGTTGACCGCGCAGCACGAAGCCGAACTGGAGACGGTCGCGTGACGCGTCGTGCTGCCCGGATGCTTGCCGCCCTCGAGGACGGCTGCACAACACGCCCGGAAATCTTCGCGCACCAAGGCAGGTTCGCGCTCCTCAACAATGGGGCGGCGGAACTTCGCGCCGCAGGTATTCACGTCGACTGCACACTCGAAGACGGCGAATACCACTACACACTGCTCGACGGACACGACGTGGCTAACGGCACCGCAACCTCCTCCCCCTCGGGATGCGGTTCCGTCGTGTTCGTCGGGCAGCACCAGACTGGCGGGAACGGAACCAACGCAGACGCGCATAACACGGAGGACGGCTCCGGGTCTGTGGGGGCAAGCACTGGCGCAGTTGCCTGCCCATCCGTTCCCGCCAGTGACCACTTGCAACTCGAGCTCGTGGCAGCATGAGCGTCCGCGTGTTTGCGTACGCGTGCGAGAAGTGCAGCGATACCGTTGCCTTGTCGGACGACGACTTCCGCGCACGCAAAGGCCGCGTACTTTGCGACACGCACGGCGGCAGACAAGCCGCACCCGAACCCGTAAAAACCGTCCACCGACGAAACGCGCACTTCCGAGCAGAACACCCGCCCAGTGAGCGTCTGAACCTCACTCCCGGTGAACGAGACGATTACGGCGTCACCGTCACCGTGCAAGAACAGGACAGCGGCGCCGTCGACGTGATCGTCGGGAAGGGGCCGGTGAGGAAGGCACTCCTTGACGTGTGCAACCAGATCGACGGTCGAACGGGCTGCTGGCGCGTCATCACCATTTCGTCACCAGCGTCGATCTTCCGCGACCTGCAAGGCATGAGGGACACCGAGCTCGCGTCGCTAGAAGCGTCGATGCTCGGCCAAGCTAACCGTCTCGATCTGCTTGCGAGATCGCGGGTCGTCATGCGCGTTGTCACGGACGAGGACGCCGAGTGAGCGCCTGCCTGACATACGAGACGCGGCCGATCATCCGGCACCTCATCAGCGAAATGCGTCGCGCCCACCAGAACGCACCCGCCGACGGCATCCACCACGGCACCCAAAACGCCTACAAACACGGCTGCCGATGCGACCTGTGCCGAGCCGAATCAACACGCCGCAGGCAAACGAGGCGACGCGCAGCGATCGAGCGTTCGTTCCACGTCGACCGCACGTCATCGAGGTGGATTCGCCTTCGCGCATATCTCGCGACCCGCACTGTTTCCGCGGACCTCGATTTGGACGACGAGACCGACAGGCTCGTTCGGGTTAGCCAGAGGCGCGGACTGTGATTCCCACGACAACAACGAACGGCACGGCTCGCAATTCCTATCCGGGGAGCGCGAGCCGTGCCACAAAGGAGCATAGCCATGAGCGGTCAGCGTCCTGACGAGATGATTGGCAGCGAAGGCGAGCGGTGCATCACCGACTTGCAGGGGAAACGGTATGACGGGGTTGTCGAGTCGGTCGAGGACTTCGGCCGGGTCGTTCACGTTCGCATCGAAGGTTCCGAGCGACTCGTCCGTGTCGGCTGTGGCTTCGTCGAGCTCGTCGATTCAGAGAATCAGGTGTCGGCATGATCGCTGACCCTTACGTCAGTCTTGTGTTCTTCCCCGTCGTCCTCCTCTTGGTGTGTGCGTTCGGCGCCTATTGGGATTGGCGGCTTGAGGACAGGCTGCGTAAGAGCGATCGTCTCGTGCATCGGAACCTTCAACGCATCGGCGGGAGGCAGTCGTGATCGCCCGCGACCCCGCCGGCATTCGCGCCCACTTCGCTGTACTGCGCGGCATGTGCGACCCCCGCGGCTTCGATTTGCTCGACGCACTCGAGAACGCGATGCTGCGTGACAACGCGATGCTCGCCATGCACGACCGCGTCGGCCAACTACAGGAGAAACTCGCAGGCGGACACTCGGTACATGTGGATCGGCTGCCACTGACGCTCGTGCCGTCCGTGTTCGCGTGCAACCCCGACGAAAGCGGAGGAGCAGCATGAGCGACGTAGCCACACGCAACCCGGCGGCGCAAGAACTCGTCGCGCAGGTGCGCAGCGACGTGTTCGTCGAGCAGATCACTGACCTCCTGCCCGAGAACGTGCCGGTCTCACGGTTCGTGCGGGCGACCGGCACCGCGCTCCTCGCCAACCCCGACATCGCGAAGTGCGAGCCCGACACGATCTTCGCAGCACTCTTGAGAGCAGCCCAGGACGGTCTGCTTCCAGACGGGCGGGAGGCCGCGATCGTCAAGTACGGCACGAAGGCGTCCTACCTGCCGATGATCGGTGGCATCAGGAAGATCGCTGCCGAGTACGGCTGGACGATCGACACGAACGTGGTGCGCGCCAACGACGACTTCGAGTACGAGCTTGGGTTGGATCCGCGGCTGACGCATCGGCCGGCGCTCGGCGACAGGGGGGCTCTGACGCATGCGTACGCGATCTCCAGGCATCGGGACGGGCTACGTCTGATCGACGTAATGGACGCGGCCGATATCGCGAAGGTGAGGAACGTGTCGCGGGCTTCGGGTAAGGGCCCGTGGGTGGATTGGGAGGAGCGGATGTGGGCGAAGTCCGTCGGCCATCTGGCGTTCAAGGGGCTGTCTCTTGACCCGTCTGATCAGCGTGTGGCGAGGTTGATCGCGGATGCTGAGGTTCTTGGCCCGGAGGCTTCGGCCGCGATGTTGTACGGGCCGGGCGGCACTACGTTCGAGGCTCGCGAGATTTCGTCGGGGCCGGTCCCGACTGACCCCGACACCGAGAACGAGGCGGACGGGAATCAGCCGGTGCCCGACGAGGGAAGCCAGCAGGCCGCGGCGGCGGTGCCCAACGAAGCCGTCGCCGCGGCTCCTGGTTTCCCGATCCCGGACGCGGTCGTCGACAAGGCCGGTGGTGTGATGGTGCAGCCCGGTTGGACGGTCGAGTCGATCTGCGCCGACGCTTCCGGGCCCGCCTGGGTGAAGTGGGCGCTCGACCCGGAATCCGACACAGCAAAGCAAGGCGTGACCGCAGCGATGGTCGACGCAACCCGCCTGTACGTCGGACAGAGACATCCCGAACTGCTCGAAGCGGTGCAGTCGTGAGCGCCGCTCCGCAGTTGCCGTTGCGTCCCGCCGAACCCGAAGCGGTAGAGGGCGACTTCGAGACCGCCCGGCCGTCCGTCACGATCACCCGGAATGCGAAAGGCCAGGCGCAGTGGACCGTCAAATGCTACGGCGGTGACGCGAGCGAAGCCGCCGCGATCGACGCCGCTCGCGTCGCGCAGCACATCTACGACGACCTGACCGTCAAGTACGGGGGTGCGTCGTGACCAAGTTCCTCCTGACGGGCGACAACCACTTGGGCAAGTCGCAGGATCTCGGCCGGGTGCCGGGCGAGCGCCTGGCGGAGCAGGAGGCCGTGTGGGCCGCGACGCTCGCACTCGCCCGAGAGCGCCAGGTCGACGCGGTCATCCATGCCGGCGATCTCTTTGACGGTCGTCGGCCGGGTCCCGACGTGATGCTTGCCGCCGAACGTCCGCTCGTCGAGCATCAGGTCAAGGGCGGCGCGACCGTCTACGTGATCGCCGGCAACCATGACGTGCCTTCGCAGGACGGCGCCTGTGGCCTCGACGTGTTAGCCGAGGCAGGGCTGATAGAGCTGGCCCGGGAGCCGCACACGTGGACGGTCGGCGATGTCGACGTGTGCGCGCTGCCTTGGACGCCAGTTTCACGCTTGGTCGCAGCGAACGATGGGGGAGACCGGACGGAAATCTCCGCGCTCGCCGCCGACCTTCTCCTCGAGACGGCGCGCGGGATGAAGAACCAAGACCGGACGCAGATCCTTCTCGGCCACTGGAGCGTGTCGCAGACGTCACTGCCGAACGGGCTGGACGTCGGCACGTTGGGCGGCGTCGTGTTGCCGATGGATCACCTCAAGGAGATCGGCTTCGACCACATCATCTTTGGGCATATTCATCTGGCCGCGAACTACGAGGGCGACTTCGTGTACGTCGGATCGCCTCAGCCGCTCGACTTCGGCGAAGGCGGTTCACGCCACGGCGTTTGGATCCTCGACGCCGACGTTGCTGCCGCCGGAGATCCCTACCAGCCCGAGTTCGTGCCGCTCGCGAGCCGTTCGTTCGTGACGCTTGAGCGGGGTGTTGACCTCGCAGCTCTTCCGCCGCTCGACGGTTCCTTCGTGAAGGTGCGCGCCACGCTCACTGTGGACGACCATCGTCGCTTCGATGTTGCTGCCTGCCGCGAGCGGCTCGAGCAGCACGGAGCGTACTCGGTGACGTTCGACCTCACTGTCGAACGTGAGCACCGTGATCGCGGGCATGTGCTCGTCGACGGACAAACGAGGTTGGAGCAATTGGCCGCGTACCTCGCCGCCACGGGGACGAACGGCAGCGTGGGCGCTGCGATGCTCGCGAAGGCAGAGGAGCTGATCTCAACATGAGGCCACTCAAGATTGCGGCGGAGAACTATCGCTCCTACGCCGACCTCGAGTATTCGTTCGTCGACGGCGCGACAGCAGTAACCGGCCAGAATGGGAGCGGCAAATCTACGCTGATAGGTGCTGTCGAAGTGGCTCTCTTTGGGCCACGCTCCCGCAGCTTGGAACCGCTCGTGCGGGAAGGCTCGGACACGATGAGCCTGACGCTCGAGTTCTCGCATGGAGACGACATCTATCGGGTGCGGCGAGCGTGGAAGTCCGGCCGCTCAACCCTCGACCTCGAATTGCTCGACGAGAGCGCGCTGCCGGAGCGACAGACGTGGCTGCCACTCACCCAGGGGTCAGCTTCGGACACGCAGGCCGCGCTCGAAAGCCTGATCGGCATGAACGCGATCACGTTCGGTGCCTCCGGGTATTTGGCGCAGCGTCGCTCGGATTCGTTCACGGGCGCGCAGCCGAAGGACCGCAAGCGAATCCTGTCGGACGCGTTGGCGCTCGACCAATGGGCCACGGACGCCGAGCGCGTTGGCGGCGACAGACGTGCGGCGGAGAAGAAGGCGACCGAAGTAGACGCGCGGATCGCGGCTCTCGCCGAGCACGCTCAGGCAGCCGACACGCTCGAGAGTGAAGCCACCGAGTTGCGCGCCACCGTCGACGTCGCGACCGCTGCCGCAAACGAAGCCCGGGGAGCCGCTGAAACAGAGGCTTCACGGGCCAGCGCTCTCGACGAGTACGAGTCACGCTGGAAAGTCTGCAAAGCCGCCGTCGGGGAAGCCCAGGCACGCGACGAAGCGCACCGCAGGCTCCTCGTCGACGCACAAGCAGCAAGGGAGCGAGCCGACGGGGTGCGGCAAGACATAGCCCGGCTCGAGAGGCTGTTCCTCGAGCGCGAAGACCTAACGAGCCAGCGTGCACGCCTCACCGAGCAGGACCGCGTACGTGCGGAGACTCTCGCAGCGCGCGACAAGCTGATCGCAGAAGCGAACCGGCTCCGCGTCAACGCGACTAAGCACCGCGCCGAGCACGCGTCCATCACCGCTAAGGCCTCGGCGCTCACCGCGGACGACGCGACGTGCGACCGGTGCGGACAGCACGTCGCCGACCAGGCGCTCGCCGCCGCCCGCGCGTCCCTCGACGACGAACTGTTCGCAACGGCAGCGATCCTCGACGCGACCGACGCGGAGTTCGCCGTCGTCACAGAGAAGCTCGGGATCCTCCCGACCGTGGAACCAGTCGAGGGCCTCGCCGACGTCGACTCACGTCTCGCCGAGCTCGCTACTGTCGCGTCCGACCTGGCTGTTCAGCGCGAACGGCTTTCCGGGCTCGAGCAGCAGATCGGCCGGGCAGACACTGACGAATACCGCGACACCGCACGCCGCCTCTCGTACGAGCTGACGGAAGCGCAGCAGGCGCTCGCCGCGATCCCGCCGTTGGTTCCCGGTGCCGCAGACGTCGCACGCGCCGCCGCGCTGCAAGCCCAGGCAGCCGGGCACGCACACGACTCGCGGGCGAACGCCGCGACCGCGCGTCTCGCCGCCGTGCACGCGCTGCTCGACCAAGCACAAGCCGCGCTCGTGGAGCACCAGGCGCTCGTGCTCGAGCGCGACAGGCTGCACGCCGACCTCGACATCCTCGTCCGCCTCGAAGCCGCGTTCGGCCGCGACGGCATACCCGCGTGGATCGTCGAATCACAAGCCCTCCCCGCGATAGAAACCGAAGCGAACCGGGTGCTCTCCCTCCTCGGTGGTGCTATCAGCAGGGTTGAGCTCCGCACCGAACGCGAGACCAAGAGCGGCGACAAGCGGGATGCCCTCGACGTCATCTGCCTGACCGACGACGGCGAACGCGCCCTCGAGACGTTCTCGGGTGGAGAGCAGTCGCGCGCCGAGATCGCGTTGGCGCTCGGATTGGTCGACGTCCTCGCCGCCCGGAGGGACGCTGACCTCCGGTTCCTCGCTCTCGACGAACCCTCCGGTTTGGACAGTCAGGGGACAGAGGCGCTCGCCGGGATCCTGCGGGAACGGGCGCCCGGGACTGTCGTCATGCTCGCGAGCCACGATCCGGCGTTGCGCGACGCTTTCGACGCATCCGTCACGATCGAGCGTGGCCCGAGCGGATCACGGGTGATGGCATGAGCGCCTTCGACGTCGAGGCGATACGTCCGAAGTGCCTCTGCGGGGAGTGCAAAACGTGCGTGATGAGGGCATATCAACGCGAGTATTATGCCGACCCGGAGAAGCGCGCCAGAAAACAAGAGCGTGCGGCTGCGTTTCGCGAGCGTCATAAGGATCGGCTCAATGAGGAGGGAAAGATCCGCTCCCGAACTCCTGAGCATCGCGCGAAAGAGAACGAACGGCGACGCAAGCAAACATCTGCTCGCCGTTTGGAGTTGCAGCAACAGGGGCTACTTCTCCCAAGGGTGACGGAAGATAGAGCACGCGAAACCGCGAAGAAGCGAGCGCACTGGGCTGTCAAGCGGGCCAAACGAAAAGGAAGCCTTGCGCCGATGCCATGCGAAGTATGTGGCTCTATGAGGGCTGAGGCTCACCACGACGACTACTCCAAGCCGCTCGATGTCATTTGGCTGTGCCGTCTCCACCATCAGACTCACCACGCTCGACTGAGGCGTGAGCAGTTGAAAGAACTGCGGGATCAGGCTGCATGACCGACCTCTTCGACATAGAAGGAATACGTCAATGGGCTGACTACCGGGCGCCTAAGTCGAGTGTGGATGAGCGCGGGAAGGTGTTCGTGACGGTTCCGGTTGCCATCTGGAATCAGTTGTTGTCGGACGTCGCTGGGGCCGCTGACGAGATCGAGAAGTTTCAGGAGGGCGCCGCGTGAGCTTCGCGTGGGTGTGTCCGAAGTGCGGTGCGAGCCTCGGCCCGATGATGACGTGGTGCCCCTGCTCGCCACCGCGGCAGACCGTGGTTGCGTCGCACACGAGCGGGGTGACGGTGACCTGGGCTGACTGCGGTTGCACCATCCCTGGCCCTTGCTCGATGCGGACGTTGTGTCCCCGGAGGCAGGCAGCGTGAAGCCCACTATGGATATGCCGCTCGTGCCTTTGGCCGTCGCCCTGATTGTCGGCTTGGTGTTCTGGCTTGCCGTTGGCCTGGTTGTCTGGTGGGCACTGTGACTACCAACCGGGACGACAACATGCAGGCTCGTGCTGCTGCGCTTCTAGCGGACAAATACGGTGATCCGTGGTTGAAGATCTCCCGCTATGAGGTGCTGACGGACGACCTGTTGGCTCGTCTCGCTGATGCGGAAGAGCGGGTGGCCGAACCGGAAGCCGCGATCGAGGACTACCTGCTGTGGGAGCCTGGGAAGAAGGGTCACGCCGCCGCGCACGAGCGCCTTCGCGCTGCCCTCGCTTCCGCCGACACGAAGGAGGGCACATGAGCGCAGAGGAACCCACCTACACGTTCTTCGACAATGATGGCCCCTGCACCCTCACCGAAACAGAGCTTGTCAACGACTACATGGAGCTACGCACAGCATCTCGCCGCTACGTCTCCTGTTCGATGGAGCGGATGCGGCTTGAGAAGGACTTCGGAGGCTGCCCTCACACGATTCTGATGGGTGGCGAGCAGGAGTTGTCGTGCTTCGCGCTCGTGGTGAACGCTCTTGGCAAGCGATGGCAGGGAGAAGCGTTCACAGTGGCGCAGCCATGACCTCCGACTTCGACACGATCCGGGCGAACCTAGTCGCGATCGTTGACCTCACCGCTGAGGCTGATTACGTGGACGTTTACGACCTCGCCGCCCTCGCCGCTCTCTCCCGCATCGAGGCGGCAGCCGAACAAACCGAGAAGGCTTTGGCCGAGGCAGTGAACTACCTCAAGCGTGTCGTGCAGGCCGACCGTGACGACACGAAGATGGGCTATCCGATTCCCGGTGACTCGTGCCTCGCGGCGTGCATCGGTTTGGAAGTGATGCCGTTCCTCGACGGGGTCGGCGCGTTGACGGAGCGGTCGGTGGCCGACGCGATGAGCTCGACCTCGGGAGGGATTCCCGCGCAGGTAGGAACCGACCGCTCCGTGAGCGCCCCCGACACAGACTGTGACCACGCTCTGATCGCGGGAACGAGCCGCTGCATCAAGTGTGGTCGCATCGCTGCCCTCGCTTCCCCCGACACGAAGGAGGGAACATGAGCGACATCGACGCCCTGGCCGACACGGTGCGGGAGGGATTCACGTTTGTCCTACAGGCGGATGACGGCCCGGTTATCAAGGTGGGGGAAGCTGCCGACAGAGGCTCTGAGGCTGCTCTTTCCTCCCTAGTCGCCATCGCGAAGGAAGCGGAGAACCAACGGGATTACTGGATTGAGTGCGACGAGTATTCACGCGAGCGCGCCGATGTTGCGGAATCCGAGAACAAACGGCTAAAGGACGAG
>Ga0163150_10010455_pt1 | contig 10040 bp, 8 predicted proteins | sample OliLakLV19P2IB_FD_148628 | JGI IMG/M metagenome (GOLD analysis project Ga0163150, IMG submission 148628) | Freshwater microbial mat bacterial communities from Lake Vanda, McMurdo Dry Valleys, Antarctica - Oligotrophic Lake LV.19.P2.IB | ecosystem: Environmental > Aquatic > Freshwater > Lake >...
GGGATATTGCGTCTCGATCAGCGTTGTCTTCGGTGTGCCGTGTTGCGTGTTGGACATGACGCTTTTGTTTGCTACGTTGGATGATTGCTTGGCGGTGCCTGCGCAAATCCAAGATGAAACCATAGCCGTGCAGGTTCAGGAACGAATCGCGTGCGCTCAGGTCATGTGATCAGAATGTCATTCACTTCGCATGACAGTAAGTTGAACGAGCTAAGGATATGCGCGGTGGCGCAGAAGGTTTTTACGCTGGCTGTGTCAGCCCGGTTGATGCCCGTTACGCATCGCCCTTTGCTCGCAAGAGCGCCCGAAACCGGTGAAGCTCCCGAGAGCCGGTGGCTGCAAAGTCTGGAGATCGTTGTACGTTGTTGGACCCTGTCGGGGTGCATCACTGACCCGACGGGTTAGTGGTCTCCCCATTTTTTATTTTATTAAGGAGATCAGCATCATGTCTAAGCAAAAGCAAGCTGTAACCCAAGTTGTAACGCAAGCTGCAACGCAAGCTGCAACGCAAGCGTCATTCTTCAACCTGCACGTCGAAGGGGTCGGTTATCTGAACCGGATTCGCATGGTTAAACCGCAGCAAGGCCAGGAGTTTCTGGCCTGCACGGTATCCGCCTTGCGGGGCAGTGTCGAATCCCTGGGCTACACGCGGTTCGACTGCACGGTGAAGGGTGTGGAAGCGCAGAAGATCGTCAAACTTCTCGAAGCCGATGTCGCCGACGAAAGGCCGGTGTTGATCGGATTCAAGGTGGGGGACATCTACCCTGAGCTCTTCACCTTCGAGAAGGGTGACAAAAAGGGCCAGCAAGGTGTGAGTATCAAAGGCCGGCTGTTGAAGATCAAGTTCGCCAAAGTCAATGGCGTATCCGTCGATCTGCCACAGTCGGTGCAATCCAGTGAAGAAGAGCGCGCCGCAGCTTAGGCGTGCACTTCCGGTAGTCGTAATAACAGTCCTGGGAGGTGCGTTATCCCAGGGCTGGTTTCAGCCGATGCCCCCGCGGTATCGGCTGGATAGAGTCACGTTGATGTGGTTTTGGCGTTACGTTTTGAGTTGAGATGGTGCGGTAACGTTTATTTACATTCACCCACGGGGAGATGTCTTCCCCTGTGGGGGAAGGTGTTCCCCATTTTTTTTGGAGAACACCATGATTAGCGTTGTTACGATGTCCGATGCCGATTTACTGAGCGTGATGGTAGGCGAAAAGACAGCGGCCCGTCTGCTGAGGATCGCAGGGGGCAGTCTCTCAGCCGCCTTGAATCAGTCGGAAGCACAGTATGATGTGCAGCCGAAGGTGACGCTCAAGCTGCAGGTGGCGAAGGAGCTATTTCGCCGCTCGCTGCTGGAACCCCTGCGCAAGCGGGATGCGTTGTCGTCGCCGGCGATGGTGCGTGATTTCCTGCGCATTACGCTGGCGGAACGGGACTATGAAGTATTTATGGTGCTGTTTCTGGATGCCCAGAATCAAGTCATCGATTGTGAAGAGATGTTTCGTGGAACATTAACCCAGACGAGTGTTTATCCAAGGGAGATCGTGAAGCGGGCGCTTTTCCATAATTCGGCGGCTGTGATTTTGGCGCACAATCATCCGAGTGGTGTGGCTGAACCCAGCCGAGCGGATGAAACGCTGACTACGACACTGGTGCGCGCTATGGCACTGGTGGACGTGAAGGTGTTGGACCATTTTGTGGTTGGCAGCGGAAGTGTTTTGTCTTTTGCGGAACGTGGGTTGATTTGACGTTGTTGGGTGCCGGAAGGGGAATTTTCCCTTCCGGTACGCTTCTCCTGAACCTCCTTATCAATATTCATCAATTGAATACTTCGGTCTGCGGTAATCGATGCGGATCAGGGATGGTATGAGGTTCAAAAAAGGGCGGCGTAAGATTGCTGGCGGGCGGATCAAAAGACCGAGCGTAGACACATTCCCACCAGTGCTATTCTTTTTACGGTAGCCTACGGTGAACGGTACCGCAGTTGCCTGGGTATGGCGAGAATCGACCCTGAGCCGACGTAGCGATTGTTCCACTGAACTACTGCTTTTCGGCCACTCCGGTCATTCACGGTTCGCCGATATCTTGGGCAACATGGCGGTTTTGAACGGCCGGTTCCGAAAAAAACCGAACCGGCGGTATCGGCCAGAAGCGGGCGCTCAAGAGACTGCGAATGGCCACCGAGCTTATGCCTTTCCTACTAATCGACTGGGTGGTCGGTGGGCCAGCGCTGCAATATGCTCGCGCCGCGCTTGCACGGTCACCGCTTTCGGCGCAACGTCTCCTTACATATTGAATAAAACCCTTTTTATCTGTTCACGCCGCAAAGGGGGAGAGAACATCTCAATGAAGTCATATACGTAAGGTTTTAAATAAGTGCCTTTTCGCAAGCCTATGTTGATCAAATTAGGCTCGAAAAGATGGTTTGCATCTATTGCTTGCAAATATTTATCTTCCCGAGCATTAAATGCAAGTGAGGCCACTATAGCGACACCCAGTCCTAGCCTTACGTAAGTTTTCATGACATCAACGTCGGTAGCGCTGAGTACAATGTTCGGCACTAACCGCTTTCGGGCGAAAGCCTCTTCTACACGACGGTATACAGAAAATGAGGCGTTATAGGTGATCAGTGGATACTTTGCCAATTGTTCAAGGGTTGGTTTTGTTATCCGCTTCAAGGGGTGGCCCTGCGGTACAAGCAAGATTCTTGAATGTTTATGGCAAGGAAATAATGCCAAATCCGGGATCAACTTATTTGTTTCCGAGGTAATTGCAATGTCTGCCTGCCCCTGACTCACCCAGTCCGTAATTTGATCAGGGCCACCTTGCAAAAGAACGAGCCTAACCTTGGGATGTTTCGTCATGAACTCCCTGACAACTTGGGGGAGAGAGTATCTGGCTTGTGCATGAGAAGCAGCGATCGTAAGACTGCCTGTCTGCTGTAGCGAATCAGCTTGACCGATCTGCCCGATGCTTTCGATTTCGCGAATGGCTCGCCGTGCTGATTGCAACGCCTCATTGCCGGCATCCGTTAGCGCAAGAATTTTCTTTTTTGATCGTACGAATATGCCAATTCCCAGTTCTTGCTCAAGCGCTTGAAGCTGCCGGCTAACATTAGGTTGCGTCGTGTGCATTACACGCGCCGCCTTGGATACATTGAGCTTGCAGTCAACAACTTGGCAAAGTAGTTGTAATTGGCGAAGCTTCATAAGGTATGCCTATTAAGCATTTAGAATATCTAATTATAGTATTAGAGCGCATATAAATTGATGCGTATAGTCTTTGAAGAAGTGACCTTTTTTGGGTCTCCTTATGAGAGAGATATGAATGCAATAACTGTAACGCCTGTGGGCTATGCTCTCGGTGCAGCAATAACGGGGGTTAACCTAACCAAGCCACTGAATGCATCGAACAAAGAACAGATCTGCGAGGCATGGCAGAAGCACTTGGTGCTCGTGTTTCCCGACCAACAATTGAGCCCCGAGCAGATGCTCGAATTTACCTCATCGTTCGGAAAACTCGATCCGAACGATGCTGCGCCCTATTACAGGGATCCAACCCATACTGAAATTCTGATAGTCACAAACAAGCCCCTGTATGGGAAGCCATCAGAAACAGCTACGGCAGGAACTAGCTGGCATTCTGATCGTACCTATACGTTGCGGCCTACCAAAGCCTCGTTTCTCCTTTGCAAGGAGAAACCTCCGGTCGGTGGCGATACAATCTTTACGAACATGTACTTGGCTTATGAAACGTTGAGCCGGCCTTTCCAGGAATTTCTGGATAAACTTGAGGCCATACACGACGTATCTCTGGTCAAGGGTCTCGATAAACGAGATCCCGAAAAAGTAGCAGCCATGAAAAAGCTGAATCCGCCTGTAATGCATAAGGTGGTTCAGACGCACCCGGAAACGGGGCGGAAGAGCCTTTTTGTTGGCCAGAGAATTCGGTCTTTCGTTGGAATGACCGATGCGGAAAGCGCGCCTATTCTAGCTTTTCTCAACCAGCACGCGATCTCCCTTGAGTTTACCTACCGCCACAACTGGAGTCTGAACGATCTCCTGATGTGGGATAACCGCTGCACTATGCACATTGCGGTGCCGAATTACGACAAATCAAGAATTCGCTATATGCTACGTACTGCATTGTTGGGTGATGAGATTGGCCGTCGCTTTGAAGAAGCCGTAAAGACTGAAGTATCTATAGAAAAGGAAATTGCCGCAGTATCCTAGTCTTAATCTATGTGAACAATCCGCAACCAGAACTATGGAAACACCGAAAAGCGGAAATAAAGGAGGAGATATGAACTATCTAGTCGGCATTGCAACCGCACTTGCGTTGACAGGTTCAATATTCCAAGCGAATGCACAACAGTATCCATCCAAACCGGTACGTATCATCGTTCCCTTTTCACCCGGCGGGGGGACTGACTTTATTGCGCGTATGCTCGCAATCAAGCTCTCCTCGAATCTTGGTAAACAATTCATCGTAGAAAATCGGGTTGGAGCGGGAAGCACGATAGGAACGGAGTTTGCACTAAAGTCGCCTCCTGATGGGTATACGCTGCTACTCACCTCGGGTAGTTACACAGTTGCATCCAGCCTATACAAGCTGCGTTATGACCCTATAAAAGATATGACTCCGATCATTCAACCGGATGACGGACCGTTCGTTATGGCAACTCACCCATCCTTGCCTGCAAAAACCGTTAAACAATTCGTTGCGCTAGCAAAAAGTAATCCGGGCGCTATCAATTATGCAAGCAGTGGGCAGGGAAGCATTTCGCATTTATCTACCGAGCTTTTCTCCATGGTTTCTGGAATTCGTCTGACGCACGTGCCATATAAAGGCACCGGATTGTCTGTAGCGGACACCATCGCCGGACACAATCAATTCCTATTGGCGGCAATTGCGAGTGCTGTTCCGCACGTCAAATCTGGACGACTCAGGGCAATATCTGTTACCTCGGCCGAGAGAAACTCAGCGCTGTCTGATGTTCCTACAGTGAAAGAGTCAGGGTATGAATACGAAGTCAGCAACTGGCATGGGTTGATGGGGCCCCAAGGAATGCCCTCCTCGGTAGTCGACCAACTAAATAGTGAAATTAACAAGATCATCAAAGATCCCGAGTTTGCACAGCGAATTGCAACCGATGGCCTGGTGCCGGTCGGAGGAACACCAGAGCGACTTCTCAAGCTGCTGAAAGATGAAATTTTGAATTGGGAAAAAGTAGTTCAGCGAGCAGGAATAAAACTACAGTAGCAATTCGATTAAAAATTGGTGACTGTTTATATAACCACATGACAAGCCGGAAATTGATTAAAGCGGAAGTTTTCAGGGATTAACGTTTAAGACGAAAAATCATCAAAGCTGAACCAGAGATTCATAACTTGGAGAGTCAACCTTATGCACGAAGGAAACTCGAAGACTGTCTCACTTATCAATCCGGTAGGGCAGACCCAAACAGGACAAACGCCACTGGCTGTACGCCTTAGCACGTTGAGCAATAAGCGCGTTGGCCTAATCAACACGGGTAAGCCAAGTATCGAGCATTTTCTCGATCACTTGGAGGCGTTGATTAAAGCTGATTACTCGGGCGTCTCCATTGTTAAGGTCAGGAAAGACTTCACTTCCGCAAAACCAATTGCACACGAGCTCGACGGCGAGATTGATGCTGCCATCAGCGCGTGGGGTGACTGAGGGGGCTGCGCGTCGTGGAGTGTCCACGACTCGGAGCATTTCGAACGGCGCGGTGTGCCTAGCTCGACTGTCATCACAACGGCCTTCTTGGGCCACGCAAAAGCTGCGGCCAAGCATCTGCATATCGTCGATTTGCCAATAGTGGTTGCACCGCACCCGCTATACGATCTCGAACCAGCTGAGTTGCGTGAACTTGCGAAATTCGCCTACCCGATGATCATTGAGCAGATCACGACCCAAGGCAGGTTCGTCAGTATCAAACGCGTAGACTACGAGCGGCCAGCGGGCCGAAATCTGGGTCAAAACAAGACCGAACCGACTGGAGCGGCCGTATGAGTGTAGTGCAGCCACAACAGCCGATTATTGAACTGGATGATTCGTGGGAGACTATAAACGACTGGTTTCTCGAGCACGATCTCACCGATGGCCTCCCCATTGTTCCGCCTACCGAGGCACGTGTAAAAGCCATGACCGATTACGTGGCTCACGAGCTGGGGTGGGGGCCGGCTGACATCATTTCGACGCTGGAGCCCAAACGCGGTATAGCAACTGTGGAAAAGATTGCCAGCAATGCTGTGATGGCTGGATGCAAACCGGCTTACATGCCGGTCCTCATTACTTGTGTGCAGGCGATCGGCAATCCGAGGTTTAATCTCTATGCGGTACAGACGTCTACGCACAACACATCCGCACTTCCGGTTGTTAACGGTCCGGCACGGAGGGCGATAGATCTCAATTGGGGATACAACACAACCGGGAGTCGATGGCACAGCACTGCCACTATTGGGCGGGCGCTACGCCTCATTATGTCGAATATTGGTGGAACGCCCGGGGCAATTAACATTCATACGCAAGGCCATATTGCCCGCTACAACGTCTGTATTGCTGAGAACGAGGAGGAGAGCCCGTGGGAGCCAATCCACGTCGAGCGTGGGTATCCTCCAGAGGTGAGTACGGTTACTGTTTTCCCCGCATGTCCTGCCGCAATGATCGACGAACGGGGCGCAAGTCATAACGCGAAAGACCTTTTACGCACATTTGCTTTGTCGATACCCTACATTGGCAACCGCAACACCTCTGGTGAGGGTCAGCCGCTCATCATTCTTTGTCCACAGCATGCGGCCATGTTCGCTGACGGTGGCTATTCAAAGGCGGATGTGAAGCGCTTCATTTGGGAGCGTGGTCGCCTACGCTTCGGCGATATTCCGGCGGGCATACGTGGCAGCCTCAGCCAGACAAATCTCAAGTTCTACGCCGACGTAGATCCTGACTACGGGATCCCGATCGCTGGTAAGCCAGAAGATATCGCTATCGTCGTCATGGGTGGCAAGGGTACTCACAGCCTGTCTGTTCAGACCATACTTGGCGCAGAAAACATCACTGTGCCAATTAAATGTAAAGACGGCTCCTTATGGATATCGTCATCGTGACTGTTGAGCCTGTCCAGGCACATAAGCCGGGATCATAGGGCTGTCTCTTGCTTTGTATTGAGGAGATTGATGCCACTCAACAACTTTACATATTAAGAACGGTTATTGAAGGGAAAATAGTCATTCCCGTCTAAAGTCTGAAGCAGAAATAACTTGTAGATAATCCTTATTGGAGTGATCTAGTCGTATGAAATATGAAATTGGTAAGCCTTATACCTTGATTGCACATCATGCGAACCACCGATCGTTTAATTACATGCATAAGGACGGCTTGCCACAAAAGCTTGGATTTCGTGGCCCCTTCGTGCTGGGCGTTGCCAATTATGGCAACATGACCCGCGCGGTGGTATCGCAACTCGGTGAAACATGGTTGGCTCAGGCCATGATCGAAGCCAGGTTTCTTAAGCCAGTTTGTGAAGGTGATCGCCTACGTATCGAGACGTTACCTATTCATAAGGACGAGGCAACACAGGCATTTGAAACTACTGCATACAACGAAACAGTGGGCGACGAAATCTGTGCTTCTATGCAAACGTGGGTCCCGAATCCGTTTCCAGAAATCGATGCCAATGCCAAACTTCTTCCAAATGAGTGGTCAGGCCTAGTCACGCAAAGACGAACGTGGGATAACATAATTGTTGGTCAAGCTTACCGTTCACTGCAGGTTACCTTGACCAAAGAAGATAATGCCTACTGGAAAGGTATTCTCGAAGATGACTTGCCGATCTATGAGCAAGGTGAGTGTCCCCCAGTTCATCCATCGCAAATACTGCGCCTTGTTCAACTAGGTTACAACAACCAGTTCATCGGGGACAACGCAGTGCACAGTTCTACGAAGGCCGTAATCCGAAGGATGTTACGCGCGGGAGATTCTGTTCATATTTTGACCGTGCCGATCAAAAAATGGGAAAAAAAACAGAACCACTGGCTTACGATTTACTGTGCAGTTCGTTTGCGTGATGAGGTGTGTGTCGAGATTTATCACACTCAAATCATCAAGCTTCGTGGCGCAGAGTCAGTCTTGGGTAGAGTCGCCTAGTATGTTCGGAATACAGTTTTTCCATCCCCTTCTTTTTCCAATGCGCGGGGAGGAGGCGATCTCTTGGCCCCCGAAGCTATGGTATTACCCTGTCCTTCATTCGCACGAATAGCCATTCTCAAGAAAGCCAAACTATGCTTGGCCGTGATTTCACTCGCATGTTCAGCCCGCGCGGTATCGCGATCGTTGGTGCCAATCAGGATATGTCAAAGCCAGGTCGACAAACCGTCCTTGCACTCGAGCGGCATGGATATCGGGGCATGGTCTATCCAGTGAATCCAAAATACGGGGAAATTGGTGGCAAGAAATGTTACCGATCGATTGCAGAAATTGATGGGCCAGTCGATGTTGCAGTCGTGGCATTGCCTGCACAGTATGTGCCCGAGGTCATATTGCAGTGCGCCCAAAAAGGTATTGGATTTGCGGTTGTAGTTGGTGGTGGGTTTCGCGAAGTGGGTCCGGAAGGTGCCGCATTGGAACGCAAAATGCTAGACGAGGCGAACGCCGGTGGCGTAAGAATTATTGGACCGAATTGTCTTGGTTACAAGAATGTTTACGAGGGAGTCTTCGCGAGTTGGGGAAGTATCACGCGCCCGCCAGATCTCAAGCCTGGACCGGTATCTGCGGTGATTCAGAGTGGCGGTTATGGCAATGGCATGGTCATGCAATGTGCATATGCGGGAATTGGGTTTCGCTATGTCATAGCGAGCGGCAGTGAAAGCGATGTTAAGGCAACTGACCTTATTGAAGCCTTTGTGGATGATCCCAAGACCCGAGTTATCCTCGCTTACCTCGAAGGTGTCCATGATGGGCGTGCTTTCATGTCTGCTGCACGTAGAGCGCTTGCGGCAGGAAAACCGTTGGTTGTAGTAAAGGCTGGTAACACTCGGCAGGGGCAACGAGCGGCGGCATCCCACACTGCAATTATGACCGGATCGTACGATATTTTCCGCGCCGCATTCAAACAGTGCGGCGTGGTAGAAGCGCTCGATATTGGTGACGCTGTTGATATATTGCAATCTCTCGTCGGTGGTCGATTGGCACACGGACGTCGTGTCGCAGTTATGAGTGGCTCAGGGGGCTCGCTCGTGAGTTTTTCAGATGCTGCAGACGACCATGCACTTACTTTGACACCATTAACCGAAGAGACGCGTACGATCTTAAGACAGAATGTGCCTAGTATAGGTTCTGTTGTTAACCCAATTGACCTCACTGGCGGCTACCAGAAAAAAGAGAATGTCGCTCGTTACCAGAACTGTATAGAAGCCGTGCTCGCAGATCCAGGTATTGACCAGCTTGGTTTGTTTCTATCGACTGCTGCAGGTGAGGATCTTGGTCGATCAGCAGGCGCAATTGTTAATGCTAAAAATTCCTCCGCAAAGCCGATTTATATTTTTTCGTCTTTACCGCCTGAGTTGACGGTACAGGGGCGTGAAATTTTTCGTGAAGCTGGAATACCTTTTCTTGGCACCCCGCGGCGTGTCGCGGCTGCCATGGCAAAGGTATCTGACTATAGCTTGGCATATGAGTGTCGTGCCCGCTTAAGTACTGAATATAAACTTGCTAGGGAGGGCCCGCTGCCTGCCATTCCTAACGGCGTAACAACATTAGACGAGCATGCTTCAAAGCAAGTTCTACATAAATTTGGGATCCCTGTAACGTGCGAGGTAATGCTGGATGCTCAATGTAACCAGCTGATCCTGCCAAACGGTCTAACGTTTCCTGTCGCCGTTAAGATAGTTTCCTCAGACATCGCGCATAAGTCTGATATTGGCGGTGTAAAACTGGGCATTGCCAGCAACGCTCAACTTGCATCCGCAATCAAGGAGGTTGTCAATAGTGCGCAGAATGCAATGCCTAGGGCGAAGATTAGTGGCGTGCTC
>Ga0163150_10010457_pt1 | contig 10039 bp, 8 predicted proteins | sample OliLakLV19P2IB_FD_148628 | JGI IMG/M metagenome (GOLD analysis project Ga0163150, IMG submission 148628) | Freshwater microbial mat bacterial communities from Lake Vanda, McMurdo Dry Valleys, Antarctica - Oligotrophic Lake LV.19.P2.IB | ecosystem: Environmental > Aquatic > Freshwater > Lake >...
GGCTTATTTTTTCGCGGTGCGCGTTGAGATCTATTGTTTGTGTCTGGCGCACCTACCAAATTAATATTTGTTATATTATTGCCGCCTTGAATACCGCTATTTCCTGTATAACCAGAAGAAATGTTATGTTTGATGGCCTGAAGTGATTCCTTGAGTACTGCATCGAGGCCAATAATGGATTCGTATTTTTTTTCAAATTCATTTATTTGTTGAGGATCATGCCTTAAGGCCAAAATAATCAAAATATGTTGTAATTCCTTTACCTTATTCTCAAATTCTTTTGTATTTTTTATACCAAGAATATGGAGATTTCACAAAATCTTAGCTATTTTCGCCTGATTATTTTTTGTCACGGATCACACAGTATTCACCCCCATACTGGATGCGACGATTTTTTCAAGAGGGGATAATGTAGAAGGATTTGAAGAAGCCATTTTTTTATTCCCCCTCACTGTGCCATATTTTTTATTGGAATGCAAACATATGACATATTTAGAAAAAATTGGTGTAAGAAAATACATTGACAGTATATCTTATTATATTTATATAATATTTTTTAAGTAAAATATTTTAGTGAATAAAATACAGGGGATTCTTCTTTGATTTTGTCGGTATATGCGTATAATTCCTGTATGCCACAAACTCAAGTACCTATAGACTGTGACACGATAATGCGGGATGTTCTCGTCCGATATCAATCTTATGGAGATAAGAATGAGATAGAACGAATACAGTCTGCCTATGACTTTGCAAAAAAAGCTCATATAGGTGTTCTCAGGAAATCAGGAGATGCGTATATTGCTCATCCTGTGGCTGCAGTACAAGAACTGATAATATTGGAGCCTGATAGTACAACTATTATTGCGACACTTCTCCATGATGTTGTCTCGCACGGAGAGTCATCGTATGAAGACATCGGAATATATTTTTGATCCGAAGTACGTCGGATTGTAGAGCATCTCGATACTATCCGTCGCGTCAGATACCAATGAAAATCATCCAATATTGCACGTATGCAAAAAATGCTTCTCGTCGTATCAGAAGACATTCGCACACTGCTGGTCAAAATGGCAGAACGCATCCATAATCTACGGACTATCCAGTACCACAATGATCCTGAAAAGGCTCATCACATCGCAGAAGAATCGCTCTTTATCTATGCTCCTATAGCCGCACGTCTGGGGCTCTATGCCTTTAAAGATGCTCTTGAAACGCTCTCATTTCGTACATTGGATTTCGATGCCTATCTCAAAATCACAGGAGAATTGGCTCATTATACGGCAGAACAGGAAGAATTTTTGACCCAGTCTATCCAAAAACTCAAAGCACTTCTGCCATCAGAATACCATGATAAAATCAGTTATAGAATCAAGAAACCATACTCAATCTATCGCAAAATGCAGGAGAGATATTCTGAAAGTATTTTTGAGATGTATGATATTTTTGCCATTCGTATTCTCACTCGTGATATAACAGATTGTTATGCAATTCTTGGGAATATTCATGGTGCATTTTCTCCAGTTCCCGGTCGATTTAAGGATTTTATCGCCGTCCCAAAGCTCAATGGGTATAAGAGTCTTCACACGACGGTTCTCGGACTTGCTGGCAAAAATAATCAGCCTGTTGAGATACAAATTCGTACACAAGAAATGGATTACCATGCAGAGCATGGAGTCGCAGCACATGTCCTCTATAAACAATTCGGTGATGACATGACCACAAAACAAGCACTGCAAGAAGTACTCTCCACACTTGCGGATGGACTTTTGGAAACACAGTCATCAACGCTAAGAGAAAAAATTCGCCCCACTATTTTTGTCCTGACACCTCAGGGTGATATTCGAGAGCTTCCTCAAGGGGCAGGCCCGGTAGATTTCGCGTATTCAGTCCATTCAGATGTAGGATATCATACTATTTGAGCTCGTATTAATGGCAGACTTGCAACGCTCGATACTGAGTTAAAAAATGGAGATATGGTCGAGATTGTCACTCAGACAAATTCGCATCCATCCGCACAATGGCTTGATTTTGTCGTCTCTTCAAAGGCTCGTACAGAAATATGAGTAGAAATCAAACGACTTTCAGGCGATAGAGAACATTCTGTCAAAAAGGGGAAAGAGATACTCTTACATGCTTTCCTCGAAAAAGGTATTACGCTTGATACGGAATGCCGTGATCTCAAAAAATATGTTGATTTTACTCTTGATAACAAAAAACTTGAGGAACTTCTCTATCAAGTATGACAATGAATTCGTAAACCATCAGCCTTTCTGCCTCATACAAAAACTCCAAAAATCACACCAGTTGTTTCTCAGAAACTTGCTTCCGAAAATCCTCATACACTTATTATTGGTGGGGAAAGAAACTTGCCCCATACTCTCGCACAATGTTGTGCTCCGCATTTTCCAGTAGAGGTAGTGGCTGTAATGCGAAGTGGTGGAAAATGTATGGTCCATGCTGCGAGTTGTAAGGCCCTGAAGCGTGTCAATCCCGCACGACTCCTACCAGCGTATTGGTCAGCACATGAGGTAGGCATAGTCGTACCTATGATTATTGTGATACGTGATAGACCGGGATTTTTGGCAGACATAACCAAAGCCCTCTATCAGGCATCAGTAAACATCGTCGATATGCATACAAGACCTCTTGAAAATGAAACATTTGAAATTCAGATTCGTATTGAAATACCCAGTAATGAAGGCGAATTTCTCGAACGCCTCAAGATGAGACTGCAAATTATGGTGTCGAGCATCATCGAAATTCGATAGGAGCATTGCTAAAAACTTTTGACAGTTTCTGTAATTTTTCTATAATCCGCTTACTTTTACATTTTTTCCCTTATTATGGCTCGTTTTTACGCTACAAAGAAAGAAGGAGAATCAAGCGACAAGATGCTTGTACGATTCAAGAAACTTCTCTTCGGATCACGTATGATCAATACACTCCGTGCGACTCGATACAATTTCAAACAAGATACAAAACGCAAGACTCGTGAAAAGGCGATTATTTGTTCTAAATATCGTGAGCTCAACGAAGACCTTTCATAAACTGAAAATATTCCATAATCATCCCTCAGAAATGAGGGATTTTTCTTGTAACGGTGAGAAAATTGGTATAATGGAGATCTATGATTCTCTTTTGAACAATTTGTTTGGTTTTGGGTGTTGCTATCCTCTTTAATCCAGCTATCCTCGGCTTTATTGTTGGTTTCTTGCTCCTTGTACTCGGATCTTGGGTGATCCTCGGTTGGTACAAAGTAAACCGAGTCCTCGAGAAAAAATTCTCTGTTTGAAAATATAATATTGTCTTTGAGAAAAAAGCGCAGCATAAAAAATAATCTATGCCCATAGTTTTTGTTCTTCTTTCTGTCGGAGCATCACTCTTTCTCTGGATGTATCTCCTGACATATTTTATGCACATAGGCGCTCAGAGAGATTTCTTTCTCCGAGCACGATGAGCGGTGTTTCGATGAATCTGTATCGCATGAGTATTACTCGGAATGCACACGTATTTGAGAGATTTTTTCTCGCATTTCCAGTGGATTTTGATACCAGTTCTTTTTTTTATTGGAGGACTTCCTTTTATTTGGAAACGATGGAGATATCTTTCACTGATACCGCTCGGAATAGCTATAGGGGTCTATGGATTTTTTTATTGGTCACTCTCTCACGAAGCACTTTCGTTATTTTTGTCAAAAACATTTCAGACCCCATTTTATGAAGAAGTAGGGAAGTGGTTTCAATCATTGGTGTATTCCTATCCAGCGGTCATGAGCCCATTTGTCGCGATTGGTTTTTGATTTCTCGAAAATATTGCGTATTTTACTGAACAGTTTACCTGGTCTCAATTTCTTGGACGGACACTCTTTTCTCTCCCCATGCATCTCTTCGCAGGGTTTTTTGGTTTTTGGTGTCTCTTTGTGATTCGTCCAACATGGCTCGGCATGATCATCGGTTGTCTCGCTGCTATACTCGTTCACACGCTCTATAATTGGTCTCTGGATATTTCTCTGATTATCACGCTCATTCTGATGATAAGTGGCTATATTTTTTATGGTTGGTCTCTCGAAAATGGTTGGTGGAAAAAATCCCAGGACAAAGCCTCTCGATAAAAGTGTTTTGAAGTCTATTTTTTCCTTGCATTTCTCATATTTCCATTATACTACCATCGTTTTCCGGCTTGGTTCGATTGTATGGCGGATGTAGCTCAGCTGGTAGAGCCCTAGACTGTGAATCTAGTTGTCGCGGGTTCGAGCCCCGTCATTCGCCCCATATTTCCCTTCTGTGTGCCTGCCTCGGCACAATTTTATTTCTATAGAGGCAGCCAATGAATAACCAGATATAAATACAAAGAGCTCTCTTTATTATTTATTATTTATTATTTATTATTTATTTCCTAACCCCCTTTGGCTATGTCGGACTTTATAAAACTCTTGGAACAAGAACCAAAAGTTACACCCCTCAAAAAAGGTGAAATCGTGAAATGCACGATCGTATTTATCGGGAGAAAACTCTTCCTCGTTGATGTAAAAAATCAATTTACTGGTATTATCTCTGGTGCTGACCTCCTCTCTTCTGTGATGGATGTCCGTACTCTCAAAGTTGGTGACGAAGCTGCTGCGATGTATCGTGGACAAGATCCAGAATCTGGACTCCTGATCCTCTCTCTCCGTAAAGCATCTCAGACAACTCTGATGAGTAAACTCCTTGAAAACAAAGAAAAAGGACTCACTATGTCTGTTGTCCCTACAGAAGCAAATAAGGGAGGACTTTTGATTGATCTCGACGGTATGAAATGATTCATTCCTGTTTCTCAATTATCACCTATCCATTATCCACGTGTGGAAAATGCAGATCCTGAGCGAATTCTCGGACACCTCAAAGCTCTTATCGGGAAACCTCTCGAAGTACGAGTGTTGAATGTCCAAGATGATGGTAAGAAAATTATATTCTCAGAAAGAGCAACCAATGATGGTGCTCGTGAAAACGCACTCAAAAATCTCAAAATTGGCGATCGTGTTGAATGAGTGGTGTCTGGTATTCTCTCATACGGTATCTTTGTTACTTTTGATGGTCTCGAAGGTCTCGTCCATGTCTCTGAAATGGATTGGGGACATGTCGCAAATCCTGGTAAATATGCTAAGATTGGCGATAAAGTGAATGTCGAAATTATTGGTCTTGATCCTGAAAAAATCTCTCTCTCTATCAAGCGTCTCAAGGCAAATCCTTGGGCAGAACTCGCAAGTGTGTACAAACTCAATGACATTATCGAAGTGCCTGTCTTGAAAATCTCAAAATTTGGTGTATTTGTAGAACTCAATGGAGGTATCAATGGTTTGATTCATCTCTCAGAACTTTCACACACGCCAGTGAAAAATGTAGAAGATATCGTACAAGTTGGTAAGACTATTCGTGCGAAGATTATCACGCTTGACGTCAATGAGCGACGTATCGGACTCTCTATCAAGGCACTTGAAGTAGCTCCAGCTGGAGCTGAAACATCTATTGCTGGTGGTATATCAGCAAAAGTTGATCCTTCAAAAGAGGCTGATCTCGATATCGAAGGAGAAGTCGACAAGAAAGCGAAGAATGCAGAGAGAGAAAAGGAAGAGAAAACTGAAACTCTAGTAGAAGCTAAATCAGCTAAAAAACCAAAAGCTGAAAAGTCAGAGGAAGAAGCAGAAGAAGCGTCTGCAGAATAATAATTTTTGCACAATAAAATCCCCCATGCAAATGGGGGATTTTTAGAACATATACTTTTTTATACCTCTGCTTCAAAAGAAATAGTCCAAGATTTTGTAGTGTCTTGCTGAATGATGGCGGTCATTCGATGTTTTTCGAGGACAGTTTTCTCATCGTGCAAAATAGTCTGGAGTTTTTCTTGTGTTGCAGGGGCATCTCATAACAGGAGCTTGATTCTGTGTGCAGTATGCTCAATATAAAACTCTTGCATTTCTTGTGTCATAATTTCAGCACTTTTTCTATCTTTTGCAAATATTTGTGTTTGTTGACCGGCGACTTCAATCAAGATATAAGCAAATCATCGTTCAGTCTCCTGTGGTGAACATAATGATACCGAGATAGGATGTTTCAGATTCATTTCGTTCAGTTTTGCTGAGACTGTTTCCCAAACAAATTGGAGGGAACGATTTTCGGGACTATAATCAATTCATACCTGTATTTCTGCGCTGATACCGATGAGGGTTATAAAAATAGGGTTATCGATATCTCATTCTACAATTTCTGTGGTTTCTCAGTGTGTTGTATCTGATAAATGACTATTTTGTTTTGTCATACACGAAGAGACGTTGAGAACGACAGCGGCTATTATCCCTCTACATATTCATAATCATGCTCGTGATCATATATCCGACGGTGATGGAGAAAGTTTCATAAAAAGAGTGTCGACGCATTCTATGTGCCGATGTATAAAGTCAAATATTTTATGTATAATCTATTTTTATAGAGTTGCTAAAATTTCTTCCGCTATTTTCCTATCACTCCAGGGAATAGGTCCGGTATTTGTTACTTGGACCGTTTCACATCATTTACCAGCTATGAGTACTATGTCTCATTTTTGGGCATATTTCAGAGCCCATTTTATGGCGTTTCTTCGATCAGGAATAATTTGATATGTATCACCAATAGAGCGAGGAATACCTTTTTTCACCATAGCAATAATCTTTTCAGATGGTTCTGTATACGTGTCATCATCGGTCAATACAATAGTGTCAGCCAGCTCATGAGCAACAGCACCCATTTTTGGTCGTTTTGTGGTATCACGATCGCCCGTAGCACCGAAGACGAGAATTATTTTTTGGTCATTTTTGAGTGCTTCCATCACACTTCGTAGACTTGCTTCTGTGTGGGCATAGTCGACGAGTACTGTGATGCCGTGTGTATTTGGAACCAGCTCGAGACGACCAGGTACACCAGTGAAATCTCTCCAAGCGCGTGTAATTGACTGTACTGATATACCAATTGACCGGAGGAGAGTATAGGCCCCTAGAATATTTTCTGCATTGAATACACCTCGAAGAAGTGTCTGAATTAGTGTTTCTTCTCCAGGTCATTTGATGCCTATGTCCATACCATTTTCGGTCATCTGGAGATGTTTGAGAGAGTAATCAGACGGCTCGTTCATACTATAGATAACAATAGGTGCTGTCTTTTTTCCAACACTTGCTGTGTCATAAAAAACAGAAAAATATGCACAATCTCTCGGCAGTACACAGAGTTTCCCTAGTTCTTTCTGAAAAAGTCTTGCCTTGGTATGGACATAGTGATCCATAGAGCCATGCAAATCGAGGTGGTCTTGTGAAATATTGGTAAGCATCACAGCGTTATATTTGATACCAAAATTTCGGAAATAATAAATACCATGACTACTCGTTTCAAGGACGAGATGAGTCACTCATTTTTTCTTTGCTTCTCGCAGAAGTTTCCACATACGAAATGGATTATCCATTGTCATTTTTGATTGGTTCTCTCGTTTTTCTCCTGCTATCCATACCTGTGCAGTGCTCAGAAGTGCTACTTTTCTGCCAGATTCTTCGAGAGCCTGAGCTATCAGGGTGGAAGTGGTAGTTTTGCCTTTAGTGCCAGTGACACCTATGATATACATATTTTTTGTAGGATTTCATGATAGCCTATAGGCTGTTTGTCATCTGAGATAATGGTATGTGAGACGTATTGGATTCCTGAGTCCGATAAGGTGTTTGAGAGATTGTATGATTTTCATAATTGACAGTATAATCCATTTAGCTTTTTTCCGACAAAAAAACTTTGACATTGGCTATATATCTGTATATTATTTAGGTATACATATTTTATTATTCTGTTTATGAAAAAAAATATTCTCGGAAGTTTCATAGTGATGAGCATATTGACCTTATCAAATGTTTTTGCAGCTGGGGTTAGTGGCACGACACCATCTCCGTATACTCCACGAATACCAATAGTTGACACACACAAAAATACGATTAAATGACTCGTGATATTCAATGACTATTTTGCTCGTGATGAGAAACATATCTATGGTATCAATGATGAATGAACAGGGTGGTCTGTTATCGAAAAAGCTGATTATGAAACGTTTAGGGTTATGCTTGGACGATTTGCACAGGATAGAAATGCGATTTTTTATCTCCGAAATATCTTTGAAAAAGTAGATCGTGATAGTTTTGTGGTTATTTCTGGTACGCATGGATATGCGAGTGATGATAGCGTTGTCTATTGACCACAGGGTATCATAGAATGAGCTAATCCAGAAACATTTAAGCTCTACACTGGGAAGTATTCGGCTGATGCATGACATGTGTATTATCTCGGTAAAATAATTGATGCTGATTCCGCTACTTTTGAAGTTTTAAACAATGGGGCTTATTCTCTGGATGCAGAAAAAGTTTTTTATAATGGAAAAATCCTTCAGGGTATTCCAGTAGAAGGTTTCTCTGTAAAAGGGGAGCGAGCATTTGCGTCCGACGGTCATGTATTTTTTGAGGGACGTGTAGAAAAATGAGAACCACTCCCAGGAGAGGATACGCCAGTAGATACAGAAGACCCATCAGAACCTGAACCAGAAGAACCTATCAAAATCCCATCAGAATCACTTGTACAAAAGCTTTTTTCTAAAGATGGAATTTTGGTACCTTATAAGACACTTCTATCTATTGAATGGCCATTTTTCGTCTTTCTTCTTGCGGTGATTATTGGGATATTTAGTGGATTGTTTGTTTTCTTCGCAGAACGAAATGATGAAACAGCTTCTTGGATGAAAACATTTTTTAAAACCATGATTTCGCTCTTTGTTGGAATAGCTATATTTTGGCTCGCCACTTACTGGCTTTCTCTTTTGGTGAGTGCTTTTTTGGGATGAATGATAGGAGTGATAGCTTTTCTCTCACTTTCTAATCTGGGTGGAAAAATGAAAACACTTTTTGTAGCAATGCTTGCATGTATTGCATTTGGTTTTTTCACGAGCATTGCCATTATTATTCTCCGTACTATGACGAGTACACCTCAGACTATCCTAGAATTTATGACACAAGATACATTTCAGATAGGTATGATTCTGTGAGGTATCGGTCTCTTTGTGGGCTCATGGCTTATCAAGACGCAGCTCAAGATTTCTTCATGAGGAGCTTTTTCTGGAGCTCTCATAGCAACTATTTTTTCACTACTCATTCTCGGCTTTGTCTATTGGCTTTGACCTATGACGTTGGCCATGACGACACTTCTCTTCTCAATCCTTTTTGGTGCATTTGTCTGGATACTCTCATTTCGCCTCAATCAAACTCTTCTTTTGACGAGCGTGAGAGTATTGAGAATTGTTATATTGCTTGGTATGGTGACTTTTGTAGTAATGTTTTTGGTTGTATAATGAATGAATCTCTGAAATCTATAATATCTTGATTGAAGAAGCCTCGATCTTGATGGATAATTCGTGGTATTTGAGAGAAGGCTGAAACTATCCTGCAACATACTAAAAAAGTCGTTCGTGCAGCAAAAGTATATGGAAAAAATGTGCAATGAATTGATATTGATAAGCTCGTTAAAATGGCCCTCTATCATGATATTGCTGAACATAGAGAAAAAGATTATGTACCTGGGGAAATATCAAAAGAAGAAAAATATCGTAGAGAGAGAGCGGTTGTATGTATAATAAGGGATTCTTATGGTTTTCCGAATTGACAGGAGATTTATGATTTGTGGATAGAATTTGAAGCTCGAGAGACAGAGGAATCGACACTCTTATTCCAGTTGGACAAATTAGATGCAGCTATTCAAGCTCTTGAATATGAAAAACTTGGCCATACTTCTGTGGTAGACTTTTATCCAGATACCCTTCAAAAACTTTCCGACCCAATACTGAAACAAATATTTGAAATACTCCTACGTAGAGAATTTTCCCATGTAAGTATTTATGATCAATATTTTTTACTTTTAGAACTAAATTGAGACGAAGAAGCATTTAATAAACACATGAATATATAGAGAATATTTTATTTGCTACATCAAAAAAAGACTTATACTATAGG
>Ga0163150_10010459_pt1 | contig 10038 bp, 9 predicted proteins | sample OliLakLV19P2IB_FD_148628 | JGI IMG/M metagenome (GOLD analysis project Ga0163150, IMG submission 148628) | Freshwater microbial mat bacterial communities from Lake Vanda, McMurdo Dry Valleys, Antarctica - Oligotrophic Lake LV.19.P2.IB | ecosystem: Environmental > Aquatic > Freshwater > Lake >...
GCCCAGCCCGGTCCCGCGAGTTCGGCCACACGTTATGCCGCAAGGTCGGCGACGATCCGCTCATGCGCGACTTGCCGCACGACTGGACCGTCTGGATGAGTCACGGCGACCAGGTCCATAACCTCAGCGCTCATTTCACCCCGCTGGCGGAGACCGAGACCTGCCCGAACGCCGCCATGCGGCACCACGTCCTGCCGATGTACGGACTGCAGTTCCACCCCGAGGTCACGCATACCGATTACGGCCAGCAACTGCTGGCGAACTTTGTCCACAACGTCTGCGGCTGCCATGGCGACTGGAAGATCACGTCGCTCATCGAGCGCGAGGTGGCCGCCCTGCGGGAACAGGTCGGCAACCGCCGCGTGATCTGCGGTCTCTCGGGCGGCGTCGACTCGTCGGTCACGGCGGCGCTCCTGTTCAAGGCCATCGACAAGCAACTCTCCTGCATCTTCGTGGACAATGGCCTGTTGCGAAAAGGGGAGAAGGAGCAGGTCCGCGCGCAGTTCAGCGAGCATTTCCAGACCGACCTGCACGTCGTCGACGCCCGCGCCCGGTTCATGGATGCACTCGCCGGCGTGTCCGATCCGCAGGCAAAACGAAAAGCCATCGGCCGCGTGTTCATCGAAGTCTTCCGCAAGGAAGCAGAGTCGATCCCCGACGCGCACTTCCTCGCACAAGGCACGCTGTACCCCGACGTCATCGAATCCGGCGGCAGCAAGGACGGCCCCGCCGCGGCCATCAAGTACCACCACAACGTGGGCGGACTGCCGGAAGAACTGGGCTTCGAACTGATCGAACCGCTGCGCGACCTGTTCAAGGACGAAGCCCGCCGGATGGGCCTGGAACTCGGCCTGCCGGAAACACTGATCTGGCGGCATCCATTTCCCGGTCCGGGGCTGGCCGTCCGTTGCCTCGGAGAGATCACCGAGACGCGCCTCGAAACGCTGCGCGAAGCCGACGCGATCTTCATCGAAGAGCTGATCGCGGCCGACATGTACCGCGCCGTCCAGCAGGCCTTCGCCGTCCTCCTCCCGCTGCAGACCGTCGGCGTGATGGGCGACGCACGCACCTACGAAGACGTGATCGCCATCCGCTCGGTGAATACCGACAACTTCATGACGGCCGACTGGTCGCGGCTGCCGTACGACCTCCTGCAGCGCGTCTCGACGCGGATCATCAACAGCGTCCGCGGGGTGAACCGCGTCGTCTACGACGTCAGCAGCAAGCCGCCAAGCACGATCGAGTGGGAGTGATGCGCAGCGTCACCGAGCCACGGGGTTTATCCCCGTGGCGCGTACTATGCTGGCTTTGACGATGAATTAATCGCGTCCCGCAACTCGTCCTCGAGCCGCTTTGTACCGAAGTAGTTGACCACGGCAAACACTCCGAACAGGCTGAAGCGGATGACCGAGAGGAACATCGTTCCGTGCGAGTGGGTCAGTTTGATCATCTGGCCAGTGCCGTGCATGCGCAGCGGTTCGACGCGTTGAATCGATGCGAGCGGGATACGGACGTCAGACTCGCTACGAATGACGACATCGTCACCCTCGATCGACAATTGTCCGGTCGTCCCTTTCGTCTTGAGGCTGACGTCTGCACCTTCGTGATAAAGGACTTTGTAGTTCATCGTCATGTCCCGACGTTGATGCTCTGGATTTTGAAGGGCACCGTTGCGTCGCCGCGGCGTGCCACGGGGATAAACCCCCAGCTCTTGGCACATTTAAAGTAGGCGGCTCGCTCCGCGAGCCGCAATTTCCGCTCGCGGAGCGAGCGGACTACTTTGGCGTCCGCCCGCGGCGTCCCAGAAATCTCTCGTTATTGCAGCATTCTCGGCACAGAAATGTGCCAAGAGCTAAGGGATAAACCCCGTGGCTCATCAGCGCAGTCCACCAATCTGCCGCACTCCCTCATACAGCACCGTGTTCACCGTGCTCGCGAGGTTCAGGCTGCGCACCTGCTCGCGCATCGGCAGCTTCAGGCAACGGTGCGCATTCGCCGTCCGTAGCGACTCCGGCAGCCCCCGGGTCTCGCTGCCGAAGACGAACACATCCTCGTCGGCAAACTCCACGTCCCACACGAGCTTCTCCGCGTAGCGTGAGAAGTACCACTTCGGCCGCTCACCGAGGTGCTGCTCCAACTCCCGCCAGCTGTCGACCGCCTGCCAGTTGAGATGTTGCCAGTAGTCCAACCCCGCCCGCTTCAGGTAACGGTCGTCGAGCAGGAAACCAAGCGGACGGACGAGCCACAGCTTCGCCCCGACCGCCACGCAACTGCGCCCGATGTTGCCGCAGTTCTGCGGAATGTCCGGCTGATGGAGAACAACATGGAACATCGGCGGATGATGGCACGGCAGCGAAGGCGTGTCGAGTACGTCCTCTCCGGGCGCCGCCGCTGCAAATTCGCGCTTGCGGTTTCGCCCGTCACGTCCTGCACTGGCACACGAACCGGCTACAATCTCCGCATGCGCTCCCGCGGCTTCACGTTCTGGTTCCGTCGCAACATCAGCCGGCTGGCTCTGGTGCTGGGGTGCAGCTCTGTCATCGAGTTGTTCATGCACCTGACCGAAGGGACGAAGCCAATCACCCGGATCCCACTGGAGTATTGGCCGGCCGTCGTCACGGCACTCGGCCTGATCAGCTTCACGGTCGCATGGCTGACGTACGTGCCGCCGGCGCGCGCTGATCCGCCGCACGACTCCGAGAACTCCAGCGGCGAAAGCGAGTGACGCGGCCGCCGCGCCTCAACCAGAAACGAATGCTATCGTAGAACGTCCCCGCCTCTGCCGGGATGCCGAAAGTGTGCAAGGAAGCGGTTTCAGAACCACAGTTGGGGTGGCCGGGGCTGGACCGAAGGGAAGCCCCGGGTGCACGAACGCCGGGGTTTCGTGATGCTCCAACCCCGGCCACCGACGTGCCGAATCGGTATTGAAACCGCTTCCGGTCAGCGACCGGCGAGCAGAGCGAGCATAATGGCGATCACAGTCATCCATTCGCTCTGCGATCAAGACGGCCCCGCGTCTCAACATCTCAGCCAGACGCGCTGCGCCCATCGGTCGCCTCCCGATAACTCCACAGGATTGTCAGAACGACTCTATTCTCGCGGCGCAGGCGTGTTAGCGTGGGACGAAGACTGACAAACAGAGACATCTGGACGGACGCATCCTCGAAAGCGGTGCGACCTGCCGGCAGTCAGCGAAGAATACACCGATATTTCGCCAGCAAACAGTTGAAGCAGGAGCTCACAATGATTCCCCGGACGCGTCAATGGTCTCTGCCCTTCGTATTGGGCGCAATCGTCATCGGTGTCTCGCTGCCTGCGGCCGCACAGCCCGATCCGGCGACGCCTGCCGAGCCATTCCCCGACGTGGTCAAACGGCTGCAATCTGAGAAGGCCAAATTCGTCGAGCGTCAGCAGAAGCTCCTCGAAGAGCGCTACGATCTGGCGGACAAGCCGGCAGACGGCGCGAAGATGTCCGCCGGCAAGCCGGTCCAGAGAGGCGTCCGCGTCAAGCTGCCGCGCGGTGCCACTTGGGACAAGCTCGCCGGCATGACGCCGGACGAGATCAAGTCGGGAAAGCACTGGCCGGCCGGTTTCTACCCGCTGCCGCATCCGCATCACGAGGCGGGAGGCATGATCTTCACGAAGTTCCTCATCGAAGAAACGAAGAAACAGACCGGCCGCGACCTGACGCGATTCGACCTCGACTTCGACCTGCCGGATCATCTCCTGCCGGAGTTCCCGCCGCCCATCTACCTCACCACCCGGCCCGATCTCGGCGACGTCTCGCAAGGGAAGCTCGTCACGACCGACAACTTCGAGGCGATCTTCAAGGGGATTCTGAATCCCAAGCAGCTCGACGGCCTGCGCCTGCTGGTGACGCCGTTTCCTCAGCAGCAGTTCAACATGACCCACGATCGTCGCAGCCTGAAGCCCAGCCTCGGCGTCGCCTGCTTCGACTGCCACAACAACGGCCACACGAACGCATCCACTCATACTGTCGGCGACATCCGGCCGAATGAACATCGACATCGCATCGACACGCCGACGCTGCGCGGACTCAACATCCAGCGGCTGTTCGGGTCTCAGCGCGCAATGAAAACCGTGGAAGACTTCACGGAGTTCGAACAGCGTGCGGCGTATTTCGACGGTATTCCGGCAGATGCGGCCCGCAAGGGGATGAACCCCCTGGAACGCGGCAGCCAGGTGCACCACATGGCGGAGTTCCAGGCGCTGCTGGACTTCCCGCCGGCGCCGAAGCTGGACGTGTTCGGCAAGCTCGATCCGTCCCAGGCGACCGAGAGCGAGTTGCGCGGACAGGAGCTGTTTTTCGGCAAGGCGCAGTGCGGCGTGTGCCACCCTGCTCCCTACTACACCGACAACCTGATGCACAACCTGAAGACCGAGCGGTTCTTTGAAGAGGTGCTCATCAACGGCCGACTCGCCTCAGCCGACGGCCCGATCAAGACCTTCCCCCTGCGCGGCATCAAGGACTCGCCGCCCTACCTGCACGACGACCGCCTGCTCACGCTCGACGACACCGTCGAGTTCTTCAACGTCGTCCTGCAGCTCAAGCTCACGACCGAGGAGAAAGCCGACTTGGTGGCGTTCATGTCCGCGTTGTAAACGGGCGCCAACCGCCGCTTGCGGTTTCGCGAACCCAAGTCAAACAAACGAACGTCTGATCTCGACCAGCGCAATCCTTGCATCACGGCTATAGAACACCGTGATGCGTGCGCTGGTCGAATCACGCTGGACGTTTCCGCCGACCACAATACGCAATCGCAAGTGGCGATGCCGTGCCTGACTACGCTGAGCTGACTCCACCCCCTTGACCCTTGACCCTCAGCCCTCGACCCTCGACCCTCAACTCACCTCAAACACAAACTCCACCTCCACGGTCGCACCCATCGGCAGCGCATTGACTCCAACCGCTGCACGCGCATGTTTGCCGATGGCGCCGAGGAGCTTTTCCAGCAGTTCCGACGCGCCGTTGGCGACCAGCGGCTGGTCCTTGAAGCCATCGTCGCACTGAACGAACACCGCGATCCGCACCACGCGGGTCAGCCGGCGCAGGTCGCCCTGCAGTTCGGCCTTGAGGACGGCAAGGCCGTTGAGGACACACTGCGCGGCCGCTTCCTGTGCCTGGTCGATCGGCACCTGCGACGGCACGCTTCCAGCCGCCAGCAATTGGCCACCCGTCAGCGGCAACTGTCCGCTGACAAACACCAGGTTGCCCGTGCGGATGCACGGCACGTAAGCAGCAACCGGCTTGGGAGCTTCAGGGAGCCGCAGGCCGAGCGCGGCGAGCCGAAGTTCGAGCGACGAAGGGGAGTCCATTGTCTTGTCCTTAACCATTGCCCATGAACCATGGTCGATGGTCGATAGAGACCGACGCCTGATTCGCTGAGCTTGCCGTGACGGGTAGGAGAAGTCAAACCTGTGCGTGTCGACTCGGCGATGATCCAGGTTCAAGTTTGTTTTCGCTGGTCCCTCCATCCGGTATCATCGCGGGCAGACGTTACGCTCTCGTCTCAATCGTGCTGAGGGGACTCCGCTATGAAACACCTGTTCGCTCTTCTTGCCCTCGTCTCAATTCACGCGGCGTCTGTCGTCGCGCAGGAGAATTTGCCGCCGGCGCCCGATCCGGAGGCCGTGAAAGCAGTCAAGGACGTCGGCGGCAACGTCATGCCAATTGCCCAGAACGATCCGCGACTGGATGTCACGCTGCACCTGGCAGACAAAGACGTAACCGACGATCAGCTCGTCGCCGTCGCTAAACTGACGCCGGTCGTCTGGCTGAATCTCGCAGGGACGAAGATCACCGATGCCGGACTGGCGAACCTGGCAGGCATGACCACGCTGGAGAAGCTGCATCTCGAGCGGACCGCCATCACCGACGCCGGCCTCGCGCATCTCGCCAAGCTGGAGAACCTCACCTACCTGAATCTGTACGGTACGCAGGTGACGGACGCAGGACTCGAATCGCTCAAGGGACTTAAGAACCTGAAGCGGCTGTACGTCTGGCAGACGCCGGTGACGCCGGAGGGGATCGCCAAGTTCAAGGAAGCCCTGCCCGAAGCACAGGTGACGGCCGCCCTCGAACTCAAGCCGGCGGAACCGCCCAAGGAAGAACCGAAGCCGGAAGAAGCCAAGCCCGAAGAGAAGAAGGCGGACGAGGCGAAGCCCGAAGAGAAAAAACCGGAAGAGAAGAAGCCGGACGACGAGAAGCCGGAAGAAAAGAAGCCCGAGGAAAAGAAGCCGGACGCGGCGTAAAGAGAGCGTCCTCGCGGACGCGGCTGCAAATGGGGACAATCTGTGACGGCAAACTTTGTCGCTTGCCCGTGAACCGACGTTGACTTCAGCTGAACGCGTCAGCAAGTTGTCGATGCCACCGACGCCTGGCCGTTTCAATCGCGGCGCAGCACGCTGAACAGGTTGCTGAAATCGTCGGTCCAGAGCACGCGACGGTCGGGGGGCGTGGTGACGGCGCTCTCCAGTCGTGGATGTTTCAGAACCTTCGGATAACGCGCCAGTAGAATCCACCGGCTGTCGAGGTCGCCGGCGCGCTCGCGTCCCGGGTCGTCGACCAGCGCGCTGGCGAGCTGAAACTCATCCGCCAGGGCCGCAACGACGGGGCGCAGGTCGAAGTGCAGATTTGAGATGTGCACCGCGATGATGCCATCCGGCCGCATGTGCTCCAGATAATGCTCCATGGCCTCCCGCGTCAGCAGGTGCGTCGGGATCGCGTCGCCGGAAAACGCATCGAGCACCAGCAGGTCAAAGTTCTGCCGAGGTTCGGTTTCCAGGGACAGCCGGGCATCCCCCAGCGCGATCTCCACCTCCCCCGGGCAGTCGCGGAGGAACGTAAAATGCCCTTGCGCCATCTGCACGTCTGCCGCATTGATCTCGTAGAACCGCACGACATCCATCGGCCGCGCATAGGCCGCCATCGTCCCGACTCCCAGGCCGACAACGCCGGTGCGCAGCGTCCGGCCTCCCTCCGCCAGCAGCTTCGCCGCCCGTCCGGCACCACTCGTTTCACAGTAGTAGGATGTCGGAATCTGCGTCCAGCCCGGCTCAATGTACTGCTGCCCGTGCAAGATCCGCCCATTGCGCAGGGTCTTCATCTCGGCCGACATGTCCTCCTGCGTCGTGCGGTTGCGGCGCACGCGCGTTTCTTCATCGACCTTCAGCACGCCGTAAAAATTCCGGACGACAGCCTCCGCGCGGGAGTGCTCCGTGAGCTTGTCGGTGAACACGACGCCGACCACGCTCAACAGCAGAATCGCGAAACCCGTCCAGAACACCGGCGGACGTTCATCGGGACCGATCCATCCCCGGCTGTGGTAATACGTGATGACGCCGATGATCGTCCCCGCGGCGAGGCACACGTGAAATTCCCAGAAATCCGGAAAGATGAGCGGCGCCAGAAGTGCCACGAATAATCCGCCGCCCGCCCCGCCGGCAGACAGCGTGAGGTAGAACGCGGTCAGATGCTGCGGCGCAGGGCGCATTCGCGCGAGCTCGCCATGGCACACCATGCACATCGCGAACAACGCGCCAAAGTACACCGCAACCTGCAGCGGGAGATACGAGCGCTGTCCATAAACCTGCACCCAGCAGACGCTGACGATCAACAGCGTGCACGCCGGCGCCCACAGGTCGCGCCGGTACCAGCGATCGCTGTCGAAACTCAGGATGAAGCTCAGCAGGTACAGCGACAACGGCGCCACCCACAGGAACGGGACGACCGCCACGTCCTGGCAGACCTGGTTCGTCGTTGCCAGCAGCATCGCCGAAGCGGCCATCGCGAGTATGAACCACAGTCCGTACTGGCTGGCCGTCGGACGGGGGGCTGTCGCGGGCGCCAGCGAACGAACGGCCGCCATCTGCGTTTGCGCGCCGGAACTCAGGAGCTGCGCGATGCAGGCGCCGCACAACGCAGCGAACAGCCAGAAGCCACCCTGCCACCACCGCGCCTGCTGCGACATCGCCGCCAGCGGCTCGAACACGAACGGATACGACAACAGCGCCAGCAGCGAACCGGCATTCGACAGCGAATACAGCCAGTACGGCGACCGGTCGGGAAACACGAAGCTGTACCACCGCTGCAGCAACGGGCCGGTCGTCGCCAGGATGAAGTACGGCAGACCAACGGTCGCGGCGAGCAGTTGCACGATCCTCCAGGTCGGCGACTCGTCCCCGGACGGTTTCCAGTCGGGAGTCGGCCGGATACTGAGCATCGCCAGCGCCACTGCCAGCAGCAGCACGTGCAGCACCGCCTGGACCCGCAGCGGCAGCCGCGCCGAAACCAGATGCGCGTACGCATACCCGGCGAACAGCGCCACCTGGAAGAACAGCATGCACGTCGTCCACACGCTCGGCGTGCCGCCGAACCACGGCAGGATCGCCTTGCTGATCAGCGGCTGCACCTGGAACAGCAGAAACGCACTGACAAACACCGCCGCGCAGAACAGCCATGTCGCGCGTGCAGAGGCGGATGCAGGAGCAGAATCGGTGGCGGGAGACGACATGCTCTGTCTGTTTACAAGCGGCGGGCCGGACTGCGAACGCGGGGAGCGGCCGTGACCGGAGGGTCTGGACGGACAAAGAATAGGACGCGGGCCGCGAGTTTGCAGCGGCAGTCTGTCTATCGACAGTTCTGTCGCAGCCACGTGCGGCGATCACACCGCGCCGGCGGCAGCTTCAACGGCGCGCGCGGAATCGGTTATGATGATTGGCCCGGTTACTCCGTGAATGCCTGCAACGGCCCGGATCGACCGGCCGCGGGACCGGCGATCGCCGGTCATCACGAACGAGTCTCGGACCGGCCTGACTACGATCACCCCGGAGAAGATCCGATGAACGCGAAGGATGCTTTGAAGCTCTCGATCGACATGGGCCAGTTGATTGCGATGGGTTACCTCGCAGACCTGAGCGACGTTGACCTCATGCAGCGGCCACACCCGAACTGCAATCACATCAAGTGGCAGCTCGGACATCTCATCGCCGGCGAGCACCAGATGATCGAGTCGATCGCCCCGGATTCGATGCCGCCGCTGCCGCCAGACTTCGCCGACCGCTACAAGAAAGAGACTGCCACCTCGGACGATCCGTCAGCGTTCGACACCAAGGCGGACCTGCTGCAACAGTTTGCCGCTCAGCGCGCGGGCACGCTGGCAGCACTCGAACAGACCGACGCCGACGAGTTCGACCGCAAAACCGGAGTCGACTACGCACCCACGGTCGGCGCCATGTTCGAATTGCAGGGCTCGCACCTCATCATGCACGCCGGCCAATGGGCTGTCGTACGCCGCATGCTCGGTCGACCACCGCTGTTCTAAACGAGGTCAGACGTTACAGCTCAGCACCCGAGCCACGGGGTTTATCCCCGTGGCCCCCGCGCTGCGCCCATCAATCTCGACGCAAACCGCGCCTCCCTCACCTCGCTGATCGCCGACCGCGGGAAACCGGACCGCTACTTCTCTTCCAGCTTCGCCAGTCGCCGTTCGATTTCTTCCGGCGAGACATCCTCGACATGCGTCGAGATTGTCCAGACATGCCCAAACGGGTCGCGGAGCGTCCCGGACCGATCGCCGTAGAACTGATTCGCAATCGGCCGGAGTTCCGTCGCACCGTGCGAAATTGCTTTCGCGAATGTCGCGTCGACGTCGGGCACGTACACCATCAGGCTCACCGGTGTGCCGCCATGGGCCAGGGGGCCACGATACCCCATGTCCGGGTACTCGTCCGCCAGCATCACGTGCGAACTGCCCAGCAGGATCTCTGCATGCGCGACCATGCCATCGGATCGCGGCAATCGCATCACCTCTTTAGCGCCGAACGCCTCACGGTAGAAGTCCAGCGCAGCGGCAGCTCCATCAATGATCAGGGACGGCGTGACATCGTGATAACCGTCGGGAATGTGGGCGGGTCTTGTGGCGGCCATGGGAGATGCTCTCGTCACTTCAGGTTGAGCCACGGGGCGAATCCCGCGTGGCAGGCAAACGCGGCCCGACAATGTATGTACATGTATAC
>Ga0163150_10010460_pt1 | contig 10037 bp, 8 predicted proteins | sample OliLakLV19P2IB_FD_148628 | JGI IMG/M metagenome (GOLD analysis project Ga0163150, IMG submission 148628) | Freshwater microbial mat bacterial communities from Lake Vanda, McMurdo Dry Valleys, Antarctica - Oligotrophic Lake LV.19.P2.IB | ecosystem: Environmental > Aquatic > Freshwater > Lake >...
TCGTTGGTGTAGCCGATGTGGCGGATGGCGTCACGGATGACCTTGTCCACGTTGATGGCCTCGTCGATCGGCTTGGTTTTGCCGGTCTTCTTGTCCTGCAGCTTGGGGATGGTGATCTCGCCTCCGACGACAACCATGTTCGATTTAACGAACGTCTCGCAGGCGACACGGGAGGTTTTGTCGATTGCCAAGCAGGCATCGAGGATGCTGTCGGAAATGAGGTCGGCAACCTTGTCAGGATGCCCCTCGCCCACGGACTCGGAGGAAAACACGAATGAGTTGGCCATATGGATAAGAACCCGAACGGAAGCAGTGCGACCACCCTGCCGCAAGTTTAATATCAACATATCCGTATGCCATGATATGTTCAAAGGAATTCAGTTCATTCGTCCAAATACCTTGACGGTCAGGTGAAGCTTACGGCGTTAGAAGCCCTTCCGTCAAAAGCATGTGGTGGCCACGAGCGGATGGGCCTTAAGCTAAATAATTGTAAAATACGAATGCGGTATGAACGACCGCTGGTTGCGATTTGCTAATAATCACCAGCCATCATGCCTTTTGCCATGGCGCTCCCCACAGTAGATCTCGATGCGATCGAGAATCTGCGTTCTCTGAGTCCCGACGATGGAGACGTTTTCCTGAAGGAAATCTTAACGATTTTCCTAGATGATACACCGACGCGTATTGCCGAACTTCACAGCAACCTGAAATCAGGGACGGTCGCCAACTTTGTGCGCGCCGCGCACAGTATTAAAGGAAGCTCAAGCAACGTAGGGGCAAGTGAACTACGAAAGATAGCCGAAGACTTGGAGCACGAATCCCGGACCAATGGACTGGCCCATTTGGAATCGTCGGTAACCGATTTGGAAGGCGCGTTTGATCGAGTGCGGAGTGAGCTCAATAAGCTGATCGTGACCTGAGCTGGCGGGAGGCTGGCTTGGCACGGTAGTATTCCTTCGTCGGGGACGACGCCTCAATTGTAGCGTTGCCGCGTGCATCGGCACCCTGCAAGTTGCGCCTTTATGACCGTTGAAAACAACGCCGCCTCCGCGCCTGCCACGCCCAGCGATTTTATCCGCGACATCGTTGCCGCCGACGCCACCGACGGGCGCTACCAGAAGATCGTCACGCGTTTCCCGCCTGAGCCCAACGGCTACCTTCACATCGGCCACGCGAAGTCCATCTGCCTCAACTTCGGCATCGCCCGTGAAAACAACGGTCAGTGCAACCTCCGCTTCGACGACACCAACCCGGTCAAGGAAGACGTCGAATTCGTCGAGTCCATCACCGCCGATGTGAAGTGGCTGATCGCCGGCTGGGCCGACCACTGCCTCAGCTTTAAACCCAAGGGCTCCCATCCTTCGCCACAGCTCATCGAAGGCCGTCCCGACTACTACCGCGCTCCCGTTGCCCCCGGTCCTGACAGCGAACCGTTTTTCGCGAGCGACTATTTCGAGGAACTCTACACCTACGCCCTCGACCTGATTAACAAGGGCAAGGCTTACGTGTGCGATTTAAACGCCGAGGAAACCGAAGCCTACCGCGGCTCACCCGAGAAGGCCGGCAAAGACAGCCCTTTCCGCAATCGCAGCGTCGAAGAGAATCTCGATCTCTTCCAGCGCATGCGCGCCGGTGAGTTCCCCAACGGAGCCCGCTCGCTTCGCGCGAAGATCGACATGACCGCGCCCAACATGTGGCTGCGCGATCCCCTGCTCTACCGCATTCGCCATGTCCCTCACCACCACGCCGGCAACAAGTGGTCCATCTACCCGCTCTACGATTACGCGCACTGCCTCAGCGACTACCTCGAAGGCGTCACCCACAGCATCTGCACCCTTGAGTTCGTCGATCACCGGCCGCTCTACGAATGGGTCTTGGAGAGCCTCGACCTGCCGCGCGCGCTTCCCCACCAATACGAATTCTCGAAGCTCATCCCGGGCTACATGATCGTGTCGAAGCGCAAGCTCCTCGAACTCGTCACGGCCAACGTGGTCACAGGCTGGGACGATCCGCGCATGCCCACGCTCTCCGGCCTGCGCCGCCGCGGCATCACCGCCGCCGCCCTGCGCCGTTTCGTGATCGGCGCAGGCGTCACCAAGTTCGACGCCCTCACCGACATCGCCGTCATGGATAACGTCGTGCGCGAAGAGCTCAATACCCTCGCCGTCCGCCGCCTCGCCGTGCTGCGTCCGATAAAAGTCGTTCTCACCAACCTCGCTGCGGACGAGGTCATCGAGTGCACCGCCACCAACAACCCCCAGGACGAAAACCCCACCACGCGCACGATCGCCCTCACCCGCGAGGTGTTGATTGAAAGCGACGATTTTGCCGAGGTGCCGCCTCCGAAATACTTCCGCCTGAAGCCCGACGGCGAGGTTCGGCTCAAATACGCCGGCATCATCAAGCTCGACGAAATCGTCAAAGACGCGGCCGGCGCGCTTGTCGAGTTGCGCTGCACCTTTGATCGCACCAGCCGCCAGGGCGAGCCGGGCGCGGATCGCAAGGTCAAGGGCACCATCCATTGGGTGAGCGCCACGCAGAGCTTGCCCGTCGAGGTGCGCCTCTACGACCGCTTATTTACGGTGCCTGAGCCCGCCGCAGAGGAAGATTTCACAAAGGTGATCAACCCGCAGTCGCTTGAAGTGGTCACTGCCCGCCTCGAATCCTCGCTGGCCCAAGCAACGCTGGATGATCGTTTCCAGTTTGAGCGCGTAGGCTACTTCGCCCTCGACGCCAAGGACAGCGCGCCCGGCAAACACGTCTTCAACCGCACGATTTCGCTGAAGGACGCGTGGGTCAAAAAGTGATCGGGAGGTAGGCACCCGTTTACGGGCAATGACGTAGGTGGGAGCGAGCTTGCTCGCGAGGAGTTAACATCGCGAGCAAGCTCGCTCCCACTTCCAACCCGTATTAGGCCGCCGCCAAGCGTGCGAAGCGCGCCAGCACGCGCTCGCGACCCAGCACGCGGAACAAACCCGTGAGGCTCGGGCCCACGTTGGTGCCGCTCACCGCGAGGCGCGCGACCGACTGATAATCGCCGAAGCCCAAACCCTTGGCGGTCGCGAGAGCCTTGATGCTTTCCTCGATGGTCGTGTCGTTGGAAAAATCCGCCGTTGCCAGCGTCTCGGCCAACTCGGCGAGCCGCGTCTTCGGGTCGCCTTTGCCCATGACTTTATCGCGCACCTTGGCATCGATCGTAAAATCCTCGGTGAAGAAATACGCCGTGTAGGCGGGCAACTCTTCGAGTGACTTGACCTTCGGTTGGCTGATTAAGAGCACTTCGCGCAGATAAGCCGAAGCGGCGGCCAGTGCCGCCGCCGCCACGGGCGTGCCTTGTTTTTCAAAATAAGCACGCGCTCGCGCCACGAAATCATCCGCCGGGAGTTCCAGCAGGTAAGCCATGTTCATGTGCGCGAGTTTTTTGTCGTCGAAGCGCGCGTTGCTCTGGTTGATTCCAGGGAAATCGAAGAGCGCAATGATGTCCGCGATGAGCATCTTTTCGCGGTCATCTTTTGGCGACCAACCGAGGAGCGAGAGAAAGTTGACCAAGGCCTCGGGCAGATAACCGCGCTTCTGGTATTCTTCGATGAGCGCGCCCTGATCGCGCTTCGACATCTTGCCCGGGCCGTTTTGTTTCAGGATAAGCGGAATGTGTGCAAATGCGGGCATGGGCGCGCCAAACGCTTTGAAGAGCTCTACGTGTTTGCTGGTATTCGAGAGGTGGTCTTCGCCGCGGATCACGTGCGTGATTTTCATCGCGATATCGTCGACCACGTTGACGAAGTGGAACACCGGATTGCCGTCGGAACGGAAGATCACGAAGTCTTCATCTTCGAGGCGCTCCACCCGCCCGCGAATCTGGTCGTCGATCACGGCGGGCGTATTGGCGACCTTGGTGACGGTTTTTTTGCGGTGGTCGTCGTAGACCTCACTGTGCTCGCCGAGGAGCTTGAACCAGATGGCGCCGTCTTTCTCGTAGGCGCGGCCCACATCCAGCAGCTTTTGCAGGTATTCCTTGTAGATGGGGGCGCGCTCGCTCTGGCGATAAGGCCCGAAAGCCCCGCCGACCTTGGGGCCTTCGTCCCACGTCATGCCCAGCCAGGTGAGACTGTCGTAGATGACGTTGAGGAACTCCTCGCTGTTGCGGGCCTGATCGGTGTCCTCGATGCGCAGCACAAACACACCGCCGGTGTGGCGTGCGTAGAGCCAGTTGAACAAGGCGGTGCGGGCGCTGCCGATATGGAAAAAACCGGTCGGGCTGGGTGCAAAACGAACGCGAACGTGGGACATGGTAAGAGGAAAATTTCTTGCGGCTTGGGAGCGTCTAAAAAAGTCAGCAAGCAACATCCCCTAGTTGCTGTCAAAGCCTCCGCATTTGGCCCGTTGGACTTCGCCCGGTGATTCGCCGTGGCCACCCACGCAACGCCGGTTGTGGCATTTTTTGGAAAGCCCTGAATGGTGGCGCCTGCTTGCAGGCGATTTAGCACCACAAGTGGGAGCGAGCTTGCTCGCGAGGATCGGAGTTCGCGAGCAAGCTCGCTCCCACATTTTCAGGCCGACGCCTTCGTCTCGTCGCCGGTTTTCTTCGGCCCGCCCACCAGCACGCTGAGCTGCTCCTGAATCGACATGAAGAACTCTGGATTCAGCTCACCCGCCGGCACGGCGTAAATCAGCTTCGTCTTGGCGTGCTCAAACAGATTCCGCGAACCATCCGTCGAACGCCCTTTGGGCCGCAGGAGCTTTTTGCGTTCCAGCATCAACGCTAGAAACTGCACGAGGCGCTCGTTTTCCGGGGCGATCTCGTTGGTCGGATCGGCGAGCGTTACAAAGAGATTTTCGGCCGTGAGCTTGAGTTCGCGCTCGGGGTTTTCGCCGGCTTTGCGCGGCTTGAAAATGTGCCCCCAACTGCAGGCCACAAAACCGGGCACCGTGAACCCTTCACGGGCGGTTTCCTGCACATCGTAACGCATGACCTCGTCGGACGTTGCGTTGCGGACCAGAAAGCTGAGCACCCGTTCGCCCTCACCGAAGGATTTTCCGGTGACAAAACAGGACTTGGCGAGGGGCTGCAGGTTCAATTCCATAGGCTTTCTTGTTTACTTCCACGGGGGGTGGACGCTAGCAAATTTGCGCACCTGCACGAATGAACGGACGTATCATTGCCATCAGCGACATCCATGGCTGTCACCAAGAGTTTGCCGAGCTGCTTGAACGCCTCGCTCTCACCAAGGACGACCGTCTGATCCTCGTCGGCGATCTGATCAATCGCGGGCCCGACAGTTGCAAGGTGATCGACCTCGCGCGCCAGCATCGCGCCCTCTCCTTGCTCGGCAATCACGAGCTGCGCCTGCTCACTTATCGCAAAAACAAAACCCCCGCGTCCGCCATCACCCGCGAAACCGATGCGGACACTTATGTGAAACTTCGCGCCGAGGACTGGGCCTACCTCGAAGCGATGCCCCTGACCCACTATATCGCGGAACTCAACACGGTGTTCGTCCACGGAGGCTTCCTTCCCAGCGAACCCTGGCAGCGCCAGCCCGCCCCGGTCGTCACGCGCATCCAGGTGATCGACGGGGACGGCAAGCCCTGCAAACGCGCCGATGCTCCCGATGCACCGCCTTGGGCCGACTTGTGGAATGGACCGCCGTTCGTCGTTTACGGCCACACGCCGCGTCCCGAGGTTTATAAGCTCAAATGGTCGGTGGGCATAGACACGGCTTGTGTGATGGGCGGTCACCTCACTGCTTACATTCTTCCCGAAAAACGCTTCGTGCAGGTGAAAGCCCGCCGTCGTTACTATTCTTAAAATCAAATGGCCTCTCCTGCTCCCACTCCTCTCGACGGCGTTCTCCTGCTCTGCGTCGACCTGCAACCTTCGTTTCTCAAGGTCATTCCCGACAACGAGGCGCTGCTGAAACGCTGCGCGTTCGTCATCGAGGCGGCCGTCGGCCTCGGCATCCGCGTGGCCTTCACCGAACAACTCCCGCGTAAACTGGGTGGCACGGCTCCCGAACTGCTGGCGCTCGCACCGGGTGCGGACCTACACGCGAAGAGCACCTTCTCGGTCTTCGGCGACGACGGCATCAGTGACGCGGTGCGTTCTCTCGATATCGAGCACGTCATTCTCTGCGGCATCGAGACGCCGGTGTGCATCTACCAGACCGCACTCGGCGCGCTGGATGCCAACCTCCAGGTGACGGTCCTCTCCGATGCGATCGGTGCGCGCCGGCCGGCCGACGCCGCCGTCTGCCTCGGCGCGCTCGCGCGTGCCGGCGTTCACCTCCTGCCGGCGGAAACGGTTTTCTACGCCCTGCTTCACGACGCCGGTCATCCGTTTTTCAAGGGCTACACCCAACTGGTCAAAAAATACACCTGAACACGTCCACCACCATGTCCGACGAAATCGTGCTACTCTCCGTTCGTGAACTGAAGGCGCTTGAAGACGCCTCGGGCCGGCCCTTCGCCAGCGTCTTGGTGGTGAGAAAACTCGCCATCAAAACCGCGTCCAACGGGAACCCGTTTCTCATGCTGGACCTTGGCGATCGCACCGGCTCCTTCGGGTGCACGTTGTTCAACGACGGCGCGGTCTTCGACGCGGTAAAAAACGCCGGCGAAGGCGGTGTGCTGCGCATTGAGGGACGCATCGATTACTACCAAGGACGCTTCTCTCCAAAGCTGCTCAAAGTCTCCGCTCTGTCCGAGGATGAGCTCGGCGCGCCGGGGTTGATCGACAACCTGGTCGAGGTGGCACCGGAGCCTGCGGCGGGCCTGTGGGCGGAATTTCAGACGTTCATCGACGGTATCACCCACGACGAGTTGCGCATGACGGTGCGCGGCGTGTTTGAAGAAGTCGGCGAGGTTTTTAAGTGGTGTCCGGCGGCGGTTTCCATGCATCACGCCTATCGCCACGGCTTGCTGGAACACACGATTCACATGGCGCGGGCCTGCAAAGCGCTACTACCGCTCTATCCCGAGGTGGACGGCGACCTCGCGATGGCCGGCATCCTCTTGCACGACACGGGCAAGACGACCGAATACGAGGGCACGCTGGCCACCAAGCGTAGCCGCAAGGGCATTCTCCAAGGCCACGTAGTGCTGGGCTATCAACTCGCCCGCAAACACGGTATAAAGGCGCGCCTCGACGCGGAGCGTTTGGAGCGGCTTGAGCACATCGTGCTCAGCCATCAGGGCGAACCGGAATGGGGCGCGGCGGTGTATGCCGCGACGCCCGAGGCGGTGTTCGTTTCCATGATCGACAACCTCGACGCCAAGATGGGCATGGTCCAACGCGCGTTGCGCCAAGCCAACGATAACACGGAGTTTTCCGAGCGCCTGCCGGGGTTGAGCTCGGTATTGCTGACGAAATCGCTCACGACCAAGGAGTGATACCAGTGGCTAAAATGTTTTGGACTTCAGGCGTAGCGGGGAGCGCCAGCGACCCGAACGAGCCACCGCTCGCTGGTGCTCGCGGCTACGTTTCGGCATAAGTCTGATACCTGCATCCACTGGTATGACGTGGGATCGGGTTCCTGCTTTCGAGCTACAGAAACAAAAAAAGCCGCCCTTCATGGGCGGCCTTTTTTGGTCGGTGAATCCCGCGCGAGGCGCGGACCATTACGATAGAGTCTGAATGATTTTGATGATCGGAAGGAAGAGCGCGATGACGATGGTGCCCACCATCACGGCCATGAACACGATCATGATCGGCTCGATGATCGAGGTGAGCCCGGCGACCGAATTGTCGACCTCGTCGTCATAAGTATCAGCCACGCGGTTCAACATCTCAGGAAGGGCCCCGGTTTCTTCACCGACTTCGATCATGGAGGTGACCATGGACGGGAATACGTTCGTTGAATCGAGCGGGCGAGCGACGTTGTCACCCTCTTTCACGCGATCGTGAACGACGTTGAGCGCATCGGCCACATGCACGTTACCCGACGTGTCACGGGTGATGAGCAAAGCCTGAAGGATAGGGACGCCGGAAGCGAGCAAGGTGCCCAGCGTGCGAGTGAAGCGGCTGATTGAAGACTTCAAGAAGAGCGGGCCAACACCAGGGGCGTGCAGGAGAATCCAATCCACGGTGCGAGTGCCGTTACGCGTTTTATGGTAGGCTTTGAATCCGAAGTAGCCGCCGACGAAGATACCGATCGTTGCGATGATATTTCCTTTGATAAACTTACTGACCGCGAGAACCGCCAGCGTGAGCGCGGGCATCGACTGGCCCTTGAGCATGCCCGAAAAGATTTTCTCGAACTGCGGTATCACGAACACCATCAGCGCGCCGACGATCGCGACCGCGACGAAGACGATGATGACCGGGTAAGTCATCGCTGCCTTCACCTTGCCCTTGATCTTCTCGGCCTTTTCCATGAAACGCGCGAGACGCTCAAGCACCGTGCCCAACACGCCGCCCGCTTCGCCGGCCTTGACCATGTTGACGTAGAGGCGGTCGAACACCTTGGGGTGCTGCAGGAGACCGTCGGAAAAATTGCTGCCCGAGCGGACGTTCTCCACCAGCGATTGGATGACATCCTTGAAGAGCGCATTCTTCTCTTGGCGGGCCAGGGTCTCCAAGCTGCGCATGATGGGCATGCCGGCGTTGACGAGCGTCGCGAGCTGACGGGTGAACACCGAGAGACCGGCAGTATTGATGATGCGGCCAAAGGTCATGCCGCCCTTTTTCTTTTTTCGGACCGTCTCGCCCTGGGGAGCGGAAGCCGTGGGCTTGCGGGGGTCTTTCTTGCCGGTGGCGGCGAGCTTGGCGGTAGCAGCGCTACCTTCGGCTGCGATTGCGGTGGGGATGAGGCCCATCGCCTTCAGCTCGGCGGTGGCCTGCTCGGACGAGGTGCTTTCGACGACGCCTTTCTTTTCTTTGCCTGAGGCCGACTCGATGGCGCTATAAGTGAACTTTGGCATAGGGGTAGGGATGTGGGTAAGCTTTGTAGAGAAGCTGAATTCTCAGGTCGATGCTGGAAAGGTGCCGCGCAAAGATCAGGTGTATTTAATGATTTCCTCGATCGAGGTGGCTCCGTCGAAAATCGAGCGGAGACCGTCATCGCGCAGGGTGCGCATGCCCTGTTCGAGGGCCTTTTGCTTGATCACCATGGTGGAGGCGCGCTCAACGACCAAGTCGCGCACGGATTCACTCATGCGCAGCCACTCGTAGACGCCCATGCGGCCCTTATAGCCTGAGTTGCTGCAATGTTCGCAGCCCTTGCCGTAGAAGAACTCACGATTGCCGATATCGACCGGATCGATTCCCAGTTGCTGAAGGAGAGCGGCCGGCGGCTCGTAAGGCGTGCGGCAGCTCTTGCAGATGCGGCGAACGAGACGTTGGGCAAGCACCGCTTCGAGCGAGGAGGCGATCAGGAAGGGCTCAACGCCCATGTCGACGAGTCGGGTAACCGCACCGGGAGCGTCGTTGGTGTGGAGGGTCGAAAGCACTAGGTGACCGGTGAGGGACGCCTGAATGGATATCTGCGCGGTTTCCAAGTCGCGGATCTCACCCACCATGATCACGTCCGGATCTTGACGAAGGAAGGAGCGAAGCGCGGCGGCGAACGTGAGGCCCACGGCATGGTTGACCGGAACCTGCATGATGCCCTCGATCTCGTATTCCACGGGATCTTCCGCGGTGAGGAGCTTGAGGTCCGCGGTGTTGATCACGCGGAGAGCCGAGTAGAGCGTGGTCGTCTTGCCGGAACCGGTGGGACCCGTGACGATGAAAATGCCGTTGGGGCGTTTAATGATTTCGTTAATGCCCTCGAACACATCGGTCGGCATCCCGAGCGAGGAGATATCGAGCTGCACGGCGGATTGGTCGAGCACGCGCAACACCACGGATTCACCGAATTGGGTGGGCAGCGTAGAAACGCGCAAGTCGACCGGACGGCCGCCAAGCGTTATCTTGATACGACCGTCCTGCGGGATGCGGCGCTCGGCGATATTGAGGCTGGCCAACACCTTCACGCGGGAGGTGATCGGGAGGGCCAGGTGCTTCGGCGGGGGTGCCATTTCGTAGAGCGCACCGTCGA
>Ga0163150_10010465_pt1 | contig 10034 bp, 6 predicted proteins | sample OliLakLV19P2IB_FD_148628 | JGI IMG/M metagenome (GOLD analysis project Ga0163150, IMG submission 148628) | Freshwater microbial mat bacterial communities from Lake Vanda, McMurdo Dry Valleys, Antarctica - Oligotrophic Lake LV.19.P2.IB | ecosystem: Environmental > Aquatic > Freshwater > Lake >...
GGTTCTGCCCCGAGCCGTGGGCATCGACAGGCATCTAGAGCCTCTCGATGATCGTGCCGGTGCCGAGGCCGCCGCCGCAACACATGGTGATCAGGCCGTAGCGTCCTTGCGTGCGCTCGAGTTCGTGCAGCGCCGAGGTGATCAGCCGGGCGCCGGTGCAGCCGGTGGGATGGCCGAGGGCGATCGCGCCGCCGTTCGGGTTTACCCGCTCGGGGTTCGGGCCGAGCGCCTTCTGCCACGCGAGGACGACCGCGGCGAAGGCTTCGTTCACCTCGAAGGTGTCGATGGCGTCGATCTTGATCCCGCTTTGCGCGAGAACCTTTTCGGTCGCCGGGATTGGACCTTTGAGCATGCTTATCGGGTCGACGCCGACGAGGGTGGTGGCGACGATGCGGGCGCGAGGCGTGAGCCCGAGCGCGGCTGCGCGCGCGGGCGAAGCCAGCAATACGGCGGCAGCGCCATCGGATACCTGCGAAGACGATCCCGCCGTGTGGATCCCGCCCGGTTCGACCGGGCCGAGGCTGGCGAGCTTCTCCAGCGAGGTTTCGCGCAAGCCCTGGTCGCGATCGACCGTGTGCGTGGCGCCGGTCGGGCTGCCGTCCTCGCCGAGCACCGGCGCCGTCACCGAGGCGACCTCGCGGGCAAAGCGGCCTTCCTGCCATGCCTGTTGCGCGAGCTGCTGGCTGCGTAAACCGAAGCGATCGGTGTCCTCGCGGCTGATGCCGTACTCCTGGGCGATCATCTCGGCGCCCTGGAATTGCGAGGCGTAGGCGTAGTGCTCGCCGTAGCTCGAAGGGAGGGGCGATCCGCCCTTCATATTGGCGCCGAGTGGAACCCTGGTCATCATTTCAACGCCGCAGGCGAGCACGAGGTCTTCGATGCCGGCGCCGATCAGCCCGGCTGCCAAGCTGGTTGCCTGTTGGCTCGAGCCGCATTGGCTGTCGACCGTAGTCGCCGCGATCTCCAGCGGGAAACCCTGCGCGAGCCAAGCTGTCCGGGCGATGTTGTACGACTGCTCGCCGACCTGGGAGACGCATCCGCCGATGACTTGACCGATGGCCTTGGGATCGATGCCCGCGCGCTCGAGCGCGGCGCGCTGCACAGCGCCGAGAAGGTCGGCGGGGTGCAGCCCGGCGAGGGCGCCCTTGCGTTTGCCGATCGGACTACGGACTGCTGCGACGATGAAAACTTCGTTCATGGCTCTGTGGCTCCTCTACTGGGTGGCGTTCGCTGCTCAGCCTCTTGTTTATAGAGGAGAGCCGCCGCAGAAAAAATCCCCAGCGCTCAGCGCCGCTGCCGGCGCACCCGGTAGAGCCGTTCGCTGAAGCCGCCGTCGCTGGCAAAAGCCTTGGACTGCGCCACCTGAAAGCTCTTGAGCCGCCGATACCCCCCATGCCGCGGAATCAAAGGATCCCGCCAAAATTTGTCCATGCTGTCCCTGTCGTCCACGCGGTCCACGACCCCGCAGCGACAAATTATTGGAGTTAGCCAACCTAACGCAACCCAAGCGGAGCAACCACCCCCAGAACCCCATCGACCGCCGCCCGGCTCACCGCCGCTGCGCGAGCCAAATCTCCCGCTGCCAGCGCGTCGCGAAATTCCGCCGCGGTCCGGCTCTCAACCTGGTCGAGTGCCTGCCGCGTCGGCGGCAAGCGGTTGAGCCAGTCCACTTCGACCCACTGCACCAGGCGTTTACATTGCCACCAGAGCGAGTCGTCCGCCGGCTGCTCGTCGCCAAGCGCCATCGCTGTCGGTATGTCGGCATCGAGCAGCAGCGGCACGAATACGCTGCAACACGGCGAGCCCAGGCTGGCCCAGTACACCAGCGGCTCGGCGGTATCGCCCGGGATCGCGGTGATCATGCTGGCCGTCGTCGTGCCTACCGGTTCCGCGTGCATGCACACGCTCACGTCCTCGGGGCGCAGGTGGCTGATGTCGGTGCTCGGGGCCAAGCGCCCGTGGTGGTCGCGCAACACGGCGCGCAGTGCGGCGACGTCGATGCTTCCCCGGCTTTGCTGCAACGAGCTGCAGGTTCTTTCGAAACGCCCGCTCGAGATCGATTCGGGTACCAGGGTCGTATCGCGATAGGCCGCGGCGACGTCGAAGCGGCCTGGCGCGTTCGCATCTCGCCATCCTCGCGCGACCGCGTGCTCGATGAAGTCCGGTGATGACCCATCCCAGTCGGTGCCGAGGGTCATATGGTTCGAAAGGCTGGCGACGTCCCTCCCCTCGCGCCACGCCCAACGCCGGTCGCTCGTCTCGAGCACGAACGCCGTGCGGCGATCGGCGATGAGAAACGAGTTGTTGTACGCCCATTCCTTGTCGGCGAACCCCGAGCCGCCCTGGCCGTACTCGGACAGGAGGCTGGTGATCACTGCGAGCGCCTGTGCCGCGCTGTGGCCGCGCTCCAGCCCCAGGCGGACCAAGTCCATGCCTATCAGACCGATTCCCGACACGGCGTCCTTGGTGAAGATGGTGTGATTGCCGATGGCGACGCCGTGCTCGTTGAGGCCGTGCTCGAAGCCCCAGCACCAATAGGGACGCGAGCCGATGAGACGCGCCGTTTCGCCGACTTGGGGAATCTCGATGTACGTGCAGCGCAGCGGTCTGCCGGCAGCGTGACGCAGACGTGGTTGCTGGAGCAGCGGCTGCGCCTCGAGTGTGGGCCGGTCGCTGTTCTTCGCGAAGTGCACCCGGCCGTCACGGGTGGCGTTGCCGAGGGCGACGAGCGAGTCGCAGGCGATGCGGAAGGGAATGGATGGGCGAGTCGGATCGGTCCGGTTCATGCTCCGATCATTGTTTGCGCGGCGGGCTAGGAGCAAGCGGCCCGCATGGTCGGCAGGGTGCGCGGCAGGGTGCGCGGTTTGCCGAGACATTCGTTCCATGCGATGCGGCGTGCGGTGTAGCGAAGGAGAGGCGTTGGCAGTTTCCGGGGGAAGCGACGAGCATCCGTTCTGGTCGGTCGCGGCGATCGGCTTGGTGGCGGCCGGGTATTACTGGTCGTACGCCGCCTATGGCAACGTCACCCAGGACGAAGGCTGGCTCTTGGAGTGCAGCCAACGAGTGGCTGCGGGCCAGGTTCCGCACCGCGATTTCATCTCCATTTATCCGGCAGGACGGTACTACTTTTTTGCCTATGTGCTGCAGTGGTTTGACGGCGATCTGGTGGCCGTGCGCGGCGCGTGGTGTGTTCTGCGTGCGGCGGTGGTCGCGCTGACGTTCGCCATCGGTCGCCGGCTGATGCCGCTGCCATTGGCGCTCGCTGCTGCAGGGGTCGTACTCGTGCTGCCGGGCCCCTGGCACAAGACCTTCTTTCCGCTCGTGCCGTTGGGGACGCTCGCGGCGCTCGGCGCATGGCTCGCATCGGGACGCCGGGTTTGGCTCGTCGCCGCGAGCCTGGCTGCAGGAATCGGAGTGTGGTTCCGCCATGACGTCGGCTTGCTGGCTCTCGGCACGGCGGGTCTGGTCGTGTTGGCCACGCGGATCGGTTTTCGCGCCGAAGGTAGCGCCCGGCGCGATTTGTGGGGCGACCTGGTAGCGGTTGCCATTCCGGGTGGAGTCGCACTGACGGGTGGGTTCGTTTGGATCACGCTGCAGGTCGGGTTCGACGAGGTAGCTTCGCAACTCTTGTGGCGCGCCTTCGGTGAGGGAGCGCCGAACGTCTCCAGGCCCGATGTCGGCGGACTCGCGTGGTGGTTGCCACGTGGCGCGCTGGGGCTCGGGCTCGCTTGGCTCGGCTGGACGTCGGTGCGTGGGGTGTCGGGCCGTTGGCGCGAACGCGATGCGCTTGCCTGGGCCGTCGCCCTGGTTGCGGTGATCACGGCCAACCAACTCTTTCGCTTCCCCGAAGCGATTCGCTTCCTGCAATGCAGCCCCGTCTTCCAGCTGCTCTGGTTCGCAGCTTTAGCCGCCGCATGGCGAGCGTTGCGTCCCGTGCATTGGGGCGTCGCGCTGGTCCCGGCACTCATAGGATGCGGACTTCCGCTGGCAGCAGTTGTTCAAGTTCTGCGGGGCTACGATTTGCGCATGCCGGTCGAGTACACCGGAGCGATTGCGGTGCGCTGGCAACGGCCGCAGCCGTATGCGCTACCGGACGGTGCGATGATCTGGGTCGACCGCGCATGGGCAGCGGAGATCGACTTCGTGCGCGCGGCGGTCGACGAACTGGTCCCGCAGGGCGATCCGATCGCCGTGCTCGGGCGCCCGGCGCCGCTGTACCACCTGACCAGCCGGAGCAATCCGACCCGGCTCATCCGCTTCGATGAAGCGGCGACGACCGAGCCCGAGCGCTACGCGGCGCTCGGCGCGATGTACCGCCATTGCCGGTATGTGGTCGTCGACGAGCGATTCCTGCGGCACCGCGGCGCGTGGTGGCGCAGGCCATTGGCGTCCGTCTATCGGGTGCACCGGCGCGCCGGCGCGCTCATCGTGCTCGAACGAATCGAGCGCACCCCAACGCCTGCATCCGGGAGCCCATAGCCGCCGCCTCACCCTAGCTCGGTCAGCACCAGCGTATCCGCTTCGATCTCGAACGATTTGTCCGTGCTGATCTCCGCAGTCTGCGCGAGTACCGTGGTGACCGTCCGGTAGTCGACGTGCATCCGCTCGCGGGTGAGCGTGCACCGCGAGTACCCGCGCTTGCGCGGGTTGATGTAGGCGATGTTGCTCACGTTGGCGAGCGCTCGTTCGATCAGATTGCCGAGATCGTCGGTGCCGTCGCCATTCGAGGAGATCGACGTGGTGACGATCTCGTAGCCGACGACTTGCGTGTCGGGATCCATCGCGTCCGCTGTAAGTATGCCGAAGCCGGCGAGGTGAATGTCGCCGGTGAGGATCAGCGGGTTGCGGACGTCGCGCAAGAACGTCAGCAACTCCTGCTGCTCAGCGGCGTATCCGTCCCACTGGTCGGGATTGGCAAAGCCGGGCGGAATGACGATCGGCGTGAAGACCGTCTGCTGAGCGATGACGTTCCACACCGCCGGCGACGCGTCCATCTCTTCCTTGAGCCATTGCTTCTGCTCGATGCCGAGCATGGTGCGGGTGGGATCATCCATCTCCGGGCAGCGGACGATGCGGTCGCCGCATGCCTGGTCGCTACGGTACTGGCGCCCGTCGAGCACGTAGATCCGCGCCAGGTCGCCGATGTCGAACGATTGGAAGATCTGCATGTGCCCGAAGTCGTCGGGCACTGGAATGCGCACCGGCATGTGCTCGTAGTAGGCCTGATAAGCGTTGCGCCGCAGGGCGAGTACGTCGTCGACGTCCTCTTCGCCTGTCTGCAGGACGAGCCCTGCATAGTTGTTGCTCACCTCGTGGTCGTCCCAGGTGACGACCCACGGGCAGCGTTGGTGTGCGGCCTGCAGGTTCACGTCGGAACGATACTGACCATAGCGATTGCGGTATTGCTCCAGGGTGCGCAGCTTCGGGCCGACGTGGGTGCGTGCCTGGCCGCTGCCGCCGCCCTCGTAGATGTAGTCGCCGAGGAAGGCGACGAGATCGACGTCCTCCTGCGCGAGGTGGGCGTGTGCGGTGTAGAAGCCGGCGACGTAGTTCTGGCAGCTGGCCGCGATGATGGTGAAACTCTCGGGGTGGGCGTCGGCCGCAGGCAGCGTCCGCGTCCGCCCTGGCGGACTCGTCCATTGGCCATCGATGCGAAAGCGGAACCAATACCAGGAATCCGGCCCGAGGCCGTCGGCCTCGATGTGCAGGGAGTGCGCGAGCGACGGGCTCGCGTACTGCCAGCCCGTGCGTACGATCTGGCCGAAGTCCTCGTCGAGGGCGACCTCCCAGATGACCGGCACGTCTTCATCGGGCATACCGCCGCCGGTGGTCGGCGCGGGTGCGAGGCGGGTCCAGAGAATCACGCTCTCCGGCTGCGGATCACCGCTGGCGACGCCGAGGGTGAATGGGTCGGCGGCGAGCGTTGGTGCGGGGGGTGGGCCAAAACTCGCGTCCGAACCACCGTCGCCGCAGGCCGCGACGGCAACGGTCGCGCCGATGTACATGAGGAATTCGCGTCGGGTCGGACGCAGCTCCCAGGTGAACCCGTCTGCGACGTACTGTGGTGGCTTGGCCATGGTTTCTCCTGTTCAGGGATGATCGCCTTGCGCATCGGCCGCGGGCAGGTGTCGAACTCCGGTTGCGGCGTCGAACAACTCGGTGAAGCAGCGCTCGACGGCGCGCACCAACTCGTGCAGGTCCGGCAGCAGATCCCAGTCGGCATTGAAGCCGAACTGCAGCCGGCCGCAGTAGCTGAAGACCGCGACGCCGAGCCCCTGGCCTTCGAGCAGGGTGACTTGCGGGTAGGCCTCTTGGCATCGAGGAGGAAGAGCGGGAACGGTGGGCCGGGGATGTTGGTGGTTACGAGGTTGCAGGGACTCGCCTGGCGGGTGAGTTCGACCACGCCGCTGAGCGCGATCGGGCCGCCCCACTCGGCAAGTTTGTAGAGATAGGATGCAGCGTTGGTGCCACCCGACCGTTTGAGTTCCGTGGTCACCGCGGCGACCTGGGCGAGCCGCCGAACTGGATCGCGTTCGGCAATCGGCAGGCGGGCGAGCCAGGCGGAGACTTGGTTGCCGAGCGAATGGTCGCCGGCGGTGCGGGTGCTGACCGGCACCGCGCCGATGAAATCGAGGATGTCGACGTTGACGCGACGGCGGCGGAGAAAGTCGCCGATGGCGCCGGCGACGGTTGCGAGAACGACGTCGTTGAGCGTGCCGCCGAGGATGTTCTTGACGATTTTCGCGTCGTCGAGGGCGATGTGAGTCCAGTCGAAACGCCGGTGCGGGCCGATCGGCTGGTTGATGGGCGTCTTCGCTGCGCCGTGCCAGGCGACGTTGAGAGTCTTGGCGACGGCGCTGAGGTTGCTGCCGAGATCCGCGCTGCGCCACCAGGATCGCTGCAAGAGCGGCCGGACCCCGTTGAGGATCTCGCCGGGAATCGACAAGCGCCGGGTGAGGTCGTCGCGCAGCAACTCCGTGCGGCTCGGCAGCGGCCGCGGCTGCCAGTCCGATGCCGGCTCGAAGTCGTTGTCGGCCTCGAGTCGCATCAGCACCGAGGAGATATCGACTCCCGAGATGCCGTCGATCATGCAGTGGTGCGTCTTGGTGAGGGCGGCGAAGCGGCCGCCCTGCAGACCTTCGATGATCCAGTACTCCCAGAGCGGACGGCTGCGGTCGAGGCGCTGCGAGAGGATGCGTGCCGTCAGCCGCTTGAGTTCGCGGTCGTCGCCGGGGCGCGGCAGGCGGGTGTGGCGCACGTGGTAGCGGACATTGAAGCGGTCGTCGTCGACCCAGATCGGCTCGCCTTCGAGCGGCGTGGAGGCGAGCCGCTGGCGGTAGCGCGGGATCAGGTGCAGGCGCGAGCCGATGTAGGCGCGGATGCGCTCGATGTCGACCGCGCCGCTGGGCGCGGTCAGCCCGCCGCCGTCGTAGACCGACACGCCGCCCACGTGCATGTGGGTGTTGCTATTGGAGTCCTCGAACACGAGGAACGAGGCGTCTTGAGCGGATAATCGTTCGTAATGAGACACGGTGCGCTGCTCTCCCCGGCCCGAGCGACCGGTGCCGCCGAACCTAGCCACAGAGACGGATCAAGGTAAAGCGAGGGACAAGGCGGAATGGCCAAGTCGCTTCCTTCCGCCTTCCGCCGTCGCGCTTGAAACCGGCCCGCTTGGCCCTTGGCCCTCCCCATTGCTATGACCCACCCCCATGGCCAACTACGCCTACGAGCGGCTGTCTGCGCATGATGCGTCGTTTCTGGTCTTCGAGAGCCCGAACACGCATATGCACATCTCCTGGGCGTGGATCTTCGATCCCGGCTCGCTCGTCGATGCGGAAGGCGGCGTCGACATCGACAAGATCCGGCGGCACGTCGCTGCGCGGCTGTTTCGCTTCCCGCGCTTCCGCCAGCGCATCGGCTACACGCCGCTCGAGCAGCACCCGGTGTGGATCGACGACGAGAACTTCAAGCTGCATTTCCACGTCCGGCATGCGAGCCTGCCCGATCCCGGCGAAGAGCGCCGCCTGCAGGCGACCGTTTCGTCGATCGTCTCGCAGCCGCTCGACCGCTCCAAGCCGCTTTGGGAGATGTGGATCGTCGAGGGACTGCAGGGCGGGCGCTTCGCGATCGTCACCAAGACGCACCACTGCATGGTCGATGGCGTCTCCACGGTCGATCTGATGACCGGGTTGCTCGATCGCGAGCCGCAGCCGGAACCAGACGACGCCGTCGAATGGCTCCCGCGCCCTGCTCCGAGCGCGGTCGAGCGTTGGCGAGATTCGTTCGTCGACCGCATCGGACTGGCGGCGACGTTGCTGCGGCGTTTGGCTGACGATGCGCACGACCTGCGCGGCGCATCGCGAGAGGAATTGACGCAGCGCTGGGCGAGTTGGCGCGACACCTTGTCGGCGAGCGTGTCGGGCGCACCGGCGACGCCGATCAACCGACCGCCCGGACCGCATCGCTTCGTCACGTGGCTCCGTCTCGAACGTGCTGAGGTGCGCGCCGTTGGCGAACGCCTCGGCGGTAGTGACGACGATGTCGTCCTCGCCATCGTCGCGGGGGCGCTGTGGCGGCTGTTTCGGCGCCAGGGCTTCCGGCTGCAGCGGCAGTCTTTTCGCGTAGTCGTGCCGGCGACACGCCTTCCCGACGCGGATCCGGGAACGCTGCACAACCGTGCGGCGGGATGGATCGTGCCGCTGCCGGTCGACGAGGCGGACGCACGCCGTCGCTTCCGCGCTGTCGCCAAGACGACGAGTGCTTTGACTGAGGCGAACCAGACGCTCGGGCTCGAGCGCCTCCTGCAGGCAGCCGAGATCGGCGGCAGCTTCCTGCTGCACGCCGGCATCGGGGTGTCGCGCCGGCTTCATCCCTACAACTTGATCATCTCGCGCATCCCCGGCCCGAGCGAACCGCGCTACCTGCTCGACGCGCCGCTGCGCGAAGCCTATCCGCAGGTGCCGCTGTTCGAGAACCAGAGTCTGGGCATAGCTGCTGCGACCTACCTCGACCACCTCGACATCGGCATCACTGCCGACTGGGAGGTGCTGCCCGACCTCGGCCCGTTCGTCGCCGACCTGCACGAATCGTTCGCCGAGCTGCGGGTGTTGCATCCGCAGAAGAAGGGCCAGGGGCCAAGGGGCAAGCGCCATCGTCCGCAATGACGACCAGCCGACAGGCGGGGCAGCGGCTGCGGGCGTGGAGCTCGGCGACAAAGGCCGGCCACGAACGAACAACGCTTGCATGTGTTGCGCCGGAGCGGCGCCGCGACGCGAAGACGGGAAATCAGCGGGTGGTGTCGACGTGAACCCGGTCAATTACCCCTGCGCATAGGCGCGCTGTGCGGCGCTCAATGCGGCGCCCGGGTCCACGCCGTGGCCCGCTTCGGGGAGCACGCGTTCGAGGGCGTGCAGGACGCAGAACACACTCGCCGCACTGCTCGACTCACCCATCAACCCGATGCGCCACGTCTTGCCCTTCAGCGGGCCGAGGCCGGCGCCGATCTCGATGCCAAATTCGTTCAGCAGCCGGCGCCGCACCGCAGCATCGTCGACGCCGGCGGGAATGCTCACACTGTTCAGCTGCCAGAGCTGGTGCCCTGCCTGCGACGCTATGCCGAGTCCGATCGCATCGAGGCCAGCCTTCAAGGCTTCATGGTTGCGCCGGTGGCGCTCCCAGCGCGGCTCCAGCCCCTCCTCGAGCACCAGCCGCAAGGCTTCGTAGAGGGCGAAGCTCATGCTGATCGGCGCGGTGTGGTGGTACACCCGCTCCTCGCCCCAGTACGCCTGGATCATCGTCAGGTCGAGATACCAACTCTGCACCTTGCGGGCGCGCTTGCGCAGCACTTCGACGGCGCGCGGACTGAACGTCAACGGCGACAGCCCCGGCGGACACGACAAACACTTCTGCGTGCCGCTGTAGCAGGCGTCGATCTGCCACTCGTCGACACGCACCGGACATCCCGCGAGCGACGTCACCGCGTCGACCAGGAATAACGCGCCTACGGCTTGGGCCAGGCTGCCGATCTCCTCGAG
>Ga0163150_10010467_pt1 | contig 10033 bp, 15 predicted proteins | sample OliLakLV19P2IB_FD_148628 | JGI IMG/M metagenome (GOLD analysis project Ga0163150, IMG submission 148628) | Freshwater microbial mat bacterial communities from Lake Vanda, McMurdo Dry Valleys, Antarctica - Oligotrophic Lake LV.19.P2.IB | ecosystem: Environmental > Aquatic > Freshwater > Lake >...
TGCCGCTTTTGCGGCGGCGGCCTTGGCCTGTAGTTCTTCGGGGGATTGTGCTGCGAGGTCGAGAGATGGGCGTTCGGCGCGGCGATCAATCTCTGCCTGCGCAATGGCCTTGACCTCTTCATTCCCGGCCTTTGCGGCTACAGCAAGGGCCTTGTCGCCCAGACCGGCAACCGGGTATCCGCCGATCTTTGGGGCGTCGGCGGGTGGTGCTGGCGCTACTTCGGCGTCTTTGCCGGGTTCGCGGCCCGTTCCTTGGCCTTGGCCAGCGCCTGCTCCCGCGTCATCCCCGTCTTCAGGGCTGCGAGGGTCAGTAGATTTACCGTCACCCTCCGAACCTTGGCCTTGCTTTCCGGACTCAATTTGTTGAATTTCTGCATTGATCGCCTCTCTCAGTATCTGTCGGTAAACGGCATCACCCATGCCTTCAGACTGCGTTGCCGCGGTCTCTTTCAGCCGTTCAACGACATCCGCGCCCAGCCTGGCTTCATCAGCGGAAAGTTCATTCTGCTCGGCGTCAATCTCAATGTTGTTGAGGTCATTGTACCCCTGCTGCACCAACTCATCGTCGGTGAACTCGGTATCGGGTAGTCCATCGGAGCGTATTGCTTCACCACGCCAGGGTGATTGGCGTCGGCGAAGATGAGTTCGATCGCGTCCATATACCAACGCTGGCTGCGTCGCGCCCGGAGAGTATCGTCTCTTCCTGCCAAAGTGGCGTAGTCGCTCTCATCGCCCGCTCCCGGATGTCCATTGAGTTCAGCATCAATGCGCAAGGTGCATTAGCAGCCGTTGTCTTGCGTCCGCGATCAACGCGTCGTCCACCTCGAACATTGCGCGATGGACAGCGAAATTGATCATTACATCCAGAGTCTCCATGGCCGTTGGCACGATGGCCTCCGCCGGTACTTCGACCTTAAGTTCTTCGTAGCTGTCGCGGATAATTGTCGCTGTCGCTTTAGCGAGCAGGTAAGACTTCAGGCCGATGCCCTGCATCAGCAACTCCATTGGCTCAGGAGGTGGCATGGCATAGATAACGTCGATCGCGCGTGTTAACAATTTCCCGCGCGCCTCGTGCATTTCAGAAGTTACGCTGGGGTCCGCCGATCTGCCGCGTTTTTTCATGGGTCAATAGTTCATCATTGGGTCGAACGGTTTCCAAGGCTCAGTTCTCGGCATAGGTTTTTCCTCGTTGTTCGTTAGCTTGTCCACAATCATCGCCAGTCCGCCGAAGGCATCCGCACCGTGGCTGTATTCGTCATGAACCGGATTGCCTGGCTCGCCGGTCGTCAGCGGTACAGCCCGGCGGTAGCGTTTCAGGCAGTCCAGCAGACGCGCGCACTTCGTTTCGTCAACGTAGGTGCGCGGGAACATCATTCTGGCCGCGCGTATGGGCACTTCCTTATTCTCTGGCCTCGGGATGATTTTGGGCGTCATTCTCAGAAGCGGCCTCAACAGGCTTTGCGCACTCACCCCGTTCGCCGCCTGGGTTGCATGTTTGCCGTCATGTGGCAGCCAATGTGAGCCGTAGACATAGGGTTTGTCTTTCACCCTCTTCGCCCACTCGTCGAACCGCAGGAACGATTCCTCTTCATAGTCGATCACGCGGATTTCGGAGTGCAGGCGCTGTACGAAAATGATGCTGGTCTGGTCGTTCCAGCCGAGGTCCCAGACCGTGTGAACCAGGAGCCGCGGATCGTAGGGAAGCGGCCTGGCGCGATGCCCCTCGATCATGTCGGTCACTTCACGAGCGTAGATTGCGCCTTCTACAACGGTGCGGGGCTTGCCTTCCCACACGTGCTCGTATTCCTGCGGATCACGCCTCTGGAGACCAAGGCGTTCGGCTTCGAGCACGGATGGAAACCATGGGTTGTCGCGCCACGTCATCCGCATCACCACAGAGTCCGCGGGCGGGCTCACCACGAACCGCTGGTAGGTGTCGTCCGTGTCGAGCTCGGGATTGAAGCTCACCCAGATCTCGCTTCCCTCAGCGCGGATGGTCGGGATCAGGATGTCCCAGGATCGCTTTGTTACGGCCTGGGCCTCCTCAACCCAGACCACATCGACACCCTCGAAACTTTTGATCTTGTGGGCGTCCTGCTGGCGCAATCCGGCGAACAGGAACTCTGCGCCGTACACGCTCGTAATCGAGGACTCCTGAACGGTGAAGTACTCCGCGAGGCCCATAGCGTTTATCTGATCCACTAGTAGGCGATGAACTGAATCACCAATCGTCCGCATGATTTCTCGCGCGCAGAGGATGCGGAGCGGGTTTTCCAGCGCCTTGATGAGCAGAGCTCGAGCGAAGCCCCATGACTTCGCACCACCACGTCCACCAAAGGCGACCTTGTACCGATGCGGCTGCATCAGGGGCGCCAGTTTCGGCGGTAAATCAACGCAAAGGTCTGGTGCTGGGGAAGTTGACATGGATGGTCGGGGGAGCAAGCGGGGCACCGCCGGCGCCGGTCAGTTCGCTGCGGGCCAACTTGGGTACGTGGTACTCAATGACGCTTTGAAACAGTGTGAAGGCGCGCTCGGGGTCATCCGCTGCTATCTTGTCCAGCCACTCCTGCAGTCGATGCGCGTTGTCGTTAACGAACTTGGCAATGGCTTCGCGCGCCGCCAGTGTGGCCTTGTTGGGCGTGCCTTTTCCTCGGCCACCGCGGTGCTCTCCGGGTTTCGATCCGCGATTGCTATTCTTTGCTTGTTTAGCCGTCATGGGCTTGCACTGTTTGGCGGAGGTCTTCGATGTGTCGGCCTTTTGCTGCCCCGCGGTAGCGGTCCGTTTCCTCATGGTGTCCTTCAGGCGCTTGCTTGCGGTGGTCATGCGCACACTTCCAACCTGTGCCGGGCGATCAAAATTGCCTCCGCTCGCCCATGGTCCTTTACCCGGCCTAAAGGCGCGCCAGGGTAGAGCTCGATTGCTTTGGCGCGCGCCAGTTCCTTGTCGCTGGGTAGCCGGAAGTGTTTCTTCCAGGTCTGCGGGGTCACCAGTTCGAGCGGAAGGCCCAAGGCAGCCACCACGCCGCGGATGCTGCCGAAGGTGTCACCGAGGCTGAACACGCCTGCAACGCCCTGGCCGGGCATGCTGTTCACACGCTCCAGCACGACCAACACCTCGTTAGAGCGGCCATCGACCCGTTCCATGAGCAGCGCAGATAGCCCCGCGGCGTTCACCTGGTGCTTGCGCCTGCTCCCGCCTTTACCACAAGCCATGGTCGGGATGTCGTCCACAGACAGCAAGCCGGTGTGATCCAGAGCCGCGATCGCGCCGGTGATGCCGGGGTCGATACCGATGATCAGCATGGGAGAATCTCCGCTGGCTGTACCACGCCGGCCTTCACCATTGCCATTGCCGGCGTCCGATGCGGCTTCCTTGCCTGGTCATCTTTGAGCGCAGATAGCGCGGCCTGTGCCGTGTCAACGGCATCAGCGTCGCCGCGCAGGGTGGCCTCGGCGGCAGCAGCCATCAACTGTCTTGCGGTCATGTTTCTCGTTTCAACGGGCGTCATGTCAGACATTACTGCGCACTTGCGCGAATTTTCATGCATTGGCAGATGCTTGCGCCATATACCCCATGCCGGTAGCGTTTTCAGAACCCAGGAACCGCCTCACCGGCCTTCCAGCAAGTTGGGCAATCCCTGGGCGCACTCTCTCACTCAGGTATCGGGCCAAGGCGTTTCCTCTGATGGCCCAATGCAATACGGCGGTCGGCGCTTTTGGGAGCGCCACCGCCTTGTTATTTCCATCCTCCGTTTGCACCGCACCCCCCGCAAAGCCTTTATGGGCGCGGCTTCCCGAGTTCAGAAGCACGTTCTCGTTCACGTTCAGATTGAAGTTCAAGTTCTTGTGCCCGTGGTTGTCCCGATGATCTGGTCGATCACGGAGTATTGAAGCCAATCTGGCAGTTCCTTTTGGTCCCATCCCTTCCGGACTGTTCTCGTCCTTACCTCAAGCACGCAGTTGCGCAGAATGGACAGGCTCACGCGGGACGGCTTCAGCTTGTAGTCCGCGATCGCGCCGAGGTCCTTGAAGAGCAGGGAATTTGGACTGAGCTTGAATTGCCCGCCCGTCTTGCTGGGGCGTCCCATCAGGGCCTTGACCCGGTAGGCGCGGAACAACTCGGTCTCGAAGTTCGGCCCGGGTGTGACGAGTTTGAACCACAGAAAGACCGTCGGGCTATTACCGAACGCAAGCGCCGTGTTGTGTCGAACGAAGGTGGCTTCGTATATCGCGTCAGGAACATGCGGATGCTGTTCGCTGTAGTCGACGACAATGTCGTCGTTCGCGATTGGGACGGCAGACAGGCGTGCAACTGCGCTCATGCGGCGATCTGCCTGGCTCGCTTGCGATTCTCGACCAGGGAGCCGACTAGTTCCATGATCTTTTCGACAGAGCCTAACTTCATAGCCTGCTTGCGCGCTTCGACCAGGCACGCCACAAGTTGCATGATTTCTTCTTCAGACGCACCTGAGATCACCGCGGCGTTGATCGCGTCGGCCTCATAGTCCGGCGCACCTCGCATCTTCGGGCCTAGTTCAAGGAACGGCGGAAGGAGATTCCTATTCTGACGGGAATATCCAGTGCTTCGCCCGTAGCCAAGTCGCTCCCAGAACTTCCTTGGGCGAAGAATGTAAAACGGTGTCTTGGTCTGATTTTCCATCGGGTCGCTCCTCGCTGTTTGTGCACAAGTCCACGCACGTTCTCAGTAAACCAGAGGATTCCGAGGAAGCACAGAAATCTGACGAATATTTGGTAATTCCCGCACGCACTGAAATGCGGAATAGGCCCCGATTGAGAGAGGGGGGGGCGGGACAAGCTAGCGATTATTCCTCGAGTTTCTTCCGCAAGATTCGTTCGATGGCCTTCGTCTCGCGAGAGAGATACGCTTCATACGCACCAGACGTACTGCGATCCAGCTTGTAAAGTTCAATGAATTCTCGCGCGGCCTTTGCGTTTGAGCGTGCTAGTCCCATTGTTTTCGGGCTAACTCTGTCGCTCCGCGCTATCCGTATCGCCTCCTCAACAGTTCCCGAGCCCATCGTCATGCCTAGCTTCGCGCCGGCGGCGAAGAACAGAAGACTTTGTCTGCGTATTCTTTCAAGGGAGCGTGGGCTCTCGACCTGTTCCTGCCCAATCTCCCCCATTGCCCGGGCCATTATTCCCAGTGGTCTCTGTGATCTTGTAGTTTTCGGTTTTGCGGGTCGCCCTCTCTTACGTTCCAAATCTTCTCGCATCTTATCGAAAACACTGCCCACCACGGTTTCTACCAATCGATGGTCATCAGAATCCCACTGGGAACGGGGTTTACGGAGTTGCGCATCCACCGCCTCCACCACCACTTTTGAAACGCTTTTCCAAGGAGCTCTAAACTGCTCAATTCCTATGGCCGAATATTCCCCTTTCAACTGGGCCAATGTTGGCTGGCGTTTAGCGCGTTCTTTGAATTGCTTCCGGGTCTTTGCGATCCACCAAGCGAAGAAAGACGCCACGGCACCGTCCAATTCTGGACTTGTCGAATTTCGGGCTGTCGCCTTGATGGTTGCACTCATGCGCGTCCCTTCACGCTCTCCCTCGAGATTGAACCAGCCCAGGCGGCCAAGGGTTTGCCGCTTTTCGGGGATCAGCCTAGGGCTGGTACGCTCGTTATGCTACCGCGCTGCGCTTCAGATCCGAAACGAACCAAGTCCCCTTGTATCGGGATGAGGCGCATCCGGAGGCTTCGCATTCGATTGGGACGGGATACTCGATCCGGGGCTCGTCTTCCAAGCGGGCAACCGGTTCCACGGAAAAAGTCACCAACATCCTCGGCCACGTCTTGCCCAGCGGGAGGCTGCGCTGACCCGGGCAGAAAAGAACAATGTCGGCTTGCGGCTCTACGCCACGGTACTGGCCCATCCGAATCCGGATTTCTGGAATGCCGACAAGCCGCCCAGCCTGCGCGGCATCCATCCACAGACCGGCATGGTGTACGACTACACCGACCCGGCGTATCGGAACCGTCCTGATGTTCTGCTGCTCCGGCTCAACGGCAAGGATCGATCGATCACCTTCAACGCGATGGACCGCCCGTTTGGCGGAATCGGTCAAGAACTTGGACATCGACGACATCCACCAGGCGCTGTTCCATATCGGGAGAAGATCATCAGCTGGATTCCTGGGATGCTGCGGGGTATCTGGCGCGCTGAACGGTATAAGGTGTCGGCCGCACAGGATCCATGGTCGCAGCTCTGGGCAGACTTCACCCGGCACGGCGGGCAGACCGGGTACCTGGAGTTGTTCCCGACCGCCGCCGATCGCGCGAAGAAACTGGAAAAGGAACTCAAGGCCTTGGACCGCGGCATGACTGGGAAGGCTGCGCATGCCGTGCTGGATTTTCTGGACGACTACAACCAGTCGATCGTGAACTGAGCCGAAAAGGTGACTGCTGGGACAATGCGCCGACCGAAAGTCTGTGGGGTCGCCTGAAGGTCGGCAGGCTGTACGGCAGGCGATTTGCGACGCGCAGACAGGCCATGGATGAAGTGATTGATTGGCTGACTTTTTATAATCACAGAAGATTGCACTCAACGTTGGACTACGTCAGTCCCATGACGTTTGAGCAACGCTGGATCGCGGCCCAGCAGCAAGACAGGAAGTCCGCATAATGGGCAGTCTATGGAGTCTGGAAAACAGGGGCAAGGTCAGTGCGCTGCTCGAACGGGCGAAAGCCGATGGCTCGCTACGGTATTCGATTCACCTTGGACTCTCTTGGGTTGATAAACTACCATCAACGGAGCCCTTCCAGAAAAGCGGGCCTCTTGCCAATCGCTTATGACCACGACAAGACTGAATAGGATGTGATGATGCGACAGCTACTGTGCGTAATTGGATTGGCATTCGGTCTCTGTGCGGGCGCGTTCGCGGGAGACTTGGAGGATGGAGTTGATGTGTATATGCGCGGTGACTATGCGACGGCATTGGCGAAGTTCAAGGGGTTGGCCGCGCAGGGGCATGCAAACGCGCAATACTTCTTGGGTCGCATGTACTACGAAGGCAAAGGCGTAGCGCAGGACTACAAGCAGGCGCTGGACTGGTATGCGAAGGCCGCAGAACAGGGGGATGCATCCGCGCAATCCAACTTGGGTATCATGTACGACAACGGCCAAGGCGTCGTACAGGACTATGTGCAGGCGGTGTATTGGTATGCGAAAGCGGCCGCGCAGGGCTATGCCTACGCGCAATTCAGCTTGGGTGTCATGTACTACGAAGGCAAAGGCGTAGCGCAGGACTACAAGCAGGCGCTGGACTGGTATGCGAAGGCAGCAGAACAGGGGTGGCTTGCATCCCCGCACATTTACTTGGGTCGCATGTACTACGAAGGCAAAGGCGTAGCGCAGGACTACAAGCAGGCGGCGCATTGGTATGGGAAGGCAGCAGAACAGGGGCTTGCATCCGCGCAATACTTCTTGGGTCGCATGTACTACGAAGGCAAAGGCGTAGCGCAGGACTACAAGCAGGCGCTGGACTGGTATGCGAAGGCCGCAGAACAGGGGGATGCCTACGCGCAATACTTCTTGGGTCGCATGTACGCCAACGGCCAAGGCGTAGCGAAGGACTACAAGCAGGCGCTGGACTGGTATGCGAAGGCCGCAGAACAGGGGGATGCCTACGCGCAATCCAACTTGGGTGTCATGTACGAAACCGGCCAAGGCGTCGTACAGGACTATGTGCAGGCTCATACGTGGTACAACCTGGCAGCCTCGCAAGGCCTCGATATTGCTCGAAAAAACCGTGACATCATCGAGCAGCGCATGACCCCACAGCAGATCGCCGAAGCCCAGCGCTTGGCGCGGGAGTGGAAGCCGCGTAGCGCCGTTGCGCAAGGGGCGCCGTCAGAGCGCCCGTCTCCTGCGCCGAGTACGCCCTCCCCGTCCAAGTTGGCCAGCTCCGGCACGGGCTTCTACATCTCGGCGGACGGGCACGTACTTACCAACGCACACGTCGTCGACGAATGTTCTTCCCTCGCGGTCGAGTCGATCGGCAAGCCCGCGGTGGAGGCCCGCCTCGTGGCGAGCGACGCCCGCAACGATCTGGCCGTTATCCAGACCAAGGGACGCGCGCGGCGCACGGCGGCTTTCCGTGCTGGCAGTGTGCGCCAAGGCGAATCCGTGGTGGTGTATGGGTTCCCGCTGTCGGGTGCTATCGCATCGACCGGCAACGCCACCGCCGGCAACGTGTCGGCGCTCGCCGGGTTACGCGACGATACGCGGATGCTGCAGATCTCGGCGCCGGTGCAGCCGGGCAATAGCGGGGGCCCCTTGATGGATATGACCGGCGCGGTGGTAGGCGTGGTGGTAGGAAAACTCAACGCGGCCAAGGTCATGGAAGTGACCGGCGACATCCCCCAGAACATCAACTTCGCCATCAAGGCACACGTCGCCAGGGGTTTCCTCGAAAGCCATGGCGTCGAGTACGAGACCGCGCCGAAGGCCAAGGATTTGAGCGTTGCCGATGTGGCAGACGCGGCGCGCGCTTTCTCGGTTCGCGTGCTGTGCTATCGGTAGTGTCTCAGCGGCAGGATCCAGGCTTGCCCGCCCGCCAAATCGCGCCTCATTCACTCATCAAATCGCGCCGAAAGTGACCTACCCGCCCGCTGAAGAAAAGATACCGCTGCCAAGCCCCTCGGGCCGACCGCCCGAGGGCAGCTCGACCTATACGGCGCCTGCACCCTACCGGGTTTTCCGAGTGGTAAAGACGAAGAAGTAGAGGGCGGCTGCGCTTCCTGACTGTTTTTAGTTTGTTATCAGACTCAGGTTTCTCGCGGGCGCACCTTTCTGCCAAGTCGCCGTGCCCAATCTCGATCGCCTCAGCAGGTCGCCGACATGCCGGATTAGCTCCCGCACTCAGTCGGATTCGCCGTTAACCACGACCCGCACCGAATCCGTCCCGGTAATTGCCGATCCATCCTTCATCGTACCGGTCAAAGTCGCAGTGATAATGCTGGAGGTAAATGGAACTGCATTGAACTGCAAATCCTGTATTCGGAAGAAAAGAAGCATATCGGTCAATTTATTCCGGTCTTCGCGTTGAAACTCAAACTTAACTGGAGATGCACCAGCAAACTTCACAGTCTCTACATTCAAATTACGCACGTCGAAGGTTGTCCCTTCACGCTCTCCCTCGAGATTGAACCAGCCCAGGCGGCCAAGGGTTTGCCGCTTTTCGGGGATCAGCCTAGGGCTGGTACGCTCGTTATGCTACCGCGCTGCGCTTCAGATCCGAAACGAACCAAGTCCCCTTGTATCGGGATGAGGCGCATCCGGAGGCTTCGCATTCGATTGGGACGGGATACTCGATCCGGGGCTCGTCTTCCAAGCGGGCAACCGGTTCCACGGAAAAAGTCACCAACATCCTCGGCCACGTCTTGCCCAGCGGGAGGCTGCGCTGACCCGGGCAGAAAAGAACAATGTCGGCTTGCGGCTCTACGCCACGGTACTGGCCCATCCGAATCCGGATTTCTGGAATGCCGACAAGCCGCCCAGCCTGCGCGGCATCCATCCACAGACCGGCATGGTGTACGACTACACCGACCCGGCGTATCGGAACCGTCCTGATGTTCTGCTGCTCCGGCTCAACGGCAAGGATCGATCGATCACCTTCAACGCGATGGACCGCCCGTTTGGCGGAATCGGTCAAGAACTTGGACATCGACGACATCCACCAGGCGCTGTTCCATATCGGGAGAAGATCATCAGCTGGATTCCTGGGATGCTGCGGGGTATCTGGCGCGCTGAACGGTATAAGGTGTCGGCCGCACAGGATCCATGGTCGCAGCTCTGGGCAGACTTCACCCGGCACGGCGGGCAGACCGGGTACCTGGAGTTGTTCCCGACCGCCGCCGATCGCGCGAAGAAACTGGAAAAGGAACTCAAGGCCTTGGACCGCGGCATGACTGGGAAGGCTGCGCATGCCGTGCTGGATTTTCTGGACGACTACAACCAGTCGATCGTGAACTGAGCCGAAAAGGTGACTGCTGGGACAATGCGCCGACCGA
>Ga0163150_10010469_pt1 | contig 10032 bp, 6 predicted proteins | sample OliLakLV19P2IB_FD_148628 | JGI IMG/M metagenome (GOLD analysis project Ga0163150, IMG submission 148628) | Freshwater microbial mat bacterial communities from Lake Vanda, McMurdo Dry Valleys, Antarctica - Oligotrophic Lake LV.19.P2.IB | ecosystem: Environmental > Aquatic > Freshwater > Lake >...
TCGGGCTATTGAAACTCCACCCTTGAAGCCAATCGCGGCGAGCAAATAGATCGTCAGGCCCAGATACAACGGCTCCGGAAACTTTAGGTCGCTCTTGCACAACGTCGCGAACACGCCGAGTAAGAAAAACAAAACTGCTGGCGACAATAAATTGGCCTGCATCGCCTGCATCAAATCGGAAGTCATCACATTTCCTTTCGGTTTCGTCCGCGCCCGGACATTTTGTCGAGCTACTTGCCGCTGACCCAAATCTCGGCCGCGCGGGCAATCGCATCTAATTCGTTAGCGCTCTTTCGAATCCGATTTGCTTGTCGGAGCGAAGTTGGAAGCTCCACAAGAAAGACCAGGTAAGGCGGTTGGGCCGGAAACCGACAGAAACAGAAAACACCCCAACATGCTGACGGCAAATGTTCGGCCTGTACGGGAAAGGAGTCGTTTTCCTAAGGCGTTCATTTGGAAATCCAGTCAGCGCGAGTCTTCTTGATCGCCTTCCGAAGCTGTTCGGCCTCGCCGCGATCTAATTCAATGAACCGCATTGCATCGATGAGCCATAGCGCAACGTCCGGTTGTCGCAAGTGATAAAAAACCTGTCGGCCTTCGCGTCGCTCAGCGACCAGTCGGTGGGCACGCAGTTGCATCAGATGTTGTGACACGCCGGAGTGGCTGATCTCTAAAGCGGCCTGGATCGACGACACGTCCCGTTCGCCGCCCCGCAACTCCTCAATGATCCGAATCCGTTGCGGGTGCGCTAAGACACCCAACAATCCGGCCAGCTCTTTGGCAACGATGACGCGATGTGGCACTGGCCTTCCTCTTGTCGTAATATTCAAATGTCTGTATATTTACAATCTAGCAACTGAGAATGGAGGGGTCAACCTACGTTGAAGACAGCAGATTCGACGACCGCCTGGCCGAGCCGCCCGTGGTCGGCTGCTTTCCCTTACTCAAAACCAACCATTCCCGTGGAACCGAAAACACACGCCCATGTCTGCATACGCACTGACGCATCTCAAGCACCTCGAAGCGGAGAGCATTCACATCATTCGGGAAGTCGCCGCGGAGTTCGAGAACCCAGTGATGCTCTACTCCATTGGAAAAGACTCGGCTGTGATGCTGCAATTGGCGCTGAAGGCATTCCATCCCGCCAAGCCGCCGTTTCCGCTGTTGCACGTCGATACCACCTGGAAGTTCCGCGAAATGTACGCGATGCGGGATGAATATGTCGCCAAGGTACTGGGCCTGAAACTGATCGTCCACGTCAACCAGGAAGGCGTGAAACAAGGCATCAATCCAATCACGCACGGCAGCAAGGTTCACACGGATGTGATGAAGACGGAAGGGCTGAAGCAAGCCTTGAATCAGCACAAGTTCGACGCCGCGTTCGGCGGGGCTCGCCGCGACGAAGAGAAATCGCGAGCCAAGGAACGCATTTATTCGTTCCGCGACCAATTCCACCGCTGGGACCCCAAACACCAGCGGCCGGAATTGTGGGAGCTGTTCAACGCCCGCGTCCACCAAGGCGAAAGCATTCGCGTCTTCCCGCTTTCCAACTGGACGGAACTCGACGTCTGGCAGTATATCCACCTAGAAGAAATCCCGATCGTCCCGCTGTACTTCGCCAAGGAACGCCCCATCGTCTGGCGCGACGGCATGATGATCATGGTCGACGACGACCGCCTGCCCCTGCTGCCCGACGAAAAGCCGGAAATGCGCCGAGTCCGCTTTCGCACGCTCGGCTGCTATCCACTCTCCGGCGCGGTGGAATCGTCAGCCACGACGCTCCCCGAAATCATCCAAGAAATGCTGCTCACCACCACGTCCGAACGCCAAGGCCGGCTCATCGATCACGACCAATCGGGGTCGATGGAGAAGAAGAAAAAGGAAGGCTATTTTTAATCCCATGAGTCATCAATCAGCACTGATCGCGTCAGACATCAACGAATACCTCGCGCAACACGAGCGTAAAGAACTTCTTCGATTCATCACCTGTGGCAGCGTGGATGACGGCAAGAGCACGCTCATCGGGCGGCTGTTATACGAATCGAAAATGATTTACGAAGACCAACTCGCTGCAATTCAAAAGGACACGGCGCGGTACGGCACGACGGGGGGTGAGATCGACCTCGCGCTGCTCACCGACGGCCTGGAAGACGAACGGCAGCAGGGTATCACGATCGATGTCGCCTACCGTTATTTCTCCACCGACAAACGCAAATTCATCATCGCCGACACGCCGGGGCACGAGCAGTACACGCGCAACATGGCAACGGGGGCCTCGTCCGCCGACCTGGCGATCATCCTGATCGACGCTCGCAGAGGCGTGCTCACGCAGACCAAGCGGCATTCGTTCATTGTCTCGCTGTTGGGCATCAAGCACATCGTCGTTGCCGTGAACAAAATGGACTTAGTCGAGTTCAGCGAAGACGTTTTCAACCAAATCAAAGCCGATTACCAAAGCTTCGCCGCGCGGCTCGATCAGCCCGATGTTCACTTCCTGCCTATGTCGGCACTCAACGGCGACAACGTCGTGACCGCCAGCGAAAACACGCCCTGGTATCAAGGCCCGCCGCTGATGCATCTGCTGGAAACGGTCTACATCGGTTCGGACCGCAACTTGGAAGATTTTCGCTTCCCGGTGCAGCTTGTGAACCGGCCGAATCTGGACTTCCGCGGCTTCTGCGGCACGATCGCGTCCGGTATCGTGCGGTGCGGTGACGAAATCCTGGCCTTGCCGTCGCGCAAGACCAGCCGCGTGAAATCGATTGTCACGTTCGACGGCGATCTGGACGAAGCGTTCGCCTCGCAGGCCATCACATTGACCCTGGACGACGAAATCGACATCAGCCGCGGCGACATGATCGTCCGTCCCGGCAACGTGCCGCGAGTGGGCCAAAAGTTTGAAGCGATGGTAGTCTGGATGTCCGAGGAACCGATGGTTCCGGGCAAGTCGTACTGGTTCAAGCACACCACGAAATCCACGCCCGGTGCGATCACCACGTTGCGTTATCAGGTGGACGTGAACACGCTGCACCGCAAGGACGCCCCCACGCTGAAGCTCAACGAAATCGGCCGCTGCTCGATCACGCTCAACCAGCCGATTGCCTTCGACGCTTACCGCCGCAATCGCGGCACGGGTGCGTTTATCGTGGTGGACCGCATCACGAACGGCACCGTCGCCGCCGGCATGATTCTCGATCGCGACACGAGCACCGCACTCAAGGGCCACTGGGACGAAGAGCCGCAAACGGCCGGCCTGCACGAGGAGCACGGCAGCGTCACACTCGACGAGCGTTCCGCACGCTTCGGCCAGAAGCCCGCCACCGTGTTGCTTACGGGCCTCTCAGGCGCGGGCAAGACCACGATCGCTTACGACCTGGAGCGGAAGCTGTTCGACCGCGGCCGCGTGTCCGCCGTGCTCGACGGCCAGAACATGCGCCGGGGCATCAGCAAGGATCTCGGCTTCTCCGCCAGCGAACGCAGCGAAAACCTCCGCCGCAGCGCCGAGGTGGCCAAGTTGTTAAACGAGTTGGGCGTGATCTGCATCGCGGCGTTTGTCGCTCCGGATGACGCCGTGCGCGGCCAAGCCCGCGAACTTATCGGCGGCGAGCGGTTCTTCACAGTATATCTGAAAGCGCCGATCGAAGTCTGCCGGAAGCGCGATGTCGATCGTCATTACGAACTCGCCGACACGGGCGAGATCGCCAATTTCCCAGGCGTTTCCGCTCCCTTCGAGGAACCGAGGCATGTCGATCTGGTGCTAGAAACCGACAAAACGCCTGTCGCCGAATGCGTGCAACGCATCCTGTCGCTGCTGGAGAGGAAGGGCGTGATCAGCGACTAGCGATCTATCCCGCTCGTTTGGAAGATTTGCTGAAAACTTTTGCGGGACTTACACGATCGAGAAGACCTCGCCATGCCGCTGATCGAACGATTGACACTCACGAAACCGGATGATTGGCACCTGCATGTGCGCGACGCGGAACTGTTGCGACGGGTCGTGCCCGATAGCGCACGGCGTTTCGCTAGGGCGATCATCATGCCCAATCTGCGGCCGCCGATCACCACCACAGACCTGGCACGCCAGTATCGCGAGCGCATCGTCGCCGCTGTTCCTGGCGGTCTGAACTTCCAGCCGTTGATGACGCTGTTTCTGACCGACGAGACCTCTCCTGCCGAGATCGCCACCGCGAAGGCCAGCGGGTTTGTGTTTGGTGTGAAGTGGTATCCGGCCGGCGCGACGACGAATGCCGAACACGGAGTGCGCGAGATCATGCGCTGCTACCCGGTCCTGGAAGCGTTGGAAGAGCTGGGCCTGCCGCTACTGGTGCATGCCGAAACCACTGATCCCGACATTGACGTGTTTGACCGTGAGGCCGTCTTCATCGACCGCCAGCTTGCCCCTGTCATACAACGGTTTCCCGGCTTGCGCGTGGTCGTCGAACACGTCACAACGCGGAATGCGGTGCAGTTCGTGCGAGACGCCTCGCCTCGGGTCGGCGGCACGATCACGGCTCATCATCTGTTGCTCAATCGCAACGCGCTTTTCGACGGCGGATTGCGGCCACATCACTACTGCCGGCCAGTTTTGAAGCGAGAACCGCATCGGCTCGCGTTGATCGCAGCCGCCATCAGCGGTCACGCTCGCTTTTTTCTCGGCACCGACAGCGCGCCGCATCCGCGCCGGGACAAGGAGTCCGCCTGCGGGTGCGCCGGCATCTACACCGCGCACGCGGCCATTGAACTGTACGCCGAGGTGTTCGAGCAGGCCGATGCGTTGGATCGTCTTGAACCTTTCGCCAGCTTTCACGGTGCCGACTTCTACGGCTTGCCCCGCAACACCGAGCGGATCACCCTGGTGAAACAGCCTTGGCACGTCGCGGCGTCGCTGGGTGAGGGCGGCGATTCCGTGATCCCGTTTCGCGCGAGCGACACTGTCGCGTGGCAACTGGCGGAGGTTGAATCGATATGACGCGCAGGGCATCCAAGAGCGACGATCCGCAGGCGGATCACACAACCAAGTTGCGGGCATTGTTGCACGCCTTGCGGATAGGCGAGGTTGACGTGAACCATGTGCTTGGTGAGCTGACCGACCTCCCGTTCGCCGACCTGGGTTACGCGACCGTGGATCACCACCGGGTTCTGCGGCAAGGCGTGCCGGAGGTGATTTTCGGTCCCGGCAAGACCGCCGAACAAGTGGTGGGGATCGCGCGAGAACTCATTCGTAAAGGCCAGAACGTCCTGGCCACGCGGATTGATGCCGTGAAAGCGGAAACGATTCTCCAGCAAATTGAAGGCGCGCGGTATGTGCCCGCGGCGCGCGTGGTCACCATCGAGCAGTTTGCCGTAACGACGCGGCCCGTGGGCACGGTCTTGCTGGTTTGTGCGGGAACCGCGGATCTTCCCGTCACCGAGGAATGCGCCGAGTCGCTGCGAATGTTTGGCGTCCCTTTCGAGCGGTTGTACGACGTGGGAGTCGCGGGGCTCCATCGTCTGCTGGCCAAGCGCGCGGCCTTCGACCGCGCGGCGGTGACCATCGTCGTCGCTGGAATGGAAGGAGCGCTCCCCAGCGTCGTGGGCGGCTTGGTGTCGATTCCCGTGATCGCCGGCCCAACCTCCGTCGGTTACGGGGCTGGAGCCGGAGGCTTCGCCGCACTGATCGGAATGTTGACCAGTTGCGCGGCGGGAGTGACCGTCTGCAACATCGACAATGGATTCGGTGCCGCCTACGCGGCTCTACGAATCCTGAATTCCGTTTCGGCTATCGAGACCAAACGTAACGATGGCAGTCGAATCGCACCGACTCGGGGATTTTTCTTCACGGGAACTGATACGGGCGTCGGCAAGACCGTGGTCACGGCAAGCGTGGCGAGGTTGCTGCGGCGACAGGGACGTAAAGTTCGGGTTTGCAAACCGGTCGCGAGCGGGGCGGATTGGATCGACGGCCGCTGGTTGAGCGCGGACACGCGATGCCTTGCGGAAGCGGCTGGCATGATGCATGCCTTGGATCGCGTCACTCCCTGGGTGTTTCCAGACGCCGTGGCACCGTCCGTGGCCGCCCGACGCTGTGGAGTTACGCTGAAACTCGAGGACATGGTTCACGCGGTTCGCAAATGGTCTTCCGAGCCGGACGCCGTTGTGCTGGTCGAAGGGGTAGGTGGCCTGCTGTGCCCACTGACCGAAAAGGAAACGGTGGCTGACCTGGCCGTGGCGCTGGGTCTGCCGCTGATCCTCGTGGTTCGCCGCGCGCTGGGCACACTGAACCACACGCTGTTGACGCTGGAAGCGGCAAGGCAACGCGGACTCGTGGTCGCCGGAATCGTTGTCAACGAAACGCAACGGCCGCTGCTGGCCGTTGTCCCCTATCAGGCGGGTAGTTTTGCTGGGGATAGCCCTGATTTGACCGGCGTCGATTGGTGGCAGCTTGCCCAACAGTTCGCATCCGGCGCGGTACCTCGCCGTGCCAGCCAGACGGAAGAGAAGTAAGACGGATGCTTGGAAATCGCTGTATGGAATATGAACAAGCGCTGGACTTCTGGACCAGCCGAATCAATTATGAAGAGCGAGAGCCTGCGCATGAGGATCTCCATCTCGCCCCGATGCGGGCATTGCTCGATCTTTTGGGCAACCCGCAGCAGCGGCTGCGGATCATCCATGTTGCGGGCAGCAAGGGCAAAGGGTCCACCTGCGCCCTGTTGGCGTCGATCTTGCAGCACGGGAAATATCGCACGGGTCTGTTCACTTCTCCGCACTTGAGCCAGATCGAGGAGCGCATTCAGGTCGATGGCCAGCCGATCTCGCGCGACGAGTTGACATTCCTCTTGAACGAGATCCGTTCTGTGCTCGACAGTTCGGCAGGCCGCCGGATTCAGCCGACGTTTTTTGAGATGGCCACGGCCTTGGGCTTTTTGCACTTCGCACGCCGGCAGGTGGATGCGGCCGTGGTCGAAGTCGGCTTGGGCGGGCGGTTGGACAGCACCAACGTGTGCGACCCCGTCCTGACGGTGATTACCAGCATCAGCTTCGCACACACGCGCCAGCTCGGTAACACCTTGGCCAGCATTGCTCGGGAGAAGGCCGGCATCATCAAGCCGGGGCGGCCGGTCGTCAGTGGCGTCGCTGTCCCCGAAGCCCGCGACGTGATTCGGCAAATCAGCCGCGAACGCGAAGCCCCATTGCAGGAGATGGGAGTCGATTTCGAGTACAGCCACGATCCAGGTATGATCTCCGAAGAGGGTGTGCGGCGGCCGCGCGTCCAAATGACCACGCAACGGCAGGCCGGGCCGGTCATGGATTTGGGTCTCTTGGGAGACCACCAGGCGGCCAATGCGTCCGTGGCCGTCGCGACGGTGCAACAACTCCGCAACACAGGTTGGCGGATCAGCCAGGCGGCGGTGGCTGCGGGCTTGGCGAGTGTCTGCTGGCCGGCGCGAATTGAAGTCGTGGGGAGCCGCCCCTTCGTGGTGCTCGACTGCGCCCACAACGTTGCTTCCGTGGAGGCGCTCGTGACAACTCTGCACGAGTCGTTTCCGCCGGGACGGCGTCTGCTGGTCTTCGCCTGCTCGCGCGACTACGACGTGATAGGAATGATCCGAGCGCTACGAGGGCAGTTCGCCCATGCGTTCCTCACACGCTACGCGAACAATCCGCGTGGCGTCCCGCTGGAAGAACTTGCACGACTGTTCGCTCAGGAGGGCCTGCCGTCTACGACCAGTCCCGTAGCGGGGCAGGCTTGGCAAATGGCGCGGGCCGCCGCGCGTCCCGAGGATCTGATCTATGTGACCGGTTCCATGTATTTGGCGGGAGAACTGCGGGCAGTTCTCCTTCATGACAACCTAAGTGGCGAGGCGAGACATGACTGACGAAAATGCAGCTTTGCCCCCCGACGAGGACCAATCACCGTTGACCGTCGATGTGGCTGAGGTCGACGGTGCCGCCAGCATTCTTGGGCAATTGCTCTTGGATAGTGGCGATCCCATTGATCGCGGAAGGCTTCGACGTGTGGTCCATGAAGCAGCGGATGCGTTTCCGGGGGACGCATCGCAGCTTTGGTGGCGCTGGATCGGAGAAGCGGGGACTAATCTGGGTTTGAAGTGCAAAGTAGTGGATTGCACGCCAGATGAGTTTCGCGACCTGGCTCGTGACGGGGCACGGCTGGTCCTTTATGTGCCGGGATCCGCGCCTTGGCGTGCCGTGACCGACGCCCGCGGTCGCAAATTCCTTTTGGCACGCGGATTTCCCGAACATTCCTCTCAATGGAGCAACGCCTCACGATTGCGCGAGTTTACCGGCAATCCCGGAACTCAAGAAATGTTGCGATGTGTGATCGTCGAACGCTCGGTGGCCTATGGCGACGCAGTCAGTGTCCACGCCGAGAAAATGTCGCCGCCGGCACGGCTGTGGGCATTGCTGCGGCCGGAACGCTCGGACATTTTCGTTATCTTCGTGTTTTCCTTGATCGTCGGACTGCTGGCATTGGCCACTCCCATCGCGTTCCAATCGATGGTCGATACCGTGGCATTTGGGCGTTTCCTGCAGCCGCTCGTTGTGCTGACACTGCTGCTGCTGACCTTCATGTCGTTCTCTGCAGCGATTCAAGGTCTGGAAGCATACGTCTTGGAAATTATCCAATGCCGGTTGTTCGCCCGCGTGACAGCCGACTTGGCCTATCGGCTTCCGCGAGTCCGCGCCGAAAGCCATGACGGAAAGTACATGCCCGAGTTGGTTAACCGATTCTTTGACACGATTACGGTGCAAAAGGTCTCGGCCAAGTTATTGCTGGACGGCCTGACCCTGGTGCTCAACACGGTGATCGGCATGGTCGTGCTGGCCCTTTACCATCCGTGGCTGTTGGGTTTCGACGTGGTTCTGCTGGTGATGCTGGCGTTCGTCGTTTTCATCCTCGGACGAGGTGCCGTGGCGACCAGCATCAAAGAATCGAAGTGCAAGTACGCGACGGCGGCCTGGCTGCAGGATCTCGCGCGATGTGCGGTCACATTCAAATACGACGGTGGAGCGGAGTACGCCTTAGAGCGGGCTGATCATCTCGTAACCGAATACCTGTCGGCCCGTAAAAAGCACTTTCACGTGCTGATGCGGCAAGTCCTGTTTGCTTTGTCGATCCATGCGGTGGCCAGTGCGGTGTTGTTAGGGATTGGCGGCTGGTTGGTGATGACGGGCCAGTTGACGCTCGGGCAACTTGTCGCGGCAGAACTGATCGTGACCGTCATCGTCGCTTCGTTCGCCAAACTGGGTGGATACTTTGAGAGTTACTACGATCTGCTAGCGTCGGTCGACAAGCTGGGAATATTATTGGATCTGCCCATCGAGGAACAGGAGGGCCTGTTGCACCGTTTTCCAGCGCAACCGGCATCCGTGACGGTTCGCGGCGTAGACTACGCGTTGTCGGGGGGAGTTCGCGTCTTGGAATCGATCCGGCTGGAGATTAGTTCCGGCGAACGGGTGGCGTTAATGGGGTCGGGAAAGAGTAAGCTGCTCGACCTGATGTTCGGACTGCGCAGTCCGACGCACGGCCATCTGCTGCTTGATGGAATCAACCCCCGCGACCTGCGTCCAGACTTTCTGCGCCGCCGCGTTGCGCTCGTCCGCGACATTGAAGTGTTTCAGGGCAGTGTGGCCGAGAACGTGCATCTCGCCCGTCCCGAGGTCACGCTCATCAACGTGCGCGATGCTCTGGAACAAGTCGGTTTGCTGGAAGGCGTGTTGCGGCTACCGGAAGGAATTGAAACGGATCTGACCAGCGCCGGGGAGCCGCTCACGGAAAACCAGTTGCGGCGTTTGATGCTCGCGCGAGCTATCGTCAGTCGGCCGGGCCTGTTGCTGGTTGATGGAGTCTTAGACAGCTTGCCCGACGAGGAAGCGGTTGAGTTGATGGGTACACTTTGCGATTCGCGCCAGTCGTGGACGCTGTTGATCGTGACCGGTCGCTCATCATTGCGGAAACAATGTCCGCGAGTGATTGAATTGCAGGCTGGGGAGTTGCGCCGCGATATGTTGTCGGGCGCGGACCAAATG
>Ga0163150_10010471_pt1 | contig 10028 bp, 7 predicted proteins | sample OliLakLV19P2IB_FD_148628 | JGI IMG/M metagenome (GOLD analysis project Ga0163150, IMG submission 148628) | Freshwater microbial mat bacterial communities from Lake Vanda, McMurdo Dry Valleys, Antarctica - Oligotrophic Lake LV.19.P2.IB | ecosystem: Environmental > Aquatic > Freshwater > Lake >...
TGCGGCTGGTACATCAGCAACGTGTCCGACGAACCCGACGGGACCATCAATCGCCGTACGCCCGGCGAGCGCGCGCAGCTCTGCCATCGAGAACTGACTGGCCGCCGTCTGGTAGATCGGCGCGCCGATGACATACCCGCGTACCGGCACATCGGAACGCAGGCCGGCAAGCGCCTTGAGGAAAACGTCGTGCCCCTTCCATCGCGCAAATGTTCCCACGAGCCCGATCCTGATGCCGTTCGCCGCAAGCGGCGGCAGCGCGGCCAGGGCATCCAGGCCGATCCGGGGGCCTTCCGGGGTGAACCGATCGAGGTCGATGGCGTTGTAGACCGTTCGCACCGGAAGCCGCGACTCGAACAGCCGGCGCGCGGCGTCGGCCACGCTGTCGGAATTCGCCACGGCCATCGCGCAGCGGTGCGCGTGGGAGCGCAGCAGGGACGCGCTGAGCGGACGCGCGTCGGGGTAATCGTGCAGATGCCAGAGGACCCGCGCGCCGGCCGGCCGGCACCGGGCTCCGAGCACGTGCATCTTCAATCCGTTGGTGTGGATGATGTCGGGATTCAGCTGGCTCAGATGCCGGCGAAGGCGCCGGGCGTAACCTAAGGTCGGCACGGCCGCGCGGGCAGCCTGAGACGCGAGCCCCAGCCGCGCCAGGGATGAGCCGCGGCGGCCCCATTCGCCCAGCCGCGCCAGCGATGCAGGAAAGGGAAGAGAGGTCGTGGGGATGCCGAGTGTGGACGCGCGATCGATCAACGGCCCGCCGGCCGACGTCACGAGATCCAGCGTCCAGGAGGGCCGCGCCTCGCGAAGCGCCGCCAGAATCTCGAGCAGTGCAGTCTCCGCTCCCCCGAGCTCGCCGCTCGGGTTGAGGAAGACGATTCTCACAAGCGCCGGGGCTTGACCGTCACCTGATCTCCCGGCTTCAGCAGGTCTTCCTGCTTCGCGTCGACCTCGCGCCGCTGGCCGTTCACCAGGCGCGTGATCGAGATGCGCGAGTTGGAGCCCTTCTCAGTGATGCCGCCCGCGAGCGAGATCGCCGTAAAAATCGTCATCTCATCGTCGTAGGCGTAGGCGCCTGGATTGCGCACCTGGCCGGTGACGTAAATCCGCTCGGCCTTCGGCACGAAGATCGTGTCGCCGTCCTTGATGCCGACGCTCTGCGCCTTGCCGCTCTGCACGTCGGTGAGCCTCACACGGATGTCAGGGGCTCTCACGCCGACCGCCGCGGTGTTCGGCCCCGGGGCCATGCCCTGGCGGTAAATCTCGACCCAGTTCCCCGCTTCGGCCAGTGTCGAGCCGGCGAGAAAGATGGCATCCATCAAACTGGCGTTCGCCGGCAGCGGATACTTGCCGGGCGAGCGCACCTGCCCCTGCACGTAGACGTTCTGGCTGCGATACTCCGCCACTTCCACCGAGATCTGCGGGTTTCTCAGGTAGCCATCACCAAGCGCCTTCTCCATCGTCGCTTCGATGGCGGCGACCGTGAGCCCCTCAGCCTTGACGCGGTCGAGATACTGATACGGAAACGAGCCGTCGCTGTCGACGCGGAACTTTCCGGACAGCAGCGCCTCGCCGTAAACGATGATGGTCAGAACGTCCTGCGGACCCACCAGATAGTCCGGCGCGGCCGGAGTGGGCACCGCGGTTTCTGTCGTCGGCTGTAGTGCCGCCGGGACCGGCGCCGACTGTATCGGCGCCCCGGCTGCCGCCGGTGCCGTCATCGCCTGCGCGGAGGCCTGTGTCGTACCGAACACCAATAAACACGCGAGTAGCAATGGCGCCATAAGGTTCCTCACTGCCCGACCGTCACGTTGGTAAGCAGCCTGGTCCGGCTGAAGTTCTGTCTCACGTCCTCGGACGAATGCCGCTTGGTCTTTTCCGCGCCGACAAGCACGCCAAACCCGCGTCCCAGCCTGATCATGACGCCACCACTTAAGACGTCGGCCACGTCTACGCGGTCTCCCAGGCCCACGGGAGTGACGCCCCGGCGCCAGCGATATGAGAGGTGCTGTCTGTCGACGAACCCGTGCAGACCGAAGGGCCCCACCAGTCGCTGGGTCACGGTCAGACGCGCACCCGTCTGCAGGTAGTACGGTTGAGTGTCCTGGTAGGAATAATTTACATTTCGCCCGACGACGACGTCAAACGTCGTGAGGCCGGAAATGGCGAAATTCAGCCCGCCCTCGGCGATGATCCCCTTGTTGTCGGCCAGTTCCGGATCTTCCGGGACGAAGACCTGGTAACCCGCAGACAACCGGCCGCGGAGCGCCGCCTCCGGAGCGAACTCGAACATCGGCGTCACGCTGTACGATTTCGAACTGCGAAACTTCGCGTCCGGAAAGACGTCCTCCACATAATTACCCGTCACGGAGAACGTGGTAAACGGGGTGACTGTATATCTCGCGCCGGCGGAGTACGACCGGACGGTATCGTTCAGCGCGTCGTCGAGACGGGCGCCGCGGAATCGCTCGCCTTCTTCGAAGGTTGTCCTCGACCATTGGGCCGACATCGTCAGCGCGGTCCGCTCCGTCAGGCTGAAGCTGGAGCCGGCAGTGTAATTGCGCTCGATTCTCCGGGCGCGTTCGTCGATCTCCGAGCTCACCCGAGCGCGCGTCCGTATGCGCTCGGCGCCGATGAACGGCTTGAAGCGGCTGGCCGTCAAGTTCACCCGCGCGGCGTACGTCGCGTTGCTCGATCGCTCCGATCCGTAGTCCTTGAACCAGACGTAGTCGCTTCCGCTCGAAAACATCACCTCGTTGAGCCCCACCCTCAGCACAGCGAGCGCCCTCGACGCGACGGTGAAGGTGACATCCTGTTTCGGGTTATCTGCGTCGTTGAACACGTTCTCGTCGATGCCCGCATCGACGATGCGAAGGCTCGGATAGAGCGAGAGCGGACCGAACTCGATCTGCGCCGCCTCACGCGGCGCCAGAATCTGCGCGTCGACGGCCGCGGATGACAACCAGAACAGGGCGCACGCGAGGTAAGCAATCTTCATTTCTGATGGACCCTTTGCAGGCCGATGCCGAGCTGCCGCACCTTCCTGTAGAGATTCGTCCGCTGTATGCCCAGCGACCGCGCGGCGTCTTCCATGCGTCCGCGGTGCCGGTTCAACACCGTCGCGATGTAATGGCGCTCGAAGCTCAGCCTCGCCTCGCGCAGGCTGGTGGCGGCGCCCTCGCCGGAGGTCATGCGCTCCACCGGAATGTGGTCGAGCACATCCTCGAGGCGCACGACCCCGCCCACTGACGCGCGCACCAGCAGGTCGAGCACTTCGCGGAGCTCCTCGAGGTTGCGCCGCCAGGGCAGCGCGGCCAGCAGCGTCAGCGATTCTCGGGTGAATGTGGGCACTGGCAGCTGCGCCGCGACCGCCGATTCGGCGACGATGCAGCCAATCAGCGTCGGGATGTCCGCGGGGCGCTGACGCAGCGGCGGCAGTTCAATTCGCTGGGGGAACCGGACGATCAGCTCCCGACGCAGCGTCCCATCCTGCACCGCCTCGTCGAGACTGCCAGCCACGCTGGCGATGAGCCGCGCGTCGAACGGCAGGGAGGCGTCGCTGCCGTCGATCGCGATCTGGCCGTCCCGCAACACTCGAGCGAGCCTGGTTTGAAGGGGGGCCGGCAGCTCCTGCAGGTTGGCGATCATCAGGGTGCCCGCGGCTGCGAAGGTTCCGAAAATCTGCTCCGCAAGGTGCGCGGCAACGGCAGTGGCGCACTCGACCACCACGAAGGGACCGGCACGCCGGGCGCTCCGGTCGTGCACCGCCCGAGCCACGGCCGTCCCATCGAGACCCGGCTCGACGACGATCAGGACGGGGCTCGTGGCGCCCGCCGCGCGCCCAAGACTGCCGCGAGCGGCCTCAGCGGCCGGCGAGCCACCAATCAGTTCGACGATGCTGGAAAATGCGGTCAGATGCTGCTCCGCCCTGTCAGTCACAGAGGTGGCTCTTTGGTTCGCTCCAAAAAGATACCAATTGGATGACAAGGTAGGACTTATTATGACACTAAACACCCATAGTGTGTCAAATGTGATACTACCCTACGCCGAATGTCTCCCCTCTTATCGACTGGTAGCGATGGGAAGCCTAGAGCGGGTAAGCTTGGGGCGAAACATTCACGGGGGCTTGGCGGAATTGGCAGACGCGCAAGACTTAGGATCTTGTGTCCAAAAGACGTGTGGGTTCAAGTCCCTCAGCCCCCACTTTTCGGCCATCGTCGATCGGCCATCGTCGATCGTCCGTCGTCCGCGGTATAAAATCGAAACGTGAAAACAGAATTCGCCGACCTCAGTGACACCAAAAAAAGCGTAGCCGTCGAGATTCCCAGCGACATCGTCGACGCCGAGATCGACCGCGTGGCCCGCAGTTACAGCCGGCAGGCGCGCATTCCCGGATTTCGACAGGGCAAAGTCCCGCCCACGCTGATCAAGAAGCGGTTCCGCGATCAGATTCTCCACGACGTCGCGCACGACATGATTCCGCGGGCGATCGGCGAGGCGCTGCGCGAGCGCGGGATCGAGCCGGTCGACACGCCGGACGTCAAGGACGTCACGCTCGACGAAGGCCAGGCCCTCACGTTCACCGCGACGTTCGAGACCCTGCCCCCGATCGACCCCGGCACGCTGGAGAGCATTTCGCTGCGGCGGCCGGCCGTCACGCTGGAGGAAGACGCCGTCGAGAAGACCCTCACGCAGCTGCAGACCCGCTCCGCGCGGTACGAGCCTGTGGACGGACGCGGGGTCGAGGACGGCGACTCGGTGACGCTCGACCTCGAGCGCAAGCCGACCGCCGAAGGGGAAAAAGCAGACCACCACCACGACGTCGTCGTGGAGGTCGGGGGCACCGCCAACCCCCCCGGATTCGACGACGAATTGAAGGGGCTGGAGTCGGGCGCAGAGAAGAGCTTCACCATCCATTATCCCGACGATTACGCGGTGAAAGAGATGGCGGGCACGAGCCTGGGCTACACGGTCAAGGTCAAGGACATCCGCAAGAAGACGCTGCCTGCCCTCGACGATGAGTTCGCGAAGGACGTCGGCGATTTCGAGACGCTGCAGGCGCTCCGCGACCGCATCTCAGAGGACCTTCACCGGGAGGCGGAGGCCGAAGCGGACCGGAATCTGAAGAGCGACCTGCTCAAGGCGCTCGCCGGCCGCGTCACCGTGGAGATACCCGACTCCCTCGTGGAGCGGGAGCTGGATCGGCGCACCGAAGAGTTCGCGCGGCGTCTGATGGATCAGCAGATCGATCCGCGGAAGGCCAACATCGACTGGGATCAGTTCCGCGACAGCCAGCGCGAGGCGGGCCGCGAATCGGTGAAGAGCGCGCTGGTGCTCGACGAGATCTCGCGCCGCGAGAACGTGATGGTCAGCGATGAGGACGTCGAGAAGGACGTGGCCGAGTACGCCGGGCGCAGCGGTCTGACACCAGCGGCCGTGCGGGCGCGGCTCGAGAAGGAAGGCGCGCTGGCGCGTCTGTCCGCGGGCCTTCGCCGCGAAAAGACGATGGACCACATCCTGTCAAAAGCCCAGGTCGCCCGCGACTGACGTCTGGCGCGCTGCCGTAGGCCGCCCCCCTGGCTGCCGGTGGCGCTCCTGAGTCATGCCTTCAGAAACCGCCATTCAAGCCACGGGTCCGATCGGCCGATAAACTGAGCGTGTTAGAATCGGAAAAACCCCCTCTACAAAGGTAACAAGCGGCTTATGTCAGATTCGCGCATGCAGCTCGTGCCCATGGTCGTGGAGCAAACCAACCGCGGCGAACGGGCGTACGATATTTTCTCGCGCCTCCTGAAAGACAGCATCATCTTCATCGGGACGCCGATCGACGACCAGATTGCCAACCTGGTGATCGCGCAGATGCTCTTTCTCGAAGCGGAAGATCCGGACAAGGACATCATGCTCTACATCAACAGCCCTGGCGGATCGATCACCGCCGGGCTGGCGATCTACGACACGATGCAGTTCATCCGGCCGGACGTGCAGACCACCTGCATCGGTCAGGCTGCCTCGATGGCGGCGGTGCTGCTGGCGGCGGGCGCCAAGGGCAAGCGGTTCTCGCTGCCGAACTCGCGGATCGTCATTCACCAGCCGCTGATGTCGGGCCTCGGCGGCCAGGCGACCGACATCGACATCGCGGCGCGCGAGATCCTGCGCATGCGCGAGCGGCTGAACGAGATTCTCGTGCACCACACCGGACAGAACGTCAAACGGATACAGGACGACACCGAACGGGACTACATCATGAGCGCCGATCAGGGCAAGGAATACGGTATTATTGATGATGTCATCCGGAAGCGGGCGTCCTAACCTCCTTATGGTCAAAGCAAAAGGCGAAAACGAAGTCCTGCGGTGCTCGTTCTGCAATAAAGACCAGAACGACGTCCGTAAGCTCATTGCCGGCCCCACCGTCTTTATCTGCGACGAGTGCGTCGAGGTCTGCAACGACATCATCGCAGACGACAACCGGTTCGATAACCGCGGCGTCCGGTCCTCGCTGCCCGTGCCGCAGGAAATCAAGAAGTTCCTCGACGAGTACGTGGTCGGCCAGGAGCAGACGAAGAAGAAGCTCGCCGTCGCGGTCTACAACCACTACAAGCGCATCGAGATCCAGAAGCAGCCGAAGAGCCGCAACGACGTCGAGCTGACGAAGTCGAACATCATGCTCATCGGCCCGACCGGCACCGGCAAGACACTGCTCGCGCAGACGCTCGCCAAGCTGCTGTCGGTGCCCTTTACGATCGTGGATGCGACAACCCTCACCGAGGCCGGCTACGTCGGCGAGGACGTCGAGAACATCATCCTCAAGCTGCTGCAGGCCGCCGGCGGCGACATCGAAAAGTGCCAGCAGGGGATCATCTACATCGACGAAGTGGACAAGATCTGCCGCAAGGACGAGAACCCCTCGATCACCCGCGACGTGTCGGGCGAGGGCGTCCAGCAGGCGCTGTTGAAGATCCTGGAAGGCACGGTGGCCAACGTCCCGCCGCAGGGCGGCCGGAAGCACCCGCACCAGGAGTTCTTCCAGATCGACACGACCAACATCCTCTTCATCTGCGGCGGCGCGTTCGTGGGGCTCGAGAAGATCATCGAGCGCCGCAGCGGCAAGAAGACGCTCGGCTTCAAGGCCGAGGTCAAGGCGGCGCGCCACCGCGATCTGGGCACGACGCTCGAGCGCGTGGAGCCGCAGGATCTCATCAAATACGGCCTGATCCCCGAGTTCGTCGGGCGCCTGCCGGTCGTCGGCACGCTCCACGAGCTCGACAAGCCGGCCCTGATCCAGATCCTGACGCAACCCCGCAACGCGATTACGCGTCAATACCAGAAGCTGTTCGAGTACGAGAACGTGAAGCTGCGCTTTGCGGACGACGCCCTCGAGGCGATCGCGGAGTCGGCGCTCGAGCGCAAGATCGGCGCCCGCGGCCTGCGCATGATCATCGAGGACCTGATGCTGGACCTCATGTACTCGCTCCCCAACCAGAAGAAGGTGCGCGAGTGCGTGATTACCAGAGAGGTCGTTGAGGCGAAGGACAAGCCGATCGCGCTGATCGAAAAGGCTGGTTAGGCAAACAGGAGACCCATTGGAAGTTTACGAAACCCTCCCGATCGTCCCGCTGCGCGACGTCGTCGTCTTTCCGCACATGATGATGCCGTTCGTCATCGGCCGCCCGTCCTCGACCCGCGCGCTCGAACACGCGCTCGGCAAGGACAAGCGCATCTTCCTGGCGGCGCAGCACGACGCGTCCACCGACGACCCCAAGCCCGACGACATCTACACCATGGGCTGCGTGGCCAACGTCGTGCAGAGCCTGAAGCTGCCCGACGGCAACATCAAGGTGCTCGTCGAGGGTGTGGAGCGCGCGCGCGCCGTGGAGTGGAAGGAAGACAAGGGATTTTTCCGGGTCGTGGTGAAGGTACTGCCGCGCCAGAAGGAAATGCCGTCCGACATCGAAGACACGATGACCCGCGTGGTCTCGCTCTTCGAGCAGTACGTCAAGCTGTCGAACAACCTGCACTACGACGCCATGATTGCCGCCGTCCGCGTCGATGACCCGGGCCGCCTTGCCGACACCATCGCCGCGCACCTGCTGGTCGGCGTCGACGAGAAGCAGAACCTGCTCGAGATCGTCTCGCCCGTCGAGCGCCTCAACCGCATCGCCGGCATCCTCGAAATCGAGGTCGACAAGCTCCAGGTAGACCGCCGCATCCAGTCGCGCGTCAAGAAGCAGATGGAGAAGGCGCAGAAGGAGTACTACCTCAACGAGAAGATGAAGGCGATCCAGAAAGAGCTGGGCCGCAAGGACGACAAGGGCAACGAGGTTGACGATCTGAAGAAGAAGATCGAGCAGGCCCGGATGCCGAAGGACGTCGAAGAGAAAGCCGTCCAGGAGCTCAAGCGCCTGGAGTCGATGCCGCCGATGTCGGCCGAAGCGACCGTCTCGCGCAACTACCTCGACTGGCTCATCGCGGTGCCCTGGTACAAGAAGTCGCGCGAGAGCCGCGATCTGAAGCGCGCCGAAGAGATTCTGCACGCCGACCATTACGGCCTCGAGAAGATCAAGGACCGCATCCTCGAGTTCCTGGCCGTCCGCGCGCTCGTGAAGAAGCCGAAGGCGACGATCCTGACGCTGTCCGGGCCTCCCGGAGTCGGCAAGACCTCGCTCGCCAAGTCCATTGCGAAGGCCATGAACCGCAAGTTCGTCCGCCTGTCGCTGGGCGGCGTGCGCGACGAGGCCGAGATTCGCGGCCACCGCCGCACCTACATCGGCGCGTTCCCCGGCCAGGTCATCCAGATGATGAAGAAGGCCGGCACGATGAACCCGGTCTTCCTGCTGGACGAAGTCGACAAGATGTCGATGGACTTCCGCGGCGACCCGTCGGCGGCGCTGCTCGAGGTGCTCGACCCCGAGCAGAACCACACGTTCCTCGACCACTACCTCGACGTCGAGTACGACCTGTCGGCCGTCATGTTCATCTGCACCGCGAACGTCCTGCACACGGTGCCGCAGGCGTTGCGCGACCGCATGGAAGTGCTGCAACTGGCGGGCTACACCGAGCAGGAGAAAGCCGAAATCGCCAAGCGGTTCCTCGCGCCCAAGGCCATCGAAGGCAGCGGGCTCAGCGAGAAGAACATCGTCCTGACCGACGAAGCGGTCCTGGCCATCATCCAGCGCTACACGCGCGAAGCCGGCGTGCGCAACCTCGAGCGGGAGCTGAGCTCGATTTGCCGCAAGGTGGCGCGCAAGGTCGTCACCGAGGGCAAGACCTTCCAGGAGGTGATCACGGCCGAGAAGGTCACCGAGTACCTGGGCGTGCCACGTTTCCGTCCGAGCATGGCCGAAGAGAAGGAAGAAATCGGCGTCGCGACCGGGCTGGCGTGGACCGAGGTCGGCGGCGAGATTCTCGTCACCGAAGCGACGCTCATGCCGGGCCGCGGACACCTGACGCTCACGGGCAAGCTCGGCGACGTCATGCAGGAATCCGCGCAGGCCGCGATGAGCTGGGTGCGGTCGAAGGCCGACGAGCTGGGCATCCCGAAGGAATTCAACAAGAAGACCGACGTGCACATCCACGTGCCCGAAGGCGCGATTCCGAAGGACGGCCCGTCAGCCGGCATTACGCTGGCGACCGCGCTGGTGTCGGCGCTGACGCGCGTGCCGACGCGCACCGACGTCGCGATGACCGGCGAGATTACCCTGCGCGGCAAGGTGCTGCCGATCGGCGGCATCAAGGAAAAGGTGCTGGCTGCCCATCGCGCGGGCATCAAGACCATCATCATGCCGAAGGATAACGAAAAAGATCTCGCTGACATTCCGAAGAACGTGCTCGATTCGATGAACATGTATCTCGTGGGCCACATGGACGAGGTGCTGAAGATCGCGCTGGCCGGCCCGATGCCGGCGGCGATCACGGCTGTGGCGGCGACCACGACCGAGGTCGACGTCGAGGCTGACGACACGATTACTCACTAACGCAGGTAGGGGTAAGGGGCGAGGGGTAATTAGCCCTTACCCCTTACCCCTTACCCC
>Ga0163150_10010475_pt1 | contig 10027 bp, 6 predicted proteins | sample OliLakLV19P2IB_FD_148628 | JGI IMG/M metagenome (GOLD analysis project Ga0163150, IMG submission 148628) | Freshwater microbial mat bacterial communities from Lake Vanda, McMurdo Dry Valleys, Antarctica - Oligotrophic Lake LV.19.P2.IB | ecosystem: Environmental > Aquatic > Freshwater > Lake >...
GGGCGGGCTACTTCCCGGGGGCAGCGCCGATCTTGCTCAGGACGGCGATGATCTCATCGGGGTCGGCCCGTTGCTTGTAGTCTTCGTTGATGTAGAGATAGCGGATGACGCCGCGGGTGTCGACCAGATAGGTCGCGGGGTGCGGGAGTTCCCACATGCCGTCCGCGTTGTATTTCGACAGGTCGATGCCGTAGCCCTTGTACTTGGTCTGGGTTTTTTCATCGAGCGTGAAGGCCAGGCCCAGCGCCCTGCCGGCATCGCCGGTCGAGTCGCTGAGGACTGTGTAGGCGAGATTCCCCTTTCCCACGGTCTCGGCGACGTGCTCGGGAGACTCGGGGGAGACGGCGACAACCGCCGCGCCCAGGGTGGTCACCTGCTGGAGTTTGTCCTGCCACTGCTTGAGGCTGGTGATGCAATACGGACACCACCCGCCGCGGTACACCGTCAGGACGATGGGCTGCCTGGCGTACAGAGTGGCGATGCTCACATCCTGGTTCTGGGTGTTCTTGAGCGTGAGATCGGGGAGCCTGTCGCCGACCTTCAGCGGGACCGATGGGGCCGAGGACGGCGCTGAGGTCGAATAAGATGCGACCTTGTTCTCGGTCACAGCGCGAGGCTCGTCGCGACAGCCTAGAAGAACCGCGGCGGGCAGGAGGAGAAAGAAGAAGAGGGTCGGGCGGAGGAACTGGGTGGTCATCGGTGGCTCCGGAGCGTGGGACGTATTGGGACGATGGGGCGGAAATGAAGATGAGGAGGGCGCGGCGATTGTATAAAAGCGTACACACGGCTCGCGTGCCGCGTCGCGGACGCGGCGTACGGGATTCAGAAGTATCACCACACAAGCACAGAGAACACAGGGGAAAACAAGCCGCCGGTGTACCGGCACTTGTTTCTCGCGCTGGGATGGAAGTCGTCTTTGAGCCAGCGGACGAAGTTCTCGGAGTGCAGGATGGAGGTGTGGCGGGCGGGGCGCAGCAGGCCAAAGGATGCGGCCCGGCGCGCACTCGAAGGGGAAGTCCGGCCCATCCCCAACTTCATCCGGTCGTATTTCAAGACCAGCAACGCCGACCGCACGAAGATCGGCATCACGGTGCGCGACGCGTCACCAACCCCGTCGCCCGCGCCCACGACGCGCCCGCTCGCGCTGGCGGATTCCCCCGCCCGCCTCACGCACCACCTGTGGCCGGTGAATGAATCGAAACCGACCCGCCGCGCCCGGCCTGCGGGCGTGCTGGGCGCGGAGCTGTGGGTGAAGTTGGTCGATGCGGGCACCCCCGCGCCGACGGACCCCGCCGCGCTCTCGTTCCTGACCATGACCACCAAAACCGCCTTCGCCACCGACTACCCGGCGGCAGCGGGCGGCAAGACGGCGGTCTACATGCTGCGGTGGGTCAACACCCGCGGCGAGAAAGGCCCGTGGTCCGAGGTCGCGGCGGCGACGGTGGCGGCGTAAGACACCGCTGCGCGGAAAAAGCCAAACGCAGTTCACCACCACCCACCGCGCCGAAGCGGCGGGGGCACAGAGCACACAGAGGAAGGCATCGGGGTCGGCATCGGATGCACCGTTCTTCGCCCCAGCGGGGCGCAGGAATGTAGCCACGGGTGGAGCGCAGCCCGCGTCTTCGCAGGCGGAGCGGAACCCGTGGAAGGCGTGGTGATTCATCGGGGCCGCCCCGGAGGGGCGGAGGAAGATCACTTCAGCGGGATGGTGTTCTTCGCGCACGCCGCGTAGTTGGCGTTCAACTCGTCGGCAAGCGCGAGAAGCGCGGCAAGGCGGCGCACAATCTCGGAGACGTACACCAACTCCGAGTCGGTGAGCGGGCGGCCAAGAACTCTCGTCTCGCGGTACGAGAGCCACTTCTTAATAACGGGGAATCCGCCGAGCGTCATTTCCCACACGGCCAGCGGCACGTTGCGCCAACACACGCGATCGTTGATGTAGACGTCCACCGCGGCGTCGGGATCGTGTTCATTGGGAACCCATTTGCCCTGACCGCACATGACCGCGCCGGCCTTGTTACGGAAGCCCCAACTCGCGTCCACGTCAAGGTCGTTGTCCGGGTCGATGGGCTTGCCGTCGATCCTGGTTGGAACGGCCATCGTCTTTGTCTGGGCTCGCAGACGGCCCGAGGTGACGCCCTCCACGGGCTGCGAGGTGCGGAGCAAGTCGGCGACGGCGCGGCCCAATCGCGCCGATTCCGCCAATGCCTTCGCGTCGGTGGGCAACGGAATCCGTGCCCAATCCATGTTGAGCGATGCGCCGTGCGATTCCTTGTATGCATCGGCCCACAGGATCGCCGTAGCGTGGTAGAACACGTTGTCATTGACCTTCATCGCGGCTTGCGTCCACCCGTGGCCGTCTTTCGTGCGGGCCTTGACGCCGTGCGAAGCGCACACCCGCTCCAGCCACTTCTCATCGATGCCGGGTCCGATGTTCTCACCCATGAGCGTTTCGTGGCGACGATGGAGCGGGAAGTACGTCGCGTACGGGTCCATCAAGTAATAGGAGCCGATCGCGTCCACGATGATCGGCGACGGGTACTCGCTCTTGCGGGGCTTCTGGGTGCAAGCGAGAAAGAGGTTGCCCGGCCAGACTTGCTCTCGATACTCAGAGCGTTTCTCGTTCAGGAGTTTGCCGACCGGCTGCCAGTACAAGTATCGGCTGTCGAGTGGCATCCACGCACACGACAGGAGTTGGCCGTTGTCGTACCTCTGCTTCTTGGCGAGCAATTCTCGCCGCACCTTCGATGCGTCGTACCTCGCTTCGTCCGTCATCAAGTCAGGGCACAGATCGGCGATGTCCGCATCCTTCACGGCCTTGTCGAAATACGCCCGCATCCGCCCTTCGAGCGGCTGTCGGTCGATGTCTACGAGCGCGGTCCCCCGCCCGGGCTGCACGCCCTTGAACGGCTCGCCGAAGAGATCGGCCAGATTCGGCCACGCGAGATATGACGCGCTGGCATCGTGACCGCCGATCGCGTAGCGGAGTTCACGCGCGATGCGAGCGGGCGCGTACTTGGGCGTTGTCTTGGCGGGCTTCGGCGACAGACTATCGAGGAGCATCGCCCGCTTGTCATTCGACAGACCCCAGAGTTCGCGGTATTGCACCGCTGCCTTCGCATCCTTGGGACGTTCGGCTTTGCTGCGCACGAAGGCCGCGATTGCCGTGCCCGGTTCGATGCCGATGGGCTGCTGGTCGGTCGTGAACATGGACTGGTCGGACTTACCTTCGGGCGTGCGCTTGCCGGTTCGGAAGCGGTCGCCGTTGCAGTTGTCGATCCAGATGGAATCGAAGGTGGCGAGCAAGTGTTCGCGCATCTGGGGGTGTGACAAGCCGTCGAGCCACCCGAAGTTCGAGATGTAGCAGACGATGCCGCGATTGCCGATCTCACCGATCCGACGCTCCGCCAAGCGGAAAAACCGCACATACGGATCGTCGAGCATCTGCTTCTTGACTTTCCAATTCTTGCGGAGGTCTTTCTTGTACGGACGGATCAAGTCGCCCTCTTCAGCAATGGCGACACTCTTATTGCCCCGGTACGGCGGGTTGCCGAGGACGACGAGGATCGGCGCTTCACGCTTGACCTTCGCGGCCTTGTCCTGTTCGTCCTGGAGGAACCCGAACGCCAGCGTTTGCTTCGCGCCCTTGGGCGGTTCCCAACCCGTGAGCGCGTTGGTCAGATACACGCCGACCCGCTCGTCCTTGCCGAGTTTGCCGCCCAGCCCGCGAAGCAAGATGCCGAGTTGGAGGTGCGCGACAACGTAGGGGGCCGTGAGAATCTCGAACCCGAAGACGCGCTCGCAAAGGGCTTTCTTGACCTTCGACGCCGCGAGCGCGCCGTGCCCTTGCTCGTCGAGCGTCGCGTGGATGCGACGGGCCACGTCGAGCAGAAACGAGCCGGTGCCGACGGCGGGATCGAGCACGTACACGCGCTCGTCGGCCAGCCCGTCCTTGATGCCCAGTTCAGTGCGGAGCAGTTGATCCACCCGCTCGACCATGTAGCGCACGATCTCCGGCGGCGTGTACCACACGCCCAGTTCCTCGCGTAGGTCGGGATCGAACGCTTCAAGGAAGGGCTCGTAGAAGAGCGTGATCGCGTGGTCGGCGTCGAAGGACGCGAAGAACTCTGCGTGATTCACGCGGTTGAGGCTCGCGGCGGCCCACTCCATCGGCTCGCGGAGGTCAAGGTCTTTCAAGCGGCGGGGCTTGGCGACTTCCTCGAACAGGTTGGCGATGAGCGGAAGGTCGAGATGGTCCGACGCAGTGCGCCAGTCGAAAGGTGGCGGCTTCGTGCCCTTGGGAAGCGCGGCCTTCCACAGCATCCACGCTGAGAAAAGGCCGTAGAACAAGGTCTGGACAAGTGATGAGCGGAAGAACCGCATCCCTTGTTCGTCGGTGAAGGTGAGGCCCAGAGTCCGCTCGAAGGCGTCTTGAAGGGGTTTCAGGTCGTCGATCGAGTGCCGTCCAAGCCGCCGCTTGGCTTCGCGGGCGTGGCGGGCCAGGTCCGCCGCCAAGTCCTTGGGTTTGAGGATCGGCGCGGGGCGTGCGAACACGCCTTCGAGGTAGTCTGTCAGCCCCTGCTCGTGTTCCTCGGCGAGTTTTGAGGGCTTGGCCTTCCAAAAGGCTTCGGAAGTGGCGCTCAGGCGGTAGCGGGTTTCAACCCGAGGTTCGCCGGTCGCGGCATCGCGGGCGACAAGGACAAACTCCCGGAAGTTGGTCACAAGCACGAAGCCGTATCGCTTCCAATACTTGGATACCTGCTCGCCGTCGGCGGTGTCGTAGATGTTGTCCTTGGTGCCCTTGACCTCGACGACCAGCCGCAGGTTTCCCGACTTCTTCTCAGAGATGCCGAGGTCAGGTTGGCCCGCGCCGTCCTGCTTCACTTCCATATGCGCGAAGAGTTCGGGGTCGAAGTCCTCGCCAATGGCCGTGAGCAGGGCTTCGAGTTTGCTTTTGTAGGACTGTTCGGCCGTGGCCTTGCCCGTTCCCTGCACGGTGTGCAGTGATTCAAGGTAAGCGAGAACAGGTAGTTTCTTCTTGGACATCATGTCTCCGAAGCGGCGGATGGGAATGGCCAGATGGTACAGCGCGTCGAGCGCCGATGCCGGGGCTGCCGCCCCCGGCACCCCCGCCCAAGGCACTCGGAACGCACGACCGGCGCGGCGGGTGGTCTCCCTCTTCGCGGGTGAGGTGCCGGAGAGGGCAGCAGCCCTCTCTGGCATCAGCGGCCCATCCACCTATAGAGGATTGGGAACGATCCATCGCGCTGGGGATTCGACAAAAACTTTCCGGGGGCTGGTGAAGTCCCGCTCCGGGCTTGCCGACAAAAAACTCAGTGTCCCCCGCGTGCCGATCGACGGCTTGGGTAGCGGGCGGGCGTTTCACTGAGCAAGCCGCCGAATCCACTTGTAGAGGAATACGAACATGGCTGATTACATCCCCGGTCCCGATGCGTCGTTTCAGGCGTAACAATCCGACTTCGTGACCTTCGCCAACGCGAACCTCGCCGCGTCTTGATTGGGGGGGGGCGCGGGCTTGTCGCCGCCGACACGACGCCCGTCACCACCGTGCAGACCGCTGGGCCGCGGCGTTCCCCGCGCACTTGATCGAACGCGACTCGCTCGTGCCTCTTCTTATGTTGAGAGGATGCACGAGCGAGTCGTGCGGCGGTGGCAGCCTGAGCCGCGCCCGTCCGTTATCCCCCATTCTCCGCGGCCCGTACATAGGCCGCCGCGGCGGCGGCGCTCATGACGACCTCCCCGGCGGCGGCTCGCAGCAGCATCGTGCCGATCGACGCCATCGGCTCATCCTTGAGGATGTATCCGGCCGCGCCGGCGGCGAGCGCGCGGCCGACCACGTCGGGCTGGCAGTGGCCGCTGAACATGACCACCGCGGTCTCTGGCGACTCGGCGACGAGGCGGGGGAGCAGCGCAAAGGTGTCGGTGCCGGGCATCTCCACATCCAGGAGCACCACCGCGGGGCGGTGCCGCGCCACCAGGAGGGCGGCGGCTTCTCCCGCTTCCGCTGAGCCGAGCCAGGATAAGGTGCCGTCGTTCCCGCACCAGCGCCGCATCGCCTCCGCGGCCGGCACGTTGTCGTCGACCATGATGATTCCGACGGGTTCGGCTCGCTCGCCCATGGCTCAGCCCTCGCCCATCCGCGACCGCGCAGCGCGACCGGCCGCGGTCAGGGCCTGACGCAGGTCGTGGGGGGTAGGCACCGCGGGCAAGCGCACAACCCGCGAATCGCCCCCCTCGCTCGCATGGTCGGGGCCGGCCCCGACGTGTGGCGCGGGCGGTCCCAGCACCACGACACGCCGATGGATGTGGGCGTCGAGGTACGCTGCGACCTGCGCGGGGTCGGGGTCATCGACGATCCAGATCGCGGTGCCGGGGACGATGTCCGACGGCATGCGGCGCGGCGAGACGTCGAGTTGCTCAAGGAAGAGGCACGCGAGCGAGGCGGTGCGCGGGTGGCGGATCGAGACGGCCGCGGTGTGCAACCGCGCGGGAGATGGTGTTCCTTGATCCGCGGCGGGCGCGACGGGGATGGAAAGGGTGAACGTCGTGCCCTTGCCGGGGGCGGACTCGAGGAGCACGCGGCCCCCCGCGGCCTCGACGATCCCCTTCACCATGCCCAGCCCCATGCCCGTCGAGATCGTGCGCCCCTTGGTCGAGAAGTACGGCTCGAAGCAGTGGGCCAGCACTTCGGGGGGCATGCCCGGTCCGTCGTCGGTGACACGCAGCAGCACCACGCGGGCACGCCCCGCTTGCTCCGCGACCTCCCCCGAAACTCCGATGCGCCCGGCCTTCTGCCCGGCCATGGCCTCCCCCGCGTTCTGCACGAGGTTGTAGATCGCCTGGGCCAGGCGGTGGGCCGCGATCGGGACACCGACGCCCGAGGGCATGGAGCATTCCACGGTGATGTGCCGCGCCACGGCGGACCGGAAGAGCGCGGTGGTCTGGGAGCACCACTGCGCGAGGTCGGCCACGGGGGCCGAAGCGCCGGCCCGCTCGGGGTCGAGCGCGAGGAGCCGCATCCCCGCGGAGACGTTGTTGAGGTGCTCGATGCCGCGCATGACGGCGTCGATGTCCCCTTTTCCTTCCTGGCTGTCCAGGGTGTTGGCCAGCACGTCCAGCCGGGCGCGGATCGGCATGGTGATGTTGGCGATGTCGTGCCCCAGGCCCGCCGCGAGCGTGCCCAGCGCGGCCAGCCGCTCGGAGGCCACCAGCTTGGCCACCGACTCGGACAGTTCGGCGGTGCGCTGCTCAACGGCCCGCTCAAGGTTCTCACGGTGGCGGAGGAGTTCCTGCTCGGCGGACTTGCGCGCGGTGATGTCCTTGAAGATCACCGCGACCCGCCGGTTGGTCCCGTCCTCGACGCGGAAGGCGTAGAGCTCCAGCACGCGCCCGTCGGTCACGAGGCCGCCCTCGAACCGGATCGGCTCGCCGGTGGCCAGGACGTTGTCAAAGGTCTCGCACCATTCCTCGCCGATGGTCGGGAAGACCTGCCGCATGGTCTTCCCGACCACGCCGGCGATGCCGGATTGGGCCTCGACGGCCGGGTTGGCCTCGATGTAGCGGAAGTCCGATGGCTCGCCCGCTTCATTCGATTTCTCGATGACGCAGAAGCCGTCGTCGATCGAGTTGAACAGCGTGCGGTAGCGATCCTCGCTCGCCCGCAGCGCCTCCTCGGCCTGCTTGCGATCGGTCACATTACTCGCAGCGCCGAACCATTCGGTGATTTCACCCGCGGCATCCAGCAGCGGGACCGCCCGCGAGAACGTCCAGCCCCACGTTCCATTCACCAGCCGGACCCGGTGTTCGAGCTCGTAGACACCCTTGCCGCGGATCGCCTGCTGGACAGCAGCCATGACCATCGGCTGGTCATCGGGGTGGATGTGTCTCGTAAGCCAGTCGCGGGTCGGAGCGTTGGTGTCGTGGATGAAGTTCCGGCCGTCGAATGGGTGCGAGATACTCCAGTCCGCGCTCATGCGGTACACCACATCCGAGCTCGCCGTCACCAGCGCGCGGAAGCGCTCCTCGCTCTGGCGCATGGCCTCGGTGGCCCGCTGCACCTGGTCGATGTCGGTGGTGGTTCCGAACCACTGGGTCACGTTGCCGTCGGCATCCTTCAGAGCCTCGGCGCGGGACAGGAAGGCCCGGAACGTCCCGTCTTTGCCGCGCAGGGGAAAGATCATCTCGAAGGGCCTGCCGGTCGCCACCGAAGCCATCCAGTTCTCAAGCACGGCGGGCAGCACCTGAGGGTCCATGACGCTCTGCCACCCGGACCCGTGCAGCTGCACGGGGGTCGCGCCCGTGTATTCGTACCAGCGCTTGTTGTACCACTGCACGGTGCCGTCGGCGCTGGCCATGGACGCGAGCTGCGGCATCGCATCGGCCATCGTCCGCAGCCGCTGCTCGCTCTGGCTCACCAGAAGGCTCAGGACCGCCGCCTTTTCCATCATCTCGTGCTGCCGCACGCCCGAGACCAGCAGCGCCTCGTTCACCGCCGCCGCCACCCTGCGGAAGCGCGCGGCCTCGGTCGCATCGGTCACCTGGATCATGACCCCCGCGGGGGTGTGGTCCGGCCCGAGGATCGCCCACGCCAGGTACGACCAGTGCGTCGGCCCCTTCGCGGCCACGATGCCCTTCGCCCACACATCCGGCCCGTGCTCCTGCTCGATCAGCGCCTCGGAGGTGCCGGTGGCGAAGACGCGGCCGAGCATCGCGGCGCAGGTGTTGGCCAGCCCCTCGGGCACGGCGTTCTTGAAGCGGCGGCCGAGCAGGTGCTGATCCTCGATCCCCAGAAGTTGGTGGAAGGCCGGGTTGGCATAGCGCACCAAGTGCGTCAGACCTTCGACGGCGACCATGGGCTGGGGCGAGGCCTCGGCCAGGAACCGGCAGAGCTGCGGGAACTCCGGCGGGTGCTCGGGGACGGGCTGCTGCAGTTTGTCAGGCATGGCGAAGATGTCACCCCGTCGGTGAGTGGCAGGGTATCCCGCCCGCGAGGGAGCGAAACCGTCCGCGGCCTTTCGGGTGTAGTCCAAGATTGTGGTGGCGAGGCGAGCAAGGTGAACACTGCCGATACGAGCAGTCCCACGGACTGCGGAGAAAACAAAAAAAGGGTGGGCATCGCTTTCCGGTGGTGTCGTCTCCAAGCCTCCTCCACCACCGGCTACTGGCGGTCACACCTTCGGTGTGGAAGGCAACCGAGGGCAGTGCTTGCCACCATAATACTGGACTACGCCCGAGCCCTAAGGTGTACGGGCCGGAGGCCCGGGCCACAAAGAATTAGGCGGAGGTTCGATCGACGACGGCGTATTGCTCGCGTTCGCCGCGGCCGCGGAGGGGGTAGTCCTTGCGGAGGGGGAAGGCGGGGTAGTCTTCCCAAAGCAGGATGCGGCGGAGGTCGGGGTGGTTGCGGAAGCGGATTCCGAACATGTCGAAGACCTCGCGCTCCATCCACTCAGCGCCGGGCCAGAGGTCGGTGACTGAGTCGAGGAAGAGGGCAGGGTCGTTCGCGACGCCGTCGGTGGGGAGCGTGGGGTCGAGAAAAGCTTTGACGAAGAAGCGGTCGTCGCGCTGGTGGGCGATGAGGTTGTAGACGACGGCGAAGCGGCCGATGGTCGGGGCGGGGTAGTTCTGGTAGTCGATGCCGCCGAGGTCGGAGAGGAAGTTGTAATCGGCCGCGGGGTCGTTGCGCAGGAAGGCGAGAACCTCGTGCAGATCCTGCGGCTCGACGATGAGCGTGGACTGGGCGCGGTACTCCGTGGCGCGGAAGCGCCTGGTGGGGAAGCGAGCTTTGAGGAGCTTGAAAGCCGGGTGATCGAGCGTGACGGGCTGCGCGGGAAGAGGGGTGGTCATGGAGGGGCAGTGTAGGGAGCGGGCGCGGATGCGCGTTGGTGGGCGCGAATGGTGAAAGGACTTGGGCTCGCGGAGAACGGAGGAGCTGCGCCAGCGACGATGAGGCCACGTCGGAGGCTGGTGAGGGCGTGGGCGAGTTGGCGGCGCTCGGGGATGGGTG
>Ga0163150_10010476_pt1 | contig 10027 bp, 9 predicted proteins | sample OliLakLV19P2IB_FD_148628 | JGI IMG/M metagenome (GOLD analysis project Ga0163150, IMG submission 148628) | Freshwater microbial mat bacterial communities from Lake Vanda, McMurdo Dry Valleys, Antarctica - Oligotrophic Lake LV.19.P2.IB | ecosystem: Environmental > Aquatic > Freshwater > Lake >...
GCGCCGTTGCCGATCCGCTCATCGGCGCAATTCGCGAGCGCATGGCGAAGATCAAGATCGGGCCGGGGCTTGAGCCGGGCAACGAAATGGGTCCGCTGATCACTCGGGAACATCGCGACCGCGTGGCCGGCTATATTGCTGACGCGGAGGCGGAAGGTGCGACGGTGACAGTGGACGGCCGCAACGATCCGGCCACTCGGCGCGACGGCCACTTTCTCGGCTTATCACTGCTCGACCACGTGAAGCCCGGCATGCGCTGTTACGACGATGAGATCTTTGGGCCGGTGTTGACCATCGCGCGCGTCGAGACGTACGACGAAGCGGTGCGCATGATCGACGAGAATCCATACGGCAACGGCGCGGCGATTTTCACGCGCGATGGCGGGGCGGCGCGGCAGTTTCAGTTTGATGTGGAGGCCGGCATGGTCGGAATCAACGTGCCGATTCCCGTGCCTGTGTCCTACTACAGCTTCGGCGGCTGGAAGGCATCGCTGTTCGGCGACCTGCACATGTATGGTCCGGAAGGCATCCAGTTTTACACTCGGTCGAAAGTGGTAACGAGCCGCTGGCCGGATCCTGCCACCAGTTCGGTGGACCTCGGCTTTCCGCAAGTGCGTTAGCGTACGCTTGAAGTGTGAAGGTCTCCCGCATCACCAAAATCGCCGGACTCAGTCTGGCCGGCTTTGTGGCCGCCTCAATTGTGGCGGACAGAGTGCCACTGGGTCCTGTGACGTCGCAACTCGCCGGTTTCGCGGGTGCTGTTTTAGGGACCTTGGCCGGACGCAGAAGGAAGAAGCAGCCCGAAGCGCGCGAGAAAGTAGAAAAGTAGTTAGGATCAACCAAAGATGAGCGACACACCTAAAACCAGCCGCCGCGATTTTCTGGGTAAGCAGGCCGCACTAGCCGCCCTGACCACCGCTGTGGCTCCGCGCGCCCACGGCCGCGAGCCGAAGTTTACACCGAAAGCGAACACGCGCGTGATGGGCGCCAACGACCGTATGAACATCGGCTTCATCGGCAATGGCATGCAGTTCCACGCACTGCTCGACCGGGCCTTTCACGCGCGCAAGAAGGGCGCAAACGACTTTGAGTACGCCGCCGTGTGCGACGTGTGGCAGCCGCGAGTTGCCTTTGCGCAGAAGCAGACCGGAGCCGCCAAGACTTACAGCGACTATCGCGAGGTGCTCTCGCGGCCCGATATCGATGCGGTGGTGATCGCGGTGCCTGACCACTGGCACTTCAACATCGCGAGCCAGGCCCTGCTGTGCGGCAAGGAAGTTTATCTCGAGAAGCCGATGACGTACACGATTCCGGAGGCCGCCAAGCTGGCGGAGATCGTGACGGAGCAGAAGCGCATTCTGCAAGTGGGCGGCAGCGGCCCGAGCACGGCGCTTTACTGGAAGGTGAACGAGTACATCAAGTCGGGCAAGATGGGCAAGGTGGTTTGGGGACTCATCAGCTACAACCGCAACACGCGCGAAGGCATGTGGGACTATCCGATTCCCGGCGTGGGCGGCGACTCGTGGCCCGACGCGAAGGTGGCGGTGGGCGAAGGCGGCAATCTCGATTGGGACATGTGGCTGGGCAATGCGCCCAAGCGGAAATTCAGCAACGAGCGCTACTTCAGGTGGCGCAAGTATTGGGACTATTCGGGCGGCAATGCGACCGACCTGCTCTATCACCGGCTGGGCATGATGAGCACGATGATCGGCTTCGATTTCCCGACGCGCGTGGTGGGTGCGGGCGGCATCTACGTCCAGAAGAATCGCGAGGTGCCCGACACCTACATGACGCTGATCGAGTACCCGGGCGAGTACGCGATCAACATGGTGTCGTGCATGACCAACCAGCAGTCGGTGCCGATGACGGTCTACAGCAAGTGGGGCACGCTTCAGGTGAACGAAGGGCAGATGGCGGGCTCCGCGATGGGCGACCAGCGGGGGGTGACACCGGCGCGCCGCGGCATCCAGACCGCTACTGTTCGGGCCGAGCGTCAGTTTCTCAATGAGTTCAAGGAAGCCAACGAAGGCAAGACCGAGGTGACGATCGAGTCTGAGCGCGGCAAGGATCTGGTGGACGATTGGATCGATTGCATACGCTCACGTTCCACGCCCGTGTACAACGTGCAGCGCGGGTATCAGGTGATGGTCGCGATCGGGCTTGGGGTTGAGTCATATAAGAGTGGCCGGGTGATGGCGTATGATCCGGCGTCGCGGAAGATCTTGTCGGCACCGCCGCGGCATAAGGAGTATTTGCCACAGGACGCTTAACGGGGCGACGAGCGTCTCTCAGATGTGCCGCTCAGCCGAGGCCAGACCGGCTACGATATCCACGTGATATTGAAAGGCTGCGTAGCCGCAGATTTGGCGTACCGCTCCTTTCAGTCACGGCTCGGTGCGAGCCGGACCAACTAGTGACCTTATCGGCGCGAAACTGAACTCCTTGGAGGTTCAGCCTAGTTGCCGCTGAACTCCAGGTCGGACTGCACCTTCGACTGGCCGGTATTCGGCACGTTAGATTGGCCGTCGACGCGAATGTCGGCAAACACTTCGTCGAATGATGGATCGATCCGCTCCAGTGCACTCATCAGCTCCGCCCGCACCTCTTCAGTGGGCACGGCGGCGCGAATGAGCAGCTTGTTGTCCTGGATGTTGAGATTCTGGAGGGATATCCGGCTCCCCTCGAGTAGCCGGAGAGCCACTGAGAACTTCCGCTTCAACTCATCAAACCGCTGGTCAGTGTCAGGCATCTACCCTCCAGGACAAAAAGCGATCGGCGATCAGCTCTGTACACGCCGGCCGTTGCATTCGTTGAAGCCGTTTGCCGACCGCCGTGGCGCTTGAGCGTATTACTGCTTGTCAAGCACGTAGGTGATATCGAGTTCACCTTGCGGAGACACCAGGTGGGCAGCCTGCGTTAACGTCTTGCCATCAGCGGAGAGCGTCCACTTGGTTTTGATGGTGAGTTCGCCGCCGCCGGTGTCCAGCTTAGTGTCGATAACCAACGCGTCCCCGTCCCACTTCGCGGTGCTCTTGGCGGTCATCGGGCCGATGGTGTTGGTGTTCTCCTTACCGTCCGTAGTGTAGTTCACGTCGAAGGCCATATCACCCTGCGGTCCGGATTGGGACTGGGCGACCTTCATTGAAGGTTCCTTGTGATCGACCTTTACCGTAAGCTTCTCGGGAGCCGGCATCGGCCCAAAATTACTCTTTTCGGCGTTCAGCTTCCACTCGCCGGTGAAATTGGTTGCCGCCTGTGCGGTTCCCGAACCGATCACCAGCCCGGCGACCGCGCACATCGATAAAAGAAAGGCTTTCCGATTCATATAAGCTCCTACTGCTTTTCCATGACAACGGTTATTTCAAAGTCACCCTGCGGCGTCGTGATTTTGTTGGCGATTGTCAGTACTTTGCCGGCTTCGCCGAGCGTCCATCTTTCGTTCTGGGTGATCTCCATGCCCTGCACTTCGCGCTTTGACACGACGGTAAGCGCGTCGCCATCCCACTTTGCAACGGCCTTGGCCTGGGCGCCGCGGACCGTATTGACACTCTCGGAGCCGTCGGTCTTGTAGGTGATGTCCGTCGTCGTCTCGCCCTGTTGACCGCTCTGAGTGGTGGTCATCTTTAAGGTTGGATCCTCGTGGGTGATCTTGCGCTCCATCTTATCGGGAGCGGGGAACTGTCCGAAGTTGCTCTTACCTATGTTGATCTTCCAGTTACCCGAGAAGTCCGGTGCGGCCCAAGCGGGCGCCGAAGTGGCCATTGCGAGTGCTGCCGCGAATCCGATCAGACTGCGTCTTGTCAAAAGGTTCCTCATTTCCGTCGGTTGACTTTCCTGAGTATAACCCAGCCAACTGGGGCCTCACGGGCGTGTTACACATTCATACAATCGTGTCTGAACATACCCGATTGCCGGTCTCGTCTCGATTAGCTCGACCAATCCGGAACTTGTACCCGGCGGTCCGGGCGAAGCCGAAATCGCGTGATGGTGTCGGGCGGCGCCTCGAGGATGGCGGCCCTGGGTTTTGCGCGTCGACAGCGCCGCTTCGAGGCGGCGGAGTGTCGTCGCGGTGACCAGGGGGGCGGGTGGAGGGGCGTGCCTGATCGATAGCATCCAGCACATCGACGACTTCTTCGATTTTAGCTGAACTGAGAACCTCGACGGAAAACATCGTGAGAACTTAGGGGTAAAAGATCGTGACCCATTACACGCCAGCAAGCTCGAGAATTACTACGCCTTCCACTGGGGCGATGCACTCTTCGTCGCACTCGACACCTACTGGCCCACGACCGGCAGGCAGCGCGGCGACCTCTGGCGTTGGACACTCGGCAAGCCTCAGTACGACTGGCTCCAGCAGACCCTCGAACAACGCAAAGCCAAGCTCAAGTTTGTCTTTATCCATCACCCGATCGGCGCCAATTCAGAACCCACTCGCGGCGGTGTCGAAGCTGCGCGCTACGGCGAATCGGGTGGACTCGATGCCGAGGGCAAGAATGCCTTCGCCGAACGTCGCCCCGGGTCGGCTCGGCGGCGGCGGTGATCATCGTGCCTAATTGATTCTACGCCGCTTCGCGTCGTTTGCAACAGGTTGCAACAACCGTGACAAGAACCGGGAGTCACTATTAGGGAGCCCGGAAACACAAGTATGCTGAAGCAGTTGCAATAGGGAGATCCTCGATGATCAGAGTCGGAATCGTATTGCTGACGGCCCACTGTGTCCTGTTGAACGCCCAGGAATCACGAGGAGTGATTGCCGGGCGAGTGACCGACCGTTCGGGCTCGGCGATTCCTGGGGTCGGACTCCGGGCGAAACACATTGAGACGGGTATTGTTACGAGCGGGATCTCTGGGGACGGGGGTGGATTTCGATTGCCCTTCCTGACTCCAGGCAACTACCTAGTTGACGGCGGAGTTCACTGGGTTTAAGAAACTTACCATCGACCAAGTGGAAGTCCGGGTGGGCGAAACTCTGGATCTCCCGGTGATGCTCGAAGTGGGCAATGTTGCCGAGAGTGTAGAGGTGAACGGGAGCGCTCCGCTGCTCGAGACCGGAACGGCCTCGGTAGGCACAGTGATGGACCAGCGGCGAATCCAAGACTTGCCGATGCGGGGCGGCAACCCGATGGAACTGGCACGACTGCGCCGCAGGTGGTGAATTTGACGAATCTGCGGGCGATGAAGGCTTCGTCGCCGAGCGGTACGTCGCAAATTTCGGTGGCGGGCGGGGCGCGGTTTAATACCGAGTTTCAGATTGATGGCATCACCAATACCACGGCCGACCTGGGCGATGGCCGATTGCGAGTGGCGTTCATTCCGCCGTCGAGCGCGATTTCGGAGTTCCGGATGGAGGTTTCGCCGTACGACGCGACGTTTGGGCATACCTCCGGCGCTACCGTGAATATCAGCACGAAGAGCGGCACGAACCATCTGCACGCCGATCTGCGGTACTGGTTCCGTAATGCCGCGCTGGACGCACCGAATTGGTTTGAGAACCGGAATGGTACGAAGCCCGCGGTGTATCAGGACAACCGCTACGGGGTGTCGACGGGTGGTCCCCTATCGATCCCCAAGCTGTATGCAGGGCGCACCGTACTTTTTGGTTTTACGCATACGAAGGAAATCAGTGGGGTCGGCCGACATCCACCACCAACACGGTACCCACACTGGCCCAACGCAGGGGTGATTTTTCGGCATTGCTTGCCATTCCGCAGGGCACGCGCTATCAGGTCTACAACCCGGCATCGACGCGCGCCATCGGAGGTGGACGCTTCGAGCGAGATCCGTTCGCCGGTAACACACTGCCTGCCAGCAGGCTGGATGCGGTAGGACTCAACCTGGTTCGGCTGTTCCCGGCGCCCAATATCGAAGGACGCAACGACGGGTCGAACAATCACTTCTACGTGGATGTCCGGAAGCAAGACTATAACACCCACCTGGGGCGCTTCGATCACCAATTCCGTGAAGGACACCGGCTGTTTTTCCGCATCCACAACTACGATTGGCGAAGTGGTCAGGACCGCTACGGCAGCCCGCAAGGCAGGTTCAATACGCGTTCCGCGCGCAAGGGTTTGGCGTTGGACGATGTCTTCCTCTTGAGTCCCACGCTGGTGCTGAATCTGCGTTATGGCTTTACGTATGGAGACATGGGCGAGGTCCGCGATACGCAAGGGATCGATCTGACCACGCTAGGATTTTCGCGGAACCTGACATCACTGCTCGATCCGGCGCGGACAACGGTGCCGAGGGTCCGGATGGGGCCGTACTCGCCGCTTTCGGAATGGAACAACGGGGATGGAGCCAACTCGAGTTTCACGCATACGATTCTCGCGAACATTTCGCAGTCGCGCGGGGCGCATAGCTTCCGGTATGGCTTCGACGGGCGGCTGTATCGGGGGTTCGGCACGCGGACGCCGCTGGCTAACTCGCCGGATCTCAATTACTCGAATGCATTCACGCGGGGCCCGCTCGACAACTCCCCGCAATCGCCCATCGGTGGGGAACTTGCGTCGATGCTGCTCGGCATTCCCGATGGACAGATGGACCGCACCGCCACCAGCGCTTTCCAAGACAGATACGTGGGATTATTCGTGCAGGACGACTGGCGCGTCAACAACAAGCTGACGGTGAACGTGGGATTGCGGTACGAGCTGGAAGTGCCGATCACGGAACGCTTTGACCGGCTGGTGGCCGGCTATGACTTTCCGAAGGCGAATCCCATTGAGGCGCAGGCGAGAGCCGTCTACGCCCGCAACCCGTTGCCCGAACTCTCTGCCGCCGACTTCCGGGCGACCGGCGGACTTACCTTCGTCGGCAAAGACGGACGCGGCCGGAGCCCGTTCCGCGGCGAGAAGAACAACTTTCTACCGCGCATTGGCTTGGCCTATAAACTCGGCTCGAGGTCGGTGGTTCGGGCGGGATACGGTATCTACTACGACAGCTTGGGCGTGAACAAGACGACCGCGCAGCAAACTGGTTTTTCACAATCGACACCGATTCGCGCGTCGCTCGACAATGGCTTGACCTTTGTGGCGACCAACGCCAATCCCTTTCCGCAGGGTTTGATCGACGCTCGGGGAGCCGCCGGCGGGCTGACGACTAGCCTGGGCCAGGGTTTCACATTCTACGATCCCAACCAGAAGCATGCGTACCCGCAGCGTTGGTCGTTGGTCGTTGGCCGTGCAGCACATGCTGCCGGGTCAGGTGTTGATCGAGCCGGGGTACACGGCCAGCCGGGGTACCCGGTTGGGAGTGACGCGCGATTTCAATGCGTTGCCGAATCAGTATCTGAGTACTTCAGCCGTCCGCGATGACGGGCGTATCGCCTCTTTGGCACAGGTTTTCCCGAATCCGTTCTTTGGCTTGGCGCCTTCCTACATCGGCACGATCACCCGTGCCGGCCTGCTGCGACCCTATCCTCAGTTTGGCAGTCTGACCGCCATCGTACCTGACGGCTATACCTGGTATCACTCGATGCAACTGCGCGTGGAGCGTCGGATGCGCAAGGGTTTGAGCATACAAGGCTCCTATGTTTGGTCGAAGTTCATGGAGGCGCAGGAGTATCTGAATCCGGGGGACACCCGTCCGTACGAGAGCCTGGCGGACACAGACCGGCCGCATCGGATCACCGTCAGCGGGATTTGGGAGATCCCGGTGGGGCGTGGCCGTCACTTCAACAGCCAGATGCCGAAGCAGTTGCAGTTTCTGGTGCACCAACCCTACCAGTGGCGCGTTCGGCACAGTGACTGATACGGCGTCCGAGGCAAAGAACTGGCAATTCTCGCTGTTTCTGAGATTCTAGCGATGCAACTTCCGCGTAGAAAACTCCTGGCATACCCGCTGGCGCACGTAGCCGCCGCAGTGGCCGCGACGCGCCTCGACGTTACTCGATTCGACCGTGCTCGCGTGCTGTCGGAGGCGGACCGGTTTCTCAATAAGGCGCCGATCACCGTCACAGCCTCGCGAAGCCCACGAAGCGCTGGTGGAACGCACGATTTCTTTTCCGAAGGCGACTACTGGTGGCCCGACCCCAAGAATCCGGGCGGGCCTTATGTCCGGCGCGATGGCATGACGAACCCGGACAATTTCGTGGAACATCGAGACGCGCTGATGCGGTTGAGCGTCGAGGCGCCCGCTTTGACCGCCGCATGGAAGGTGACCGGAAGGAAGAAGTATGCCGAACACGCCGCGCGCCATTTGCGGGCCTGGTTCGTGGATGGGGCGACGCGAATGAATCCGCATCTGGAATACGCGCAGGCAATTCACGGCCGGTCCAAAGGGCGAGGTACGGGAATCATCGATACGATCCATCTGGTGGAGGTGGCGCGGGCGGCGCCGCTGGTCGTTGAATCGGGCGCGCTGCGTTCCGAAGAGTTCGCGGCGGTCCGAAAATGGTTCGCGGATTACCTCCGGTGGATGACCACGAGCGCCAATGGCATTGAGGAGCGGGATGCTAAGAACAACCACGGAACGTGCTTCGCGACGCAGGTTGCCGCATTCGCACGGCTCACCGGGCAACGGGATCTGATCGACGATGCGGCCCGGCGCTTTGAAACCATCATCGTACCTTTGCAAGTCGGTCCCGATGGCAGCCAGCCGCTGGAGATCAGCCGCACGAAGCCTTACGGGTACTGCCTGTTCAATCTGGAGGCCATGGCCGTGCTCTGCCAGTTGGTGTCCGAACAAGGTGGCCGTGACCTGTGGCGCTTTGAAACGGGGGACGGGCGCGGCATACGCAAGGCCATTGAGTTCCTGTTTCCCTACATCGCCGACAAGAAGCGCTGGCCGCATCCACCGGATGTCATGTACTTTGAGGAGTGGCCAATGCGCCAACAGGCACTGCTCTTCGGCGGCCTCGCCTATGGCCGCCAAGATTACCTCGATCTTTGGGAATCGCCGCCCGCGAGTTCCCAAGTCGCCGAAGTCGTCCGCAATTATTTTATTCGCCAACCGGCGCTATGGACCTAACCACGAAAATGCCGAACCTATCAAGACGAGACCTATTGCTCAGTGGACTGGCGCTTCCCGCGCTGGCGCAAGCGAGGCGCCCGAACGTGCTCTTCATTGCGGTGGACGACCTGCGTCCCGAACTCGGCTGTTATGGCGCAAAGACCATCCTCACGCCGAACATCGACCGCATCGCCAAACAGGGAATGACCTTCCTGCGCGCGTATTGCCAGCAGGCGGTTTGCTCTCCCTCACGAACCAGCGTCATGACCGGCGCCCGGCCAGACACGACCAAGGTATGGGATCTGGTGACGCATTTCCGCGACGCGATGCCGGATACGGTGACCGTGGCGCAGCACTTCAGGCAGAACGGCTACTTCGTGCAGGGACTGGGCAAGATCTTCCACCCGGGCTATGACGATCCGCGCTCCTGGTCGACAGCATGGCAAACGCCAAACGCCCCCAGCTACGCGGCTATGAAGACGGGTGATGTGGTGGACGAGGACGCAAAGAAGAAGTCGAAGGACGGTCCCGCGTTTGAGTCGGGCAACGTGGCGGACGATTTCTATAAGGACGGCAAAGTGGCCGCTCTCGCGGTGGAGACGCTGGGCACGCTGGCCAAAAAGCGGGAGCCCTTTTTCCTCGCGGTTGGATTCGCGAAGCCGCACCTGCCGTTCGTGTCCCCAAAGAAGTACTGGGACATGTACGATCCGGCCGAGATTAAGCTGGCGCCGAATCCTTACCGTCCGAAGGATGCGCCCGATTACGCGCTCACCACCAGCGGCGAACTGCGCAATTATCACGGCATGCCGGACGACGGTCCCGTACCGGACGGTTTGGCGCGCAAGCTCAAGCACGGCTATTACGCGGCGGCCAGTTACACGGATGCGCAGATCGGCAAGGTGCTGGATGAACTGGACCGGCTGGGCCTTCGCAAAAATACGGTGATCGTATTGTGGGGAGATCACGGCTGGAAGCTCGGCGAACATGGCGAATGGTGCAAGCACAGCAATGTCGAGAACGACACGAACGCGCCGCTGCTGTTTTCGGCCCCAGGAATGAAAGCGGCCGGACAGTCTTCGAA
>Ga0163150_10010478_pt1 | contig 10026 bp, 13 predicted proteins | sample OliLakLV19P2IB_FD_148628 | JGI IMG/M metagenome (GOLD analysis project Ga0163150, IMG submission 148628) | Freshwater microbial mat bacterial communities from Lake Vanda, McMurdo Dry Valleys, Antarctica - Oligotrophic Lake LV.19.P2.IB | ecosystem: Environmental > Aquatic > Freshwater > Lake >...
CCTTTACCCTCCCGGCGAAGCCGGGAGGGTCGGAAATCGAGCCTTCAGCGAGATTTCCGGGGAGGGCCAGTCGAATCGTTCGGACTCCCTCACCCACTCGCCCCTCCCCAGCCACGCTAAAGCGGGCTGACCCTCCCCAAACTGCGTTCGGGGAGGGTGAAATCAGTGTCGTTCGCCGAGAAGTGTCGAAAAACTTTCTTCCCAGTCTGTTCATGCGCGTGCCACCACCAGCCACGACAACCCAGACGTGTCGCGCTGCAATTGAATTTGTTCACCAGTCATTCCAGTACCATCAAACAACGCACGCAAATCGGATTCGCTTCGTTCGATCAACGTCCAGTCTTCGAGATACTCCATCCAGTGCCGGTACGGATTGCCGGTGGCAATGTTGGAAAAATAGACAGTTCCGCCAGGTGCCAGCCATTTCGAAAACGCCGCCCGCAGCAACAACCTCGCCGCCCGATCGGACAGATAGTCGAACAACCCACCCATCAGGATTAAATCAAAGGGGCCCTGCTTGGCAATCTCACCGGCGACCGCAAACGCATTTCCCGGCACCAACGCAATCTGGTCCGAATTCAACTCTGCCAGCCCATCAACAGCAGCTTGAAGAGCAAGAGGATCGTAATCATTCAAGCAATAGCGAGACTGTCGTACCGACCGAACCAACATCGCATCCTGCAAGTCGAGTGCGCTGCCCGCTGCAATCAACAAAATGTTGGCCGGACCCTGCAAGTCCTCCCGTTCAGCACATTCAACAATCAACCGGCTCTGAAACTTGATCTTGTTGCGGTGTTGTTGACAAATCGCGCATCCCAGACAATGGCGGTCAATCAGTGCGTCAATTGTATTGGGCACTGAACGATCTTGTTGTTGTACGATCCAGGAAACGGTATCAAAATCACCGGCGTATCCGCTTGGCCATTTCTTGATTCGCTCGGCGAACGGGCCTTGGGCAATCACACTTCTTACTTCGGTCAATTCCGACAGAACTCCAGCTTTCCCCAACGCAGGCTCAGCGTCAGCAATCGCTCCCGCAATTTCGCGCATCAATCCACCGACGCGCATATAAGCCGATGGGGCGGCAGGATTCACCGCCCGCATCGCCGAAACAAAACGCTCTGCGGCACTTCTTATCCGCTTTAATTCCGATCCGCTATCCGCTTCAACTCCCAAGTCCGATTTTACGTCCATAAATGCCCTTTGTTTCTTATGCCAACGGTCTCAAGGAATCTTGTTCAACATGGATCGGATTCATTACCAACGGACCAACGCAGACGACCAAGTCAGACCACCGCCGAAGGCTACAATTGCAATCAAATCACCTTTCGAAATCCGTCCATTCCTGACTGCTTCGTCCAGAGCGATCGGAATCGATGCCGCAGTCGTGTTGCCGTAGCGGTCGATGTTTACGACCAGCTTGTCCATCGAAAACTTTAGTTGATCGGCGACCGCTTCAAAGACACGCAAATTGACTTGATGCGGGACGATGCAGGCGATCTCGTCCAGGCTGATCTGGCAGTCGTCCTGGATCTCCAGTAACAAACGCGTCAGGGTTTTGACGGCAAATCTGAAAGTCTCCGGTCCTGCTAATTGGATGAAACTGGACGGTTTTGGGGTTGCCGTGGCCATGCCGTTGGTCCAGGTCATTGCACCGGGGACTTGAATCAAATCACCGCGCGAGCCATCAGCGGCTAATGTCAAATATTGGATTCCTCGTGTCGATGATTCCTCGACCGAAAGCACAACCGCTCCGGCCCCATCACCAAACAGAATGCAACTGTTCCGGTCCTGGAAATCGAGCGAACGGCCGAGCGATTCGGCACCGACTACAAGTGCATGGCGAGCCATTCCGGCCAGCATCATGCCACGCGCGACACCGACTGCGTACAGGAATCCGGAACAGGCGGCGGCCATGTCAAAGGCCGCAACCATGCGACAGCCCAGTTCAGCCTGAACGATCGCTGCATTGGGTGGCGTATTCCGTTCGGGTGTCACGGTCGCACAGATAATCAAATCAATTTCCGAAGCATCCAGCCCGGCCGCAGTCAGTGCATTGCGCGAAGCCTGAACTGCCAACGTCGCTGAACTTTGGTGAGAGTCGCAGAACCGGCGGGTTCGAATCCCGGTTCGCTGGTGAATCCACTCATCACTCGTTTCCAGAATCGACACAAATTCTTCATTACCAACAACGCGCGACGGTAACGCCGACCCGGTCCCGGCGAATACGACTCGTGATGATGGTTCGGAATTGGACGCGCGATCATTCATTGGCCGATTCTGGCAGGTTTTGCGGCAAGTCCGTCTTATCGGAAGATGTCTCGGTCTTCATATTGGGTTCTGGAGCATGAGTCTGAAAAAATGTGGGATCAGCAGTGATTTCAATGGCTTCTTGAGTATTCGATTCCGGACCACGAATCACTGCGGGCAATTCCAGCTTAAGCAAACGGACCATTTCGGCCCTTGTCAGGCCTTTCTGTTTTTGATGCGAGTTACGTTTACGAGTCTTCACCCTTTTCCCCAAGCCATTCGACGTTAATCGACCAATCCAAATCTGGGCCTGACAAATGGAGGTTACATGTTGCAAGTGATTGTCTGGTGATGGGGTAACTTAATTCCCCTTTTCAGGTGCAACTGCATTCCATCGCGAGATCTTCGAAAATCAAACTCACGATTCAACTTCAGTTTTTCATGCTGACTCGACTTGGTTCTGACAGAAAACGCTTCCGGCAAAGAGTGCAAGAGTTTTTTCTGCGACGTCCAAGATACGATTGCATTCGGGTTTGGAGGTGAATCGCTTGTTCAATGTGGCTTTGGAGAGTCCCAGATGTTTTTCTTCTTCACTTTTTCTCCCGGGAAGCGAGCCTTGCCTTGAATGCTCTTCCCACCATCTCATAGTTGGCTTGCCAAGATCAAGTGATGGGTTGCCATGCACGCCTGGATAAATGGACTCGGAAACAATTTCAAAAATGATCGCCTCAATGCCAGCCTGACCTGCAAAATGTTCCCAGTAGGTGAATTGCGGGTTGTCCGCAGTCATGAACAACCGGTGATACAATGCCATCACGACTTCAGGAGAGGGAGAGTCACAAAAAACACCCGTAATTGGATTTGTCGTAGAATTGCGCCGACAATAATCCTCAACTTTGTTTTCAAGCTGTGATTTGGAAAACTGTGACGAATAGCTCACAAGTTTTTCATGCAACTGTTTGTGGTCTATTTTGTAGGCTTCCAGTTTCTCCCGATAAATCTGGTTGTGCATTTGCTCTTCCTGGAGCTGTTCTGCCAATGCACGGACGAACCGGTAATCTGCAACATGGTCAATCTTGGACATGCTGCGAATCAATGCGCGATTGAACCCGGTTACCAGGGGATAAACCGAACTCAGGTAGGCATAAAACCGCGAGGGAGACAGTTTTTGAGTCCGGAGCGAAGTCAGGAATTCAGATTCATTCATGTCTTTGGCAAGCCCAGCCGCCATCCCAAACAATTCGTCACCGAGCTTCATAAAAGTCCCCTACCAAGCGTTGGTCGTGAAGAAAACATGCTGCAAATAAACTGAACCAACTCAAATGTTTTTGAGCCTCGTATTGACGAGCTTCACCAAACCAATGACGCCAACGATGTAGCTCAACGTCGTGAGTGGCCCAAGCAGGAGAAACTCAATCCAAACAAACCAATTTGGAATGGGTGAATGGGTGCAAACACAGAGGTTTCGAGACGCGTAGCCGACCGTGACCAACGCCAAAGCAAGGGTCAGGCTTACAAGTGCTGACCAAGCCAGTCGTTTGTCCAGAACATGTTCTCTGTCGGAGAGAATAAAAGCCAGCAATACAGCGATTGTGCCCGCTGTAATGCTCGCAAGGTAGTTGAAGTAATTCGCCTCGTATTCCAGAATTACCAGTAGTTTGTCAGGAAAAGGAACCTTTGAATCAGCAGGAATCGCGTCCAAATAGTGCTTCTCTGGTGGCCTAACAAAAAACCCGACGATAATTGCCGTGATGAATAGCCCGGCTAATGCAATGACCAACCAATTGCGAAACGAATGGGGCTCCTCGTTATTTGACATGGCGATTCTGATCCGAGTTGCGGTTGGCCAAACAAAAACATTTCCAAGAGTGCGAAATGCCAGGTTAGTTCAGTCAGTCCTGTTCCCAAGTGAACACAATTCGACGCCCGCGGTTTGCCCAAGCATTGATCGGTAACGAGCCGACATGTAGGCCAATTCCAATGGGTCCGCCTTTCCAAAGTACCAGCATTCCGGCGGCGGTTAGTGCGGGCCCGTGGAGAATCTGTTTTGCCTCATGAATTTCGTTCTTGGTCTCGATTCGGATTTCGTGTCCCAAACCGTGCCCGCCCTGAAACAACATGAAGTAACTCAAGGATTTCCACCAAGTGATGTTCGCAATAGTTCTCAATACCATTTCCATGCTGTTCTCGTCATTGAATGCCTCAACCTGAAACCGAATCCGATTGCCAGGTTCGTCGCGAATCATGCTATTTGTGCCAATTTTCAGACCCTGTTCGGAAAGTGCAGTGTCCATTTCTATACCCTCATGCTCGATGACTTGCGGCAATTTTTTCTTGGTCTTCCGGTGACGCCGTTGACGATCACAAGTTAGAGAACGAACAGGTGTGACAATTGAAGAAAATGGCGAGAAAACCCGTTGTCTACTCCCCGTACTCAACCAGATAGCCGGCTACCATGTCGCCTTCGCGGAGGCTGTTGTTCATTTGGTCGTTCCAGAGTCCGACATGGCCGTTAACTCCAAGTGCGGTGCTGGAGTGGTTCCAAATCAGGTAGTTTTCCTGGAACAGATTGTTTGGCTCACCTGGAAAATCTCCGTCCGCGCCGATCCGGTTGGCGTAGCCGGGAATGGCTGAGTCCGAATTGGCGAGTGAATAGGCACCCAATTTTGATGCGCGTTCGTCCCCTCCCCGAAAATCTCGCTGAAGGCTCGATTTCCGACCCTCCCTGCTTCGCCGGGCGGGTGCAGATGGTATTTCCAACGTTGCAGCCCGCGCCGCTTTGCCGGGAGGGTGCGAATTGCCGGAGTTGGCGTCCAAAACGATGAAGTTCATGCCCGAAATTCTATCTTCGGCAATCCATCAGATCGGCAGAACCCGGACACGGTTCTTGCGTTCTTCCACAACAACTATTGCCCCTGACTTCAAATCTGTTTCATGCTGGCGAATCGCGGCGACCACAAATTTACCCATATGGTCTGGCGACAGATTCATGTCGATCAGGATTTTCAGGCTCATGCGACAGGCAGCGTCACTTCTCGCTCTTCGACTCGCCACGCGGCGTATCCAAGCGATTGATCAATGTCTTCCGGCTCCAAATACGGATACGCCTTCAGGATTTCCTCCCTTGACCGGCCGGCGGCGAGCAATCCGATGATCGTTCCAACCGTAACTCGCATTCCGCGAATGCATGGTTTGCCGCCCATCACTGCTGGATCCAATGTGATTCGTGTAAGTTCTTTCATTAACCTTTTCCCTCAATATTGTCCGGCAATTGCGGTGGGTGTTGGCCTATCCCAAAAGGGGTCTGACCCTTGAAAAGGCAGAGAGGGTCAGACCCCTTTTGGGATAGGCTTTAAGTTTTGTCGCGCACCCCCACCTGGTCGTTCAAACAAGATTTTAACCCGGCGGACAGGGCGGGGCCAGTCAGTCTTTGGTTTGCCTATTCACCATACTCGACGAGATAGCCGGCCACGATGGCGCCACAGCGGGGGCTGTTATTCATTTGGTCGTTCCAGAGTCCAACGCGACCGTTGACGCCAAGGGCCGTGCTGGCGTGGTTCCAGATCAGGTAGTTTTCCTGGAACAGGTTGTTGGGCTCGCCCGGAAAATCTCCCTCCGCTCCGATCCAGTTGGCGTAGCCAGGAATAAGTGATTCCGAATCGGCGGGTGAATAGGCACCCAATTTTGATGCGCGTTCGTCCCCTCCCCGAAAATCTCGCTGAAGGCTCGATTTCCGACCCTCCCTGCTTCGTCGGGCGGGTGCAGATGGTATTTCCAACGTTGCGACCCGCGCCGCTTTGCCGGGAGGGTGCGAATTGCCGGAGTTGGCGTCCAAAACGATGAAGTTCATGCCCGAAATTCTATCTTCGGCAATCCATCAGATTACTGCGGCATTGATTATGACATGCCTTCTTCCAGGATTTCGCGGAGGCGGGTCATGACGCGGGATTTGTTTTTTCGGACTGCGTCGGCGGAGATGCCGAGTTTTGCTCCGGCTTCGGATGCCGAGTTATCTTCCATCACAGTCAGCCAGAATGACTGCCAGGATACCTCGCGGAATTCTTTTTTGATGACTTGCAGGGCACTTTGAACGATTAGTGCGTTTTCGGATTCCGACAGATCGACCACCGGGTCGATTTCAATAGCGTCAACCAATAAATCGGGAATCGAATTCATTTGCTGTTGGGCACGGTCGCCACCCGTGGCTTTGGCGACATGGTTCATTCGGAAAAAATCGTTGACTTTGTTTTGGGTAATGACTTTCAACCACCGGCGAAACTTGCCGGTCCCTTCCTGCCGTTCAAAGCGGTCGACGCTGGCTGCAACCGAAGCAAATACTTCCTGAAAAACGTCCCCCGAATCCTGGCGGCGGACTTGTCCGCTCCTGATCCAGTAAGCGACGACTGGGCCATAGATTCCAACAAGTTGTTGCCACGCCGCCTGGTCCCGTTTTTTGACCCGGCTAAGCAGACTTTTTGAAGTGGATTCGACCGTATTCGGATGTCGAAATAGCTCGTCATTCATAGCCCCCATAATGACAAGCTCGCATTGGAAGTCAATCTGCTGAGATTGCGAATGAGCACGGTTCCATTCAGCGCATTGAACGACCTACAGGCTCGATTGCCACCCATGATTGGAAACTGGTCAAGCAATGACGAAAGCGGTTGCCTATTTGGCCCTGGAATGCAAAATCGATTTCTGCAATGCAGCAATTTCTTCCGGACTTTGTTCAGTCATGGCCATTCACACTGAAAAACGATGTTCGTTTTCCGTATACGGCACAGCCGGAAAAGTTTCGAGCCAAACATGGCAACGATTTGTTACTGCGCCAGTCGCCATTCGGCCTGGTAGTTCAGTCCCAGGCTGACAATTCGCTGCAACAATTCTTCGTATTTCCAGCCGGCTTTTTCGGCTGACTCGGCGAAGTCCTCGCCGTAGGCAAGGTTAGGGTTTGGATTGGCTTCCAAAATGTAGATTTTGCCGTCCTCGGTGACTCGCATATCCATCCGGCCGTATCCGCTCAGACTCAAAGCGCGATAAACTCTCTTGCAGGTCTGAATGATATTCCGCGACGTTGTCTCATCCAGATCGCCGGCTTCTTCGGTCACGACCCCCAGCTTCTCCTGGTACTTGTAATCCCATTTGACCCGCGCGGTCGCAATCTGCGGCATACCTTTGGGTGCCTTGGTGAACTTCAGCTCCCAAATCGGAAAGGTCGTCAAACGATGGTTTCCGCAGATGCCAACGTACATCTCGCGGCCTTCGATGTACGATTCTACCAATGCATCCGTCGAGACCTCGTCGTGGATAAACGCAATCCGGTCGGCCAGGCTTTTGTCATCGTAAACGATCGATGATTCGGTGATTCCCAACGACGCTTCCTCGGAAACACTTTTGACCAGTAGCGGATATCCCAGTCCTTTCGGCTTGTTGTATCTCTTGCCCTTCGTCGCCACAAAAAATCCGGGCGTCCGAATGCGGTGATAGGTCAGAATCTTTTTGGCCAAAGCCTTGTCGTGCGCCAGCAATAGCCCGCGCGGGTTGCAGCCGGTGTAGTGCTGCCGCATCAGTTCCAGAAAACCGACGACGTGTTGGTCGTACACTCCGACACCGTTGAATTCTTCCATCAAATTGAAAGTAACATCGGGTTGCCAGTCCTTGATCGTACGGCGGATTTCACCGAGGTCATCCAGCAGACCGAGCGGGCGGGCTTCGTGCCCCATATTTTGCAACGTGGAAAGCACGTCGTACTCGGTTTTGAATTCTATCGTTTCCTCCATCGACATCTTTTCCGCGTTTTCCGGCGGAACGAGGGATTCGTGCATCAAAACCAGAATCCGAAGTTTTTTCATAGCGCAATCCGATGCTGGTTGCTGCCGATAATGTCCATCGTAATGGTGGTCAGCAGGGCAATCACGCGACTCTTGAGGGTGGAGGCGTCGCCGTGGGCGAACATCCCCAGTTCATCCGCCCGTTTGGCAAGCTGAATGATGATCTGGTTCACGTTGTACTGGTTCTCGCCGGTAAACTGGCCGACGATCCGGCAAACCTCACCGCGGTTTTTCTGCAGGAAAGACGACGCCTTCAGATCCATCGGGTCACGCTGCTGGGTGACAAACAGTTTTTTCAGCTGGATATCGAAATTGGACTCGGTGCAATCCATTTGAAAACGGTCATGCAGGATATGGTAATGCTCCCGCAGAGTTTTGCGGATTTTGCTGACCGGTTCGATCCGGATTCGCGAACGGACCTTCGCCGGCTCGCCGGCGATATCCCCCATTAATTTTTCAACAAAATGAAGTTTGGACAGCGCTTTCCATCCGCGATACTCCGATTCCCATTTTCGGCCAGGCGCAAGCCAGACCGCAAACGTCTCGGCAAAATCTTCGGCGGGATGACTTTGCGCATAACCGGGATCCAGATGCAACACAAACGACTTGCTGCGCGGGCGCGGACGATAGGAATCCGGATAGGGTGTAAAATAATTCCCGAAAACTTCCTTGTAGCTGCGCCGACGATGCAATCGATACGCAGTGTCGATCGCATGACCGGCCTCATGACGGAGGATCCGCATCAGCCAGGGTTTGGTCCCCCCTTCGACTTCGACCATTTGCTTCCGCTCCAGTTTCATCAGCCGCGGATGGGCAAGATAAAACGGAATCGCAATGCCGGGTATTCCGTCCGGACTGAACCAGTCATCACTTAACCAGCAGTGTGGCTTGGCCCGAATCTCGCGGGCGTCCATCTCTTCATAAAGCCGTTCTATGTGCGGTTCCAGAATCGAACCCTCGATGGACAGGCCGAGTTCGCAGATGCGGGTGTCCAGGAGTTCCTTTTCGGACATCCGGTCAATTCGATTGCTTGCGGATTGGTATCGTTTGCGTGTCAAACTGTTGCCACTCCCTGATGAATCGTAGGGTTGATTTCTACTGCCAGGATACTTCAGGTTTCCTGGAAAGGAATTCCCCGACAGCCAGCCGAAACTGAAAGATCCCCGTCCCCCGCTATTGGCGGTCACCCGATGCCCGAATCCTCGCAATTGTTGGAAGGCTGCACAAGCCTGCCTTGAAAGCCGATTTCCCCGGAAGGGTTCATCGGCCCCATGCCGGGAATCGCTTGATCAGCAAACGTCCAACCCGAAAACCCCGGCCGGTTCCAAACAAGCGTTCCTGGAGATGCCAAATGCAGTGAACGGCCTCTTGCTTCCCGGAAGCCGCCTGGAGCCATTCCTGGCGAAATTGTGTTTCGCCAATTGGATGGCGTGCCACGAGACCATTGCAAGGCAACATGGACATCGGCCAGCCGAATCAGCCAACCGAATCGGACATCAGGGGATCGGCCTGTTCTTCCGATCGACTGGCCAACTCCCGCAACAATCGCCGCCGGCTGATAATCCCCACCGGACAGCCTTGCTCGATCACCGGCAAATGCCGAACCCGCCGGGAGATGAACGTCTGAACCACATCGTCCAGCGAGGCCCGTAAATCGACTGAAGCGAAATCCCGTTCCATATACAAACTGATGGCTTCGGTCTGGCGGGGAGGATCCACTGCGGCCACCAGCAAAGCTGACTCGGTGACCAATCCAATCATCCGGCTGTGCTGGTCTACGATCAGGATCGTCGAAACATCTTCATCCAGCATCAAATCAGTGATTTTCCCCACCGTCCAGTCTGGATCAGCAGTTACCGGACGGTTGACGATTTTTCGCAAAATCCCTTGAAGTGACATTCGACTGTTCCTGCTTCTCTGGTCCTGGTAAGGCCCCGTTCCAGGG
>Ga0163150_10010479_pt1 | contig 10024 bp, 15 predicted proteins | sample OliLakLV19P2IB_FD_148628 | JGI IMG/M metagenome (GOLD analysis project Ga0163150, IMG submission 148628) | Freshwater microbial mat bacterial communities from Lake Vanda, McMurdo Dry Valleys, Antarctica - Oligotrophic Lake LV.19.P2.IB | ecosystem: Environmental > Aquatic > Freshwater > Lake >...
TTAACCAGTTGATTGAGGACACAGGTTTCAACGATATGAACGTCGACATGCAACATAACTACCTCATAAATCAACACAGAGACCTTCCTACGAAGATGAAGAGCATTGAGCACTACAATAAGCTTAAGAAGCGAACTAATGATGCACCTATTTTCATCATACCAAGACCTATTATGGACTGGGACGACGAAGAACCTGTAAAATTAGACGAGTCAGATGTTAAGGTTATTGAAACAAATGTCATTCACTAAAACCACAGCTACAAAAAAGCTTTTAAAGGTAATCAAGCCTATGGTTTTAAATAAATCTAAAAGAATCCTTGGTATACCTGGAGGAACCAGTGCTGGAAAAACTATATCTGTTCTCATGTTTCTAATTATGCTAGCTCAGAAAGATGCTCCGATGGATAAAACTCTTACTTCTATTGTCTCTGAATCTATCCCCCATTCGAAGCGAGGTTGCCAAAGGGATTTAAAAAATATCTTACAAGAGCAGGGTTATTGGAAAGATGCGGGTTGGAATGGCACTGATTCTATTTACACTTTTGAGAATGGATCAAAAATTGAATTTTTTTCAAGTGATAACGGCGACAAGCTAAGAGGAGCAAGACGCGACAGGTTGTTTATCAATGAGGCTAACAACGTTACCTTTGATGCCTTCGAGCAGTTAGAGGTGCGAACAAAGGAGTTTATTATATTAGATTGGAATCCGACTAATGAGTTTTTCTGGTATTCACAAATAAAACCATTTCGTAATGATTGGGAGGAATTAACCCTCACCTACAAGGATAACGAAGCTCTCTCACAAAACATTGTCGACTCCATCGAACAACGTAAAAACCGTAAGGGGTGGTGGTTGGTATACGGCCTTGGCCAGTTAGGTGAGGTGGATGGCAAGATATACAAAGATTGGGCGATTATTCCAGAACTCCCACAGGAAGCTAAGTTGGAGCGTATCGGCGTGGACTTCGGCTATTCAAACGACCCAACAGCTATCGTGGCAGTCTACCGGTACAACGGCGGATTTATTTTAGATGAGATTGCTTTTCAGAAGGAGCTATCGAACAAACAGATAGCGGACACAATCTTAAACTACGACAGCACCATACTCGTCATCGCGGACTCCGCTGAGCCTAAGTCTATTGCTGAGCTCTCTATTCACGGGGTGACGGTGCTCGGGGCGGAGAAAGGTAAGGACTCAGTAGCGAACAGCATTCAGGTGGTGCAGGACCAGCGTGTAAGCGTCACCCAGAACTCGGTGAACATAATCAAGGAGTACCGCAACTTCCTTTGGCGGACGGATAAAGATGGAAAAATCCTCAACGTCCCTGAACATGGGTTTAAAAACTCAATGGATGCGATTGCCTACGCGATTGTCTCCATCATCCGTATTGGTGAACCTTCAGAGCAACAGGAGCGGTATATCGCTTCGTCACGGCAAGATAGACACTTGACACAAACAGATAGCGGTTTATCTTTTTAATGGTTATATGGTATAATTATAAAATGAGTATCAACCAACAAATGGCATCGGGATTAATCGGTCAGATGGAAGAGGAGATTTCGCAATACCTGACACAGACCGTTGCTATCTCTGAAGATGAAAACTATTCACAGGCGAAACTAACTCGACGTATTTCTCTATTCGAGAATAGAATATATCCGACAGGTAAATTTGATAAGCAGGGTAACTACAAATATTGGTTTGATATTATTACACCACCGATAAACTCTGAGGTTAAAAACATTGACTTTGATACAAAGGACCCTAAGGCGTATTCTAATCGCGACTCTGACCAACTGGCGTGCATCATCACTAACTTGACGTTAGAGAACTACCTGCGTACGACAGGACAGGCGGAAGAGATAAACTCTGCCGTGGAGCAAGGAGCAGGGTGGGGGAATATTCTGTGGAAGCGTGTGAAGAAAAGTTACGAGCGACTCGACCCCCGCAACTACTACATCATTAACCAGACAGCTGAGTGTGTGGACGAGACTCCGATTATCGAGCGTCACCCGATGACCTCCAGTGACCTACGGAAGAAAATAAACGTCTGGTGCAACGTACAGGATGTCCTTGATAACAATAAGACAAATAGCTATAAGGCAACGATAGCCACTCAAGGACAAGATACAACTGTCCCTTACTATGACATGTACGAAAGAAACGGTGAGGTGTCCGTGAAGGACTTAAAGGACGCGCATGGAGAAACACCGGCCGAGGGGGATGAGAATAAATACACACTGGCGAGAGTTATTGGTGCAGGTGTGAAAGGTGGAACCTCTGGTGTGCAGATCACGTATATCGTCTACGCTGAGGAATTGAAGGGTAAGAAGATGTCTGACATTTATGAGGAGTATCACCGGTCACGCTATAAGGGTAAGTGGTGGAGAGAGGGTCTCTATGAGCTACTCTTTGACCTTCAGGTAAGAGGGAACCAGATTGGAAATCAGTTGGCTCAAGGACTTGAATTTGCGTCTAAGACACTGTTCACGACTCCCGACAAACTCATCATGCAGAACATTATAACGGACATGAAAAATGGGGATATTATTCGTGCCTCATCTTTCCAGCACGTACCTGTCCGTATGGAGGGCTTCGAGCAGTTGGTCAACCAGTGGAACATGATCATCTCTCTCCGAAATGAAATATCAAACTCTATGGAAATCGTTACTGGTGAGAACTCTCCCAACCAACCATTTCGACTTGGTTCGCTCCTTAACCAGAATGCAAATAAACTCTATGGCTTTATTCGTCAGAAGCTCGGCATACCCTATGGGAATATGTTTGAGAAGTGGATTATCCCTGAGCATATTAAGGACTTAAAATTAAAGGACATTCTCTCTCTTACAGGTGATTCTAAAATGCTAGACCGTCTGTGCATGATGGTAGTGGACTCATGGTATCTACAGAACCTCGTTACCTTCCCACCACACACTAACGAGGATGCGGTTACTATAAAAATGCAACAACTAGAATCGCTCAAAGCCCGACCTCAACTTTTGGTTACAGGTATCAAAGCAGTCTTCGAGGACTTCATACCTCATGTAGCAGTAAACATCACTGGTGAGAATATGTCTGTTGACGCAGACCTCCAGACTATCGGTACATTCGTTGGTCTTGAAATGGATCCTGTGCGAAGAACGGCGCTGATTGAAATGGCGATGAAGAAGAAAGGTATTGATGTGGGGAATTTACCAAAGGCTCCACCACAGCCATTACCACAACCTGACCCTACTGCTCCGTCTGACGAACAGCTTAATAAGAAAGCACCGACAACAGCTTTCGGTAATACGTATTAATGAAAAAGAAAACCAGAATAAAAGATTTTGAGAAGATGTATAAATCTCTCACAGACCCAGACGAGGTACAGAAAGTAATTCGTAAGGAGAGTCTTAAAAAGATGAAGGAGGATAAGATGAAAGACACAGGTCTTTAGAAAATGACAAAAAAAGAACTTCAAAAAGTAATAGCAGAAAAAGATAGTCGTATTTTTGACTTAGACCGTGATGTCTTTGAGGCACAGCAGTTCGGAAAAATTGCTGAGGACAAGCTCACTGTTTGGGTCAAACGTCATGATGTCTTGCTTCTGGCGTATAAGGAATTATTAAAAAATAACGAGCAAAGCTCAAAAAAACATGGCAAAAAAATCAAAGGAAAAAGTAGTAAAAAGTAACTTCACACCAGAGGAAACACTGGAGTTGCAGGAGATGATTCGGTTAATAAACTCAAGACACTTTGAGGTAGCCCAGATAAAAAATAACACCGGTCTTATCGAAGATGGACAGAAGTTCCTAAAGCAGATGGAGTCTCTCTCACAGATACTGGAGGGCGTTAAGTCTCTCTGGGTTAATCAGAAATTGGCAGAGCATGGATATGAGAATGGAGTTAAGTGTCAGATTAATTTATCAACAGGACATATAATCGAATCAGAAGATGAACCCACAAACAGCTAAGCGACTCATGGAGGAAGTTCCAGAAATGAAAGATTTTGTAGACTATGTTAAGCGTGAGTGTTTCAGATTGAACGAGTTAGCTAGTATTGATATATTGTCCCCGGTTGATTTGGCAGTGGAGGTCAAAGCTCGGCAGAGAGCGATAGAGAAACTTGTCGAGATACTCTCACCACTTCTCTCTCTACAGGATTTCGAGGTGCAAGATAAAAATGAATTTGCGATTGACGTAGAATAGTTATGTTTGCAAAGTGAAATGTGGTATAATTATATTATTATGAAAAACAAAAAAAATATGACACCAGAAGAAGAAATTGTAGCTGAAGAAGAAATTGTAGCTGAAGAAGAAATTGTAGCTGAAGAAGAAATTGTAGCTGAAGAAGAAAAAGTATCTTCAGTATCTGTATACAATGCTAAAGGTGGTTTTATCCGTACATACAGCAAGGAGGCTCATGGAAAAGATTTTATGAAACTTGCAGAAGGGTATGCGGGTAAGATTGGTGGAAGTGTTCGTTGAACATAAACAATATGCCATCAGGAATTTATATAAGGACAGAGGAACATAAAAGGAAGTTGGGTTTGGTTAGTAAGGGTAGATCACATATTGTATCAAAGGAAGCTAGGGAAAAAATAAAGATATCTCTTACACGATATTTTAAAAATAATCCTTCCGCAAAGAAATTAATTAGTGAACAAATGCACGGTAAGAGATCAAATCATTGGAAGGGTGGGGTTTCGTACGATATGAAAACTTATAAAATAAATTGTCGAGAACAAACGGCTGGAAAAAAGAAGCCAGAACAGTGTGAATTATGTGGTTCGATAGGTGTGATTTGTTTTGACCACTGCCATAAAACAGGAAAGTTTCGAGGTTGGATATGTCGAAGATGTAATCTTGTTCTTGGAATGGTTAAAGATAATCAAGAGTTATTAGTTTCTATGGTAGACTATCTAAATGTTGGTGGTACAGTAAAATAGATCTTTGATAATTTATAAACTTCAACAACTTGGGGGAATTGATTAATGTCCCGCAGTGAAGTTTATGTTGAAGTTTGCTTCATTCGGAACATTAACCAATCCTCTCAAGGGTTGGTTTTCGTTTTAATAAATAAAGAGCCAATGGCTCTACACACAAATATATCCAATGGATAATGAAAAAATAGTGAGTGCTGAAGAATTAGCAGCCGAACAGGTTGCCCTTCAGGAAAGTAAGGAGGATGAAGTTCGCGACAGAGTTATCTCAGAGTATGGCTTCGATGAGGTGGACGATGCCGATAGAATTTCTAAAGCTGTTGCCAAGGAACTTGAACATTCTAAAAAAATGTCTCAAGCGATAGGGCAAAAGATTAAATGGCGAACTGAGGCTACTAAGCCAAAGGAGGCCGCTCCTGCCGAGGTGAAGAAGGACTATGTCCCTCAGACCCTTGATATAGGTAAGGCTGTGAAGCAGTCACTTGAAGAAGAATTTCTCGCTGACCTTGAGTACTCTCCTGAAATTAAAAAGGAGATAAAGAGAGTGGCTGATATTACTGGAGTGACGGTCAAAGCAGCGCTTCGTGACCCCTACATAGTTGCTAAGATAGCGGACTACACAAAGGCTCAAGAAGTAGAAGAAGCTTCAATTAGTAAAACTAACCGACCAGGTGGTAACAAATCGTATTCTTTTGAGAATCCACCTAATTCAAACATGAACACACCGGAAGGTCGTGCAGAGTGGGAAAAATATAAGGCGGAGATGATAAAGAAGGGATATTAAGGACACTGCCTGGTTATGATAATTAACCAAAATGTCATTAACAGGAATAGCGGATTTGGCACCGGATTTTTGGGCACGAGAAGCGCAGCGTTCTCTCTTTGTGGATAACAAAGCGATGGCGATTGCGAATACCACACTCAGAAATTTGGTAGCCGGTGAAGGAGATACAGTGAACCGCGTAACGATTTCTTACCCTAATAACGTAACGTACGTACCAGGGACAGATATTACAGAGCAGGCAATCACTGGAGCAAAAGAATCTTTGTCAATCGGAACATACATAGCATCAAGAGTTACTATCGACGATACAGAGAAAGTACAAAGCATTATCGAACTTGGAACTAATATTTCCAACAAGATGATGAAGACGTTTAACAACGCGGTAGAGCAGGCAGTTATGGCAGAAGTTACAAATGCTATCTGGACACTCGATGACGGTGAACCAAACATTGCCGTCAAAAAATTTAGCTATATGCTGGAATCACTCGTTAAGTCTTTCGTACTCATGCCAAGAATGGCATAGTGAAAATCGGAAGAATAGAGTCAATCAGCAGGAAAGGTCTTTGAAAAACTAATAGTTTTAAGGTAAAATAGATATATGTCTAAAGGCTTATATCCTAGAAAACCCTTCTCTGCCACACATAGGGAGAACCTAAGTAAAGCGAGTAAGGGAAATAAAGCAAACCTTGGAAGAAAACATTCTGAAGCAGAGAATGAGAAAATGAGTGAAGCCAAAAAGGGGAAACACACAGGCTGGCATCATTCATTAGAGACAAGAAATAAGTTAAGTCAATCCAATAGTGGTGAAAAAAGTGTTAACTGGAAAGGTGGAATATCGCTAATCAATAGACGAATTAGAAATGGTTTGGAAATCAGATTGTGGCGGACGGCGGTATTTGAACGAGATGACTTCACTTGTCAAAAATATGGGACTAGAGGTGGGAAACTTGTAGCACATCACATAAATAATTTCTCCGAGAGAAAAGATTTAAGGTTTGCGATTGATAATGGAATAACATTATCTGAGGAAGCCCACATTAAGTTCCACAAAAACTACGGCTTCAGAAATAACACGAAAGAACAACTTCAAGATTACCTAAAACATTAGTTTGACCTACGGCAAAGAAGAAAAATTTGCTAAGGTCTTCAAAGAAATCCTCAACGACTACATGCTAAACAAGGAGAAATCCTAAAGATATAGTCTGAACATACGGGAGATCGTATGAAGCCAGAACATAAAAACTGGCGATAACAAAATTGAATGTTGGTGGAACCTCTGGTTCAAACGCAGTAGTAAACACAAACACAGTTCCTCAGTTTTTCATTGCAGCAGACACTAAGCTAGATGCTATCGATGCTCCAAAGGCAGGACGAACAGCAGTAGTTGGTAGTCACTTCCTTGGAATGTTGAAACTTCAGCAAGCAGGACGACAGACTGTATTTGGAGATGGTGTTAACTCACGAGGAGTAGTTGCTAACCTTTTTGGTTGGGACATTCTTTACAGTAACTCACTTCCGTATACAGCAGTTTTGAGTATGGTAACTCAGCCTACAGATGGTGACACAATCACTATCGCGGGTGTTGTTATCACTCTTCACTCTACTCTAATTGCAGCAGGAACTACTTCAGGTGGTTGGGCTGACATTAGAACTAACGTAGACACAACTCGAACGTTCATTCGAGATCTTATTAACTACAACAACGGAACAAATGGAACAGTAGCAGGTGTAGCAGGCACTGACTTTACAGATGTTTCAGCAGAAAACCGATTCTTGTGGCAGAAAAGAGGACTGAAAGCAGTTGATTCAGCAGCAGCTGACACTCTAACCATCACTGGTTTCGGTGACATTTCAGTGTCAGAAACACTGACTCCAGCGGCAGACGGCTTCACATCAAGACGACAGGACTCACTCTTCTGTGTGAGAGGTTGTATTGATTTGATTGTGCAGATTCCTCCAAAGATTGAGGTTATTCGAGACCCAGACCAGTTTGGAGACATCGTGAAAGGTCTACTCGGCTACGGCAAGAAGACTTTCGCAGATGGAGCACGGGAAATGGTCAGAATTAAGATCGCGGCCGACACGAGCGACTGGTCATAATTATTAATTTGTGTTATAGTTTTTTGACATTATAGCTAAGACATAGCGGTGGAAATATGGTAAAATAGTAGAAAATATTCAACCATTATGTCTTAGCTGTAATAGCAGAAAAAATAACAAAATAAAAAAATATGACTAAAAATATCGTACTAGGAGTGTTAGGGTTACTAGCACTCGTCTTCGGTGGGTTGCTCTTTACAAAGAGTGGTCAGGCACCAGTTTCTTTCGGTGGTATGCCTTTGCTCGAAATGCAAACATTTCAGCAGGGTATCCAAATTGGGACAAGAGGTTCTAAATATACCTTTAAGGAGAAAGGAACCTGTACTCTTCTAGCGAACTTTTCAATTACAGCTTCAACTACACGTTCAGTGAGTTGTTCTGTAGAAAGTGCTCGTTCAGGGGATGTTGTAATGGTGAACCTGTTAGGTTCTACAACATTGGCTTCACAATACATAGTGAAATCATCACAGGCTTCTACAACTTCAGGATTTATTGAAGTTCAGTTGTATAACGCTACAGGAGGTTCAGCAGTACCAGCAGCTACAAATGGCTTTGGTTCTACAACGACTTACCTGTTGGAGAGATACGGGACAGGATTTTAATTCAACCCTAACTTTGGCTCTTCCTTGTGAGGAGCTGAAGATTAGGACTGAATAATTAAAAATTAACTTAAAAAAATGAATAAAGCATTACTCACATTAGCATTTGTTTTGACAATCGGTACCTTGGTGTACATGGTTTCTACAGGTGGTAGTCGTAACTTTGGGGGGTTAGCTACTGGGCAAACAGCCAAGTATGCTACAGCGTCTTCATCGACTATCTCGTTTACAGCGGCAACTACAGCTCTAGCAACATCGACTTCAAGAACGAGAGATTACTTTAGGATGTCTGCTGTTTCTGGAACAGCATATTGTTTGATGATAGATGGACGCGCTGCGACCGCATCAAATTATAGTTTCTATCTTTCGTCTTCATCACCTGTGTTCTCTATGGAGAACGGAGTATATCAAGGGACAGTGAGTTGTACTGGTACAGCCACAATCACTGTTTCTGAAGCTAACATTTAATAAAAAACTATGGTAATAATTTCAGGTGAAGCAAATGATTTAGATTTATATTCAGATTGTCTTTTTCTCTGTGGATTAGATGTTGCCGATACGACAAGTTTTCCTCTGAAAGACTTTATCAGAAGTGCTAACTTTACTATACAGAAAGCAACGAGAAAAATAATCAAGGCAAAAAACTGGCAACACAATGATTTTAATAATGCTACTGAACTAATTGACAAGTCTATTAACCTTATCAGTGGAACTAACAAATACGCCATCCTTATAACTTGGCTTCGCATAGGCTCTCCTGTGCGGGTGAAGGACTCTACTGGTAATTGGATAACTATTAAACACAAGGAGAGAAATAAAATGACAGACAATCAGTTGGCTGCGACAGGTACACCTACGCATTACGATAAAATCGGTAACTTCATTTACTTGTTTCCTACACCAAACTACACCTCTGCTGGTTCTGTGGAGCTACAATACCAAACAGGTGCTACTGAACTTGCTTTCAACGCCACTACAACTGTCCCAGGTTTTCCTGTGCTGTTCCACAGAATTGTATCTATAGGTGCAGCTATTGATTATTGCCGTGTAAATATTGCAAGTAGAGTAGATGGGTTAAAGGAGATGATGAAAGAAGAAGAGACAGATATGATCCTCCACTACGAAACACGAGATGACGACGAACAGCCCAACCTAGGAGTGCAAAAAAATGATTATGGAGAAATAGGCTTACTATAAAAACAATGCAACAAAAGCAACAAGATTTTCGAATCATTTTAAAAAATTTTGAAGTCTCAGCGTCTCCAACCGCCCACCTCGACACCTTGACTGAACGGGGTGGTTCTGGTGCGTACTCATCTGCCACTAATGTAGATGTCACCACACCCGGTATCTTAACTCAAGGCCCAGGGCTTTCTACTCTTACTAACGGCACAGAATCAGGGGCGATTACAGAGTTGGTCAATTACATCATGGATATTCCGACAGCCACAGATGTGGCTTACTGTATCGCCGCAACTAGGTTGCATAGGATAAGTGCTACCACGGTGACAAACTCTGGTGGAGTTTTTCCACGTACTATCACAGGAGCGACATCAGGTTCTTCCGTTATAGAATTTCAAGGTAGTGTCTATTATTTTTTCAATAAAGCGTCAGGA
>Ga0163150_10010480_pt1 | contig 10023 bp, 7 predicted proteins | sample OliLakLV19P2IB_FD_148628 | JGI IMG/M metagenome (GOLD analysis project Ga0163150, IMG submission 148628) | Freshwater microbial mat bacterial communities from Lake Vanda, McMurdo Dry Valleys, Antarctica - Oligotrophic Lake LV.19.P2.IB | ecosystem: Environmental > Aquatic > Freshwater > Lake >...
GGCGTATACCATCACAGCGTGAGAATCCCCCTCACCCCCGGCCCCTCTCCCTCGTCGGGGCGAGGGGAGCCGAAGTTGTTACGTGGGTCGGCTGAAAGCCACGCACCGCAGGACTTTTCGAGTTTCGCGACAGAAACCAACTACAATGTGAACGAGAACAAGGTCGCCTTGTACATTTCTACTCTGACAGCCAAGGTATCTGAGAGACGAGCGATGTTCGACTTTTTCTTCCAGGTAACCACTTTTTCGACATCGTCACCCGCCAATACATCGCAGTCAGAAAAACTGAACCCCTCGATGGCAGGAATCTGTGGGTAAGGCATCGAGCCGACAAACGTAATCAGCTCGATGCGTATCCAACCTCCAACTTCGGTCTTATAATTCAGCTTCAATTGACGCGGAGGTTCCTGAGGATCACTCAGCGGCGGGAACCGGTCATTGGGTGGCGCTTCAATCGCATCCGGGCAATTCTCCCCGGCGCGGAAACGGTCCTGGCGGAGCGTGAAACGCCCAAACTCACGAGCGCAAATTCCGGCCAGACGGTCTCGCTTCCATATTGCATAACGAATGGTCCCACTGGGCCGAGTCTTCGGGACTGGGTCCGTATCATAAACGTTGTGCAATTCGTGCGTACCCCAATAAGTGGCAGCCCAGCGGCCATCCGGCAACTCAAGCAATCCCGGCCCAACATAGATGCAGCCTCCATCACTACTTCCCGGCGCACCGTTTGAGATGATGGGCGTTTTCCTGTCAGGCCGGGTCCAATGAAATCCATCATGGCTGACAGCCAATTGAATATCCATGTTGTCGCGACTCTGATGATACATGGAAGGAAACATCAGGTGCAGATCTTCCCTTCCCGGATACTGGCAATAAGCGTGATGATAAATAGAGGTATCCGGTGCATCCAGCGCATCGGCTTGCAGCACCACTGTTTCCGGTTTGAAGTTTCTGAAGTCATCCGTTTCCGAACGGCCTACACAGCGCCTCCCCGCCACGTGAAAACGTAAATAACCGACGTACTTCCGCAAGCGCTTGTCATAGTGCACGATGTTGTCACCATCGCAGAATTCCGCCAGGAGCGGCTTTTGGATGTCCGTCCAATGCAGTCCGTCCGGAGATACCGCGCCCACAACAAAAGCCTTGAGCTGGCCCCATTTCCCTTGATACTTCTCCCTGAGAGTCTCCTGCAACTCGAAATCCTTGGAAAACTCATTTCCCAACAATACTGGGTTGCCATTGCTATCCAGCATCCGATCATACATTCCACCCGTCACCCCGACTAACTTGAAGCGCTCTTCAGAAGAAGCGGAGGGGTCTTCGAACATGTGTCCTACGGCAGCCGGGCCCTTGTAGAGGATATTGTTTCTTTTCGAGCCTTCGAACTCGATTAACCCCAGCTCGGGCTTGGTCCAATGGAATCCATCCTCACTCTCGGCGATACAATGAAAACCCAGGTAGGAGAAGTAGTGCATCGTGTATTTGCCATCCCTGACGTAAGTCCCACTGGTATATCCAATGCCCTTTTCTTCCCAAGGGCGATCCGGAAGAATCAGTGGCTCGGACTTTTCAGCGGGCTGAACGGCGATTTCAATCCCTTCCGGCACATCCCAGCGCTCGGCAACTCCACTCTTGTAGTTCACATAGCCCGCATGGACATAGAACCAATCCAGAAGAGGACCCGAGGTGAGGCGTTTTGTCTTGGAGGAGTCAGTGATCTTGGGAAAGTAATCCTTGCCGCGGGCAGAAGGCTCCCTACCGAACGGCGCAAAGGTCGCCAGTCCGCCAAAGGCCAGCATTCTGTTGAAGAACTCGCGACGGGTTCCAAATGCAGAATGCGGGTTTCGAATTGCTGATTGCAAGTATCGAATGTGGCGACCTATTTTCATATCGTCCCTTCCTTGTCTCCGTTCAACACAACCAGAATCTCAGTCTTCGTCCGTAATGAAGCGAGAGAGCAACGCGATCGTTCTGGCGGCAGGATTGAGCGGCCCCCTCTTTTGCCCCAGGTAATCCACAATCACCCTCACCCTTCCAAGTCCAAGACCACCACCTCGTGCAGCTTGACTTCCGGCACTACCAGCTGATGCGGATTCCCGGTTACCTCCAAGCTCAATCCCTGCAGCGGCAGAAGGGCACGCTTGACCTTGAAGTCATTGAGCTTGATTCTGATGTTCCGCATCGGGTTCACCTCTTCCAGATAGAAGTAATTGGTGATGTCATCCCTCGGCGTGGAAGCAGGAATAACCGGCGTCGGGTTATTGAGCAGATGGATCATCAGCTCCTTAGGACTGCGCAGCGCCGCCGTCACCTCAATCACCCTGGGCGCTTCGACTTCTATCGGAGCCGGTGTTCTCCCTACCAAACGCGCCACAAATCGCTTCAGCACCGGGTACGGGTTGTGTTGGTACCCTTCACCAACGTCTCCGCTGATGTATATGGTTTTACCTTGTCCAATGCGGCACACGGTGATCGCCGGTTCCGCAGAGTCATAGTTGACTTTAGAGTCAAAGCTATCGAGAGGCCTTTCTCCTTTCAGATTGCTTCGAGTACACAGCACTTCCACCTGGCCATCCGGCCTCAGCGACACTTCTGACTCTTCACCAGCAAAACTGATCACGGGGCCAAACTCCCGCGACAGTAGCGGGTCCTGTGGCACATACACGATTCCATGGATCGAACCTCTCCCTTTTCCCAGCAACCCTCGATAGTTCACGCCAAAAATATCAGCCAGCCCGAAGTTCTCTCGCTTCTGACCCCACTCGTCGAACAATGAGGTCTCGTGCGTGGCAATCAGGGTTCCGCCGTCCCTGACAAATCTCCGTATCTGGTCGCACTGGGCTTCTGAAAGACAGGCGCTGTTGGAGAGAAACAGGACTTTGTAGGCGGAGAGTCTCTGCCGATCGAGCTGTTCGTCCAGCAGCATATCCACCAGCAGGTGAGACTGGTTCAACATCTCGTAGGCGCCCAGGATCCCTTTCAACTTCTCCTCGCGAAATTCCTTTGTTTCGGTATATCCCTTGGGAGGAGCATAGAAATTCCGACTTTGCTGGGAGCAGTGCAGAGCCACATACTTGACGGTCTCGCCATCAATGTAATCCACCCGTTTCTTAATCTCTGCAAATACCGACCGCATCAGCTCACGGCGCAACGGCATGGGACCATCGAATCCGCCGTATTGCGGACGACCGCCATTAGCCATGGCGGTCAGACCGTGCAGAATCTGCGACCACGGCTCGGCGTAAGGAGCTGAAGAGCCAACGCATTCCGGTAGGGACTGTACGACATTCCGCCACATCGCAAAGGGAGAACCGTAGGCCCGCGCTACCTTGGAAACAAAGCCGGTCTGGCGAATGGAGCCAAACGTCTCGACAAAGAAATGGGCGCCCACCTGCTCCAGGTGAAGCGGGTTGAGAGGATGGCCGTCTGACCAGTCAGTAGTAGGCCTTCCATAATGGTTAAAATCCAGGATGGCATGAGGATGTTTCTCTTTGACCTTGCGGGTTAGGTGGAGAAAAAAGTCGCGCAGCTTGTCGGAACGCCAGTTCACAAACCTTCGGAAATCCGGTGAACTGAAATCCACTCGGGTAGGAATTCTGAGTCCGGTGTCCTGCTTAAAGAGCTTTTCACAGTGCTCACAACAGCAACCCGGAAACCAGGGACGGTCGTCATGTGAGCCCCAGTTCGTGTCGTCAAAGTACAGCCCGTCCAGGTCGAGGTTATCCAAGAAGTCGACGAGGTGTTCCGGCAGCCAATTCCGAAATGGCGAGTTAAGGCAAAACCAGCCCCGGTTCTCGGGTTTAGGCCTACCGTCATCGAGAAACTTCATCAGCCATTCCGGGTGAATCTTCTTGAGCGGCTTGCTGTAAATGATCGGGTAGTAAGTCAGAACCAAAATTCCCTTTTCGTGCGCTACCTCCAAAAACCGGGGCAGCCGATCTCTCCCAACAAATGGATGGGGAGGGAGCCGCTTTGAGGGGAAACGCGGGGTTCCATAATCCCAATCGCCGGCCACGATCTGCACTTCCAGTCCCGCTTGATGGACCAACTCGGCGTACTCCTCTACCGAAAGTCCCACATAAGACTCCTCCGGGTTTAAGCAGCTGGGATAGCACTCGACCCGGCAAACTCTCTTCTCATAGGGCTTCTCTCTGAGCCGCTGGGCGGTCGAGCCAACCCGCTTGACCGCGCTGGAACTGGTGGCTTGAAGCTCGACAGCTTTGCCTAAAGCCGTACCAGCAGCTATGGTCTTGACGAAGTCCCTTCGAGAAAGTTTATTGATCAACATGAGAGAAAGCCTCTTTGTCAGACTGCTATGCTCAATGACGACCTGATTTTCTAGAATCGAGAGGGATTCAAGATTAGGCGGTTTTGTCCGAAGCTGGGCCGCTTCTCCCGCATTCTCACTCCCCCGCCAGCTGCCGCGAGGTCAGCTCATTCAGCAATGGCTGGCCAGCCAGATATCTTTGGACATTTTGACCAAAGATTTCCCAGATGCGTCTCTTGTAGTGGGGTCCTTGATTGGAGCCGGAAATGTGCGGGGTCATGATGACGTTGGGAAATTGCCACAGTGGATGGTCGGCAGGCATCGGATAGTAGTAGTGAGTATCCAACGCCGCGCCTGCAATCCAACCCTCACGCAACGCCTTCAGCAGCGCCGTCTCTTCGATCAACGGCCCCCGAGCCGGGTTTAGTATGAAGGCGTGACTTGGCAGCAGACGCAATTCACCTTCACCGATCATTCGCTCGGTACTCTTGGTGAGAGGCATCGACAGCACCAGAAAATCGAGGTCACGCAAGAACGCTTCCGTCTGACCGGCTAGGAAAATCCGGTCCGGCAGGGTGCCCTCCGGATCCCCTGTTTCTGGTACTCGGTAGACGTTTTCCCGCGGCTTGACTCCGGAACGACTCAGCACGTGTACCCTTAAGCCCAGCGACTTGCTCAGGCGCGCGGTTTCCCGACCAATGCCTCCATAGCCCCAGATACCCACCACCGAGCCCCGGATCTCGCGCTGGAAGGCAGCCGAACTGTCCCAAATACCAGCCTGCTGATTGCGAATCATGCCTCGCAGGTCACGAGCCAGATTCACCATCATGGCTATGTTCCACTCGGCAATGGGTCCATCAAAGACCCCCAACGCATTACAAGCACGAATCGATCGCTCAGGCAGGCTCAATCCATAAAGCTGGCTGTAGCCCACGGAGCCGAGCTGAATGAGCTCCAAACTCACCATGTCAGAAAAGTTGCTGGGCGGTAGAGTGCAAAACAGAATGTGTGTGTTGCGGATTCTCTCTGCAGGCAAGACACCGATCTCCTCCTCATCCGTCTCGATGACATCGAGTCTGACGTCTGGCAACGCCCGCAGGCGTTCAAGAAGCAGCGGATCCACTACGTTATGCACCAGGATGTTCTTCATCGTATCCCTCAGTCCGTCAGGATTTTTCCAACCACGTCGTTGAACTCTCCGCTGCCTGGCACAAAGGGATATCGACTCTTAACAGCATCGGTCAAGACAATCCCCAATCCAGGTTTCTCTGGCGGCAAAACCATTCCGTCTTCCATGACAAACGAGCCAGCCATGATTTCACTGTGGAGGGGGCCGTAATCGGGGGCCACCTCTACGATGATTGTATTGGCGCAAGCAAAGGCTGCATGGATATTCTGCAGCAGCGATCCACCCGCTCCCCAGGAATGAGTGGCAAGCTTGCGACCGCGGCTTTCCAATAACGCAGCCACTTTCATGAACTCCCCCAGACCCCCGGTAAATGAGGCATCCGGTTGCCCGATGTCAAAACAGTCTCGCTCTATGAAAACTCGCCACTCATAGCTCGTGGTGAGGCATTCACCGCCGGCGATCGGGATCGCCGTGCTTTTGGAGAGTTCGGCGTAACCCCAGGGGTTGGTGTAATGCAAGGGTTCCTCAAAGAAAAATAAGTTGTAAGGCTCCACCGCTTTCACAACCGCCATGGCTGTGGCCAAGTCCCAAGTTCGCACCGGGTTGTTGCCCATGTGGCCATCCAGCATCACCTTGATCTCTTTGCCGACATGGGCGCGAACGAACTCCAGTTTCTGAGCTTCAAAGTCAGCTGCTTCGTTGGGTGATGGAGCCAGGTAGCCTCCCTGGCTCAACGAGTAAGAGCCCACGCCAATCTTAAAACCTCTGAATCCAAGCGACAGATAGTGGTCCATCTTAGCGGCCAGCCTATCGAGCGGGTAGTTACTTGGCCCCCCGGTTGCGTAGCACTCCAACTTCTCGTGCTTTCGGCCCCCCAGCAACTCATAGACCGGCAGGCCCGTCATCTTCCCCTTCAAATCCCACAGGGCCGCTTCGATCCCGGTCAGGACAATAGCTCCCAGTCCCACCCGGCACCAGAAGTTCTCGCAGTGATACATGCGGTTCCACAATTCCGAGATGTTCTCGACAGTTTGTCCAATCAAAATGGGTTTGAAGAATTTCACAACCTCGGGAACCAGCTCCGGGCAGAAGTACCCGGCATAGGTCTCCCCGAGACCGACCAGCCCGCCATCCGTGTGGATCTCGATAAAAGCCGCACTACGGCGCTTTCGACATTCACTGAGAAAGGGGTCATTCGTGCACGGGCCGGTAAGCAGGACGGTTTGCACATCCGTGATCTTTGCGTTGCCCTCCACAGTTCTGCGCATCGAATTCATCGTTCGTCCTTGTGTTTGTTGGAGCAGGTATTCTTGGAAGTGATGGATGATCCTGGCCGAAAGCTCAGTTGGGGTGGAATTAAAAGTGGCGGGCAGCCCCCAGGGAGTCGCAGCCCTTGCTGACGCGCGGGCTACTGCTAGACGCCTGCAATGTCAGTAGCCCGACCGTCAGGGAGGGCTGGAGGGGCTGCCCGCCACTTTTAATTCCACCCCTCAGTTCTGTCAGGCAACGTAAACGGAATAGAGTTGCGCATCCTCAGGTCGAATTCCCACCCAATCGACACGAATGCGGATTGGGTGGCTAAATTGTTCCAGCTGCTTCCGGTTCCGCCAAACCACGGCTTGCCGCAACCCAGACTCTGACAGGGGGACACAATCTTCGCCTGAATAGCCCGGCAGCGGCCGAAACTGATGATCGAGAAGATGAACCTTGATCTGGCTGTATTGGCCCAGCCCATCCGCGTTGACAAAAACGCGGCTGCCCTGTCGGTTCACCTCGATAGGGCACGAAATGCAGTGAGGTTCGTAGGCGGCACCAAAACCCTGATTTTTTCGAGCCGCATTAAAGTATCCCAATCGGTCCCGCACCCAAGTTGCTACCTTGACCCCTGTGGGTTCCGTCGGGAAGGTTCTAGCGACGCTGTACCAATAAACCGTCCGGTCACCGATGTTCGCAAAAGCGTTCCTTTGAACCAGAAACTCGGCAGCTCCATCCCGCTCCTCGTAAGAGTGGACCATCTTAAAGTCGGGAACTGGTTCCCTGAAGTGCAACCCATCATGACTGATAGCCAATCCAATGTCCTGTGTCCAATAGCGTCGGTCATTACGTGGATTATCCCACTGCCCGTAGAAACCGATCAGAACACTGCCACGATCCCATACGGGGGCTCCTTCATGCACCTGTGGCCCGCGGTGAGGCTCAAAGTCAGTCGGGATTCTGGGGGGTATGTTGTCCCTTCGGAAGCTCATGGCAGCCGCATGGGTCCAGTGCTCAAAATCATAGGAAGCGTATGTCACCATAATCCGTTTTGATGCCGCTTCAATTGGTGGGGGGATCGGGCGATTGATAGGAGCTGGTCCCCCCTGTCCATTGGCGTAGTAGCAACCGTTGAACTTGAAGACGGTGCCAAGTTCGCACCCGATGCCGAAAATGTCTTGAGCACCCGCCTTCCAGGTGAGACCGTCAGCGCTAAACGAAACGCCAATTCGCATTACTGGCCCCATATACAAAGACTTGAATCGCCGGCTTGGGTCGGGATCCTCCGGCTCATACAGAACCCACTCACCACACGGTCCTGCGACCAGGTTATTTTGTTTACTGCCGTTATATTCCACCAAGCCGAGCTTTGGTCTTTCCCAACTGAAACCATCTTTCGAAACCGCATAGCAGATCCGCCTCTTCCTGTCCTCTCCCTGAGCCAGGTACCACATCCGATACTCGCCATTCATGAAGAATACATTGGGACAGAGCACCTCATAGGAATCCGGTTCTCCAGGCTTTCCCTGTGGGAGAACAGCCTTTCCCGGGTGGCGCGGATCCATGACAATGTTTAGGCCATTATCAACCTCGTCCGGGAATTTCCTGCCTGTCACCAGTGACATGTGCAGATCCCGACTAAAAGGCAGGCTGCAATCATCAAACGGGAAAAGTACTGCTTCCTCAACGGCGCTTTGGGGCACACCATTCCTCACAAATATCTGCGCTGTACTAGCAGGCGCAGGCAAGGTGCTGCCCAATAATGTGCTCCTGGTAAAGGGTTCGAATGCCGCCAAGCCGCTCCCGACCAATATTTTCCGCAAGAAGTGACGGCGTAATTGAGGACCGTGCATTGTTTTTCTCCAGTTTGACGTTGTCTTCAATTCGGTTACCAGACATCAGAGCCAGAGACTTCCGACAAGTCGGCCTGACCCCTTGGGATTCCATCCCCATCACCTACAAGAATAGCTCCTCAAACAATCCACCAGCGTGAGCCCTCTATTCCTCGGTTCAGGTCAGCTCAATAGCAACCTGTACGACCGCCTTAAGGCGGGATTGACAAGGAACCTCGAGGACAGTGGTGGTGATAAGATCCTGGCCGCCGTGGATATCCAAGACCCGGCTACTACCTCGAAACTTGAACTGCGTGACGATGACGTCCTTTTGCCGACGGTTGCCCTACCTGGCCACGTTCTCGCCACACAACTTGGTGGGATATGGGGGGTCATCATCACGCTCCTTCATCTGCGTCGTTTAAGAGCAGCCAGAATAGAATCGGCCACCGGTTTGGCCAGCACTGCAGAGCCTTCGAAAGTAAAGTGAACATCTTCGGGCTGTTGAATCTCCTTGAGTCTCGGCAATGCAAAGGAATACAAATCGTCAATGGCGACCTGGTGCTCTTCCAGGATTCTGCGGGCGGCCGAATTGTAGGCAATAACATCGCTGTTCCTTCGATTTGCTTCCCTATTCGCTTCTTTTTCCGGGACAGGCGTCGTAGTCGCCCAAATCAAGGTCGCCCCGGTTGCCCTCAACCTCTTGACAATTTCCCTCAGGTTTTTCTCGTATTGATTCACGGGAATTTTGCACTGTCCATCGGGGTTCCTGACGATGTCATGCAACCCCCAATTGAAATGAATTACATCCCAGGGGCCTGCTCCCAGCCATTTGGGTAAATTCTGCAATCCGAACTGCGTGTTTCCGCCGTTCCCAGAAATCCCCTGGACGTTCGCCTTCCCTGCGAGCAACTTTCGCGTCGGCTCCTGGTAGCCTTGATAACTGCCGGAACTCCCTATGCCCATGGAGATCGAATCTCCGAGCAAGAGCACCTGTGGTAGTCCTGGCTTGCCCTGAGCTTCCGCGAGCGCCTCGATTCTTGCGGGGCCTCCGAAAAATATTGAAACACCTAGCCCCAGCAAACCAGATGATCCCGCACTGATAAATTTGCGGCGTTTCACGGTAGTCTCCTTACTTTTGGTAATTCCGACATCCGGCTTGCAGGTATCGAATGTGGCGGCCTGGTTTCATATCGTCCTTTCCTTATCTCCGTTCAACGGCACCCGAATCAGTCTCCTTTCCTCCTACTGGATCGAGCCACGCACCGAGATTATTCTGGCGGCAGGATCACCCGCGCCCTTCCAACTCCACGATCACCACCTCGTGCAGCTTGACCTCCGGCACGACGAGTTGGGGAGGATCCCCTGTCATCTCCAGGCGCAATCCCTGCAGCGGTAGAAGGGCGCGCTTGATCTTGAAGTCATTGAGCTTGATTCTGATGTTCCGCATCGGGTTCACCTCTTCCAGATAGAAGTAATTGGTGATGTCATCCCTCGGCGTGGAAGCAGGAATAACCGGCGTCGGGTTATTGAGCAGATGG